>JAESFR010000318.1_pt1 | contig 12245 bp, 11 predicted proteins | sample 9266191 | NCBI WGS metagenome assembly JAESFR01 (sample SAMN14503063, study PRJNA617104) | algae metagenome | isolation source: Pleurocapsa minor HA4230-MV1 and co-occurring heterotrophs from cement on... | place: USA: Nuuanu Pali Lookout, Hawaii | collected 2009-07-20
GGCGACCCGCAGCTGGAGTCCGTGCTCGCGACCCTGTGGAGCGACGTGGTCGACACCAAGCTGTACGTCACCGGCGGCTGCGGCGCCCTGTACGACGGCGCCTCCCCCGACGGCGACCCCTGGCAGGAGGAGATCAGCCGCATCCACCAGGCCTACGGCCGCGCCTACCAGCTGCCGAACACCACCGCGCACGCCGAGTCGTGCGCCAACATCGGCATGATCCTGTGGAGCGAGCGGATGCTGGCCCTGAGCGGCGATGCGCGCTACGCAGACGTCATCGAGCAGATCGCGTTCAACGCGCTCCTGGCGAGCATCAGTCTCGACGGCACCGAGTACTTCTACACGAACGCCCTGCGACAGGTGCGGGAGCTGCCCTACCCGCTGCGCATGCCCGGCGACACCGGGCTGCACCCGGTGCCGGCGCCCCCGCCCTCCGACGAGCGGCTGCGCCAGCCGTACCTCAGCTGCTTCTGCTGCCCCCCGAACATCGCCCGCACGCTCGCCCGGTTCCACGAACGGGCGGCGTCCCTCGGCAGTGACGGCCTGCACATCCACCAGTACGGGGCAAGCAGCATCCGGGTCGCCCTCGAGGACGGCGTGCTCGCGCTGAGCGAGCGCAGCGACTACCCGTGGGACGGCCGCATCGAGTTCACGATCGACGAGGCGCCGGCGGCGAGCGCGGCGGTGCACCTGCGGATCCCGGGCTGGTCGCGCGAGGCCGCGCTGAGTGTGAACGGCGAGCCCGTCGCGGTGACCGCACCCGGGTCGTACGCGCGGATCGATCGCGCGTGGGCGGTGGGAGACCGCATCGTGCTCGACCTGCCGATGCCGGTGCGGGTCCTGCGCGCGCACCGGCTCGCCGAAGAGGTGACGAACCAGGTGGCCGTGCAGCGCGGCCCGGTCGTCTACGCCGTCGAGAGCGCCGACCTGCCCGACGCCGTGCGCCTCGAGCAGGTCGCCCTGCGACGCGGGACGGACCTCGCGCCGGTGGAGGCGCAGGTCGGCGACTTCCGGGTCGTCGCGCTCGAGGGCTCGTTCGCGGTTCTGCCGGGCCCGGCATCCGGCGCTCTGTACGACGACGTGAGCGCCGAGCCCGTCGGCACGGTCGACGCCCGCCTCATCCCGTACTTCGCATGGGGGAACCGGGGGCCGTCGGAGATGTCGGTGTGGATGCCGGTGATCTGGTGAGCGGCGGGGGTGCAGACGACCGCACGGTCGTCGCGACGTACGTCATCGAGACGTCGCTTCCGCTCGGGCGCGCCGCCGAGGTGCTCGCCGGCGAGCAGTCGACCGGTACGTTCGTGCGGGTCGCCCGCGAGTCGGACGACCTGCGCGCGCGCTTCGCCGCACAAGTCGAGAGCCTGGAGGAACTGCCGCTGACCGGCGCCTCGGCGCTGCCGGGCGCGGTCGGCGACCCGGCGGCGCGCCGCCGTGCGCGACTGCGGCTGCGGTTTCCGCTCGACAACTTCGGTCCGTCGCTGCCGAACCTGCTGGCCGCGGTCGCCGGCAACCTGTTCGAGATCAAAGAGCTCGCCGCGATCAAACTCGTCGACCTCGACCTGCCCACGGCGTTCGCCGAGCGGTACGCCGGCCCGGCGTTCGGCGTCGACGGAACACGCCGCCTGATGGGGCGAGCCGCAGGTGCGATGATCGGCACGATCGTCAAGCCGAGCATCGGGCTCTCGCCCGAGGACCTCGCCGGCCTCGTCGGCGAACTGGCCGACGCGGGCGTCGATTTCATCAAGGACGACGAGCTGCAGGGCAACGGACCGAGTGCGCCGCTGGCCGAGCGCGTGCGCGCCGTGATGCCGGTGCTCGAACGGCACGCGGACCGAACGGGTCGCAAACCCATGTACGCGTTCAACATCACCGACGACATCGACCGGCTCGAGGCCAATCACGACCTCGTCGTCGCGGCCGGCGGCACGTGCGTCATGGTGTGCGTCAACCTCGTCGGGCTCGCCGGGCTCGAGTACGTGCGCCGCCGCGCCGCTGTTCCGATCCACGGGCACCGCACGATGTTCGGGGCTGTGAGCCGGTCGGAGCAGGTGGGGATGTCCTTCCGCGCGTGGCAGAAGCTCGCGCGGCTGTCGGGGGCGGACCACCTGCACACGAACGGCATCAGCAACAAGTTCTACGAGTCCGACGCCGAGGTGCTCGACTCGATCGCGGCGGTACGCGAACCCCTGCTCGGCCTGACACCGACGGTTCCGGTGCTCTCGTCGGGGCAGTGGGGCGGGCTGGCGCACGCGACGTACGCCGCGGTGGGGACGACCGACCTGCTCGTGCTCGCCGGCGGCGGCATCCACGGTCATCCCGACGGGTCGGCGGCGGGCGTGGCCAGCATGCGCGACGCGTGGGAGTCGGCCTCGCGCGGCGAGTCGGCGGATGCCGCCCTGCGGCGCTCGGCCCCGCTCCGGCGTGCGACCGAGACGTTCGGCGCGGTGCGGGTCTGAGCGCGGGCGGTCTAGGGTCGTGAGCGTGTCGAGCCTGCGCGTCGCGTTCTACGGCGACGACTTCACCGGCAGCGTCGACGCGCTGCTGCAGTTCGCCCGCCGGGGCTGGAGCGGTCGGCTGTTCGTCGGCCTGCCGGATGCCGGCGTGCTCGCGCAGGCGGCCGAGGAGTGCGACGTCGTCGGCATCGCCGGCATCGCGCGCTCGCTGACGACGGCCGAACTCGACCCGGAGGTGCGACCCGCGATGCAGGCACTGGCCGCGCTGCATCCCGACGTCGTGCAGTACAAGGCCTGCTCGACGGCCGATTCGTCACCGACGATCGGCAGCATCGGCCGGGTCCTCGAGATCGGACGCGATGTCGTCGGCACGCGAACCGTGCCGCTCGTGTTCGCGCAGCCCGACTTCGGCCGGTACACGCTGAACGGGGTGCACTACGCCGCCGAGGGCGGCATCGTGTACCGCCTGGATCGTCAGCCGACGATGTCGACCCATCCGTCGACGCCGATGAACGAACCCGTCCTGAGGACGCACTTCTCGCGCCAGACGTCGCTGCCGATCGGCGCCATTCCCTTCACGGCATACGACGACCTGGCGGAGCAGCTGATCTCGTCGGAGGACGCCGGGGTGGTGCTGGACGCCGCGATCGACGAGCATCTCGCGCAGATCGCACGGGCGATCGCCGAGCTGCCCGCCCCGGTCTTCGCGATCGGGTCCGGAGGTCTGAGTCTCGGCCTGGCCGCGGCCGCGGGGAACGAGGAGACTCCGCTGCCGCCGCACGAGTCCCCCGCCGGCCCCGTCCTGGCGCTGTCGGGCAGCCGCTCGGCGCAGACCCGACGGCAGATGGATGCCGCGGCGTCCGCCGACTGGTTCGTGCAGCCCCTCGAACTCGAGCCGTCCCGCGCGGCCTCCCAGACGGACTGGGTGCTCTCTGCGCTGCGCGCCGGCCGCAGCGTCGGCCTCACCTCCGACGACCTCGAGCCGACCGACGCCGACGAGCCGGTGCTCGAGCGGATCGCGGTGCGGAGTGCGGCGATCGCCGCGGCGGCCGCGGGCGCCGGCGCGACCCGGCGGATCATCGTCTGCGGGGGCGACACGTCGAGCCGCGTGACGCGCCTGCTCGGCGTCGAGTCGCTCTCGATCGCGGCGAACCCGTGGGGGAACGTCGTGCTCCTGAGGGCTCACTCCCCCGACTCGGCGATCGACGGGATGGAACTGCTGCTCAAGGGCGGCCAGGTGGGTGCCGACGACCTGTTCGTGCGCGTGCGCGCCCTCGGAGCGGAGCGCGGAGCGAACCCCGAGTCGTAGGCTGAGCGCATGTCAGAACCTCGCACCGGCTGGCCGAAGGGCCGCATCCAGTGGCTGCTCGGCACGATCCTGATCCTCGGGCTCGGCGCGCTGTTCGGTCTGATCTGGGGTCAGCTGTGGCTCGGCCTGGTGCTCGCGTTCGCCGTGTCGATCGGCTGGCTCATCGCCTACGAGTCCTGGCGCGGCCGCCATGTCGGGCTCGACGATCCCGACGACAACGGCGCGCAGCTGTAATCCGTGTCGCGCCGCTGGATGCCCCTCGCCGCGATCGGATCATCGGTCCTCCTGTGGTCGGCGGCGTACGTCGTGTCGGGCTGGGCGCTCGAGACCGGATCGCCCGCGGTGCTGTCGGTGGCGCGGTTCGCGATCGCGCTGGTCGTGCTCGTGCCGCTCGCGGCCCGGCGTCCGGCGTTCATGCGCACGCTCCGGCAGCCGCGGACGATCCTGCTGGGCCTCACGGGCGTCACGCTGTACTACTCGCTCGCCAATATCGGGCTCCTCTTCGCCACGCCCGGCACCGCCGCTCTGACCGCGGCCTTCCTGCCCGTGCTCACGGCGACCGCGGCCGTCCTGATGATCCGGAAGCGCCTGTCGGGGCGCACATGGGTGGGCCTCGGGCTCGCGACGGCCGGCGTTGCGCTCGTGGCGGCATCCGGCTTCCGCGTCGACCTCGGCGTGGTGCTCAACATCATCGCCCTCGCGTCGTACGCGATCTACACCGTGCTGCTGCGGCGAGACGCCGGGCGCGCCGATGCTCCGGACGCGCTGGTCCTCGCGACGGCGACCGGGGTGTGGGGCACCGCGCTCATGCTGCCGTGGCTCGCCTGGGAGGCGGTGACCGGCACGCTCGCGGTGCCGAGCGACGCACGCGGGCTGATCAGCATCCTGGCCCTCGCCCTCGTGGTCACCGCGCCGACGCTCGTGCTGTTCAACTACGGAGCCGAGCGCCTGCCGGCCGCGGTGTCGGGCGTCGCGACCGCTGCGATCCCCGCCCTCGGATACGCGTTCGCCCTGCTGATGGGCGAGGCGCTCGACCCGATCAAGGCGATCGGCGGCGCGATCGCGCTCGTCGGAGTCCTGATCGCGACACTTGCCACGCCCGACGTCGAACCCAGCCCGCCCGGCTCGGGCCTGCCTGAACCCGCCGAGATCGCGACGGGACCCCACGCCGTGCACGACCTCGAGGAAGGACACCGCACATGAGGATCGCCGTCGCCGGAGGAACCGGTCGTGTCGGGCGCCACGTCGTCGAAGAAGCCGAGCGGCGCGGCCACGACGTGGTCGTCCTCGCGCGCGCGACCGGAGTCGATGTGGTCACGGGCACGGGCGTCGCGGAGGCGCTCGCCGGGGTGGATGCCGTGATCGACGTGCTGAGTGTCGACACGCTCGACGGCGCCGCGTCGACCGCGTTCTTCGAGGCGACCACCCGTGCGCTGCTGAGTGCGCAGGAGTCGGCATCCGTCCGTCATCACATCGCGCTGTCGATCGTCGGCATCGACCGGGCACCGCACGGCTATTACGCCGGCAAGACCGCCCAAGAGCGGCTCGTGGCCTCGGGCCCGGTGCCGTGGACGATCCAGCGCGCGACGCAGTTCCACGAGTTCGCCGAGCAGATCTACCGGCGCGCGAAGATCGGGCCGCTGCATGTCGCGCCGCGGATGCGCACGCAGCCCGTCGCGGCGCGCGAGGTCGCCGAGCGGCTCGTCGCCCTCGCCGAGTCCGGCCCAGCCGGGCGCGCCCGAGATCTGGCGGGGCCGCGCGAAGAGAGTCTGGTCGAGATGGTGCGGGGGCTCGCCCATGCCCGGGGATCGCGCGCGTGGCTGCCCGCGATCGCGCTGCCGGGGCCCTCCGGCAGGGCGCAGCGCGACGGGTCGCTCCTGCCGGGACCGGATGCCGAGCTCGGGGTCCAGACGTTCGCGGAGTGGCTCGCGTCTGCCGACTCGCGGCCGGAGGCCTCGTAGCGCGGAGCCGCCCTACATCTCCTCGTGCGTGTCGGGGTGGCCGTCCCACAGGCGCCCGCGCTCGAGAGCCGAGATCGCGGCGACTTCGTCGTCGGTGAGCGCGAATCCGAACACGTCCGCATTCTCGCGCTGGCGCTCGGGATCGGCCGACTTCGGGATCGGCGTGCTGCCCAGCTGCACGTGCCAGCGCAGCACGATCTGGGTGGGGGTCACGTCGTGGATCGTGGCGAGCTCGTTCAGAACCTGCTCCTGCAGCAGTTCGCTCCGCCGCGCGAGCGGGCTCCAGCTCTCGGTGCGGATGCCGTGCTCCGCGTGGAACCGTCTCAGATCGCCCTGCGGGAAGTACGGGTGCAGCTCGACCTGATTGACCGCCGGGGTCACGCCGGTCTCGTCGATCAGCCGCGTCAGCATGGGCTCGGTGAAGTTCGAGACGCCGATCGAGCGGAGGAGTCCGCGCTCGCGCAGCTCGAATCATCGCGCGCCACGTCTCGACGAAGCGGCCGACGCTCGGGTTCGGCCAGTGGATGAGCGAGAGGTCCACGTAGTCCAGTCCCAGCACCGCGAGGGAGCCGTTCGTGCTCTCGATCGTCTCGTCGTACCCGTGATGACGGCCCGGGATCTTCGTCGTGACGAACAGGTCGCCGCGGTCGGTGCTGCTCGCGCGGACCGCCTCGCCGACCTCGCGCTCGTTCTCGTAGTTGACCGCGGTGTCCAGCAGTCGGTACCCGGAATCGATCGCGGCGCCGATCGCGGCGACGCCTTCCGAGCCGCGCAGGCCATAGGTTCCGAGGCCGAGCTCGGGAAAGCGGGCGCCGTCGTTGAGGGTCACGGTGGGGATCGTCAGCATGCTGTCATTCTTCCGCACCTCGGCCCCGCGCGAGCGGGTCTGCCAGGATCGACGCATGCCCGCACGCACCGTCGCCCTGGCCCTGGATCTGGGTGGGACGAAGGTGGATGCCGCCCTCGTCGACACCGACGGCGTCGTCGTCCCGGGGACCGCGCACCGCGCACCGACCGGGCGGGATGCCGCACGGGATGACCTCGCCGACGCCGTGGCGGGCGTCGCGGCGCGGGCGCTCGCCCACGTCGGTGCCGGCGACCGGCTGATCGGGATCGGGATCGGCTCGGCCGGCCCGATCGATCGCGAGGCGGGCACGATCTCGCCGCTGAACCTGCCCGTGCTGGCGGAATTGCCGATCGTGTCGCTCGTCGGAGCCGTCCGAGCGGACGTGCCGGCGCGGCTGGCGCTGGACGGCACGTGCATCGCCCTCGCAGAGCAGTGGCGCGGAGCCGCGGTCGGCGCCCGCAACGCCCTGGCGATGGTGGTCTCCACGGGCGTGGGCGGCGGGCTCATCATCGACGGCGCTCCCGTCACCGGTGCCTCGGGCAACGCGGGTCACATCGGCCAGCTCCGGCTGCGCGAGCGCGCACCCGGCGCACCGGCGACCGACGGCACCCTCGAGGCCCTCGCCGCCGGCCCGGCCGCGGTCGCCTGGGCGCGCGCCCAGGGCTGGGCGGGCTCGTCCGGCGAGGAGATCGCGAGCGGGTACGCCGCAGGAGATCCCCTCGCGATCGCCGCCGTGCGGCGCTCCGCGCAAGCGGTCGGCGAGGCGATCGCCGACGTGGCGACGCTGCTGGACATCGAGGTCGCCGTAGTCGCGGGCGGCTTCGCGCGCGTGGCGCCGGACTACCTCGATCTCGTCCGGACCGCCGCCCGGGAGGCGGCGGTCTTCCCGTACGCCCGCCGCGTGCGCATCGAGCCTTCGGGGCTGGACGGCGACGGTCCGCTGATCGGCGCGGGGGCGCTCGTGCTGCGCTGAGGCTCGTCGCTGCGGTTCCCGCGGCCGAACGGGAGGATGATGGCGCCATGCCCCTCGACGCACCCGACCTGCTCCGAGAGCGCGCGCATTTCAGCCGCGCCGAATCGCGCGAACTCGGAAAGAGCCTGCGCCGCGTGGTCGCGCGCTCGGAACTCGCCGATCGACGCGCGACGACTCGCGACGCGGTCGCGCATCTGCGCGAGCAGAACACCACCCGGCTGCCCGACCTCGTGCCGCTGCGGATGCAGCGGATGCTCGCGAGCCCGTTCGCGTTCTATCGCGGCACCGCGGGGCTCATGGCACTCGACCTCGGCCACGACCCGCACTCGGGCATCCTGGTGGCCTCGTGCGGAGACGCGCATCTCAGCAACTTCGGCTTCTACGCGTCACCCGAGCGCCGGCTCGTGTTCGACGTCAACGACTTCGACGAAGCCGCCGTCGCGCCGTGGGAGTGGGACGTCAAGCGCCTGATCGCCAGCGTGGTCGTCGGCGGTCGCGAAGCGGGCTACGGACACTCCGACATCGAGGACATCGCGATGCGCGCGATCGCGCAGTACGTCACGGTGCTGCGACGGCTCGTCGAGCAGAGTCCCACCGACCGCTACTTCGCGCGCCTGAACGTGGAGTCCGGGCGCCGGCAGATGAGCAGGGACGGCCGCCGGGTGCTCGACGCGGCGCTGGCCGCGGCCGAGCGCCGCACGGCCTCCCGCGCCGTGCGGCGCACCACCGAGCGCGACCCCGACGGAAAGCTGCGGTTCGTGGAGAACCCGCCGACAATGGTGCGGTTCCGCCTCGACGAAGCGACGCCGCCCGCGCACGGTGAGCGCGCCGAGTCGGTGCACGCGCTGTTCGGGCAGTACCGCGACACGGTGGACATCGACGTCGACACGGTGCTCGCGCAGTACGAGCCCACCGATCTCGCCCGGCGGGTCGTCGGGGTGGGCAGCGTGGGCACGCGGTGCTATCTGCAGCTGCTGCAGGGCGCGGACGAGGACGCGCTGCTGCTGCAGGTGAAGGAGGCGAGCGAGTCGGTGGTGTCGCAGTACGGTCACATCCCGCAGCCCGCTCGCATCACGCAGGGGGTCGCGGCGTACGGCGAGGGCTTCCGCGTCGTGGGGATGCAGCGCGTGCTGCAGGCCGTGTCGGATCCGTTCCTCGGCCATCTCGAGGCCAACGGCCGTTCGTTCTACGTGCGGCAGTTCCACGACATGAAGGGATCGGTCGAACTCGACGGACTCGCCGTCGACGCGTACCACGACTACGTCATCTCGTGCGCGGCGTTCCTCGGCCGCGCACACGCCCAGTCACCGACCGCCGGTCAGGTGCTGGGGTACATCGGGCGGTCGGATGCCGCGGCCCGCGCGATCGTGACGTGGTCGGCTGCGTACGCCGACCAGTCGCTGCGCGATTACCGCGAGGCATCCGCCGCCACCTGGTAGCCCTCGTCAGCGGGCGCTGCGGATCGTCACCGAGCCCGCCGAGACCGTGACGTCCACGACCGCGTCGGCGTCGGCATCCGTTGTCAGCTGGTTCTCGAAGTCGCCCGCCGCCACGTCGGAGCGCACGTCGTACGCCCCGTCGGGCAGGCGCAGGTCGAGGGAGCCGGCGTTGACGTCGACGGTCACCGCGCTCGGCGCCGCGCCGGTCAGCCGTGCGTCGGCGGCGCCGGCGTTGACCGTGATGTCGGCGGTGTCGACGCCCGCGAGATCGATGTCGGCGCCTCCGGCGCTCAGATCCAGATCGAGACTGCGCGCCGATCCGTCGACGCGCACCGTGCCCGCGCCGATGTCGATGCCGAGGTCGGCGAAGTCGCCTTCGACCGACAGCTCGCCGGCCGACAGGTCGAGCGAGGCATCCAGCGCCTCGTCCTGCAGCTCGGTGGGCAGGGTGAGCGTCGCACGGATCTCGCCGCCGAACAGCCACCACGGCCCGATGCGGTTCGGCGTGGCCACCGACAGCGTCTCACCGTCGCTGTCGAGCTTCCACGCACCGACCCCGCCGCCGCTGGTCACTTCGAGGGTGGCCTCGGACACGTCGGCGAATTCGACGCGCATCGTGGCGGCATCCACGTCGATGTCCAGGCTCGTCACGCCGTCGACGTCGGCCGTCTGCGTCTCGGTGCGCACGCTCGCGGCGGCGACGGTGGAGAGGACCGCCGAGCCGATCGCGCCGAGCACGATCGCGCCGCCGAGGGCGATCGTGAGGATCGCGATCACGCGCGACGTGCTGCCACCGCCTGCGGGCTGACCGCCCGGGGGTGGGCCGGCCGGAGCGGGAGGCATCGGCGGCGGTGTCTGCGCGTACGCGGGAGGCACGGCCGCCGGCGTCGCAGGCCCCGGATCGATCGGAGTCGTGGGGGTGGTGGGAGTGCTCATCGCTGACCGCCTGTCTGCGGCTGTCCGCCGCCGTGTTCGAGATGGACGAGGGCTGCGAGCACCCGTCGGTTGCCGGAGTCGTCCGGTTCGAGATCGAGCTTCTGGAAGATCGCCGTGATGTACTTCTCGACGCTGGCCTCCGAGACGAAGAGCGCCGCGGCGATCGCCGAGTTGGACTTGCCCTCGGCGATCAGCGCGAGGGTCGAGGCCTCGCGGTCGGTCAGGCGCTGCATCCGCTCGTCGCGCGGGCGACGGCTGAGCAGCTGCGCGACGACCTCGGGATCGAGCACCGTCGCGCCGTCGTGGATCCGGGTGATCGCATCGAGGAAGTCGGTCACATCCGCGACCCGGTCCTTGAGCAGATACCCGAGCGCGCCGCCCTTCGCGGTGATGAGGTCGGTCGCGTAGCGCTCTTCGACGTACTGCGACAGCACGACAACGGGGAGGGTCGGATGCTGCGCCCGCAGTCGCAGCGCGGCGCGGATGCCCTCGTCGGTGAACGTGGGCGGGAGACGCACGTCGAGGATGCACAGATCCGGCGTGCCGTCGGCGACCGTCGCGTCGAGCGCTTCGGCATCGGGCAGTGCCGCGACGATCTCATGACCGGCGTCTTCGAGCAGCCGCACGAGGCCTTCGCGCAGGAGGACCGAGTCCTCGCAGATCAGGATGCGCACGGGACGCTCACCTCCAGCGACGTCGGACCGCCCTGCGGGCTGTCGAGGCGGACGGTTCCACCGGCCGCGAGGATGCGGTTCGAGATCCCGTCGAGGCCGCCCCCGGCGATCACCTGCGCACCGCCGATGCCGTTGTCCTCGACGCGGGCCCACAGGGTGCCGCCGTCGCGGCGGCGCACGACCACGCGACATTCGCTCGCGCGGGAGTGCTTCGCGGCGTTGGTCAGCGACTCCGCGATCGCGAAGTAGACCGCGGCCTCGGCATCCCGGCTGCAGCGTCCGTCCAGACGCACATCGAGCTGCACGGGGATGTGCGACCGGCCGGCGAGGGCCGAGAGGGCGGCGTCCAGGCCGCGGTCGTCGAGGACCGACGCGTGGATGCCGCGCGCGAGCTGGCGCAGTTCGGTGATCGCGGCCTTGGTCGAGGTGTGCGCTTCGGCGAGCAGCTCTTTCGCGGCCGCCGGGTCGTCGTCGATCTTCTGCTGGGCGAGGCCGAGGGTCATGCCGACCGAGACGAGCCGGGGCTGGACGCCGTCGTGCAGGTCGCGCTCGATCCGGGTGCGCTCGACCTCGGAGGCCCGGAGGGCTCCCGCGCGCTGCGCATCGGAGGTGCGGGCCTGCTCGGTGAGCTGCGCCTCGCGGTTGGGAACGACGATCGCACGGGCCAGCACGCCGTGCAGCAGCGCCAGGCCGATGATCGCGGCGACGGCGACCAGCGCGGAGAGGATGCCGACCACGGAGGCCCAGGCGACCGGCACGTCCAGCCCGGTGCCGGCGAGACGGACCGAGCCGCTGCGGGCGAACAGCGGAGCGAAGGCCAGGACGATGCCCGAGGCGAAGACCGAGACGAGCGGGAGCACCACGAGCCCGAGCACCGTCGCGATCGCCGCGCTGGCCACTGCGCGCCACATCGCGGGGTCGATGAACTGGTGCCAGACCATCCGCAGGAAGCCGCCGAACCCGGGCCGCGTCCGCCGGCGCGCGCGCAGCGGCGGGAGGCCGAGCGAGTAGAGGCCGTCGACCCGTGCGGTCTCGAGCCAGCCGAGCGCGTAGAGCGCGTAGACGAGGCCGAGGAGCAGCACGAGGCCGATGCCGAGCACCGGCACGAGTCCGAGGCCCACGCCGAGGAGCGTGAACAGCACGGTGAACACGATGGGCCCGACGACGCCGAGTGCGGCCAGATGGGCGATCGCACCGGCGACGCGGGACGGTGCGCGGAACGCGGCGGAGCGCGTGCTCGCCGGCGCGGCGACCGGCGAGGCGAGAGTCTGGGAGGTCATGCCTCCACGGTATTGTCGTCGTCGCGGCGGCGCGCCCCGGCAGTCCCCACTCCTCGGATCGGGTTATCCCGAAGGGTCGGATCGCGGACGGAACGGGTGCCGGACCCAGTCCGACGAGAGGCGGAGACCCGTGGCCGAACCCTCCATGCCCGACCAGAGGCTGGCGCGGCGGCTCGTGGACGAGCAGTTCCCGCAGTGGGCGCACCTGCCGATCCGGCCCGTCGTTCCGGGAGGCTGGGACAACCGCACCTTCCGCCTGGGCGACGAGCTGCTCGTGCGGCTGCCGAGCGCGGACGGCTACGTGCCGGCCGTCGCGAAGGAGCAGGAGTGGCTCCCGCGGATCGCGCCGCACGTGCCTCGGGAGATCCCGGTG
>JAESFR010000319.1_pt1 | contig 12183 bp, 9 predicted proteins | sample 9266191 | NCBI WGS metagenome assembly JAESFR01 (sample SAMN14503063, study PRJNA617104) | algae metagenome | isolation source: Pleurocapsa minor HA4230-MV1 and co-occurring heterotrophs from cement on... | place: USA: Nuuanu Pali Lookout, Hawaii | collected 2009-07-20
GCGCGGCGCGTTCGAGGCCGCTCGCGAGCTGGGCCTGCGGGTCACGACCCATGCGGGGGTGTGGGGTGCCACGACGGATACGGCGATCACCCAGATGTACGACGCCGGCTTCATGACCCCCGAGATCTGCTACGTCCACTCGAGCTCGCTGAACCCGCAGAGCTACCAGAAGATCGCCGCGACGGGCGGAACTGTCTCGGTCGCCACGGAGTCGGAGCAGAGCGCGGGTCAGGGCTACCCGTCCAGTTGGGCGATCCGAAAGTACGGCATCCCGGCATCGCTGTCGATGGACACCAGCGTGTGGTGGAGTGCGGACTTCTTCTCCGCGATGCGGGCCACGCTCAGCGCCGACCGCTCACGCGATCACCTCGAAGCGCAGGCGCGCGGCGAGACGATCGTCGCGAACCGGCTCCGCGCAGAGGACGTGCTCCACATGGCCACGATGGGCGGCGCGAAGTCACTCGGAATGGAGGACACGATCGGCTCGATCACACCCGGCAAGCGCGCCGACCTGGTGCTGATCAAGAACGACGAGTCGCCTGCGATGACTCCGATCCTTCACCCGTACGCGCATGTCGTGTACCAGGCGGGTACCGCGGACATCCATTCCGTCGTCGTCAACGGGCGCGTCGTCAAGTACGACGGCGCCCGCATCGGCCTGCCCCTCGCCCCGATCCGCGACACCGTGGCGGCATCCGTCGAGTACGTCCGCTCGAAGCTCGGCGAAAAGGCGTGGGACGAGGGGATGCACCCCGAACTGGCGCCCGATGAGGAGATCGAGAACCCGTACAAGTACACCGACGGCGACGCTCACGTCGTGGCGCAGGGAAGCGAATGACGACGGGGACTGCCATTCTGCACGTCGCCCTCTTCCAGTGGAAGCCGACGGTCACCGCAGCGGATGTGGATGCGCTCGTCGTCGCCCTGGAGGAGATGGCGGCGGGGATACCGCAGATCCGCAGCTACCGCTGCGGAGCGAACCTCCGCGTTCGCCCGAGTCCGGCGGACTTCGCGGTCGCTGCGGTCGTCGACGACGAGGACGGCCTGGCGGCATACCTCGACGCGCCGACGCACGCGCGCGTGTACGCGCAGCATCTGGACGCGATGGTGGAGTCCCGCCAGGCTGCGCAGCTACGGGTGCCGGCCGGGATCCAGCTGTGAGCCCGCCGTCCGGATCCGTCGCGGGATCCGAAGGGCGCCCCGGGCGCGTCACGACGGCGGCGGTGCTCCACGCGCCGGGCGACCTGCGTATCCAGGAGCGTCCCATCCGGAAGCCGGGGACGGGGGAGGCGCTCGTGCGGGTGGCCGTGTGCGGCGTGTGCGGCTCGGACGCCACTGAATACGCGCGTGGTCCGGTGTTGACGGTGCCCCCGGTCACGCTCGGTCACGAGTTCGCCGGGACGGTCGAAGCCGTGGGAGAGGGCGTGAACCTGCCGGTCGGCGCGGTCGTGGTGTGCGGCGCCGGGATCTCGTGCGGCTCGTGCAAGCCGTGCCGCGCCGGGCGCACGAACCTGTGCCGCTCGTATCGGACGGCAGGGCTCCAGGTCGACGGAGGTCTCGCGGGGTACGTCACGGTCCCGGCGTCGACACTCCTCGAAGTGTCCACGGTCCCCGGAGTTCCACCCGAGGGCCTCCCCCTGGACACGTTGGGTCTCGCGCAGCCGATGGCGATCGCTGTCCACGCCGTCACGCGCAGCGGCCTGCACAGCGGGCAGGACGCCGTCGTGGTCGGCATCGGCGGGATCGGCGCCTTCCTCGTCCACGCCGCAGCCGCCACGGGCGCGCGGGTCCTCGCGGTGGACCGGAGTGTCGAGCGGCTCGAGCTCGCGCGTGCGCTGGGTGCGACCGCGACGCTCGAGGCGGGGCCGACCACGATCCGCGATGAGCTCGGCACGCTCGGGTGGGAGGCCGATGTCCTGTTCGAGGTGAGCGGCTCCGCGTCGGGCCTGGACGCCGTTCTCGACGCGGCGGACCCGGGAGCCGTCATCGTGCCGGTCGGCATCCAGCGCGGCGACGTCGGCGTCCCCCTCGGCAGCTGGACGCTCCGCGAGTACACGATCGTCGGCACGGTGGCGCACGCGATCGCGGACGACCTTCCTCGCGCGGTGCAGCTCCTGGCCGCGCGCGAGGACTGGAGCGACATCGCCGCCGAAGTCCTGCCGCTGTCCGAGGTGGCGAGCGGAGCGCTCCAGCCGATGCTGGACGGCGTCGGTCGCCAGGTCAAGACGCTGATCGACCCGTGGAGCGGTGCGGCGCGGCCGGCGTCGCACATGCGACCGGCGGGCTGATCAGGCCAGGTCGTCCAGAGCCCGCAGCACGTCGACCGCCGACCCCATCGAGGTGGGCGGCGCCGACTCGGCGCCGCCGGCCGCGGGCATCGACTGATTGTGCTCGCGACGCCCGACGACGAACCAGATGCCGCGGGCGATGCGGGGCGTCCGGTTGGAGTACAGGTGCGGTCGCACGGAGTCGAAGTGCAGACTGTCTCCCGCCCGCAGGGTGTAGGTGTCGAAATCGACCTGCACCGTGAGCTCGCCCTCCAGCAGATACGCGTACTCGACACCCGCATGGCGCATGAGCTTGCCCTCGATCGAGCTCGACGCGCCCGGATCGTAGGTCACGAGGATCGCGTCGGCCGGTCCGTCGCCGGAGGCGAGCCGCTCCCAGCGCACGCCGTTCTCCATCTCGAGCACCGCGTTGTCCTCGCTGCGCTGCACCGGGGTGCGGCCGGGAGACGGGAGGGGAACGACGGGACTCGCGGCGTCGGGCGCGTTCGGCGCGTCGGCGGCGGCATTCGGTGATGTCAGCCCGAGCAGTTCGTCGATCGAGATGCCCAGATGCGTCACGAGGGCGTACAGGGTCGACACCGATGGCTGGGTCTTGCCCGTTTCGACCTGGGAGATCAGACTCGCCGACACCCCGAGGGCGGAGGCGACGCTCCGCAGACTCATGCCCTGCTGCATTCGTGCGATCCGGAGGCGCGAGCCGATGTCTTCGGCGACCACGGCGCCTCCTTTCGCAACCGGCTCGGTGATCTTCATCGTTCGACCTCGAGGCCTTGGTGGGTAACGCTACCGCGCTGCCGTGCACAACCGTGTACGCCTCGCCTGAACACGGCACCCGGTCTGCCGGATGCCGCCCCCTCAGACGCGTGCGCCGACATCGAGAAGCAGCTCGCGGTTGGCGATCCCGCGTTCGAGACGCCCGGCTTCGATCTCCTGCGCGAGGCGCACCGTGTGCTCGTTGTACGGCGCGGACGAACCCGCTCGGGCGAGGACGTCCACGACCAGGCCGTTCACCTCGGCGTACTCCGCGTGCCGGGACTTCATCCAGTCATGCAGCACAGTGGTCTTGGTGTCCGGCAGCGAGTAGCTCGTGAGGACCTTGCCCAGCAGATCCGCGGCATACTGATCCGGCTCGGTGACGTTCGAGTCGTCCAGACCGAAGATCGGCACGAGTCGGCAGCCGTCGGCCAGCGCCGCGCGCGCGGCCTCCTTGCCGCACTCGACCATGAAGTCGTGCACCCCCGGCAGGCGTACGGCGTCCGCGAGCGCGACGTCGAGGATCGCGGAGGGCACGAGCTCGCCCGCGTTCGCGACGAGCTTCATCCACTTCGCCGACCGGATGTCGTCCGAGATCGCGACGGTGCCGGCATGCGAGAGCACCCGCTGCACTTCGACCTCGCGCCCGCGGGCGCGCTCGTCGACCGCCCCGACGGCGAACCACGAGCCGCTGACAGGGGTCTGCCGGGTGACGATGCCCGGCTCGAACATGTTGGAGGCCATCTCGATCACCGCCCCGATCGCACGGTGCGGGCCGACAGCGGCGAGGATCGCGTCCTGCGACATTCCGTTCTGCAGGCCCACGACCAGCCCGTCGTCGGCGACGTGGGGGGCGATGAGCTCGCATACCCAGCGCGTGTCGTACGCCTTCACACCGACGAACACCATGTCGAACTTCTCGCGCAGCGTCGCCACGTCGCACAGGTTGAGTGCGCGCACCGGCGTGACGAGCGTCTCGGTCGGAAGGCGCACTTCGATGCCGCGAGCGTTCATCGCCTCGACGTGCGCAGGCCACTGCTCGATGAAGGTGACGTCCAATCCCGCCCGCAACAGGCTTGTCCCGATCCCGGCGCCCTGCGCGCCCGATCCCAGGACGGCGATCTTCAACTGCTCGGTCGGCTCATCCACGGCGGTCCTCCTCGACACGGGATTGCGATATGTGCGTTTTGACTGTACACAAGGAACCCAACTGTACAAACTTGTTCAGTATCAGGCAACGGATGCCGAAGGTGGCGTCCGAACGCGAAGGAGCGTCATGCGCACTCTGATCCGCGGCGTGGCCGCCGCGACCGTGGACGACCGGATCGGCGACCTCGAGCGGACCGACATCCTGATCCAGGATCGGCTGATCGCGGCGGTCGCCCCCGACATCTCGGCGGACGCCGACGAGGTGATCGACGGCACCGGCATGATCGCGATGCCGGGGATGGTGGACACGCATCGCCACACGTGGCAGACAGCGCTGCGCGGCATCCTGGCCGACGGGAACATCCCCGACTATCTGCGCGGCATCCGCCTCCAGATGGCACCGCGGTACCGTCCCGAGGACATGTACGCGGGCAACTACGTCGGAGCACTCGACGCGCTCGACAGCGGCGTGACGACACTCGTGGACTACTGCCACAACATCCTCGACCCCGAATGCGCGCACGCCGCGGTCGGAGGGCTGAGGGATGCGGGCATCCGCGCGCTGTACGCGCACGGGCTCACGCCGATCCTCACGAACACCTGGAGCGAGTCGCGCGGAGGCGCGAGCGAGGGCGGGGACCCCGCAGACCTGCGGACCCGCGCCCGCCTTGCGCGGGAGATCCGTGACGAGTACTTCTCCAGCGATGATCAGCTCCTGCGATTCGGGATCGCGCCGCAAGAGCTCGCGATCGCGCCGGCGGCCGATGTCTCCCGCGAGTTCGCCCTGGCACGGGAGCTCGGCGCGCGCATCACGATCCACGCGAACCAGGTCATGGTGCGTCAGCTGTTCAAGGACGTCGAGGTGCTGCACCGTGAGGGTCTGCTCGCCGAGGACCTTCTCCTCGTGCACTGCACGTTCAACACCGCGGAGGAGTGGCGGCTGCTGGAAGGCTCCGGCGTGACCGTCTCGGTGTGCGCGGAGACCGAGATGCAGATGGGCATGGGGTATCCGGCGATCAGCGAGACCACCCGACACACACCCGGCCCGAGCCTGGGGATCGACTGCGTGAGCGGCAACAGCGGCGACATGCTCTCGCACACGCGCCTCGTGCTGCAGGCGTCGCGCTACCGCGCGGACGTGCCCGAGTACGAGCAGTGGCGCGCACCGCAGACGATGGCATGGACGACCCGCGACGCGCTGCGATGGGCGACCCTCAACGGCGCGCGGGCGGCGGGGGTGGATCACCTCGTCGGGTCCCTCACACCCGGCAAGCACGCCGACATCGTCCTGGTGGACATGAGCGGTGTCAGCCAGGCGGGCTGGAACCGCCACGATCCGACCGGGGCGCTCATCTCCCAGGGCAACGCGGGCTGCATCGACACCGTGCTGGTGGACGGTCGCGTCGTCAAGCGCGGCGGAGCGCTGACCCGGGTCGATGAACGGGCCGCGGTGCGACTGCTCGAGGATTCCCACGAGCACCTGTACGACCAGATGCACCGTCACGGCGGCTTCATCCCGCAGCCTCCGATCGACATCCCGCTGTACCGCGAGCGGGCCTGACTGCAGTTCGACTGCACACAGCCACGGAGTGATAACAAATACTTGACGGCGTACAGTCACACTTTCTAGGATCGGACAGACGAACGGGGCGTCCACGACGCGACGTCCCGAAAGACAAGGGAGTCGACGAAGACATGGGCGGTACGCGCACCCTCCTCCGTGGTGGAACGGTCATCACTGCTGCACAGCCGGGCGAAGTCCTGGTGGACACGGACATCCTGATCGGCGAGGACGGAACGATCGAGTCGATCGGCCGCGACCTCGACGCGAACGGCGCCGACGTTCTGGATGTCGCCGGCCGAATCGTGCACCCGGGCTTCGTCGACACCCACCGCCACACGTGGCAGTCGATCGTGCGCAATCTGGCCTCGGACTGGTCGCTCACGGAGTACCTCGCGGGCCTGCACACGGGTCTGAGCAAGCACTTCCGCCCGGAAGACACCTATATCGGCAACTACCTGGGTGCGCTCGAGGCGCTCGATTCGGGAATCACGACGCTGGTCGACTGGTCGCACAACCTCGCCACCCCCGCGCACGCCGACGCTGCGGTCGCCGCGCTCCAGGACACCGGGATGCGGGCGGTGTTCGCGCACGGCGGGGGAGCCGAGCAGTGGGGCTCCCTGCCCTCGGCCAATCCTCACCCCGAGGACGCCCGGCGCGTCCGCGACGAGTACTTCTCCTCGAACGACGGTCTCGTCACGATGGCGCTCGCCCTGCGCGGACCGCAGTTCACGACGCCCGATGTCAACCGCGCCGATTTCGAGCTCGCGCGCGACCTGGACCTGCGGGTCACGGTGCACGTGGGCGACGGCTACTGGGGCAAGTCCGGCCCGATCCGCAAGCTCTCCGAGGACGGTCTGCTGTCCGATCGCACGACCTACGTGCACTGCTGCACGCTCGGTGACGACGAGCTCGCGCTCATCGCCGACAGCGGCGGCACCGCCTCCGTCGCACCCGACGTCGAGATGCAGATGGGGCACGGGTTCCCGGCGACCGGACGGCTCCTGCGGGCCGGAATCCGCCCGACGTTCTCGATCGACGTGTGCAGCTCGAACGGCGGAGACATGTTCGCCACGATGCGCACCGCGATCGGCATGCAGCGCGTGCTCGACAACGCCCCGTCGGTCGAGACCGGCGAAGTGCTCGAGCGCATCAGCCTGACGTGCGCCGAGGTTGTGCGGTTCGCCACGATCGACGGGGCGCACGCCGCCGGACTGGATGCCGTCACCGGGTCGCTCGAGGTCGGCAAGGCCGCCGACATCGTCATCCTCGACGACCAGTCCCTGGCGCTGACCCCCCTGAACAATCCGATCGGAAGTCTGGTCTACTCCGCTCACCCGGGTCTCGTGCGCGACGTCTTCGTGCAAGGCCGTCGGGTCAAGCGCGACGGCCGGCTGGTCGACGTCGACCTCGCCAAGATCAAGGCGGATGCCGTCGCCTCGCGCGAGCACCTGCTGGGCGAGATGCCCGAGGCGCGTCTGGACGGCACGTGGCACCCGGTGCTGGCGACGTCATGACCGCGACCGAGACGCACGAGCGGCGTGGGCCCGCCGACCACGCCCCGCTCGTGCCGATGGTCTTGTCGTGGCCGGGCACCCGGGCGCTCATCGCGGTGCTCGCGCTGTTCCTGATCAGCCCGCTGATCGCCCCGGGCAGCATCGGGCCGACGGCGATCGTGTCGATGCTCCCGTTCGCCGCCCTGATCGCGATCGTCTCGATCGGGCAGACCCTCGTGATCCAGCAGGGCGGACTCGACCTGTCGATCCCCGGCGCGGTGACCCTCGGCGCCCTCATCGTCGCCCGCTTCGGCGGCGACGATGCCCTCGGCCTGCCGGTCGCGATCGTGGTGGCCATCATCAGCACCGCCCTGTTCGGCCTGCTCAGCGGGGTCGTCATCACGGTGTTCGGCCTGCCGCCGCTCGTCGTGACGATCGCGATGAACGCGCTGATGGTGGGGACGGTGCAGGCGCTGTCGGGCGGATTCGCGGGACAGAGCCCGCTCGCGCTCAGCCAGTTCGCGTTGGGGCGGGTGGCCGGCATCCCGGTCCTGGTCTTCTTCGCGGTCGCGCTCGTCGTGGTGACGCACGTCGTGGTCAAGATGACGCGCGCCGGCCGACGCTTCGAGCTGGTCGGAGAGAATCCGCGCAGCGCGGCGAACATCGGCATCGGCACGCGGGGCTACACGATCGCCGCCTACGTCCTCTCCAGCGGCCTGGCCGCCGTGGGGGGAATCCTGCTCGCGGGGCTGCTGCGCACACCGACCCTGACCGCGGGTGACGACTATCTGCTCCCGTCGATCGCCGCGGTGGTGCTCGGCGGCACAGCGCTGACCGGCGGCCGCGGCAGCATCGTCGGAACCGCGCTCGGCGCCCTGTTCCTCGCGCAGCTCGGTCAGCTGGTGCAGACCTTCACGCAGGCCACCGCCGTCCAGAACATCGTGCAGGCGCTCATCATCGGCGTCGGCATCGTCGCCCAGCTCCAGCTGGGCGGATCCACGTCGCGCATCCGTGGCTTGATGCGCGGTCGAAGGGGGGCAGGGACCCCCGTACCCGAGTGATCCTCAATCCGGACTCTCACAAACCAAAGGAACTCGAAGGAGAGTTGTCAATGAAGAACACAGCAACACTACGGCGCGGCGCGTTCGCCACGCTCGCGCTCAGCGCGCTGATCCTGGCCGGCTGCTCCTCGACGAACAGCACCGGAGGAGGGGGCGCCACGGAGGGGACCGGCGAGACCGCCAGCAACCTCGAGGCCGACATCGCTGCGGGCAGCGTCGGCACGGTCGACCAGTTCATCGAGATGTCCGACGTGTGTGCAGACGACGCAGAGGACATGACGGTCGGGGTGGTGGACGGCTACGGCACGAACACCTGGTCCAAGACCGTCCTCGCCGAGATCGAGAGCGAAGCAGCGAAGTGCCCCGCGATCACGAGCGTCGAGTTCGTCGCGGGTCGTGGCGACCTGGAGGCGACCACGTCGGGGATCACGAGCCTCGCGGCCAAGGGCACGGACATCATCCTGGTGATCCCGGATGCCGGGCCGGGCGAAGCGCACCTGCCGGCGATCCGACAGGCGACGCAGACAGGGTCGATCGTCATCAACTTCGCGTCCGACCCGCAGGGCGAAGCGGGTGTGGACTACCTGGACTACACCGACCAGATCCCGCAGTTCGTCGGGAAGTCGAAGGCTCAGTGGGTCGTCGACCAGCTGGGTGACGAGGGCGGGAACGTCGTGTTCTTCGGCGGTCCGGCGGGTGCGCTCGTCTCCTCGCAGGAGTTCGAGGGCGCGAAGGAGATCTTCGATGCGAACCCGCAGATCACGCTCGTGAACCAGGAGCCGATCACGACCAACTGGGACCCCGCGCAGGCGCAGCAGGCCATGGCCGGTGTGCTCGCGCAGGGTACGCCGATCGACGCGGTGATCGCCGACTACGGCGCGTCCGCCTCCGGTGTCATCCGCGCGTATGAGGCCGCGGGACAGCCTCTTCCGGTCATCTCCACCACCGATGACAATTCGCTCAGCTGCGGCTTCAGCGACCTGAAGGCGACCAACCCGGCGTACGAGCTCTCGACGGTCTCTTCGCGCACCTGGATCGGTCGTGTGGCGCTGCGCAAGGCGGTCGCGGCGTTCCAGGGCGGCAGCGACCAGGAGCCGTCGCTGTACGAGCTCGCGCTGTACGAGGACTCGACGGGCTCGACCGACGGTGCGATCACGCCCGACGAGGCGTGCCTGCCGGACGCGCCGTCGGACGCCACGCCGTCCACCCTGCTGAACGCCGATGAGATCAAGGAGCTGTTCGGCTGATGAACACGCTTCCCACGACCGTCGCGTCGGCGCTCACGCTGACGGGCATCACGAAGACCTATCCCGGCGTGACCGCGCTGGACGGTGTCACCGTCGATGTCGCCGCAGGCCGCGTCCACGCCGTACTCGGTGAGAACGGGGCAGGCAAGTCGACGCTCGTGGGAATCGCCGCCGGGTCGGTGGTGCCGGATGCCGGCACCATCGACCTCGGCGGACGCACGTACGACCGCATCCGACCGCGGGAGGCGCGCGAGGCGGGCCTGGCAATCGTCTATCAGACGCCCGCGCTCGCCCCCTCGCTCAGCGTGATGGATGCCGTCCTCCTCCTGCTGCCCGAGACCAGACGACCGTCGCGGCGCACCGCGGCCTCGTGGCTGACCGATCACTTCGCGTCGCTGTCTCTGCCGATCGATCCGCACGCGCTCGTCTCGAGCCTGTCGCTGCGAGAGGCGCACCTCGTCGAGATCGCCGCCGCGCTGGCCTCCGAGCCCAGCGTCCTGGTCCTGGACGAACCGACCGAGGCCCTCGGGCCGGAGGAGACCGCCTGGCTCTTCGGCCAGGTGCGGCGCCTCGTCGAGCGGGGGGTCGCGATCATCTACATCACGCACCGCATCCCCGAGGTGATCGAGATCGCGTCGGACTTGAGCGTTCTGCGCGACGGCAGGCTCGTGGGCGCGGGGCGGGTGGCCGACTTCACCGCCGACCAGATCGTCGAGCTGATCATCGGGCGCTCGCTGGAGACCACCTTCCCCGACAAGGCGTCGCCGGCCACGCCGGGATCGACGCCGGTGCTCGAAGTGCTCGAACTCGGCGGACCCGGCTACGAGCATGTCTCCTTCGCTGTCCAGCCTGGTCAGATCGTCGGGCTCGCCGGAGTCGAGGGCAACGGCCAGCGCGCGGTCCTGCGCGGCATCGCCGGGAGCGGATCGACCGAAGGCAAGGTCTTCGTGGGCGGGGAGCAGGTGTCGATTCGATCGCTGCGCGCCGCGTCGGCAGCCGGAATCGCGTTCCTGCCGGGAGACCGCATCGGCGAAGCCATGTTCGGCAAGATGTCCATCCGCGAGAACACCGTCGCGCCCGCCCTGGGCATCGCGATGCCGTTCGGCTTCGTCAACCGTCGACGTGAGTACGCGCTCACGCGGCAGGGCATCACCGGGCTCGCGGTGAAGACCCCCCATCTCGAGGTCCCCGTGAGCGCTCTTTCCGGGGGCAGCCAGCAGAAGGTGCTCCTCGCTCGCGGACGCCTCGGTGATCCGAAGGTGCTTCTCGTCGAAGACCCCACACAGGGCGTGGATGCGGGCGCACGCGTCGAGCTCTATGCATTCCTGCGCGAGATGGCCGCCTCCGGGGTGGCCGTCGTCGTCCTCTCCACAGACGCCGTCGAACTGGAGGGTCTGTGCGACCGTGTGGTGGTCTTCTCGCGGGGTCGCGTGCAGGCGAGCCTGAGCGGTGATGAGGTCGACGAACGCGCGATCACGGGCGCCGCGGTGCTGTCGTCCGAGACGGCGAATGTCGACGTCGCGAAGGTCGCTCGTCGCCGTCGTGGCCGGTCGCTCCTGGCCGGCGAAGGGCAGGCCGCCGTGCTCCTCGGGCTGGCGGTGGCCCTGTCGATCGTGACGTCCTTCGTCTCGTCGGCCTTCTTGAGCCCGCTCAGCATCAGCCAGCTGCTGGCAGCATCCGCCGTGCTCATCCTCGTCGGACTCGCCCAGCTGGTCGTCGTCATCACGGGAGGCATCGACCTCAGCGTCGGCTCCGTCGTCGCGCTCTCCGCCGTCATCGTGTCGTTCTTCGGCCAGCAGGGCATCGGCCTGTTCGCCGTGGGCGCGGTGCTCGCCCTCTCGGCGGGCGCGGTGGTCGGGCTCGTGAACGGGCTCATGATCACGCGGCTGGGTCTGCCTCCGGTGATCGCGACACTCGTGTCCTCGATCGCCGTGCTCGGTGTCGCGCAGGTGCTGCGACCCTTTCCGGGCGGCTCGGCGGGGGGAGAACTGCTGACCGCACTGGGCCTCGCCGTGGCAGGCGTTCCGATCGTCCTGGCCATCGCGGTGGCCGTGGCGATCGCGCTGTGGATCGTGATCCAGCGCACCGGACCCGGCCGGAGTCTGCGGGCCGCCGGATCGGATCCGGTGAAGGCGAATCGCATGGGAGTGCGCGTGCCCCGGACCCGGCTGTTCGCCGCAGTGACGGCCGGAGCGCTCGCCGCCCTCGCCGGACTCGTCGTCTACTCGCGCTCGGGCATCGGCGATGCGAACGCCGCCCAGGCGCTCACGCTCACCTCCGTGACGGCCGTCGTGATCGCCGGCGCGAGTATCTTCGGGGGATCGGGATCAGCGCTCGCGGTGGCCGCGGCCGGGATCCTCCTGCAGACCGTGACGAGTGCGCTGTCGTTCCTGTCGGTGGGTCTGTCCTGGCAGTACTGGATCCAAGGTGCGTTCGTGCTCTTCGCCGCGATCGTTCCGATGGTGGTCGCGATCATCCGGAACGACCGCGCCCGTTTAGGGCGGCTGAGAGCCGGCTGACGCGCCGGACGCCACCGCCCCGACCCCGAACGTCAGAGAGGACATCATGAAGAACACCGGAACGACCGGGATGAACGCCGTCGACTGGGAGGCGCGCGTCGACTTCGAC
>JAESFR010000320.1_pt1 | contig 12182 bp, 8 predicted proteins | sample 9266191 | NCBI WGS metagenome assembly JAESFR01 (sample SAMN14503063, study PRJNA617104) | algae metagenome | isolation source: Pleurocapsa minor HA4230-MV1 and co-occurring heterotrophs from cement on... | place: USA: Nuuanu Pali Lookout, Hawaii | collected 2009-07-20
TTCCATCTAGCTTTGGCAGTTTGCATCGTTTCTCCCACTTATTTAATACAAAAAATTAATAATAAACAACAACAACAAAGACACATTTTTTTTATGCAGTATAATTTTAGCTTGTTACAATAATTAGTTTATATAACATAGTCAGTACTGTATAATAAGTACATGAAGTTAACACTGCAAAAAGGTATTGACCCCATAACCAACCAAATCATTTGGCTAATGCTGAATGAGGACTATGAATTGGTTATTCCCGTACAGCAGTACTTGACCTTTTTAAGTACTACCAAATCACCCAATACGGTGAAGTCCTACGGTCAAGACCTAAAGTACTGGTGGGAATTTCTAACTCATAAATCCTTGGATTGGCGTGAAGTCAATGTGTCTGATATGGAAAACTTTGCTTATTGGTTGAGAGTAGGTGACACCAAAGTTGTTTCTATGCAACTAGTAGCAGCTATTAGGTCGGAGAAAACTGTCAATCATGCCATTACTGCTGTGACTAATTTCTATGACTATCACATAGCCAATAAGACAGTAGATTTTAAGCAGTTTGAAAGGTTTTATCTACCTCGCGGTATTAGTCGTGCAGGTAGCAAAGGCTTACTTACTGGCATTGCTAAAAGTAAGCTAGTAAGACAAAAGCTAGTCAAATTAAAAGAGAAAAAGAAGTTTCCTGGCTGTTTAACTGATGAGCAAGTAGAAACTCTTGTGGATACTTGTAACCGTCTTAGGGACAAGCTAATTATTTTGATGCTGAATGGGACAGGATTACGCAAAGGCGAACTTCTAGGGTTAATGAATGACGATATAGGAGACTTTGACCAACACTATGTTCGAGTAGTGCAAAGAAATAATCATCCCAATGGTGCAAGAGCTAAAGGACAAGAAAGGACTATTCCTGTAGTTTCCGAACTACTAAAGATGTATAACGACTACCTTATCTATGAATATCCAGATACGGATTCAGGATATGTATTTGTCAACATTTGGGAAGGTGAGAACATAGGTCAACCAATGAATCCTTATGTACTGAATACTATGTTTAGAAGATTATCTGAAAAAACAGGTATTCATGTCTATCCACACTTATTTAGACATACCTACGCCACAAGGTTATTAAAGGTTGGTTATGCGCCAGAAAGAGTTAAATATCTGTTAGGTCATGCCAGTATTCAAACAACATTAGATGTTTATTCTCACGTAATTGATGAAGCAAATTTATGGGAAGTGATTGAAAAAGAGGAAAAAGAATGAGTGTTTTATTTGATTGGAATCATGAACCTAATAAATGGTTAATTGCTCAAAATGTAGAGGCGAAAAAGCTATTAAGTAATCCTTTATTACAGAAAGATGTTTGGCGAACTATTGAAGACTTAGGACTAGAAGTAAATCGTCATAATAGAAATTTAACTATTAATTTTGAGTCAATCAAACAAGATTGGCTAAAGTTACTAACTAAATTATATGTACTAATTAGAAGTCAGCATAAATTGTCAGTAGACTGTATTCGTCAACACCTTGTATATCTAAAAAAATTTTCTTATTTTCTTGAAACGCAATTTGTTTCTAACCAAAATCAAATTAATAATCACCTTTTTGATGAGTTTGAGTATCATCTTAAATGCTCTAGATTGTCGTTAAGCTATATTCAGCGTCACTATGTAACCTTAAAAAGCTTTTTTGATTTATGTCGTCAAGAAAAATGGTTAGAAATCGATACTTATTGGTTTCATGGCAGATGTCAACGAATTAAACCTAATAATAACCAAATTGAGTATATTCCCGAAGAGATATGGCAACAGCTAGATGAAAATATTCATTATCTTCCAGAGCCTATACAGAGAATGGTTTTAGTAATTAGAGGTACTGGTTTAAGAATTGGTGAATTACTTAATCTTCCCTTTGACTGTCTTAGAAAAAGAAATAATAAATGGCGATTAAGATTTTTAACAGAAAAATATCAAGTGAATGATGAATTGCCTATTTGTAGAGAATTAACGGCAGTAATTAAAGAGCAGCAAAAATATATTAAAAATCAATTTAAAGGAGAATATAAAAACCTATTTTCTAGTCATGAAATTAGAAATAATGGAAAATATGTACCAACTCCAAGAGTAATGAATAGAAATACATTTAATAATCAGTTAAATAAGCTAGCAACTAAATACAGCATTTGCACTAAAGAAGGGAAAATTTGGAAATTTCGGTCACATCAATTTAGAAAGACAGTAGCTACTATTATGACTAACGCTGGTGTCAGAGATTTAATTATTCAAAAGTATCTTCGACATCGTTCTCCTGATATGCAAAATTACTATAAACATCTTCTTAAACAAGTAATAGGAGATGAATACCAAGAATTAATGAAAGAGACAAAGTATGTTGATAGTACAGGAAAAATAGTTGCAATTCATAAGCCAAATAATCCGATTACTGAATTAATGCGAAGAAAGATGTATCAAATTACAACTCAGTACGGAGAATGCCATCGATCAGTATTAAAGTCACCTTGTCAAACGGTCAACGCTTGTTGGCGTTGTGAACATTGGCTAACTTCTAGCAACGATTTAGATGCTCTAAAAGGCGATCTTCAAAGAGTAGAAGTAGAGTTAAAAATAGCTGAGAATGTAGGAATGGTCAGACAACAAAAAGGATTAGTTAGTGACAAACAAAATCTAGTAATTAGGATTCAAGGATTAGAGACAAACCAATGATAAAAGTTAATTGGAGAAAAGACTATCATGGTGAATTTGTTTGTCCTTCGTGCAATAACTTTGGAATAAAGTTTTTAAGAAAACATAATCAGAGTGAAGTCAAGAGCTTGATATTTAAATGTTCGCGATGTAAAAAATATTGTAAAACACCTCAAATAATAAATATTACTTCGGTATCAGACTTAACTAATAAAGGTGTTATTTGGTATACAAATCATAAAATAGAAGGTTTTATCTGTCCCTATTGTCAAGATAAAAATATATACTTTACCGAAATTGCTAGCAGCACTGGTAAAAAAAGATTTCAATGCAAAACCTGTAAGAAAAGATGTTCAGAATCTACAAGTTTAAAATTTAATAATATTAGTCGAAGAAGCAGTAATATTCCTTCTATAACTCCTTTTAATTTTGAAGCAGATAAATGGGACTTGAGAGCAATCAATCCTAATTTTGATGCGTTAGATATTACAAACTCTAGTGCTATTTTTGAATGTATAAATCCTAAATGGTTTAAGCATGAGGTTAAAAAATATATCGAGCATTTATGTCATAAAAATAGTAGTTTCTTTTCAATTCAACTATATCTATCTGAATTTCGGAGTTTTTCTCGCTATTTAAAACAACAAAATATCACCAATTTTACTCAAATTAATCGAAGTTTAATGCTTGATTATTTTGTTCGAGAAGAAGCTTTTACAGTACGCAAAATAGGTACTTTGAGAAATTTTTTCCAGATAGGAGTGGTAAAAGGTTGGTTTGAAATCGACCAAGATGTCATTAGAGACGAAGATTATCCTAAAAAACGTAGAGGAAATCCCGACCCACTGTCAGAGAAAGTAAGAAAACAAATCGAGCAAAATTTAAATAAATTACCTGACCCAATTGCTCGAATGTGGATTATCTGCTTTTTTGCTGCTATGCGTCCTTCAGAAGTAGCATTACTAAAGCAAGACTGTTTGATACAAGAAGGAGAACATTGGAAGTTAGTATGGCAGAGAAAAAAAAATCACGATTCCCATTCCGTTCCAATTAGTAGAACCATTGCCAAAGTAGTCCAGGAACAACTTGAGTATATTCAAGATTTGTGGGGGGATGACTGGAATTATTTATTTTGTCATTATCATGGATTATCAAAAAATGATTCACTGCAACCAAACATAGTACCAGTCAAAAAGGTTACTCCTCGAAGTTTCAATCCTTTATTAATTTGTATTCGCACTCTAATTAAAGATCTTGATATCCGCGACGAAAATGGTCAACCTGCCAAATTTACAACTAAAATTCTCAGAACAACTCGCTTGACTCAATTATTCGAGCAAGGACACGATTTAGCAGTAGTTAGTGCTTGGGCTGGCCACAAAAACTTTGCTACTACTAGCACCTATTACACGAAAGTTAGTTGTGACCTCATAGAACAAGAAGCAGGTCATATTCAAAGAGCATTGGTCAATAGTGAAGGTCATCGCATACTTTATGAATCTTTTCCTAAATCTTTCTGGGAAACTCCACAGGCACACAAATTAGAATTATCTGGTACTCATATTAATACTCCTATCTATGGTTACTGTGGACTAAATCTAGACCAAGATTGCCATAAATTTAGAGCTTGTTACACCTGTGGTAATTTTGTCGCTACACCAGAAAAATTACTTCAATACATCAAAACTCGCGATGATTTAAGAGGGAAAGAATCTCAAGCTTTGGCATTGGGTCAAGATGTTTTGGTCGAACAATTTGGAACTCAAGCCGACCAACTAGACAAGATTATTGCATCTTTGCAGGAGGTAGCATGAGCAATCAAGATACCAAAGAATCGAGAATTAATAATCTCAAGCAAACCCAAAGACAAAGACAAGAAGATGCGAAAAATCGAGTCTATCAAGCTATTGAAAGATTACATAAACTCCATGCTAAAATCAACTTTCATACTATAGCTAGAGAAGCACAGGTTAGTGTTAGTTATCTCTACAAATATCCAGAGATAAAACAGTATATAGCGGAGTTAAGAAGTCAGCAAAACTCTTTACCCGTTTCCCCTGTAGCTAAATCTAATTCCACATCTAGCGGTAAAGTGATTACTCGTCTTCAGGAGAAAATCAAGAAGATAGAAGAGGAAAATAAAGAACTGAAGCGAAAGTGTGAAGCATTAGCTGGTCAAGTATATCGCGCCCATCATCTTCAAGCACAGATAGAGAGATTACAACAAGAAAATGAAGATTTGAGAGCTAAGTTAGGGAAACAAGAAATAGCGAAGAAGGTAACACCTATCGATAAAAAGCTTCGCAGTACTGAAAAGGAAAAATCGGCTAAAAAACAAACAGCACAGTTCGATATGACAGAAAAAGTTCAGTCAGAGTTAGAGCAATTAAGAATTGAATTGAATACTACTCTTTCTAAAACAATAGGTACGGCAACAGAATCAACAATTTTAGATGCTATTGAAGCACTCAAATATCAACTGACTAAACAGGATATTCCTAATGCTGGTGGTTGGTTGAATAAGGCTATATCTGAAGGTTGGACTAAGCCTGAAATAACGACTCAGCAGTCAACTAAACCAGAACAAAAGATAGTAACTGTTTCCGATAAACCAGAGAAGAAATTAGTAGACCCTAATCAACTCAAGAAACTAAGCAATATTTTTAACAAGAAAAATGACTGATAGTAATAACTTTCTAGGCAATATCGAAGCAGAAGAAGCTATCTTAGGAGGGATTTTATTAGACCCCGAAGCAATGGCTAAAATAGCCGATATTTTACCAGTCTCCGCTTTTTGTTTCGATGCACATCAACAGATATATCAGGCTGCTTTAACACTGTATCAAAAAGATAAACCTACTGATTTAATGGCTGTTTCGACTTGGCTTGCTGACCATAAGTTACTAGATAAAGTAGGAGGTCAAGCTAAATTATCACAACTATTAAATCGCACTGTTTCTGCTGTTAACATCGACCGTTATGCGTTACTGGTACTCAATAAATATCAGCGTCGTCAATTAGTTCGAGTCGGTCATGAAATAGTTGAGTTGGGTTATGAGACTACTGCTAAGTTAGAAACTGTTTTTGATGCTGCTGAAGAGAAAATATTTGACCTAACCACGAACAAAAAAGATAAGTTTCATCCAAAACCCATTAATGAATGTCTGGCTAATGTCTTTAACAAGATAGAACGAGGTTCATCTCCTGCTTATCCAACTGGTTTAACTGACTTAGATTCTCTGATTGGGGGTTTAATCAAACAGGATTTGATTGTAGTTGCTGCTCGTCCTAGTATGGGTAAAAGTTGGTTGGGATGCTATTTAGCTAATTTTGTGGCTCGAAACGAAAACAAGCCCGTGGTGTTCTTTTCTGCTGAAATGAGCGAAGAACAGTTAACTAAAAGATTCCTCTCGATGCATACTAGCATTGATTCACAGAGATTAATGCACAATCAGATATATGAAGAGGAATATGATGCTTTAGTAGAAGGGTTAGGTAATTTAGCAGAACTCCCAATCATTATTGATGATACTCCAGCCAGTGAATTAACTCCTACTAGAATACGCTCTGTACTGCGTCGCATTCAGTCTGAAAGAGATGAATTAGGTTTAGTGGTACTGGATTACATTCAAAAGCTGGGAGATAGAGTAGCAGGTAATCGCGCACAAGCTATTGGTAAGTATTCTGGTGCTTGTAAGGACATAGCAAAAACTTTTAATGTTCCTTTTGTGGTTTTGGCTCAGATTAACCGTGGAGTGGAAGGACAAAGTAACAAACGCCCTTCTATGGCTGATATTAAAGACAGTGGCGATATTGAGCAGGATATGGATTTAGGACTGCTGCTTTATCGAGATGAGTACTATAAGTCAGATACCGAAGATAAAGGCATTATGGAGATTATTGTTGGTAAAAATCGTAATGGTGGTACTGGTACTTGTAAAGTGTTGTTTGAGCCAACTTTTGGGGGATTTGACGATATGTAACTCAGGAAACAAGCTCCGAACAGATAAAAACAATTAAATTAAGTAACTCTGTAATTGCTATACCCAACTCCGAACTTTATCTCTTAATTTGACTTTAGAGATGTCAAATTAATCTGCTGATTCTGTATATTCGCAAAAAATGTTCAATCCAACTTTGACTATATACAGGACAATGATTGTAGCGATCGCTGGATTGATTGGTAAAGTGGTTAATCCAACTAAATAAACAATTGCTCCTGTAAGTAAGGTAGCACTACCAGGATTTTTATTGTAATCAGAGAGCTTCGAGCGAAAACCCTCATCACCACAAACTTCTTGGCGAAGTACCTTTTGCGTAACTTGCCAAAGAGATTTTCCTTCCCCGTAATCTTGTATACCGTTTTTTTCTGACCACAGTTGGTCAAAACTAGCGTCAAATCTACCGTTATGTTTTTCTAAGACAATGATTGCTTCTTGAGCCGGTGGATAATTTTGCAATAGGTGGAACTTTGTTTTCATTTCGTTTGTTGTTAACTGTATTTCCATTTTGCCTTTATTCTTTTTAACTAAATATCCTAAAAATCTTGTTTAAAAAAAATCTATTTTTTTTATTAATTGATAGTCCAGCAGCCTTCCAAACATCCTTCCGCAAAATTTTTAAGTGTTGAGTACTTGTTACCTCACACACAACCCTCTCAAACTCTTTTTCTCCCAATACTTTAAGAATTCTTCCCAAAGCATTGATATTTGAACTATGCAGATAACAAATATTGGGATTGACATCATCTTTGTTTAATCTAAAATATCTACATATCCAGCCTATTGCTTTAATATAAGTTGATATAGCTTCATTCCAATTTTTCTGTATTGCTAAGGTTTCACCCCACTCTGTTAAAGTTATAGATGCCCCCAAGTAATCTTCATAATCTTTTTTGATTGCATAGGCTTCTTTAAAATAAGTGATAGCGTCATTAAAACGTTTCTGTTCTCTAGCAACGATTCCCAAACTCTCACACGGAGAAGAAGATTTATATAGATCTTTTGCCTTTATATATATTTGTCGAGCCTTTTGAGAATAAGAAATTGCATCATCAAAGTGCCGTTGTTTTTGACTCAGTAAACCCAAATGATAATAGGTTGGAGCGGCATGATATGACCCTTTACAGTCTTCAGCAATTTGTAAGGCTCGTCGTAGATAAAGTACCGCTTCCTCATCTTTATCTTCCGCTTCTGCTATTATTCCTAAATTATGATAAGCACTGGCAGCAATACGAAGATACCCTTCATCTTCACAAATTTGGATAGTATCTTCGCAATATTTTCTTGCCTCATCTAAATCTAACTTCAGGCGCGCTAAATTACCTAAATTGAGATAGAGATTAGCAATTTCATATAAATCATCTTCATCTTCAAATATTTGCCGAGCAGTTTGAAGATAACCACTTGCTTTTTTGAGCTGTTGTTGCTCAATTGCTAGTAAACCTAATTGTCTATAAGTAGAAGCAGCACTATGAAAATTTTTTGTTTGCTTATCAATTTGTATAGCTTGATCATAATATTTACTTGCTTCGTCAAACTGTCTTAGCTTTTGTGCTAATCCACCCAAACCATAATAAGCTGACCCAGTTAAATGGGTTAAAGGAAGATTTTTTAGCTCTGGATTTTTTTTAGCTTTTATAAGTTCATCTAGAAGTTCCTCATAGATTTGTTTTGCTGTTTCTAAATCAAATAAATCTAAACCCTCAGCTCCGTCAATTTCACGTAGACAAAGCCAAGTATAAAAAGCATCTTTCCCTTTTTTCTTTACTTCTTTAGAATTCATGCCGATTTGACCAAGTATCCTTTGGCGCAAAGAATTTCGCTTTGAATTATCGCCTATTCTTAGGTATACATTACTTAAAGCTCGAACAATTGCATAAGTTTCATCCCAAGCTTGTTGCTGTTCTGCCAGTCGTAAATTAAGCAAAAGATTTGGTTCTTCGATTAAGAGTAAAGTGCTAGCCGTTTGGCTTTGATTAATAAGTTCTTTATCATACTTTTGCGCCAAAGCTGCATAAAAATACAATAGTTTTGTTTGCAGTTGATTAATTTTTTCTTCGCTATAAAGTTCAAATAGCCTCTGCTGCAAATACCAAGGAAGAGCGGGATGAATTTTATAAACTGTTGTTCCAACCTCATTGTAACGTTCTAAAATTCCTGCATTCACAGCTTCGTTTAAAATTTTAAACCAATCATCAATATTTAATATCTCTCCGAAAACAGCTTGATACGCTGGCTGACAAATTTCTACTTCTTTTGATACAAAAAAATCAAGAATTTGAGCATTAACTATTTTCGAGAAAAAAGCTAGAAAAGGCAAGTGTTTTTGAGTACGTTTTGATAATTTAGAAAAAGAATAATTTAGTGATATTGTAAGAGATTTATCTTTTTTTTGATGAGGGAAATCTGAAAAAGCGTCTAATCCTAATCTTAAGGCTTCGATTAGTTGTAATGGTGTTTGTTTTTTTAAACAAGGTAATATTACTCGCAAACATAGCGGATGATTTCCTAACAAATGAAGTAATTCTAAATATTCTTTGGGGAGATTTTTTTTATCTATACCCGCAGTTCGCAAAATTCTGTTAGCTAATTCTTCTGTATCTTGTTGATTTAGTCCACCCAATTTTACTAAGGTGTAACTACAGTCAAGCCATAATTCCTCTTGGCGACTAGCAATTAGTACCCACGATTTAGCTTTACGTAAGTTATTAAGAAATTGTTTTAGTTCATTACGTTCCTTAGCAGATAATAGTGGTTTATCAATAGATTGAAAGCCAGTTACAGACTCAAAATTGTCCCAAATCAGCAGACAAGGTTTATCTTTTAGGTATTTCTGAACTGCTGCTGTTTGCTTCTCAAACAAATACTGGGAAAATTTATCCCCCCAAACAGTTCTTCCTACCTGATTGATTACCTGACTTAGCCCTGCACCATGTTCAAAAGATGTATAAAACATTTGTCCACCACGTCCCTGGGTTTCCTCTAGCCAACGAGCAAAACCACAAGCTAACTGGGTTTTTCCTATGCCTCCCATACCTTGCAACAGCACAAAGTTATTTTTACGAAATGCTCGTTCTAACCTCAAGATATCGTAATCTCGTCCAATAAAACCGTAAGCTTCTTCTTCTGGTAAGTCTATTAATTTACTAGGTTGTGGCTCATCTAAAAACTGGTCTAAGTCGGTAAAATCTTTTTCTTGAATATTGCTAGCTTTACGAAACGGTGTATAGCTTTCCTGCTGATATAGAACTGGTATTAACCAGTCTTGTAAAGGCAAATCTCCTTTGGGACTAGGACATAACTTTTTGTTTATCATTTCTCTGCGTCCTGCTGCTACAGCATTAGCTAAACTATTTCCCTGCACCAACTGCTCGTACAAACGTCCAATAAAATGCTTCGCACCCTCTGCGTAAACCGAATAACCCATTGCTACTACGCCTTTAGCACCCAAAGCTACTAAGCGCGTTGCCACAGAAGAAAAACTTTCTTTTCCCTCTTGGGCAGATTTGCAAGCATTCAAAACAAAAATTGGCACGTTACAATCAATTAAATTTTGAGCTATCTGAGCAGCATTAACTTTTTGCGGTGAACCATCCTCTGCTTCAAATACTAAGAGTCCTTGCCCAGCTAGATCTCCAAATTGATACTGTAATCCTGTACTATTAAAGTCAAAGTCTCCGTGTCCATCAAAATGAACGATGTGGTAAAAGCCTTTATTATTGTTTATCTCTCGTTCAAATGCCTCAAAACTAGGAGGACGCAATACTTTAAGGTTGACCTGCTGCTGAATAGGTTGTAATGCTAAAAGCATAGGACGAGCAATGGTTTTAAAGTTGATATCCTGTTCTCCATAAGGACGAGAAATTACCAGTAAAATGTTGAGTTTCCCTTCTTTTATCTCTTCCATTTCAGCTCGGACAGATTGAGAATTGAGGCTACGATACATCTGTGCGAGAGAAGGAGCAAGAAAATTTTTGTCGTCAGGAGAGTAAAGTAATTCCCAAGGTAGATTCAAAACTTCTGGTCGCTCGGAAGAAATGCTGAGTTCGCAGTTATCCAATCCTTCATAGGTGGCTGCTTGGAAAAACTGTCGCGTTTTTTCACTGTTGCGAAACACCAATTCAAATAGCTGTTGTCCCCAATCCTGAAGCTTCTGCTCAACTTTAGCAGCCTTATCTGGCTCAATTCCATAGGGAAACCGAAGATACTCTTCCAAATACCAGCGCAACTCATCAAGTGCTTTTTCATCAAAAGGATGCTTAAAAGGTATAGGAAGGGAAGAACGAGGAACTTCTTTTCCTCTCTGCCAGGAAAGTTGTATCAGATCATCAAAATGATTGATCGTTAAACGATTCTTCGGCATATTTGTTATGTCGGACAGTATTTAGGTAATTTAATTGTTTTAATTGTACCGAGTAATTTCGACGGATAGAGATGCTCACAATATTTCTTTGTCATTAAGGTTAAATTTGTTGACACAATTTATGAGTAATAAGTTTTTAAATTTTATCTTTGCAGAAATTCAAAGTAACAAAGAAAAAATACCTCTTAATTTCAAATAACTCATTATAGAAAATATACACAAAAATAGAATAATCAGATGTTAGTATTGTGGAGACTTAGGGGCAGATAAGCATACTTATTCTTCCTCTTCATTATTTCTTATTTTTTTTGATTTTTTTACAATAAACGGCAATATTAACATAATTTGCAACATATCAATAACCAAAAAAGGATCATCAGTCTTTATAAAAACAAAAATCATCCATAAAGAAAGAGATATTAATCCCAATATAGATAAAATACGAAGCCTATTTTTATAAATTTTTAATGCTTTGCTCAAGGAATATTCAAGAGGTAATTTATAAGGATTATCACGCATTTTAAACTTTATCTATTTCTTAATGTTTGAGTAATTTCGTGTTTTGTTTTCATTATTATTGTACAGATATCTATTACCAAAAAGCTAAAGACAGCAATAAATGTAGAGCCATTAAATAGCCATTGAAATATTCTAAACAGTTTCTCATCAAGACCAGATAATTTATATTTAGTAATAATTGTATCTGTAAGATCGGCAAGAAGAACAGTTACTATTAACCATAACAACAAAAAAAAAGCCGTCAATAATAATACTTCCTATTACTTGAGAGCGAACTTTAATCTGCTTTTTAAGTTCATCATTAATCATTATTTTAGTAATTGAATTGGTGTGTATAAGATTGTTCACGATTTGACTTTCCAGAAACAAAATTAGTCAAGCTTGAAGAAAGTGCGGAAACTCCATAGAGGACTATTGACGATATTGGCAAAGGTGTATTTTAAATGTAATATCAATTATTTTAGAAGAAGTTTTTGGTTGACTTTATGATTTTTAAGCTTATTCACAGATAATAGAGTCAACGATTAAAACTTGTTATAGAAAGTATACACTATGCAAGAAAGCTTTTTGTTGAACGTTGTAAATGCTGTGTATTATATAAACCTA
>JAESFR010000321.1_pt1 | contig 12144 bp, 9 predicted proteins | sample 9266191 | NCBI WGS metagenome assembly JAESFR01 (sample SAMN14503063, study PRJNA617104) | algae metagenome | isolation source: Pleurocapsa minor HA4230-MV1 and co-occurring heterotrophs from cement on... | place: USA: Nuuanu Pali Lookout, Hawaii | collected 2009-07-20
CTTGACCGTCGCACGCGCGTCGGCGCGGGTCGCACCGCGGTTCACGATGACGATCGGCAGCCGGCGGCGCCGCGCGCGCTCGAGAAGCCGGATGCCGGAATTGACCACGAGCGAGGATCCCGCGATCACGAGTGCGTCGCTCGCCCGCACGAGCTGCTCGGCCTCGCGGAACTTCTCCGCCGGGATGAACTCGCCGAAGAAGACCACATCGGGCTTCAGCATCCCTCCGCACACGGTGCAGGCGGGGATGCGGAAGTCGGTCGTGCTCTCCGGGAGCACGTCTCCATCGGGCCCGAGCGGCACGTTCTCGGGCACCTGGATCCAGGGGTTGTCCGCCTCGACGCGCACCGCGAGGTCGCGCCGATCGAACACCTGACCGCAGTGCGTGCAGAACACGCGTCGCATCGTGCCGTGCAGCTCGACGACGCGGCGGCTGCCCGCCCGCACGTGCAGTCCGTCGACGTTCTGGGTGACGACGCCCGACGCCACGCCCCGCGCCTCGAGGGCCGCGAGCGCCAGATGCCCGGTGTTCGGCTCGGCGGCCGCGAAGGCGCGCCATCCGAGGTGGCTCCCGACCCAGTAGCGGCGGCGCGCGTCGTCGCTCGTGAAGAACTGATCCACGGTCATCGGCGTGCGCACGGGCGCGCCCTTCCCGCGATAGTCCGGGATGCCGGAGTCCGTCGAGATGCCCGCTCCGGTGAGCACGGCCAGCCGGCGCCCGGCGAGCGCATCGATCGCGGTCGCGATGGCGGAAGCCGCCCGCTCGTCCTGCTCGGCCACGGTCGACATGCGTCACCCCCTCGCGCTTGCCCGTGCTCAGAGTGTAGGCGTCGCGGTTTACCGGGATGTTACGGACCCGGCGACCTGCGAGAGTGGACTGCGGTCCGGAATGCGCGGGCCGCCCGTCTCAGGAGGATCATGCGCATCGTCGAGATCTCCGACCCGGCCGATGCCCGGTTGGCCGACTATCGCGACCTGACCGATGTCGCCCTGCGGCGGAAGCTGGAGCCCGCGGGGGGGCTCTACATCGCCGAGTCCGCGAAGGTGATCGCCCGGGCCCTGTGTGCGGGGCACGCACCCCGTTCGGTGCTCGTGCAGTCCAAGTGGCTGAGCGAGGTCGAGGAGCTGCTCGCCGGCGCAGCCGACACGCCGGTGTATGTCGTCGCGCCCGAGGTGGCCGAGTCGATCACCGGCTATGCCGTGCACCGCGGGGCGCTCGCGGCGATGCACCGGCCGCCGCTGCGGGCGGTCGCCGATGTCGTCGCGGGAGCCCGGACCGTCGTCGTCCTCGAGGACATCGTCGACCACACCAATGTGGGGGCGGCATTCCGCAGCGCCGCGGCGCTGGGCGCGGATGCCGTGCTCATCTCCCCGCGCTGCGGCGACCCGTTCTACCGCAGGAGCGTGAGGGTGAGCATGGGGACGGTGTTCCAGGTGCCGTGGACGCGGCTGCCCGAGTGGCGGGACGCACCGCAGCTGCTGCACGCCCTCGGGTTCCACATCGCCGCGCTCGCGCTCGCCGAGGGCGCCGTGCCGCTCGACGAGTTCGCCGGCGACCGCCCCGAACGCGTCGCCCTGCTGCTGGGCGCGGAGGGCGATGGTCTGAGCCGGCGCGCGCTCGCCGCGGCCGACACGATCGTCACCATCCCGATGGCCGGTGGCGTCGACTCGCTCAACGTGGCGGCGGCCGGCGCCGTCGCCCTGTGGGCGCTGCGAGAGCAGCACCCGTAGAACTCCAGGCGCTGCGAGAGCAGCACCCGTAGAACTCCAGGCGCTGCGAGAGCAGCACCCGTAGAACTCCAGGCGCTGCGGGAAGCAGCACCTGGAGAACTCCCGGCGCTGCGCGGCTAGACCTGCTCGTCCGGCCCCGCGTCGGGGTCCTTCGCGGGCGCGAGCGTCTGGATCGGCAGGGGAGAGGGCCGCTTCGCGGTGATCTCGTCGCCCGAGGACTCGTGGCGCACGCGTCGCAGCACCCACGGCACGAAATGCGTGCGGGCCCAGACGAGATCCTGCGTGCGGGCGGCGCGCCACGTCCGCACCGGCAGCGGATCCGGCTGCATCGGCGTGAGGTCGTTGGGCACGTTCAGCGCGCGCAGCACCATTCGTGCGACCTCGTGATGGCCGAGCGCGTTGTAGTGCAGCCGGTCGGGGTCGAAGAAGCGCGGGTCCTGCACCTCCTTGAGGGCCCACTGGTCGGCCACGATGCAGTCGTAGCGCTCGGCGATCGCGCGGATGTTCTCGTTGTAGATCGCCACTTTGCCGCGGAACGGGCGGAAGACGGGGGTGAAGTTCGTGTCGATGCCGGTGAAGACCACGAGAGTGGCCCCGTCGCGGCTCAGCCGCACGACCGCGTCCTCGAACCGCTCCGCGATCTCGTCGGGGTCGGTCCCCGGCCGGATCACGTCGTTTCCGCCTGCCGAGAACGTGATGAGGTCGGGTTTGAGCTCGAGGGCGGGCTCGACCTGCCCCGCGATGATCTGGGAGATGAGCTTGCCCCGCACCGCGAGGTTGGCATAGGCGAAGTCCGGCACCTGCTGCGACAGCACTTCGGACACGCGATCGGCCCATCCGCGGTGTCCGCCCGGTGAACCCGGCTCGGGGTCGCCGATGCCCTCGGTGAACGAGTCGCCGAGGGCGACGAAGCGCCTCCAGGGATGCGGTCCGGGGTTCGAGTGCACCGTCTGGTCGGCGTCGGGTGTCGTCATCTTCGCGGTCGTCCTCTCACGTTCGAGGCTATCGCGACCCGGGACACCCACCCGGAAGCGGCGATGTCGTTTCGCTCGTCTATCGTGGTCACTCGTTGTGCGTGCGCGGCGGGAGTCGGGATGGGGGAGGCGATGGACGAGGAGGCCCTGCTCGAAGCGACCGACCCGCACCTGGGCAGCTTCGCCGCCGAGCACCTGTCCCCGTCCTATCCGCAGCGGGCGCCGTGGGGCACGGCCCAGCGCCTGCGCGCGTGGCAGGCCGAAGCGCTCGACCGGTACTTCGCGCTCGACGGACCGGACGGCATCGGATCGGGTCCGCGCGATTTCCTGGCCGCGGCGACCCCCGGCGCCGGCAAGACGACATTCGCCCTCCGCCTGGCGACCGAGCTGATGCGCCGCCGCGTCGTGGACCGGGTCGTCGTGGTCGCGCCGACCGAGCATCTCAAGACGCAGTGGGCGGATGCCGCGGCGCGCGTCTCCCTCCGGCTCGACCCGTTCTTCAGCAACCGGCACATCGCGCCCGCCCGCCACTTCCACGGCATCGCCGTCACGTACGCGCAGGTCGCGGTCAAGGCCTCGGTGCACCGGCGCGTGACCGAGGATGCCCGCACGCTCGTGATCCTCGACGAGGTGCACCACGGCGGCGACGCGCTCAGCTGGGGTGACGCGCTGCGCGAGGCGTACGGCCGGGCGACGCGGAGGCTGCTCCTGTCGGGCACGCCGTTCCGCAGCGACACCGCACCGATCCCGTTCGTGGAGTACCACCCCGACGAGAACGGCATCCGCCTCTCCCGCACCGACTACAGCTACGGGTACGGGCGGGCTCTTGAAGACGGCGTGGTGCGTCCGGTGATCTTCCTCGTGTACGCGGGGCAGATGCGGTGGCGCACGCGCACCGGCGATGAGATGGAAGCCCGGCTCGGACAGGACAACACGAAGGACATCACCGCCCAGGCCTGGCGCACCGCGCTGGACCCCGAGGGCGAGTGGATCCCTGCCGTCCTGCGCTCGGCGGACCGCCGGCTCGCCGAAGTGCGGGAGCAGGTGCCGGATGCGGGGGGCCTCGTGATCGCCACCGATCAGACCGCGGCGCGCGCCTATGCGGCGATCCTGCACGGCCTCACCGGTGAGCAGCCCACCGTCGTCCTCTCGGACGAGGCCGAGGCGTCCTCGCGCATCGACGCGTTCTCGAAGGGCACGTCGCGGTGGATGGTCGCGGTGCGGATGGTCTCGGAGGGCGTCGACGTACCCCGCCTCGGTGTCGGCGTGTACGCCACGTCGGCCTCGACGCCGCTGTTCTTCGCTCAGGCGATCGGCCGGTTCGTGCGAGCACGCCGCCGCGGCGAGACCGCGAGCGTGTTCCTGCCGCATGTCCCGCAGCTGCTCGCGCTCGCCGGTGAGCTGGAGCGCCAGCGCGATCACGCGCTGGACCGCGACAGCGGTGGCGAGGACGAGTGGACGCTGGATGACGATGCGATGGATGCCGCGGAACGCGAGGAATCGGCATCCGACGCCCTGACCTACGAGTTCACGTACCAGGCGCTCGGCTCGCACGCACACTTCGACCGCGTGCTGTACGACGGTCGGGAGTTCGGCGAGCTCGCGGTGCCCGGCACGCCCGAGGAAGAGGAGTTCCTGGGCCTTCCCGGGCTCCTCGAGCCCGAGCACGTGCACGAGCTCCTCCAGCAGCGCCAGGCGCGTCAGGGCCGCCATCGGCGTGCGCGGGAGTCGCGTGAGGGACCGGGCGACCAGCCGGCTCCGCCGCAGGCCCTGCACCGCACGCTCAAGGAGCAGCGGCAGCTCCTGAACAGCCTCGTGGGACTGTACGCACGCCAGACGGGCGAGCCGCACGGCATGGTGCACGCGGAGCTGCGCCGGGTCTGCGGCGGCCCCGCCGTCTCGCACGCCACGGTCGCTCAGCTGCAAGCGCGCATCGACGTGCTGCGCTCGCGCGTACGCTCCTAGACCGGCTCGGGGCGCGAGCGTTCGGAAGCCCGAAATGCTGGCAATCCTCGTCTGGACACCGGTGAGGGCGCGAGGCCTGGCTAGCGTGGAATCGTCCCCCACCGCAGCCTTGGAGGCTTTCTTGAGCGCGCCCGCACATCCCACGAGCCGCGACCGCCGTCGATGGGCGCAGTACCTCGTCGACGAGCGCGCCGAGGCCCAGGTGTACCGCGAGCTCGCCGCACGGCGCACGGGGGAGGAGCGCGAGATCCTTCTGGCGCTCGCCGAGGCGGAGGGCCGTCACGAGGCGCACTGGCTGCGGCTGCTCGGCGGTGAGCCCGACCGGCCGCCGCGGCCCGCCACCGGGACGGTGCTGCTGGGCTGGATGGCGAAGCGATTCGGCTCGATCTTCGTGCTCGCGCTCGCGCAGAACGCCGAGGCGCGCTCGCCGTACGAGTCCGAGCCGTTCGCGACGCCCGCGATGGCCGCGGACGAGAAGATCCACCATGAGGTGGTGCGGGGGCTCGCCGCCCGCGGGCGGCGGCGGCTCTCCGGCACGTTCCGGGCGGCCGTGTTCGGCGCGAACGACGGGCTCGTCTCGAACCTCGCGCTCGTGATGGGCATCGGCGCGACCGGGGTCGCCCCGCAGTTCGTGCTCTTCAGCGGGATCGCGGGGCTCCTCGCCGGCGCACTGTCGATGGGCGCGGGCGAGTTCGTCTCGGTGCGCTCGCAGCGGGAGCTCCTCGCCGCCACCGAGCCCAACGATTACGCGGACGATTTCCTCCCGCACCTCGACCTCGACGCGAACGAGCTCGCGCTGGTCTACCGCACCCGGGGGATGGCGCAGGACGAGGCGCTCGCACGCGCCCGCCTGGTCGTCACGGCGGCCCAGGAGGGCTCGGCGCCGCATGGCGCACCCTTGGACGCGCCGAGCGACCACGAGCTCGTCGGAGGGGCGTGGAATGCGGCGCTGTCGAGCTTCCTGTTCTTCGCGTCGGGCGCGATCATCCCCGTGCTGCCGTGGATCCTGGGTCTCTCCGGGTTCGCCGCGATCGCGACGGCCCTCGTGCTCGTGGGCATCGCACTCCTCGCGACCGGCGCGATGGTCGGCCTCCTGTCGGGTGGACCCCCGCTGCGTCGCGCGCTCCGTCAGCTCGCGATCGGATTCGGCGCGGCCGCCGTCACGTACGTTCTGGGCTGGATCTTCGGCGTCTCGGTGGGCTGAGCGGGCGTCGCCTCGTTTTCGGCGCGCGCTGCGGACGTGATAATGTCGATCTTCGGTTGGCGACAACCCACACCCATGCGCGGGTGGCGGAATAGGTAGACGCGCTAGCTTGAGGTGCTAGTGCCCGTATAGGGCGTGGGGGTTCAAGTCCCCCCTCGCGCACAGAGGAAAACGGCTCCCCACAGGGGGGCCGTTTTCGTCTGTATCGGGGTGTCGGCGCGAACTCCCCGGGGGCGGGCCCACGCGGCCGGAGGCTCCGCGCGCCGCGCAGCGGCGTGTGGAGGGGCCGTGGGGACAAGTCCCCCCTCGCGCACAGAGGAAAACGGCTCCCCACAGGGGGGCCGTTTTCGTCTGTCCCGAGGGGTGACACCTTCGACTTCGTTCCGTAACCCGGCCGTTTCGAACGACGTCCGTGGCGAAGGTAGGTTTGAGCGCATGTCCGCGACCGATTCCGACCTGCCCGAGGTCGTGCGCATCGCGCGTGACCTGATCCGGTTCGACACCACGAACTGGGGCGGCGGACGCTCGGCGGGCGAGCGCGAGGCGGCCGAGTACGTCGGGGCGTACCTGGAATCGCTCGGCCTGCAGCCCGAGTACTTCGAGCCGATCCCGCGGCGCACGAACGTGATGGCCCGCGTCGTCGGGCGCAACCCCGACAAGCCCGCGCTCGTGCTGCACGGTCACCTCGACGTGGTGCCGGCGATCGCCGCCGACTGGTCGGTCGACCCGTTCGCCGGCGAGATCCACGACGGGATGCTGTGGGGCCGGGGTGCGGTCGACATGAAGGACATGAACGCCATGATCCTCACGTCCGTCGCCGACCTCCTCCGTGCCGGCGAGCAGCCGGAGCGCGACCTCGTGCTGGTGTTCTTCGCCGACGAGGAGAACGGCGGCATCGAGGGTTCGCAGCTGGTCGTGCAGCAGCATCCGGAGTGGTTCGCGGGCGCGACCGAGGCGATCAGCGAGGTGGGCGGCTATTCGATCGCCGTGGGCGACCGGCGCGCGTACCTGCTCCAGGTGGGCGAGAAGGCGCTCCTGTGGCTGCGGCTGCGCGCCCGTGGACGGGCCGGCCACGGCAGCCGCGTGCACCCCGACAACGCCATCACCCGCCTCGCCGAGGCGATCACGGCGATCGGACGCACCGAGTGGCCCGTGCAGCTCACCTCGACCACCGAGACGATGCTCGATGCCCTGCGGGATCTGGCCGGCCCGGACGCGGCGGCCGAGCCCGACGCGCTGGCCACCGCCACCGGCCCGGCCGAGGCGTTCATCCGCTCGACGCTGCGCACCACGAGCAACCCGACCGGTCTCACCGCGGGCTACAAGCACAACGTGATCCCGGATGCCGCGGAGGCGCTGCTGGATGTGCGCACGCTGCCCGGCAGGGAGGATCAGACCCTCGCCGACATCCGCGCGATCGTCGGCGACGACATCGAGATCGAGACGGTCGTGCGCGACATCGGACTCGAGGTGCCGTTCGCGGGAGACCTGGTCGACGCGATGGTCGCGGCGCTCGATCGCGCCGATCCCGGCGTCCCGGTCATCCCGTACCTGATGGGTGGCGGAACCGACAACAAGGCGCTGAGCGAGCTCGGCATCGACGGCTACGGGTTCGCACCGCTGCGCCTGCCGGCCGACCTCGATTTCACCGGCATGTTCCACGGAGTCGACGAGCGCGTGCCGCTCGACGCGCTCGTGTTCGGCCAGCGCGTGCTGACCGACCTGCTGCGCACGTACTGACCACCCCCGACCGACGACGCTCGAACCACCCCCGCACGAAAGGCGTCCATGTTTCTTGAGGCGATCATCCTCGGATTGGTCCAGGGACTGACGGAGTTCCTGCCGATCTCCTCCAGTGCCCACCTGCGCATCCTCGGCGAGCTCCTGCCCGGCGCTCAGGACCCGGGGGCCGCGTTCACCGCGATCACCCAGATCGGCACCGAGGCCGCGGTGGTGCTGTTCTTCTGGCGCGATATCGTGCGCATCATCGCCCGGTGGTTCCAGGCACTGTTCGGCCGCATCCCGCGCAACGATCCGGACGCCCGGATGGGCTGGCTGATCATCATCGGCAGCATCCCGATCGTCGTGCTCGGTCTGCTGTTCCAGGACCAGATCGAGACGACCTTCCGCTCGCTGTGGCTCATCGCCGGCATGCTGATCTTCTTCGGCGTGCTGCTCGGGATCGCCGATCACGTCGGCGCCAAGAAGCGGCAGCTGAAGGATCTGACGGTGCCGCACGGCATCATCTATGGCTTCGCGCAGGCGCTCGCCCTCATCCCCGGCGTCTCGCGCTCAGGAGGCACGATCACGGCCGGTCTGTTCATGGGATACGAGCGCGCCGCGGCCGCGCGCTACGCGTTCCTGCTCGCGATCCCCGCCGTGTTCGGCAGCGGCTTCTACCAGCTGGCCAAGAGCTGGAACGAGCCGGGCGTCTTCACGCTCGGCGAGACGGCGGTCGCCACGGTCGTCGCGTTCTTCGTGGCCCTCGGAGTGATCGCGTTCTTCATGAGCTGGATCTCCAAGCACAGCTTCCTGCCGTTCGTGATCTACCGCGTCGCGCTCGGCTCGCTCCTGCTCGTGCTGCTGAGCCTGGGCGTGCTCCAGCCCTACTGACGGGGCCGCGTCCGCCGAGCAGGTCCGGTCAGCGGCGCGGCTCGTCGCGACCGGGCTTGGTCGGACCTTCGCCCGGGCCGCTGTTGCCGCGGCGGAGGTACTTCTCGAACTCCTGCGCGATCGCATCGCCGGACGCCTCGGGGGAGTCCCACGTGTCGCGCGTGCGCTCGAGCTGATGGATGTACTCGGTCATCTCCTCGTCGTCCGCCGCGGCGGCGTCGATCGAGGCCTCCCACGCCGCGGACTCCGCGGAGAGCTCACCGCGCGCCACCGCGGCGCCGGTGATGTCCTCGAGTCGGTCCAGGAGCGCGAGGGTCGCCTTCGGCGACGGCGTGTGGCCGGCCACGTAGTGCGGCACGCTCGCCCACAGGCTCGCCGACGGGATGCCGGCGACACCGGCCGCGTGGGCCAGGACGCTGAGGATGCCCACCGGACCCTCGTACGTGCTGCGCTCGAGGTCCAGGTCCGTGCGCACCTGCTCGCTGTCGCTGCCGGCGAAGACCGAGATCGGGCGGGTGTGCGGCACGTCGGACATCATCGAGCCCAGAGCGACGAACCCGGTGATGTCCTCGCGCAGTGCGACGTCGATGAACTCGTTCGAGAACGCCTGCCACGCGCGCGCCGGCTCGACGCCGGTCAGCAGCCACAGCTGCGTGCCGCGCGTGGGAGCGACCGGTCGCAGGATCGTCGCCTCGGGCCACTTCAGGCTCCGCCGGCCCTCGCCGTCGGTCGCGATCTGCGGGCGCGTGTACTGGTAGTCGAAGTACAGCTCGGGATCGACCGAGAACACCGGCTCGTACTCACCGCTCTCACGCAGGTGCGCGACGGCGGCGGAAGCCGCTTCACCGGCGTCGTTCCACCCGTCGAACGCGGCCACCAGCACCCTGCGTCCCAGTCCGTCCACGCGACCTCCTCCGCCCGCACGTGCGGGGTCCATCCAGAATAGGCTCCCTGGCGCTGGCTAGCATGGAGCAGTGGAAACGAGCGAGCTGAAGGCCGTCCTGTGGGACATGGACGGGACGCTCGTGGACACCGAGCCGTATTGGATGGCGGCCGAGACGCCGCTCGTGGAGAGCTTCGGCGGCACGTGGTCGCACGAGCAGGCGCTGCGCCTGGTCGGGCTCGGACTCGAGGACTCCGCGCGCATCTTCCAGGACGCCGGAGTGCGCATGGGGATCCGGGACATCGTGGACCACCTCACCGATGACGTCATGTCGCAGCTGGCGACCAAGGGCGTGCCGTTCCGGCCCGGCGCGAAGGAGCTCCTCGCCGACCTGCGCGCCGCCGGGGTCAAGACCGGCCTGGTCACGATGTCGCTGCGGCGCATGGCGACCACGGTCGTCGACCTCATCGATTTCGACGCGTTCGACGTCGTGATCGCGGGGGATGACTCCACGCGTCCCAAGCCGTTCCCCGATCCGTATCTGCAGGCGTGCGCCGCCCTCGGCGTGGACGCGCGCGACACCGTCGCGATCGAGGATTCGCCCAACGGCCTCCGATCGGCGGTGGCCTCGGGCGCGACCGCGATCGGCGTGCCGCACATGGTGTCGATCGCCGGTGCGGGCGCCCACGTCGTGTGGCCCACGCTCGCGGGGCGCTCGACCGCCGATGTGGCCGATGCGCTCGCCCGCCGGGCGAGATCCGCATCCTCGACACCGCGAGAAGAGACCCGATGACCGCACAGCGCCCGAGCGGCCCGTTCCGAACCGGAGACCGCGTGCAGCTCACGGGTCCGAAGAACCGGCTGCACACGATCACCCTGCGCGAGGACGGCGAGCTGCACACCCATCACGGCGTGCTGCGCCACACCGCGCTGATCGGCCAGCCCGACGGCTCGGTCGTCACGAACAGCTCGGGGCACGAGTACCTCGCGCTGCGGCCGCTGCTGCGCGACTTCGTGATGTCCATGCCGCGCGGAGCGGCGATCGTCTACCCGAAGGATGCGGCACAGATCGTGGCGCAGGCCGACGTGTTCCCGGGGAGCGTGGTCGTCGAGGCGGGCGTCGGCTCCGGCGCCCTCGCGCTGTCGCTCCTGCGCGCGGTCGGCGACGAGGGCAGGCTCGTGTCGTTCGAGCGTCGCGCCGAGTTCGCCGATGTCGCTCGCGCGAATGTGGGGACCTTCCTCGGCCGGGTGCCGGAGAACTGGGAGGTCGTCGTCGGCGACCTCGTCGAAGAGCTGCCGGATGCCGTGGCTCCGGCATCCGTCGACCGCGTCGTGCTCGACATGCTCGCACCGTGGGAGTGCATCGACGCGGTCGCCGACGCCCTGACACCCGGAGGGGTGGTGGTCTGCTACGTGGCGACCGCGACGCAGCTCAGCCGGGTGGCCGAATACCTTCGCGGCACCGGGCTGTTCACCGAGCCGGACGCGAACGAGACGATGGTGCGCGGCTGGCACGTCGAAGGACTCGCCGTGCGGCCCGACCACCGCATGGTCGCCCACACGGGCTTCCTCATCTGGGCGCGTCGGCTCGCACCGGGCGCGGTGCCGCCCGCGCAGAAGCGCCGTGCCTCCAAGAGCAGCTACGGCGACGAGGACGTCGAGCTGTGGACCCCGGGGGCGGTCGGCGACCGGGAGATCACCGACCGCAACCTGCGCAAGCGCGTGCGCGAGGCCGAACGCGCGGCCGGGGGCGCGCGGATCGCCGCCGCAGGGTCCGAGCCTGACGGGGCGCCCACGGGACGCATCTAGACTGTTCCGGTGCGCAAGATCCCTGCCTCCCTCGCGGTCCTCGGACTGGTAGCCGTCGGCCTCGTCGGCTGCGCCGTGCCCGGCGCGAACTCGTGCCCGCGTCCGACTCCGAGCGCGTCGAGCGTGCTCGACCAGATCACGGTGACCGGCGACACGGCGGACGAACCCGACGTCGAGGTGTACACGCCGTTCCGGACGACCGAGCCCGTCTTCGAAGACCTCGTGGTCGGCGACGGCACGCAGATCACCGATGACGCGCAGCTCGTGGTGTTCGACATCAGCATCACGAGCGGTGAGACCGGCGAGACCCTGGTCACGACGAACTACGACGGCGATGAGTCGCGCGTGTCCCCGGTCTCGAACTGGTACCAGGTGATCCCCGGCTTCGAGGACGTGCTCATGTGCGCGACCGAGGGCACCCGGATGGTGGTCGCCCTTCCGCCCGGCAGCATCGACGAGCAGACCGCGACGAGCCTCGAGCTCGGCGACGACGACTCGGCGATCGCTGTCGTCGACGTGCGCAAGGTGTACCTGCCCCGGGCGGACGGTGCGAACCAGTACAACGTCGACCGGGGCCTGCCGTCGGTCGTCCGGGCGCCCGACGGTCGCCCCGGGATCATCGTGCCGGATGCCGAGCCCCCGACCGATGTCGTCGTGCAGACGCTCAAGAAGGGCACGGGGGCAGAAGTGACCGGCGACCTGCCGGTGCGCGTGCACTACACGCGGATCACGTGGGACGACAAGACGGCACTCGAGACGACGTGGGACGGCGAGCCGAAATCGATCGAGCTCGACACGATGCTGCCGGCCCTCTCGGATGCGCTGATGGGTCAGACGGTCGGCTCGCAGGTGCTGATCGTGATCCCGCCCGATCAGGCGTACGGCGACCAGGCACAGGGCCCGATCCCCGCCGATTCGACGCTGATCTTCGTCGTCGACATCCTCGGTCTCGATCAGGCTCCGGC
>JAESFR010000322.1_pt1 | contig 12116 bp, 11 predicted proteins | sample 9266191 | NCBI WGS metagenome assembly JAESFR01 (sample SAMN14503063, study PRJNA617104) | algae metagenome | isolation source: Pleurocapsa minor HA4230-MV1 and co-occurring heterotrophs from cement on... | place: USA: Nuuanu Pali Lookout, Hawaii | collected 2009-07-20
TAGGGCGGTAGCTCAATTGGCAGAGCAGCGGTCTCCAAAACCGCAGGTTGCAGGTTCGATTCCTGTCCGCCCTGCGCGTCAGCGGAAGCTGACACACGGAAGGTAATCAGGTGACATCGATGGTTCAGGACGAGCCGAGGGGCGAGATCGTCCCCGCGGGCGGCGGCGCACCCCGCGAGAAGAAGCCGAACGTCTTCGCTCGCATCGCGCTGTTCATCCGTCAGGTGTTCGCAGAGCTCCGCAAGGTCGTCACACCCACCCGTCAGGAACTGATCAAGTACACGGGTGTCGTGCTCGGCTTCGTCGTCATCATGATGGCGCTGGTCTACGGCCTCGATCTGCTGTTCGTCTGGGTGACGACCGTCGTCTTCGGCGTTCCCGCCTGACCCTGACCTGCACCGCGGGCCCGATCGCAGCATCCGGCGCCCACGAAATGGAAGAGATCGCAATTGTCTGAAAGATATGTCGACGACGCCGACTGGGCGACGGCCGCTGAGCAGTCCTCGGAGGACGACGAGGCCCAGGAGGGCAACATCCTCGCCGAGGAGGACCGCGCGAACACGCCGGCCGAGCACCTCGCGGTGCACATCGTCGACGAGGACGAGGACGAAGACCTCTCCGACCTGGACGACATCGACATCGACGACCCGGAGGCGGACGCGATCGTGAACGACGCTCTGAACATCGACAAGACCGACGAGGCGGAAGCCGCCGCAGAAGTGCTGACCGACTCGCTGGCCGAAGAGGTCGCGGAGTACGAGGCCGAGCACGCCGACGACATCACGCCCTACGACGGCCCCGACGTCAACGGCGACGAGGACGAGCCCGTGCTCGACAGCGAGTTCGTCGCCGAAGTGGATGCCGCCGCCGGTGTCGTCGACGATGTCGAGGCATCCGTCAGCCCGGCCGACGCGGCCACCGTCGAGGGTGACCTCGATGTCGCGGACGCCGAGGACGAGGATCCGTACGAGGCCTTCCGCACCGAGCTTCGCTCGCTGCCGGGCAAGTGGTACGTCATCCACTCCTACGCCGGCTTCGAGCGCAAGGTGAAGGCCAACATCGAGCAGCGCAAGTCCACGCTCGAGGTCGAAGAGGACATCTACCAGATCGAGGTCCCGATGGAGGACGTCGTCGAGATCAAGAACGGACAGCGCAAGATGGTCACGCGCGTCCGGATCCCCGGCTACGTTCTCGTGCGCATGGAGCTCAACGAGGACACCTGGTCCGTCGTGCGGCATACGCCGGGCGTGACCGGCTTCGTCGGCAACGCGCACAACCCGACGCCGCTGCGCTTCGAAGAGTCCTTCAACATGCTCAAGAGCCTCGTCGAGGTCAAGGAGGTCGCCCCCACCAAGGGTGCGGCGGCCAAGGGCGGCCAGGCCGTCGCGCGCAGCATCCCGGCGGAGGTCGACTTCGAGGTCGGCGAGACCATCACGATCAAGGAGGGCTCGTTCGCGGGTCTTCCCGGCACGATCAGCGAGATCAAGCCCGAGAGCGGCAAGCTCACCGTGCTGGTGTCGCTCTTCGAGCGCGAGACCCCGGTCGAGCTGTCGTTCGACCAGGTCACCAAGCTCTGACGCGTCGCGTCCGCACGAAGCCCCGCCCGGTCCGCCCGGCGGGGCTTCGTCGTTCGCGGGAGGTCAGACCGATGCGGCGAGCAGGTTAGCCGCGCGCGTGCGCAGGTGATCGAGTGCCCCCAGGTCGCCGCGGAGGTACGCGATCAGGCAGTTGAGGAAGACACCGTCGAACAGGGCGTAGGCCGTCTCGCGGTCGATCGTGGGGGTGGCGCCGCGCAGCTGCGCGTGGCGTTCGACCACCGCCCACACCATGTCGCTCAGCAGTTCGTCGATCGCGACGATCGTGTCGCGGAAGCCGTCTTCGAACAGCGCCTGATTGCGCAGGTCGTACCAGAGCCGGTGCATGTCGGCCTCGTCGCGCAGCGTCGAGGAGATCTCCACGCCGAACCGCTCGATGAACTCCTCGGCGCTGGTCGCCGTCTGGATGATGGGGTCGTAGCGGCGCGCGCATTCGGACTTGTACTGCCAGATCGCCTGGGCGATCAGATCGTCCTTGCCGTCGAAGTAGTAGTGCAGGATGCCGGTCGACAGCTCGGTGCGGGCGGCGACGTCGCGCAGGCCCGTGTGGGCGTATCCATGCTCGGCGATCGCCGACAGCGCAGAGTCGGCGAGTTCACGGCGGCGGGCCGCGAACTTGTTCGCGCCGGCGCGCTCCGAGCGTTCTGCTGACGTGCTCATCGATCTCCTTCCCGGCGCATCTGGGTCGATGATACGCGGCGAAAGGCCGTCCGGCAGTCGATGTGGAAAGAAATTTGGACGACTGTCAAGATTTTCCTTGTCAGGTGTCCAAATCTCTGCTGTGCTGAGCCCACCACTTTCAGTGTCGAAAGAAATGGAGCAGTGATGACCGCAGATCTGACGGGAGCCCGAGTGCTCGTCACCGGAGGCGCGAAAGGGCTGGGGCTGCGAACCGCCCACGCGATCCTCGACGGAGGCGGCGCCGTCGCCATCGCCGACATCGATGAACAGGCCGGCGCAGAGGCCGCGGCGGCACTCGGCCAGAAGGGAACCGCCGTCTTCGTCGCTCTCGACGTGACCGATGACGCGTCGTGGGAGCGTGCGAGCGCGGAGGCGGTCGCCGCGCTCGGAGGTCTGACCGGCGTGGTCAACAACGCCGGCATCGAGATCTCGGAGCTGTTCGTCGACCTCGACGCGGCATCCGTACGCCGCATCCTCGACGTCAACGTGCTGGGCACCGCACTCGGGATCAAGCACGCCTTCCGCGCGATGCGGCCCGAGGGGAGTGCCGGCGCCGGCGGCGCGATCGTGAACATCGCCTCGGTGGCCGCGACGATCGGCTTCCCGGGCATCGCCGCGTACTCGGCGTCGAAGTCGGCGGTCGACCGGCTGACCAAGGTCGCCGCCGCGGAGTCCGGCCGACTGGGCTACGGCGTGCGGGTGAACACCGTGTGCCCGGGACTGGTGCCCAACGCGATGGGCGCCCAGCTCGCGGTCGACATGGAGCGGCTCGGGCTGTTCCCGTCGGTGGATGCCGCCGTCGGAGCTGTCGTCTCGCTCACGCCCTCGGGTCGCCTCGCGACCGAGGACGACATCGCGAACGGCGTCGCGTTCCTGCTGTCCGAGGACGCGGCGTTCATCAACGGAGTCACGCTGTCCATCGACGGCGCGATGGGAATGTGAGGGGAACCCGATGAGCACTGCAGGAAAGGGCACTTCCAAGCCTGTCGTCGTCTACGGAGTCAGCGGCTACACCGGCCGCCTGATCTGCGAGTACCTGCGCGAGCTCGGAGTCCCGTTCGTGGCCGCCGGCCGCGACGCGGACCGTGTGCGCGAGGTCGTCGAACGCATCCCCGGGATCGAGACGGCCGACTACGAGGTCGTCGGGGTCGAGAACGACGCCGACGCGCTCGCCGCCGCGTTCGAGGGGGCGCAGGTCATCTGCAACACCGCGGGCCCGTTCATCAAGTTCGGACCGGAGGCCGTCGAGGCCGCCCTGCGGATCGGCGCCCACTACACCGACACCACCGGCGAGCAGGACTGGGTGCTGCACGCCCGCGAGACGTGGGGGGCCGCCTTCGCCGAGAAGGGGCTGCTGCTCGCGCCGGGCATCGCCCACATGTACACCGTGAGCGAGATCGCCGCGAACATCGCCCTCGAGCCCGGCGGCTACGACACGCTCGACATCCTCGTGCTGTGGAAGGGGTTGCCGACGTACGCGTCGACGCAGACGATCTTCACGATCCTCAAGGCCAACTGGTACTACCTCGAGCTGAACCAGCTGGTCGAGTGGGATCACACGTCGGCCTACGACGTGCCGGTGCCGGGCTACCACGAGCTGGCGATCGCGGTGCCGTGGGGTGGGATGTCGCATCCGATCTGGTTCCAGAACGACCCGCGGGTCGGCAACGTGCGCTCGATCGGCGGCGTCCTCAACCGCGCTGTCATGGAGGGCGTCGGCCAGACGGTGCAGATGTACGAGGAGCAGCTGCGACCCCTCGACGCCGAGGCGCAGGAGAAGGCGCTCGGAGACATCGCCGCCTCGCTGCAGGCCGATATGCCCCCTCGCGAGAACGCGCGCATCAACCGCTCGGTCGACTCCGTGCACGCCTCGGGCCCGCTCGGCCGCTCGCACGTGGTGATCCACGGCAACAGCAACTACAAGCAGACCGGGCTCCTGCAGGCGTTCGCGGCCTTCTCGCTCATCCAGGAGCCGCCGCGTCGCGTCGGGTTCGCCTCGGGGTGCCAGGCGTTCGGCCACCGGGAGCTCTTGGGCCAGCTGCGCGCCTACGGGCTCGTCGGCGAGCCGGTCGTCACCCGCGTCTGACCCCCGCCCGGGGTACCGCTCGCCGGCGGCGCCCCGGGATCCGATCAGGAGCCGCCATGCACTTCGCCACCCTTCCCGACGACCGCGCCGCGACGGCGCCGAACGCGCCGAGCCTGCGCGATGATGCCGCCGAGCTCACGAACGCCGATCTCCTCGCGCGGGTGCGGGCCGCATCCGCGGTGCTGTCCGCGCGCGGCGTCGGTCCCGGTTCGGTGATCGCGGTCCTGCTGCCCAACCGCGTCGAACTCGTGATCGCGCTGTTCGCGGCGTGGCGGTTCGGAGCGGCCGTCACGCCCGTCAACCCGATCTTGGGTGCCACCGAGGCCTCGTACCAGGTGCGCGATGCGGGAGCGGCGCTGGTGATCACCGACCGGGACGATCTGGAGCTCGGCGCTCCTCTTCTCCCTCTCGACGAGCTGGCCGCGGGGGAGGCGTCAGCAGCGCCGGATGCCGCGCCTCTGCCCGACAGCGATCTCGCGCTCCTCATCTACACGAGCGGCACGACGGGAAACCCGAAGGGCGTGATGCTGACGCACGCCAATCTCGACGCGATGACGGCATCCTTCATCGAATGGTTCGACCTCGGGCCGTCCGACCACAGCCTGCTCGTGCTGCCGCTGTTCCACGCGAACGGCACGGTGCTCGGCACGCTCACCCCGCTGCGCGCGGGTGGCCAGGTCAGCATCACCGGCCGGTTCTCCCGTGACCGCTTCTTCTCCGACGTCGAGCGCCTGAAGCCGACCTACTTCTCCGCCGTCCCGGCCATCTACCAGCTGCTGAGCGCGCTGCCGCAGGGATCGCGACCGGAGACGTCGTCCCTGAGGTTCGCGGTGTGCGGCGCCGCGCCGATGCCCGCCGAGGCGATCACGCGCTTCGAGGAGCGCTTCGGCATCACGATCGTCGAGGGGTACGGGCTCAGCGAGACCACGACCGCGTCCACGATCAATCCGCTCGACGGAGTGCGCAAGCCGGGCACGGTCGGGCTCGCACTGCCCGGGCAGCGGGTCGCCGTCGTCGACGAGTCGGGTCGGCCGGTGCCGGTCGGCGAGACGGGAGAGGTCGTGATCTCCGGGCCTGTCGTGATGGCCGGGTACCTCGGCAAGCCCGAGGAGACCGCGAAGACGATCGTCGATGGGTGGCTGCACACCGGCGACATCGGCCGGTTCGACGAAGACGGGTACCTGCAGATCGTCGACCGGATCAAAGACCTGATCATCCGTGGCGGGGAGAACATCTACCCGAAGGAGATCGAGAACGTGCTCTACTCGTGCGACCAGGTGCTCGAAGCGGCGGTGGTGGGGGCCCCGCACCGGGTGCTCGGCGAGGTCCCGGTGGCCTATGTCTCCTTCCGCGACGGCTCGACGCCTGACGTGCACGAGCTGCAGGACCGCTGCCGCGCGGCGCTCGCCGCCTTCAAGCGTCCGGCGCGCATCACGGTCCTTGACGAGGTCCCCAAGAACGCGGTCGGCAAGATCGACAAGCCGGCCCTGCGCCGGCGGGCTCGCGAGGACGCGTGAGCGTCGTCGTCGCCGGGGTCGGCATGGTGCCGTTCGCCACGCCGAGCCGCAGCGAGACGTACGACGTGCTCGGGGCGGCCGCCGCGCGGCGGGCGCTCGCGGATGCCGGTCTGGACGCCCTCGATGTGGACCAGGCGTTCGTCGGGTACGTCTATGCCGACTCCGCCGCCGGTCAGACCGCGCTGTACGGCATCGCGACGACCGGCATCCCGGTAGTGAACGTCAACAACTACTGCGCGAGCGGATCGACGGCACTCTGGCTCGGGCGCCAGGCGCTCCTGTCGGGCACGGCGGACTGCGTGCTCGTGCTCGGCTTCGAGCAGATGGCGCGCGGCGCGATCGCCGGCGTCCACACCGATCGCCCCGATTCGCTCTGGCGCTTCACGAAGGCGCGGGACGACGCGAGTCCCGGCGGATCGCAGGACGCGCGCGCCGCTGCGCGCTTCTTCGGCGACGCCGGAGCAGCGTACGCCGATCGGTACGACGTCGATCCTGCGGTGTTCGCCCACATCTCGGTCAAGTCCCGCCGGCACGCGGCGGGCAACCCGTACGCGGTCTTCCGCGATCCCGTCACCGTGGAGGAGGTCCTCTCCTCGCACCACGTTTACGGGCCCCTCACGCGGCTGCAGTGCTGCCCGCCGACGTGCGGGGGCGCCGCGGCGGTGCTCTGCACGGAGGAGTTCGCCCGCGCGCGCGGTCTCGATGCGCGTGTGCGCATCCGCGCGCAGGCGATGACGAGCGATCGCGAAGACTCGTTCGCGGGCGACCCGATGGCCCTCGTCGGGTCGACGATCGCGAGACGCGCGGCGGATGCCGTCTACGAAGCATCCGGTGTCGATCCGCGCGAGATCCCGGTGGTCGAGCTGCATGACTGCTTCACGACGAACGAGGTGCTGGCCTACGAGGCGCTGGGCCTCACGGCGGAGGGAACGAGCGACGCCTTCATCCGCGACGGCGAGAACTCCTACGGCGGCCGAGTGGTCACGAACCCCTCGGGTGGCCTGCTGTCGAAGGGGCACCCGCTCGGCGCCACGGGACTCGCGCAGTGCGCCGAGCTCGTGTGGCAGCTGCGCGGCGCCGCGGGCGACCGACAGGTCGAGGGTGCGACGCTGGGGCTCCAGCACAATCTCGGGCTCGGCAGCGCGTGCGTCGTGACCCTCTACGAAGCCGTCCCGTCCTCTGCACGGTGAGCCGCGGGCGAGGTCGGCGGGCGGCCGGAGGGCGGAGCGTCATGCGGTAAGCTTGTGTGGTTTGTGTGCCGCTTCGGCGCGCCCACGAACGCCACCGCGGTCCGGAGATGCCGGACGAGCGGGAGAGCGGGAGCAGGTGACTGCTCCGCTCGAGGAGAGGAAAGAGAATGGCACCCAAGAAGAAGGTGACCGGCCTGATCAAGCTCCAGATCAAGGCCGGCGCTGCGAACCCGGCGCCGCCGATCGGCCCCGCGCTCGGTCAGCACGGCGTCAACATCATGGAGTTCTGCAAGGCGTACAACGCGGCCACCGAGGCTCAGCGCGGCAACGTCATCCCCGTCGAGATCACCGTCTATGAGGACCGCAGCTTCACGTTCATCCTCAAGACGCCGCCGGCGGCTGAGCTGATCAAGAAGGCCGCTGGCGTCGCCAAGGGCTCGTCGACCCCGCACACGACCAAGGTGGCCAAGCTCACCAAGGCGCAGGTGCGCGAGATCGCCGAGATCAAGCAGCCCGACCTGAACGCGAACGACGTCGAGGCCGCCTCGAAGATCATCGCCGGCACCGCCCGCTCCATGGGCATCACGGTCGAGGACTGAGGGGGATAACGACCATGGCTACCAAGTCCAAGGCCTACCAGGCCGCCGCCGCGAAGATCGCGGACGACAAGTTCTACACGCCCACCGAGGCCGTCGCCCTGGCGAAGGAGACCGGCTCGGCGAAGTTCGACTCGACCGTCGAGGTCGCGCTCAAGCTCGCCGTCGACCCGCGCAAGGCCGATCAGATGGTGCGCGGCACCGTCATCCTCCCGCACGGCACCGGCAAGACCGCCCGCGTCATCGTGTTCGCGACCGGCCCCGCGGCCGAGGCCGCGATCGCGGCGGGCGCCGATGAGGTCGGCGGCGCCGAGCTCATCGAGAAGGTCGCCGGCGGGTACACCGCGTTCGACGCCGCCGTCTCGACCCCCGAGCTCATGGGCCAGGTCGGTCGTCTCGGCAAGGTGCTCGGCCCGCGCGGCCTGATGCCCAACCCGAAGACCGGCACCGTGACCCCCAACCCGGCCAAGGCCGTCGAGGAGATCAAGGGCGGAAAGATCGAGTTCCGCGTCGACAAGCACGCCAACGTGCACTTCGTCGTCGGCAAGGCGTCGTTCTCGTCCGAGCAGCTCGACGAGAACCTCAAGGCCGCGCTCGAGGAGATCATCCGCCTCAAGCCGTCCAGCTCGAAGGGCCGCTACATCCAGAAGGGTGCGGTCTCGACCACGTTCGGCCCCGGCATCCCGCTGGACGTCAACGCGCTCTGACGCACACGCGATTCCAGAAGAGGCTCCACCTTCGGGTGGGGCCTCTTCTGCGTCCGCCCTTCGGCGGCCCTTGCGAGGGAATCGTCTGCGCGGCTACGGTTCCCAGCAGATGCGCGTCCCGCGCAGGACCGGGCTCGCGCGGGCGGGAGCGTGATGGAGGCGTCGCCGGCACTCGCCGTCGCACGGATCGCTGGGGCGGAGAGCCGCTGGCGCGACGCGTGCGACGGCTACGCGCAGGCCCGCGCCGAACTCTCGGGGACGCTGCCCGCCGTCGACGCCGAGGTGTTCGCGACCGCCCTCTTCCTGCGCGGGCGGCCGGCGGAGGCGTTCGAGACCCTCACAGCAGCCCACGAGGCCCAACTGTCGGCGGGCGACACCCTCGGCGCTGCCCGAACGGCGGGCTGGCTCGCGATCGAGCTCCTGGAGGCCGGCGAGGTCTCGGCGGCGGCCACGTGGGTGGCGCGCGGAAATCGGCTCGTCATGCGGCTGCCGGAGCATGAGCAGGTCGGCGGTCTGGTCTCGCTGGTCCCTGCCGCGTTCACCGTCATGTTCGTCGGAGACGAGACCGACGCCCTGAGGCGCTATGACGACATCGATGCATTCGCGGCGGCAGCCGGCGATGCGGAGCTGGCCTGTCACGCGGCATTCGGTCGCGGCAAGACCCTCACGATGGTCGGGCGGACCACGGAGGGGATGGCGTCCCTCGATCGGGCGATGAGCGCGATCGCCGACGGCGACGCATCGCCGGTGACCACGTGCCTGATCAACCGGGTCGTGCTCGACGTCTTCCACGAGGCGTTCGACCTGCAGCGCGCCGAGCGATGGACCGAGGTGTTCGGCCACTGGTGCGACCGGCAGCCGCAGCTCGTGTCGTACACCGGGCAGGCGGCGGCGTATCGCGCCCAGCTCGCGATGCTGAGAGGGCGGTGGGCGGCGGCATCCGCGCACGCCGCGACGGCACGCGAGCAGTGGCGAGCCGGGGACTTCACGGCGGCGTTCGTCGCGCACTACCAGCTGGGCGAGCTTGAGCGGCTGCGCGGCGACTTCCGCGCGGCCGAGTCGCACTATGCCCGAGCGGCAGAGACGGGGTGGGATCCGCAGCCCGGGCTCGCGCTTCTCCGGCTCGCCCGTGGCGACGTGCTCGGCGCACAGGCGATGATCCGCTCGAGCGCAGCGGGGGCGCTGGAGGGTGCGCGACGTCGGCTCCTGCCGGCACTGGTCCACATCGACGTCGCCGCGGGAAGCGTGCCCGACGCTCGTGTGGCGGTCGATGAGCTCTCTCGCTTCGTGCAGGCCGCACCGACCCCGATGCTGGTCGCGGCCGCCGACTTCGCGGCTGCCGAAGTGCTCGCGGCCGAAGGCGCGGTGGCGGCGGCGCTCGCGCGGGCCGAATCCGCGCGGGCGGCGTGGTCGGAGCTGGATGCGCCGTACGAAGCGGGACGGTGCCGGATGCTGGTCGCACAGTTGCTGCTGCGCCTGGAGCGTCCGGACGACGCCGCGGAGGCCGCCGCGGCCGCGGCGGCCGTGTTCGAGGAGCTCGGCGCACGTGCGGACCTGAAGGTCGCTGCAGCGCTTTCGGGTGGTCATCCCGACGCGGCGCTCACCGATCGCGAAGTCGAAGTGCTGCGGCTCGTGACGACCGGACTGACCAACCGCGGCATCGCCGGGCGGCTCTCGATCAGCGAGAAGACGGTCGCACGGCATCTCGCGAACATCTTCGCGAAGCTCGGCCTCTCCTCACGGGCGGCTGCGACCGCCTACGCGTACCAGAACTCCCTCGTCTGAGGTGCTCGGCTGAGCGGTCTGCACATATCTGTCCATCCGCGCTCCGCCGCGAATGGGTGATTCGGCGGAAGCGACCGCCTCTCCGCTCGACCTACCGTGACCGACATGGACATCCCGGTCGTGGCAGGAGCGGTCTGCGCCGTCGCGTTCGCGATCAGCAACCTGCCGATGCTCGCGAAGGCGCTGCGCACCCGCGACGTCTCGTCGTACAGCCTGTCGAGCCTGGTGATCATCAACGCCGCGAATGTCCTGTACTCCGTCTACGTCTTCACGCTGCCTCCCGGCCCGGTCTGGGCGCTGCACACGTTCTATCTCGTCTCGTGCGCGATCATGTTGATGCTGTGCCTGCGGGCGCGAAGCGCGACGAAGGGCGTAGCGTCGAAGGATGCTGGCCCGCAGGAGACCGAGATGACCGGCGCACTCGAAGAGACCCTCGGCATCGCCGAGCCCGTCGTGCTCGGTCCGTTCGGGGGCGCGTCGTCGGTCGAGCTGACCGCCACGGTCAGCGAGGCCGGCGGACTCGGGTCGTTCGGACTCTACGGGTACGCGCCCGAACGCATCGCGCGCACGATCGGCGACCTGCGCGCGGCCACGGAGCGTCCGTTCGCGGTGAACCTCTGGCTTCCCGCCGGCGATGAGGTCGCGCCGGGCGATGTCGACCTGCGGGCGTTCGCCGACGCGCTGAAGCCCCTGTACGACGAGGTGGGGATACCCGCGCCGGAGGCCCCGGCATCCTTCCTGCCCGATTTCGACCGGCAGTGGGACGCCGTCCTGGAAGCGGCGCCCGCGGTGGCGAGCTTCGTCTACGGGGTGCCCGCGCCGGCCGTGATCGACGGCGCCCATCGGCGCGGCATCCTGGTCGTCGCAACCGCGACCACCGTGGCGGAAGCGGTCGCGTTGGACGCGGCGGGGGTCGATGCGATCGTCGCGAGCGGCGCCGAGGCGGCCGGTCACCGGGTGTCCTTCCTGCTGCCGCCGGAGCAGTCGCTGGTCGGGACGATGTCGCTGATCCCGCAGGTGGTCGACGCGGTCGCGGTTCCGGTGATCGCGGCGGGTGGCGTCGCGGATCGGCGCGGCGTGGCCGCGGCATTCGCACTCGGCGCCTCCGGTGTTCAGGTGGGCACCGCGTTCCTGCGCACGCGGCAGTCGGCCGTGCCGCCGTCGCACCGCGCGGCGATCGGCCGGGCGACCGACACCGACACCGTGCTGACCCGCGCCATGAGCGGGCGACTGGCGCGCGGCATCCCGAACCACGCGATGCGCGAGATCGAGACGCGCGGGATGATCGCCCCGTTCCCCGCGCAGAACTGGCTCACCGGCGCATTCCGCGCCGAAGCGGCGAAGGTCGACCGCGGCGAGCTGCTCTCGCTGTGGGCGGGACAATCGGCGGCGCTCGCGACCCGCGAGGACGCGCGCGAGGTGTTCGCGGAGCTCATCGCGGGCGTTCCGCGCTGAGGATCGTCACGCAGCGTCACGGAGCGTAACGCGATGCCGCGACGGCGCATGGCGCGTGCTGTACTGGTGGGTCTTGCCCGGGCGTGATCTCCGCCCGGATCGCACAGCACCGAACCACAGGAGCTCCCCACCTCATGTCCCGCCGTCCCCTTTTCGCCGCCGCCGCCGCTCTCGCCGCATCCGCCGCCCTGGTCCTCTCGGCCTGCAGCGGCAGTGCCGCACCTCAGTCCTCCGCGTCCGCGGGCGGCGATGACCTCGGCCTCGTCTCGGCCGGCACCCTCACCGTGGCCACGGAGGGCACGTATCGTCCTTTCAGCTACCACGACGACTCCGGCGAGCTCGTCGGGTTCGATGTCGAGATCGCCGAGGCCGTCGCCGACAAGCTCGGCCTCGAGGTCACGTTCCAGGAGACCCAGTGGGACGCGATCTTCACGGGGCTCGACGCGGGCCGGTTCGACGTGCTCGCCAATCAGGTCTCGATCAACCCCGAGCGCGAAGAGAAGT
>JAESFR010000323.1_pt1 | contig 11868 bp, 10 predicted proteins | sample 9266191 | NCBI WGS metagenome assembly JAESFR01 (sample SAMN14503063, study PRJNA617104) | algae metagenome | isolation source: Pleurocapsa minor HA4230-MV1 and co-occurring heterotrophs from cement on... | place: USA: Nuuanu Pali Lookout, Hawaii | collected 2009-07-20
GGCCCGCGAACTCAGCCGCGAGCTGTCCCTGCTCGTGGCGGCGCAGCCTACCCGAGGAGTCGACGTCGGATCGATCGAGTTCATCCACCGTCGCATCGTCGAGACGCGGGATGCCGGCATCCCGGTCGTCGTCGTCTCGACCGAGCTCGACGAGGTGACCGCCCTGGCCGATCGCATCATCGTCATGTACCGCGGCCGCATCATCGGCATCGTGCCCGGCGACACCCCGCGCGGCGTCCTCGGCCTCATGATGGCGGGCGAGACGCCCGCCGAGGCGATGCCGCCGACCGATGACAGAGGAGTCGCCGCGTGAGCGAGAATCTGACCGGCGGCGCGTCGATCACCGCCCCCGGCGTCCCGCCGCTGCAGCCGCAGCAGCAGGCCACGCCCGAGCCGTCGAAGTGGCACAGCACGTTCCTGCAGATCACGCAGGGCAACGCGATCATCTCGGTGCTCGCCGTCCTGCTCGCGCTGATCGTCGGCGGCATCATGATCGCGTTCACCGACGAAGACGTGCAGTCGGCGGCCGGCTACTTCTTCGCCCGACCGATCGACACGATCGTGGCGATCTGGAACGCCGTCGCGGGCGCGTACATCGCGCTCTTCCAGGGCTCGATCTACAACTTCGGCGCCCCGACCTTCGCCCGCGGCATCCGCCCGCTCACCGAGACGCTGACCTTCGCGACCCCGCTGATCGCGGCCGGCCTGGGCGTCGCCCTCGCGTTCCGCATCGGCATGTTCAACATCGGCGGTCGCGGGCAGATGCTCATGGCGTCGGCGGCCGCGGGCTGGGTGGCCTTCTCGCTCGACCTGCCGTGGGGCCTGCACATGATCGTCGCCCTGATCGCGGGCCTGGCGGCCGGCGCGCTGTGGGCGGGGATCGCCGGTGCGCTGAAGGCGTGGACGGGTGCGCACGAGGTGATCGTCACGATCATGCTCAACTTCATCGCGTTCTACCTCGTCTCGTGGATGCTGCGCACGCCGGGTCTGCTGCAGGCGCCGGGCTCGAGCAACCCCAAGACGCCGCCGATGAAGGACACCGCGGTGTTCTTCGAGCTGTTCGGTCCGCAGTACAACCTGCACTTCGGCTTCATCCTCGTGATCATCGCCACGGTCGTGGTGTGGTGGATCCTCAGCCGGTCGAGCCTGGGCTTCAAGTTCCGCGCGGTGGGCGAGAACCCGCACGCGGCACGGGTGGCCGGCATCAACGTGCCCAGCATGTACATCATCGGCATGCTGATCGCCGGAGCCCTCGTCGGCCTGGCCGGTGTGAACCAGGTGCTCGGCACGATCACGACCGGCTTCGCCGCCGACATCGATGCCGGCATCGGGTTCGACGCGATCACGGTCGCCCTGCTCGGGCGCTCGACCCCGTGGGGGACGTTCGCGGCCGGCATCCTGTTCGGCGCCTTCAAGGCCGGCGGATTCTCGATGCAGGCGGCGCAGGGCGTGCCGATCGAGATCATCACGGTCGTGCAGGCTCTCATCGTGCTGTTCATCGCCGCGCCGCCGCTCGTGCGCACGATCTTCTTCCTGCCTTCCGCCGAGCGCGACCAGCGCCGGCGTGAGAAGGCCCGTCAGAAGCAGCTCAAGGCCGAGGCAGGGGCGGTGGTGAAATGACCGTGATCGCAGACGGCGCCGTGGCCGCCGAGACTCCTGTCAAGGCGGACGTGCGCAGCTGGAAGGCCCCGATCGCATTCGCGGTCTTCACGATCCTGTACGCCCTGCTCATCCTCGCCGTGCCGCGGCGGGGCATCACGACCTTCCGGATCTCGACGCAGGCCGACGCGCTGCAGCTCCCCGAGATCGTCGTACCCGTCGGGGTGACCGTGTGGGTCGTCTTCGGCCTCCTCGTGCTCCTGACGGTCTTCGCCGCGGTCCTCGCGCGCTCGTACCGGAAGACGCCGCTGTGGCTGGTCGCCGCCTACATCGTCATCGCGATCGTCGGCTTCCTGACCTGGGCGGCCGCGGGTGCGACCATTCCCGTCGCGGGGCTCCTGGCCGGCGCCGTCGCCCTCGCCATCCCGCTGATCTACGGCGCCCTCGCCGGTGTGATCGGCGAGCGCGCGGGTGTCGTGAACATCGCGATCGAGGGACAGCTGCTCGCCGGCGCGTTCAGCGCGGCGGTCGTGTCGTCGCTCACCGGCCAGCCGCTCCTCGGCCTGGTCGCGGCGATGTTCGCCGGCATGCTCGTCGCCTTCGTCCTGGCGGCGTTCGCGATCAAGTACCTCGTCGACCAGGTGATCGTCGGCGTCGTGCTGAACGTTCTCGTGATCGGCCTGACGAGCTTCTTCTACTCGCAGGTGCTGCAGCCCAACCAGGCGCTGCTGAACTCGCCCCCGCGTTTCCCGCGCATCCCGATCCCGTTCCTGAGCGAGATCCCGGTGATCGGGCCCGTGCTGTTCCGTCAGACGATCATCGTGTACCTGATGTACATCGCGGTCGCGCTGGTGTGGTTCGGCATGTTCCGCACGCGCTGGGGCCTGCGGCTGCGGGCCGTGGGCGAGCACCCGCAGGCTGCCGACACGGTCGGCATCCGCGTCAACCCGACGCGCTTCTGGAACGTGCTGCTCGCGGGCTCGATCGCGGGCCTGGGCGGCACGGTGTTCACGATCGGGAACGGCATCGCCTTCAACAAGGAGATGACCGCGGGCGCGGGCTTCATCGCGCTCGCCGCCGTGATCTTCGGCCAGTGGGATCCGTTCAAGGCGACACTCGCCGCGCTGCTGTTCGGGTTCGCCTCGAGCCTGCAGAACACGCTGAGCGTCATCGGGTCGCCGGTGCCGAGCGAGTTCATGCTGATGCTGCCCTACCTCGTGACGATCTTCGTCGTGGCAGGAGTCGTCGGACGATCCAGGGCGCCTGCCGCCGACGGCTTGCCGTACATCAAGGGATGAGGACATGACCGACATCGACTGGGACGAGCTGCGTGCTGCCGCGACCGCGGCGAAGGAGCTGGCCTACGTGCCGTACTCGAGGTTCAAGGTCGGCGCGGCGGCGCTCGTCTCCGACGGCCGCATCGTGTCGGGCTGCAATATCGAGAACGCGTCGTACGGCGTCACGCTGTGCGCGGAGTGCTCGCTCGTGAGCGACCTGTTCATGTCCGGCGGCGGCAAGCTCGTGGCGTTCGTGTGCGTCGACGGCCAGGGGCGCACGCTGATGCCCTGCGGCCGCTGTCGGCAGCTGCTGTACGAACACGCGATCCCCGGGATGCTGCTGGAGACCGTGTCCGGCATCCGGACGATCGATGAGGTGCTGCCCGACGCCTTCGGTCCGCGCGAGCTCGAAGAGGCGTCGCGGTGACCGAAGCCTCGCTCCCCGAGCCGTTCGACGCGGTCGATGTCATCCGCACGAAGCGCGACGGCGGAGCGGTCGCCGACGATGCGCTCCAGTGGATGGTCGACGCGTACACGCGCGGGTACGTGCAGGACTCGCAGATGGCCGCGTTCGCCATGGCGGTGCTGCTGAACGGCATGACGCGCGACGAGATCCGCGTGATGACCGGCGCGATGATCGCCTCGGGCGAGCGGATGAGCTTCGCCGGGCTGGGCAAGCCCACGGTCGACAAGCACTCGACCGGCGGCGTGGGCGACAAGATCACCCTGCCGCTCGCACCGCTTGTCGCGGCGTTCGGGGTCGCGGTGCCGCAGCTCTCGGGACGCGGACTGGGCCACACCGGCGGGACGCTGGACAAGCTCGAGTCGATCCCGGGCTGGACGGCCGCACTCAGCAACGACGAGCTGTTCGCGCAGCTGCGCGATGTCGGTGCCGTGATCTGCGCCGCCGGATCGGGTCTCGCGCCGGCCGACAAGAAGCTCTACGCGCTGCGCGATGTCACCGGCACGGTCGAGGCGATCCCGCTGATCGCGTCGAGCATCATGTCGAAGAAGATCGCCGAGGGCACCGATTCGCTCGTGCTGGACGTCAAGTTCGGCTCGGGCGCGTTCATGCGCGACGTCGACCGTGCGCGCGAGCTCGCCCGCACGATGGTCGAGCTCGGCCTGGACTCCGGCGTCGCCACGACCGCGCTGCTCACCGACATGAACGTGCCCCTCGGGCTCGCGATCGGCAATGCGAACGAAGTGCGCGAATCGGTCGAAGTGCTCGCGGGCGGCGGCCCGGCCGACGTGGTCGAGCTCACCGTCGCGCTCGCGCGCGAGATGCTCGCGCTCGCCGGCCAGCCCGACGCCGACGTCGAGGCGGCCCTCGCGGACGGACGGGCGATGGATGTCTGGCGGGCGATGATCCGGGCGCAGGACGGCGATCCGGATGCCGCGCTCCCCGAACCGCGCGAGACGCACGTCGTCACCGCGACGGAGTCGGGATTCGTCACGCGCATGGACGCGCTGCCCTTCGGTGTGGCTGCGTGGCGCCTGGGCGCGGGCCGCGCGCGGGCGCAGGATCCGGTCATGCACGCCGCCGGGATAGACCTGCACGTGAAGCCCGGCGATCCGATCGCCGCCGGTCAGCCGCTGTTCACCCTCCTGGGTCACGATGAGACGCGCTTCGAGCGCGCGCTGCAGGCGCTCGACGGATCGTGGGAGATCGGCTCGGATGCGCCGTCCTCCCGCCCGCTGGTGCTCGAGCGGATCACCGGCTGAGGCTGCGGCATCCGCTCGTTCCCGACTACGAAACCACCGACACCGAACCGCGCGGCACCGGGCCGCGCCGAGGAGACCGACATGCCGATCGAACAGCACGGCGACACGAAGCTGCAGGGCGTCTCGATCCGAAGCCTGCCCAAGGTGTCGCTGCACGACCACCTGGACGGCGGCGTGCGCCCGCAGACGATCATCGAGCTCGGTGACGCAATCGGTCTCGACGTGCCCGAGTCCGACGGCGATGCACTCGCGACGTGGTTCGCCGAGAAGAGCGACTCGGGCTCCCTCGTGGAGTATCTGAAGACCTTCGACCTCACGACCGCCGTCATGCAGACCCCCGAGGGCCTCACCCGCGTCGCGCGCGAGTTCGTCGAGGACCTCGCGGCCGACGGCGTGATCTACGGGGAGGTGCGGTGGGCGCCCGAGCAGCACCTCACGCGCGGGCTGTCCCTCGAAGAGGTCGTGGAGGCGGTGCAGACCGGCATCGAGGAGGGTGAGGAGTCCGCCGAGCAGGACGGCCACGACATCCGCGTCGGGCAGCTGATCACCGCGATGCGCCACACCGACCGATCGCTCGAGATCGCCGAGCTCGCCGTCGCATGGCGCGGACGCGGTGCCGTCGGGTTCGACATCGCCGGGCCCGAGGACGGCTTCCTGCCCTCGCGCCACAAGGTCGCCTTCGACTACCTGGCCTCGGAATTCTTCCCGGCCACCGTGCACGCGGGCGAGGCCGCCGGTCTCGACTCGATCCGCTCGGCCATCATCGACGGGCGGGCGCTGCGTCTCGGCCACGGCGTGCGCATCGCCGAGGACCTCGAGGTCGTCTCGCGCGCGGGTGACGAGGTGCTCGTGCACTTCGGCGATCTCGCGCGCTGGGTGCGCGACCGCGAGATCACCCTCGAGCTCTCGCCGTCGTCGAACCTGCAGACCGGGGCGATCTCGAACTGGGGCGAGGAGATGGCCGACCACCCCTTCGACCTGCTCTACCAGCTGGGCTTCTCGGTCACCGTGAACGTCGACAACCGCACCATGAGCCGCACGTCACTCACCCGCGAGCTCGCGCTGCTCTCCGAGACCTTCGACTACGACCTGGACGACCTCGAGACCTTCCAGCTCAACGCCGCCGCCGGCGCCTTCCTCCCGGTGGAGGAGCGCGAGGAGCTCATCGAACTGATCGCGGAGGGCTTCGAGCGGTAGCCCCCGTGCGGTGAGGTTCGTCGGCGAGACGCTGCGTGTCAGCCCGCCGGCGCGCATGTCAGACAGACGGCGATTCAGCAGCATCCGGACAGCCATCTTGCTGACACGCGCATTCCTCCCCAGGCCCCGCGAGGACGGCATCCTGCACCGCGCGACGCGACAGGCGCAGGGCGCGCGGCCCGAGGTGGTCGGATCGTGCGATGTCGACTGTGCGGACCGGCATCCGGAGTTTCACCATCGCGGATGGACACGAGCGGGGGCTGTCTCGCGGAGTGATGCGCGGCCCCGGATACACAGCGCCCTATAACGGGGTCCGCGAGGCGGTCGCGGACTCCGTCGCTCTGACGGAGCGGCAGCTCCGCCTGCAGGCATACGCCCCTCGCCTCTGGGAGATCCGACGCGCGGCCGAGCAGTACGCGCCCCGTCTGCGCGCCGGGCAGTTCTTCAGCCACGAGACGGCGCTGGCGCTCTGGGAGGCACCGACTCCGCGCGGATGGAGACCGGTGCTCCACGTGAGCGCCTATCGGCCGGCCGGCGGTCCCTCGACCCGCGGCGTGCGAGGGCATCGGCTGCAGGCACGGGCCCCCGCGTGGCGGGAGGTCGGCGGGCTCCCGGTCGAGGATCCGGCGCGGGCGTGGGTGCAGGCATCCCGCGGCTGGGCCGACGACGATCTGATCACTGCGGCCGACGCGCTCGTCCTGCCCGGGCGTGCTCTCGCAACGATCGGCGATCTGCGGGCGGAAGCCCGGACGATGCGCGGTCACGCGCTGGACGCGGTCCTGGCGGACGTGCGAGTAGGAGCGGAGTCCTTTCGCGAGACGCAGCTGCGACTCGCGTGTCTTCGCGCGGGCCTGCCCGAGCCCGAGCTGAATGTCCGGCTCTTCACTCCGTCGGGGGAGTTCATCGCGCGGATCGACCAGCTCTACCCCCGCTTCGGCGTGACGGCCGAATACGACGGACGCCAGCACGCGATGGATGCCGGGCAGTTCGCCCGCGACGCGGATCGGTGGGACGCCATCCGGGCCGCCGGATGGGAGCACGTGCGCATCCTGCAGCATCATCTGGAGCCGGATCCGGCGCCGGCGGTCGCGAAGATCACGGCGGCCCTGCGGCGGGGCGGCTGGCGCGGGTGATCACTCGTCCACACGCGGCTGCATGTCACGGAGATGGTCATCGAGAACCGTCCGCGCAGCCATCTTCCCGACACGAGCCCGCGGTCTTGCTGACACGCACGTGCCCGCCGGTCAGCGCCGGGCGACGCCGGGGTGGGTCGCCAGGTATTCCTCGAAGGCCTCCCGGCTGGTGCGGGTGGGCGTGAAGCCGAAGTCCCGCTTGAGCGCGTCGTTCGCGAGCATCGGGCGGTATCGCAGGAATCCGACCTGCTCGGGTCCGTGCACCGTGAGGTGCAGCATCCGCCCGACGAGCAGCCCGGACGACAGCATGCCCGCCGGCACGACGTGCAGCGGCTTGCCCAGGCGCTCGGCGATCTCGCGGACCGTCATCCTGCCGTCGCCGGCGACGTTGTACACGCCGGGCGGCCCGTCGGTCGCCGCGCGCGCCATCGCCGCCGCGACGTCGTCGACCCAGACGAAGACGAACGGCGAGTCCGAGCCGCGGATCGCCAGGATGCGCTTCGCGTCCCACAGTGCGGTGATCTGGTTGCGCACCGTCGGGCCGAGGATCGTGCCGATGCGGAACACGACCTGTTCGAGCGGCGGGTCGGAGGCCCGGTAGTCCGCGAGCATCTCCTCGACGAGCCGCTTGTGCAGCGAGTACGGGAACTCGTCGCTGCCGCGGACCGGATCGCTCTCGCGCAGCCACTCCGGGTTGTCCGCGTGATAGCCGTACGCGGCGCCGGACGACGAGACGACGATGCGCCGCACGCCGGTCGACACGCAGGCCTCGAGGATGTTGCGCGAGCCCCCGACGTCGACCAGGTATTCCGTCGCCGTATCGCGCCCCGGATTCACGATCGCCGCGAGGTGCACGACGACGTCGATCTCATGACGCTCCAGGAGCGGCACGAGCCCCGACGCCCGCGTCACATCGCAGTCCTCGTAGACGACGCCCTCGAGCGGATGCTCCGGCGGGCGCACATCACCGGCGACCACGTGATCCACCCGGGGGTGTGCCACCAATTGCGCGGCGACGGCTGATCCGAGGAAGCCCGCGCCGCCGGTGATCAGGACGCGCGAGCTCATGCTCCCGCCTCGGGCGCCGAGCCCGCGGCATCCGCGGTCCCGGCCTCGCGCATCGCCCGGCGCGAGGCGTCGCCCTTCGACGATCCGGTGCGCCGCTTGGTGTGCGCGGCCCAGAGCGTCGCGACGAGGAGCCCGGCGATGATGTCCCAGATGCCCCACCAGCCGGCGACGATGGCCATGCCGCCCAGGCCCCCGAAGAACGTGAACACCAGGCCCAGCCCGAGACCCGCATTGCGGATGCCGACTTCGAACGTCATCGCCTTGCGCTCGCGCGTGCCGAGCCCGCCGGCGAACGCCGTGCCGTATCCGATCGCGAGGGCGACTGCGTCGTGGATCGCGACGACGACGAGGATCACCCCGAGGAAGGCGACGAAATAGGCCCAGTTGCCCGCGAGCGCGGCGACGATGAAGCCGACGAGCGCGAGGAGCGAGAACCATTTCACGAACGGCTGCACGCGTGCCGCGAACCGCGGGAAGCGCGCACGGATCGCCAGCCCCGCGAGGAAGGGGACGCCGATGATCAGGAAGATGTCCAGCAGCATCTGCCACGGGTTCAGCTCGACCGTCGTGAGCAGATCGCGGGCGGTCGGATGCAGCGAGCCCCAGAACGCGACGGACAGCGGGAGCACCACGATGTAGATGAGGTTGGACACCGCGGTCATCGACACCGACAGGGCGACGTTGCCGCCCGAGCGGTGCGTGAGCACTTGCGAGATGTTTCCGGGCGGGCAGCACGCGACCAGGATCATGCCGAGCGCCATCGACGGGGTCACCGGCAGGATGAGCGTCAGGGCGAAGGTCACGGCCGGCAGGATGATCAGCTGCGCGAGGATCGCGATCACGAACGGCTTCGGCTTGCGCGCGACGACCTTGAAGTCCTCGGGTGCGGTGTCCAGCGCTATCCCGAACATGATCAGGCCCAGGACGACGTTGAGGATCACGAGCGTGCCCGGCGTGAAGTTCAGGACGACGTCGTCGATGTTCACGCACGTACCCCCTTCCGCAGCCGCCGCCCGGACGTGGACGCGGATGCCGCCGTCTTCGGGTCGCCGCGGAGGGACTCACGGGCGGCGCGGACGGCGCGGCGGTACGCGTCCTTGTTCACGTAGTAGGACATGCGCTCCAGGCCCAGGTAGCGGTAGCCGCCGGTCAGGTCCGGCCACGGTTCGTCGTGCACGGCCCGGCGGAACTCCGCCGCACGCTCCGGCTCGTGCTCGAGCGCGGAGAGGTACTCGGCGATCAGTTCGGCCTGCTCGTAGCGGCCCTGCCAGCCGATGCCCGACGCCTCGATCATGCCCATCATGTAGAGGCCGTTGAACGAGGGCGGGAACACGTTCAGGAACAGCCGCGGGGAGAAGCCGCGCCAATTGAGGTGCTCCCGCGCGACGAACGGGTAGTCCAGGGTGTACCCGGTCGCGAGCAGCACGGTGTCGTACTCGCCGCGCGACCCGTCGCGGAAGTGCACCGTGCGGCCCTCGAACCGATCGACGTCGGGGCGGATGCGCAGGTCGCCCTGACCGAGGTGGTTCAGGATCAGGGTGTTGACGATCGGGTGCGATTCGTACAGCCGATAGTCGGGCCTGGGGAATCCGAAGCGCACCGGGTCGCCGGTGAACGCGCGCAGGACGCGGGTGTCGACGAACTGCTTGATCCGCGCGGGCAGCGGGCGTCCCTGATTCAGGGTGTCCGACGGGCGTCCGAACAGATAGCGCGGCACGAAGTAGTACCCGCGGCGCACGCTCATCTCGACCGAAGCCGCGTGGTGCACGGCATCGACCGCGATGTCGCAGCCCGAGTTGCCGGCGCCGATGATCAGCACCCGCTTGCCGGCCAGCTGCCGGGCGTCCTTGTACGCGCTCGTGTGCAGCAGTTCGCCCGTGAACTCGCCGCGGAAGACGGGGACGTTCGGCTCGGCGAGCGTCCCGTTCGCGAGGATGACCCCGGCGTAGTGCTCGATCGTCTCGCCGGCCGGGCCCTCGGCGCGCAGCATCCAGCCGCCGTCGCCCGGTTCGAGGGCCGTGACCGTCGTGTCGAAGCGGAAGCGCGCGGTCAGCCCGAAGCGGTCGGCGTAGTCGCGGAAGTACGCGACGAGCGTGCGGTGGCCCGGGTAGTCGACGGACGAGTCCATCGGGAACTCGGTGAACTGCGTCGTCGTGCGCGAGGAGATGAGGTGCGCCGATTCGTACATCGTCGAGCGGGGGTTGTCGATGTCCCAGAGTCCGCCGACGCCGCCCGAGGCCTCGTACCCGTCGACGTCGATGCCGGCCTTCTGAAGGGCCCGGGCTGCGGCCAGCCCCGACGGACCTGCTCCGATGACGGCGTAGCGAGGGTGCGGCATCCGGCTCTCACTCCCCGAGGAGGAACGGCCCGAGCGCATCGGTGATCTGCGTGCGGATCTCGGCCTCGGGGATGGTCGCCGTGCCGTCGCCCGCCTGCGGTCCGTACGCGCCGAAGCCGGCGTGATTGCCGCCCTCGATCACGACGAAGATCGTGTCGGGCGGAAGGAGGTGCGCGTTCTCGTCGATCTTCTCCGGGGTGGAGAGCCCGTCGTCGCTGCCCGAGATGCTGAGGGCGGCCAGGTCGGTGCCGGACAGGTCGTTCGCGCAGTAGCTGCCGAGCAGCACCAGTCCGTCGGTGCCCTCCGCGAGCTGGCACGCCCGCACGCCGCCGAGCGAGTGGCCGCCGACGAACCAGTCGTCGATGCGGGGCACCAGCCGGGTGAAATCGCTCAGCGGCCGCAGATCGAAGAACGCCAGATTGAGAGTGGGCTTGGTGATCACGACCGTGGCGCCCTCTTCCACGACGCCCACGAAGGTCGCGGGGTACGCGACCGGCTCGACCTTCGCGCCCGGGATGAACACGAGCCCGGTGTCGGAATCACCCGACGCGGGCGCGAGCACCCACGCGCCGCCCTCGTCGGTGAGCGTCACTGCGGGGTTGTCCTCCACGGCGGCGAGCGCGTCGGGCTCGGCCGCCATCACGCCGATGTTCGCCCACAACAGGAACGCGACGATCGCGGCGAGGATCACGGCGCCGATCGCGCCGAGCACCCACCAGAGGATGCGCAGGCCGCGGCGCCTCCTCGTCTTCGGCGCGGGTTCGACGGGCGTCGCTGGGTCGCTCACCCCGCCAGGCTACGCGAGCTCGGCCTGGCGGGCGGCCACGACGGCTTCGACCCGCGCGAAGAGCGGATGCGCGGGATCCAGCCCGGTCACGCTCGCGGTGACGGATGCCGCATCCTGCTCGCGCAGCAGGCGCTGGAGGTCGACGGACTGTGCGTCCTCCGCGTCCTCGAACGCGAGTGCGGCGCCCATCGCGTCGACGAGCGAATCGACCGCGAGACCCCGTTCGGCGGCCTCCGCGGCGGGACCCACGAACCGCTCATGACGCGACAGCTTGCGCAGCGGCTGGCGTCCCACCCGCCACACGGTGTCGGGCAGCGCGGGATTGCGGAAGCGACGCAGGATCGTCGCGCGGTACGCGGCGAGGTCCGCCGGGTCGAGGCCGTGCTTGGCGGTCAGGAGCGCCGAGGTCTCCTCGAGCGTCGCGGCCACCCGCGCGGCGGTCGCTTCGTCGGCCAGGGCGTCGGCGATCGTCTCGTCGCCGGCCCGCGCGCCGAAGTACGCGGTCGCCGCATGGCCGGTGTTGACGGTGAAGAGCTTGCGCTCGATGTAGGGGGCGAGGTCGTCCACGAAGTGAGCACCGGGAATGCGGGGCGGGTCGTCTCCGAAGGGCAGCCGTTCGATCGCCCACTCGTAGAACGGCTCGACGGTCACATCGACCCCGCCGCCGTCGGGCTGGGCCGGAACGATGCGGTCGACGGCGGTGTTCGCGAAGACCGCCCGCCCGGCCAGCGCGTCCCACGCGTC
>JAESFR010000324.1_pt1 | contig 11860 bp, 10 predicted proteins | sample 9266191 | NCBI WGS metagenome assembly JAESFR01 (sample SAMN14503063, study PRJNA617104) | algae metagenome | isolation source: Pleurocapsa minor HA4230-MV1 and co-occurring heterotrophs from cement on... | place: USA: Nuuanu Pali Lookout, Hawaii | collected 2009-07-20
CCGAAGCGTCCGCGGTACCCCTTCCGGGTGCCGTACCAGCCTCCGACCGGATTCTCCTCCGATCGACCCCACGCCTCGACCGTGCCCTCGGCCGCGGGCTTCTGCTCGTCCGCCGCCCCGAGGGGGACCCAGTCGCCCTGCTCGGCGAGCCACGCCTGCAGGTCGTCGATCGCCCGTGCCCGATAGGTCAGGCGCGTGCTGCCGACCTGGCAGACGAGGTCTTCTCCGTTACGGAACATGCGGTATTCCGAGGTGCCCGGTGCGGTGCGCAGCACCCACGGGTCCGACTCGGTTCCCGATCCGCCCATGACGTCTCCTTCGGTCGGTGCGTGTCTGGGACCCAGTGTGGAATGCACGGCCGGTCGCGGCAAGGGCTCTTTCGTGCGAGGGCGCGGTCTGCGGAGGAAGATGTCCTCACGACGCAGCGGCATCCGTCGTTCAGATGTGACCGACCGATTGGAGGCGCCGATGCGCTACATGATCACCATCTCGACCGACGACGATGCCCGACGCCAGTGGGAAGCGGACAGCACCGTCTTCGACGACGCGCATCGCGCCCTGTTCACGGAGCTCCAGGCATCCGGCGAGCTCGTGGACGGCAACGAGCTCGATCAGGATGACGCGATCGTCGTGGGCACCTATCGAGGAAAGCCGATCGCCACGCGCGGTCCATTCACCGAGGGGACGGAGATCATCGGCGGGTACTACATCGTCGATGTGGACAGTCGCGACCGCGCGGTAGAGATCGCCGAGCGGCTCGCCGAGACCCGCTTCTCGCCCGTGGAGATCCGCCGGATGATGCATTGACGCCGGTGCGGCGAGGGCTCGACGGGCAGTGGCGTGGCCGTCAGCGCTGAGGTGAGCAGCGTGCTCGCGGCGACCGTCGCAAGCGAGCGTCTGCGCATCGTCGCGACTCTGATCCGCCGATGGGGTGACTGGGAGCTCGCAGAAGACGCCTTCCAGGAGGCGGTGACGCGGGCGCTGACCGCCTGGCCCGATCGCGGCATTCCCGCCAATCCCGGCGCGTGGCTCACCACGGTCGCCGCCCGCACGGCGGTGGACACCTACCGGCGATCTTCCACTGAGCGGGCGGTACGGGAGAAGGTCGCCGTCGAGATGGAGCTTGAGGAACAGGAGCGACGAACAGAAGGCTCCGATCCGGGCGGCTCGGACGAGGAGACCGCGATCATCGACGATGACCGCCTGCGTCTGATCTTCACGTGCTGCCACCCGGCCCTGACCATGGAGTCCCGCGTCGCCCTGACGCTGCGGACCGTCGTGGGCCTCGAGGTGGACGAGATCGCCCGCGCGTTCCTCGTGTCAGAGCCGACGATGCAGAAGAGACTCGTCCGTGCGCGCGCACGGATCCGCGACGAGCGCATCGGCTACCGCGTTCCCGGCGAGACCGAGTTGCCGGAGCGCACGGCCGCGGTTCTCGCGGTTCTGTACCTGCTGTTCACCGAGGGCTACGCCGGAACCACCGACCTCATTCGCGAGCAGCTGGTTGCGGAGGCGATCCGGCTCTGCCGCGTCGTCTCGACCCTGATGGCAGGCACCCCGCAATCGGCTGAGGTGTCGAGCCTTCTCGCGCTCATGCTGTTCCAGCACGCCCGCACCGCCGAGCGTCTCGACGACCATGGCGACATCGTCCTGCTGGAAGACCAGGACCGCGGCCGATGGAACCGGGACATGATCGAGGAGGCCCTGGACGCGATGACACAGGCCGCGGTGGCGCGATCCCGGTTCCGGACGGACCGCGGCCCCTACGCGCTCCAGGCCGAGATCGCGCGCGAGCACGCGACCGCGATGTCGTTCGACTCCACCGCGTTCGATCGCATCGCCCAGCTGTACGCGCAGCTTGCGGCATCCGCCCCTTCGCCCTTCGTCGAGGTGCAGCGCGCGATCGCCGTCGCGATGTCGGAGGGACCGGATGCCGGCCTCGCACTTCTGGACGCGCTCGAGGATCGACGGTTGGAGCAGTCCCACCTCCTTTCGGCCGCGCGCGCGGACCTCCTCCGACGCGCAGGGCGGGCGGCCGACGCGCTGCCGCATTACCGACGCGCACTCGAGCTCGCTCCGACGGACGCCGAGCGGCGCTTGCTCAGCCGGCGGGTGGATGAGATGTCGCGCCACCGAGGGTGAACGGCCCCGACAGCATCCACGCGGGGGTGGACGAAGGAGCGCGTCAGGCGCCGAGGCGCCGAGCGGCGAGCCAGCGCACCATGTCGGGATCGCGGTGATCGAAGAACTGCGTGTCGCCTTCGTCGAGAGCGGCGATCCGACTCAGATCGTCGTCGGAGAGCGTGAAGTCGAACACGTCGAAGTTCTGGGCCATGCGGGCGGGGTCGACGGTCTTCGGGATGACCACGACGTTGCGCTGGATCATCCAGCGCAGCACGACCTGTGCGATCGATTTGCCGTACTTCGCCCCGATGCCGGCGAGCAGCTCGTTGCTGAACAGCCCGTTCTTGCCTTCGGCGAACGGACCCCAGGACTCGATCTGCACGCCTTCGGCTTCGAGGACCGCCTGGTCATCGATGCGCTGGTGGAACGGGTTGGTCTCGATCTGATCGAGAGCGGGTGCGATCTCGTTGTTGAGGACGAGGTCGATGAGTCGGTCGGGGGCGAAGTTGGACACGCCGATCGCTCGGGCGCGCCCTTCGCGATGGATCTTCTCCATGGCCCGCCACTGCCCGTAGTAGTCGCCGAAAGGCTGATGGATCAAGTACAGGTCGACGTAGTCCAGGCCGAGCTTGCGCAGCGAGTCCTCGAAGGCGGTCGCGGTGTTCTGCTCGGCGGGTGCATCCTGCACCCACAGTTTGGTCGTGATGAACAGCTCGTCGCGGGGGATGCCGGACTTCGCGATCGCGGCACCGACGGCCTCCTCGTTGCCGTACGCGGCGGCGGTGTCGATCAGTCGGTAGCCGGCCGAGAGAGCCGCGGTGACGGCGGCCTCGGTCTCGTCCGCCCCCACCTGGAAGACGCCGAAGCCGAGGATCGGCATTTCGACGCCGTTGTTCAGAGTCACGGTGTGCATGGTGTTTCCCTTCCTGGGTCGGCGTGCCGCCGACCGCGAGCATGCCGCCAGTCCACCGTGGGACGCACGAGCCTGGACAGTGACTGGCTTTACCTGTCTCGGCAGTCCCTCTCTCCGGAACCGCTCCGGCGGGCGCGCTAGGAGGGCGTGCGGGCGCCGGTCTCCGTGGGGTCGGACGGCTCGACACGGCCGCGGATGAAGATCAGCAGGATCAGTCCGGTGGCGATGACGGCGACGTTGCCGAGGCCGGCGATCCCCGTGAGGGGTCCGTCGGCGGGGTACGAGGCCCACAGGTAGATCGACGGGTCGGTGGATGCGTGCAGGAGGATCGGCCAGATGATGTGACCCGTGAGCCGAAGCGTGAGGTACATGCAGAGCCCGAAGGCGAACGTGTAGACCAGCTGCAGAGCCGTCGTGAAGAGCGACTGACCCGACAGGAGATTGCCCGAATGCAGCACGGCGAACAGCGCTGCGGAGACGAGGGCGACGACGATCTCGCGATATCCGGCCTTCCGCATGAGGGTGACGACGTACCCGCGAGTGAGGACCTCCTCGGCGAAGCCGATGAACAGCCCCGCGACGAGCCACGCGATGACCACACCCGCTCCCGCCTCGGCATAGTCGATGGACGCGAAGCGCAGGATGTTGAACAACAGCACGACGACCACGGCGATCCACATCCAGCCCCGACCTCGGATGGGCTGAGCGCCGAACACCTCGCGCAGCCAGCCTGTCGACCACCCGAAGATGAGCAGGAGCACACCGCCCAGCGCGATGGGGAGCGCGGTGCCGACGAAGACCTGCAGGGCGGGATCGTCCGCAGCCGCAAGGAGGGGTGCGAAAAGCAGCGACCCGAGCTGGTACAGCACGTAGTACACGACGACGAGAAGGAGCGAGCGCCACCACCCGCCGCGTTCCCAGAATCGCGTCCACGGCGAGAGGGTCTGGGGATTCGTCACGCGAGGCTCCTTGGGCTTCGAGGGGTGTCCGAGCTCGACTTCACGTCCAACCTATCGGCGCGCCCAGGGCCTCACGCGCGCACGTCGTTCACCAGGGTGAGCGCGTCCTTCAGTGTCCTGCGGAGGATCGGAAGCCGCGCCAGGGGGAGTGCGGTCGAGAGCAGAGCGAGACCCCGGTCGAGCATTCGGCGCGTCCGCGATCGATCCGATGAGGTGTCGTACACCCAGAAGAGCGCGAGGAGCAGATGGGCCAGGACGAGCGCGCGGGGGAGCAGGGCGCGGATGTCGCTCGGCAGACCGGATGCCGCCGCCTTCTCGACGGCATCCGTGAAGAGCCCCTCCACGATCGCCAGCGCCTCGGCGGATTCCGCGGACAGCGGGTTGATCGGGGAGCGCGGTGACACTGCGGCGGAGAGGAACTCGCCGGCGTGCGCGTGATACGGCTCGAGCTGGTCGAGGCCGGTCGAGAAGACGATGCGGAGCCGCTCGATGAGTCGGGTCTCGCCGGCCAGAAGGGGTTCGGCGGCGGCGTGATGCGCCTCCTGCACGTCGAGGTACAGCTCCTGGATCAGGTGGTTCTTCGACGGGAAGTGGTAGTTCGTGGCGCCGACGGACATCCCGAGGTCGCCGGCGATCCTGCGGATCGTGGTGGCGTCGTAGCCGTTCTCGCGGAAAGAGCGCAGCGCCGCGGTGCGGATGCGCAGCCGCGTGCGGTCTCCCTTGGTGGCCGGCTCGTCAGTGCGCATCGACGCGGCTCTTCGGCGCGGAAGCGGGGTCGGGTCGAGAGGCGCGTCGATCGCGCACATCGATCAGTGCGGCCTCCAGATCGGGGTGACGGAAGGTGAAGCCCGCGTCGAGGAGCCGCTCGGGGAGCACCCATCGGCTCTTGAGGATGAGCTCGGACTCGCTGCGCATCGCCCACATGCCCAGTTCCAGCATCCATCGCCGCGTCGGCAGGCCGACCCGCGCGCCGACGACGGTGCGCAGCGTGCGCATCAGGCTGCGGTTGTCTGTCGGATGCGGCGACGCGATGTTGATCGGCCCGGAGAGCTCGTCATGATCTCGGAGGAAACGGACGGCGTCGACGACGTCGTCGAGGTGCACCCAGCTGAATTTCTGCCGACCGCGGGTGCGGTACCACGGCGCTCGGTCCGATCCCGTCGGCTGATCGCCGATCCCGCGGTAGCGACGATGCGGCGGACACCACCCGTCGTACTGGGTGCCCCCCAGCCCGGTGCGCGCGAGCGCCAGGAGGAGTCGCGCCGCCGGTCCGTCGCCGATCACGATCGCCATGCGCAGGGCGACGCGGCGGGTGGAGGGCAGCTCCCCTGCGAAGAGCTCGCGTTCCCATGAGCTGGCGACGTCGACCGAGAAGCCCGAACCGATCTCGCCGGCTCCCTCGGTGTTCGGCCGGTCCATCGACTGGCGGTAGATCGTCGCCGTCGACGCGTTCAGCCACACGCGGGGCGGCTGGCCCGCGGCGGCGATCGCCTCGCGGATCGCACGCGTCGTGCGCACGCGCGAGCCCAGGATCTCGTCACGATTCCGGTCGCTGTATCGGCAGTTCACCGACTTCCCGGCGAAGTTGACGACGACATCCGCGCCGTCGACGGCGCGGCGTAGGGCGTCGGGATCGTCCCAGCGCGTCGAAGCATCGCGTCCGATCAGCCGCACCGCGTACCCGTCCTCGGCGAAGGCTCGCGCCACGGCCGAGCCGACGAATCCGCTCGCGCCGGTCACCACCGCGATCGGCGAATGAGTGTCGTTCATGCCATGATAGTACTACAATTCTGAACGTGTTCAGTATAGTCGCGGTCCACAGCCGCGGAGTGCCGTCGCCGTCGGTCTATCAGCGCGCGCTTGGACGCTCGTTCGATCATCTGAGCCCGCTGCTGCGCGCGTATTTCGGCGCGATCCCGCCGGATACCGAGGGCGTCGGCGAGGGGATCTTCCGCGAAATCGGTCTGCGCGTCGGCGCGCTGCGCCCCCTCTTCCGACTGCTGGGGATGCGGCGCATCGCGTTCGCCGAGTACGGAGAGGACATCGCCTTCCGCATCAGGAACACTCCCAGCCCCGCCGGCGAGCTGCACGCGACCCGCACCTTCTTCTTCCCGGCCGGTGCGCAGGTGATGACCGACAGCATGCGCGTCGCTGACGGTCGGCTCATCGACCGGATCGGCGCCGCCGGCGAGGTCGAGGTGGAGCTGGCCCTGCGTGTCGTGGACGGCCGGCTCGAGATGCGGTCGCGACGGCTGGCGCTGCGACTTCGCAGGCTGCGGCTCGCGCTCCCGCGGATCGTCACGGTGACGCTGCGCGAGCAGGCGTCACGCGAGGTCGACGGCGCGCAGGACGTCGACCTCCGCATCACGGCGCCGCTGGTCGGATTGGTCTACGGCTACCGCGGCACGTTCACGTACTAGGTTCGACCAGCAGCGTCGTGAACGAGTCCGCGGGCAGCGTCGTGCGCAGCACGTCGCCGTCGAGGGCGAGCGAGTACGGCATCGTCTCGCTCATGTCGTTCTGCACGACCACGACCACCGAGCCGTCGGGGTTGGCGAAAGCGAGCTGGTTCTCGTACCCCGACCAGCTGAAGGTCTCCAGCCGTCGCGCGCCCGGCTGCACGTACGCGGCGAGGTGGCGGAGCACGTAGTACTCGTGCGTGTAGGAGAAGCCGCCGGTCTCGGGGTCGACGACGACGAGCGAATTCTGGGCCCACCCCCAGTGGCTCACGCCACCGGCATCCAGTGCGATGTTCCAGTACAGGTAGCCGCCGGCTCCATTCGTGAAGAAATGGCGCAGCAGCGCCCACGTGTGGCGGGCGAACCGCCAGTCGTTGCGCCCGTCGCCGCACTCCTGCTCGGTCTGGTACACGGCGAGCTCGGGATGCGCGCGCACGATCTCGGCGATCGCGCCCTTGCCCGCCCACTGCAGGCCGACTCCGCGAACCCAGGGCGCGGCGGCCGGATCGCTCATCACCGCCTCGACCATCTCGGGCTTGGCGCGCTCGAGCGTCCCGAGGAAGACCTCGACGCCGAGTTCGGCCATCACGGGTCCGAGCACGCCGATGAACGCGGCGAGGCCGGTACCTGTCCACGTGCAGCTGGGGAACACCTGCGCCGAGTTGAACTCGTTCTGGGGCATGACCATCGCGATCTCGACGCCTTCTGCCCGGTACTCCTGGACGTACCGGGCGAAATAGCGCGCGTAGGTGTCGAGGTTGTCCTCGCTCAGGTCGAACATGTCGGTGTCCTCAGCGCCCACCTGCTCGGGGGAGAGACCGTTGCTCACTCCGCTTCCGGGGATGGGCAGCGCCGCCGCGTAGTGGCCGTTGCGCTTCAGCCAGGTCGGAGGGCTCCAGGGAGAGGCCCATACGCGCAGTCCGGGGTTGCGCTGCAGTGCCTCGCGGATGAAGGGCAGCAGGGTCTGACGGTCGCGGTCGATGCTGAACTCCGCCAGGTCGCGGTCGCCCGGAGTCTCGTCGTACGAATACCAGTCGAGCGAGAAGTCGTTGGCTCCGAGCGGCGTGCGCGCGAGGGAGAAGTTCAGACCTTCGCCCGGCGTGAACAGGTCGTCGAGGATGCCTGCGCGATCGCTCTCGCTCAACCGGCCCAGCGCTCGCCAGCCGAGTTCGTTGAAGCAGCCGCCGAACCCCTCGACGACCTGGCGGGTCTCGTCTGTGCGGATCATGACGCCGGGGAGGTCGGCCATCGACGCGATCGTCAGCGGTGCGAGTGCGGTGGTCGCACCGTCGGTCCACGGGTCGGAGCGGGTCGTGTGGACGGTGCGGACGAGGCGAGGGCCGGAGACGTTCGAGGTCATGATCCGACCCTACGCACGACGGCCTCATCCTGACCGATGTCGTTCAGTCGACGGCGACAGGTCTGGTCGAGGAGCGCTCGCAGTAGACGAGGTCGAACATCTCGACACCACCGGACGAGGCATCCGCCTCGCCGTTCTCCTCGAGGATCGACATCAGCAGCTCGCCGGCGCGGGCGCCGGCCTCGCGCGGGCGAAGGTCGAGCGCGGAGATGGGCGGCTGCACGATCGGCAGGGTCGGGCTGTCGACGTAGGAGACGACCTGGATGTCGTCGGGAACCCCGTGGCCGAGCTCGCGCAGGGTGGACAGGATGCCGACGCCGAGGCCTTCGGGAACGCAGACGATCGCGTCGGCCCTCGGCGTGGCGGCGAGCAGGTCGCGGAGCACGTCTCGCAGCACGGTCGCGGTGGGGAAGCCCACCAGCGAGGCGACCGTGACGGTGACGCCGGTCTCGCCCGCCCAGGATGCGGCCGCGTCGGTGACGCTGCGCACCCACATCTGATCGATCTCGGGGCTGAGCACCACGATCGAGGCCGCACCACCCGCACGCAGACGATCCAGCAGCAGCCGGGTGGCGCGTTCATGGTCGGCGGCGACGGTCGCTGTGGGCTGCGGCATGCCCGCCGGGACGGCTTCGGATGCGACGACCGGCCGGCCGGATGCCAGGATCGCGTGCGCCAGTTCGTCCTCGCCCACGACGTCTGCCATCACGAACCCGTCGACGTGGAGTCCGCGGGCCTTCGCGGCCGGGTAGTCGCCCGGGATGAGCGAGACGGTGATCTCGCGGTCGCGCGTGCTCTCGACGACTCCGAACGCGAAGTTCATGTAGTACTCCATGAAGCGCAGACCGTCGGGAAGCCACAGCCCGATCGAGCCGGCACGTGCCCGTCGCAGGTTGCGGGCGCCGCTGTTCGTGGAGTAGTCGAGCTTCGCCGCGGCGGCGCTGACACGCGCTCTGGTATCGGCCGAGACCCGGCCCGTGCCGGTCAGCGCGCGCGACGCCGTGCCTCGGGAGACGCCGGAGAGGTCGGCGACGTCTTGGAGCGTCGCGGGACGCGTCGGTGCCATGGGCCCTCCTCCTCGAGCGATCCTAGGCGAGCACTCCGCTCGCATCGATTTCGCACCAGTTTTGCACAATCGATTGCGCATTCGGCTGGTTTGAGGCACACTTCCTGAAGACCCGCGGCGCCCGACCGCGCGGTCGTCATCCAACGAAGGAGTTGCTGTGACCCTGGACTCGACCCTGCTCGACGACGAACCCAGAACCGGAACGCTCAAGAAGGCCGCGCTCGGAACGTGGGGTGTGGTCTTCCTCGTCGTGTCGGCCGCAGCGCCGCTGAGCGTGCTCGCCGGCATCGGACCCCTGGCCGTGCTCATCGGCGGCGTCTCGGCGCCGATCGTCTACGCGATCGCCGGAATCGTGCTCGCGATCTTCGCGATCGGGTTCCTCTACATGGCGCGCAACCTCAAGCCGATGGGCGGCTTCTACACCTACATCTCCGTCGGCCTCGGCAAGGTCACCGGTCTCGCGGCGGGCTTCCTCGCGTGGATCTCGTACAACCTGCTCCAGATCGGCCTCTGGGGCCTGTTCGGCGTGATGGCGCAGGGGATGTTCGCGACCGTGCTCGGCCTCGACGTGCCCTGGTGGATCCTCGCCGTGATCGGTGCCGTGCTCGTGTTCGGCCTGGCTGCGGCGGGCGTCGACGTCGGGGCGAAGGTGCTCGGCGTGCTGCTCGTGCTCGAGACCGCGCTGCTCGTGGTGCTGGCCGTCGCGATCCTCAGCCAGCGGGCCGGACAGCTCGAGTTCGGCACGTTCGCCGCCGAGAACATCTTCACCCCGAGCATGTTCGCGATCCTCGGATTCGGCTTCGCGGCGTTCATGGGCTTCGAGTCGACGGTGCTCTACCGCAGCGAGACCCGCAACCCCGAGCGTTCCATCCCGCGGGCGACGTACATCGCCGTGGCATTCCTCGCGATCTTCTACACCGCCACGCTGTGGCTCGTGATCCAGGCCTTCGGCGACAGCGAAGTGCAGGCCGTGATCGCCGAGGATCCCGCCGCCTTCTTCTTCACCGCGATGGGCCGGTACGTAGGTGACTGGGGCGTGACGCTCATGTTCATCCTGATCGTCTCGAGCATCTTCGCCGGCCAACTGGCCTTCCACAACGCGATCAACCGGTACAGCTTCGCGCTCTCGCGCGACGGCATCCTGCCGGCGCTGTTCGCCCGCACGAACCGCACTGGAGCGCCGTGGCTCGCGGGCCTGATCCAGAGCATCGTCGCGATCGCCGTCGTGCTGGCGTTCGGTCTGGCGGGGCTCGACCCGCTCACGCAGCTCGTGATCCTGATCAATTCGCCGGGCGTGTACGGCATCATCACGCTGCAGTTGCTGGCATCCGTCTCGGTGGTGCTGTTCCTCCTGCGCAACCGCCACCTGCCGCGGCGCTGGTACGTGCTGCCGGCGGCGATCTTCTCGCTGATCGCGATGGGGGTGCTCCTCGCCGTTCTCGTCGGAACGATCGACTACCTGACGGCCGCGGGACCGGCGATCAACGCGGTGATCCTCGCCGTGGTCCCTGTCGTGCTGGTCGCGGGGGCGGCGTACGCGCTCTACCTGCGCGCGCGCAAGCCCGAGGTGTTCGCCCGGATCGGCGGAGACACCGGAGAGACCCGCGAAGCCGCCGTGGTCGAGAGCGCGGTGCACGCATGACGCGACCCGTCGCCGACCTGGTGCTGCTGGGCACGGTCCTGCCCATGGCGCTCGCCGGGGAGACGCCCGACGAGGCACGCGGCGTGGCGATCGCCGACGGGCGCGTTCTCGCCCTCGGCGGCCGCGCCGAGCTCGATCCTCTCATCGGCGACGACACCACGGTGATCGACCTGCCGGGCGCCGCGATCCTGCCCGGATTCGTCGACAGCCACATCCACCCCGTGTTCGGCATCGCGCTCACCCGTGGCGCCGATCTCAGCGGATGCCGCACCCTCGGCGACGTGCAGGAGCGCCTGCGCGCCGAGCTCGACGGCCTCGGCGAGAACGACTGGCTGCTCGGCTGGGGCCTGGATCCGAACGTTTTCGCCGGCGAGCCCGTATCCAACGCCGTGCTGGATGCCATGGCCGGAGCGCGGCCGGCGTTCGTGCGTCTGTTCGACGCGCACGCGGCACTCGCTTCGACGGCGGCGATCGAGATGGCCGGGGTCGACGGCGGCGAGCGGTTCACCGATGCGTCGCGCATCGTGACCGATGCCGCCACCGGACGCCCGACCGGCTATCTCCTCGAGGTGCAGGCGATGACGCTCGTGGAGCGGCTCGTGCCCGAGCTCACGTTCGACCAGCAGGTCGACGCGCTGTACGGAATCCTCGAGATGATGGCGCGCGCCGGCTTCACCTCCGGCCAGGTGCAGGATCTCGCGCCGGGCACGATCGACCTTCTCCGGCATCTGGAGCAGACCCGGGAGCTGCCCATCCGCCTGCGGATGTCGCCCTGGTTCGAACCGGGAACGCCCCTCGACGAGGTGGAGCGTCTCGTCGGGCTGCAGGGCACGAGCGGGCGGCGCTGGGTGGTCGAGGGCGTCAAGCTCATGATCGACGGCACGATCGACAACGGCACCGCGTGGCTGCACGAACCGGACTGCCTGGGGGAGTCGACCGGCTCGCTCTGGCTCGACCCGCAGCAGTACCGCGAGGCGATCACCCGCCTGGACGCCCGAGGCGTGCCGACCACGACGCACGCGATCGGGGATGCCGGCATCGATTTCGTCGTGCGCGCGATCGATGCGCTGCCCACCCGCAACGCGACTCACCGTGTCGAGCACATCGAGACGATGACGGATGCCGCCCTCGACGTGTTCGTCTCGTCGCGGGCGACCGCGAGCATGCAGCCGACCCACTGCACCCTGTTCACCAAGTCCGACGGCAGCGACAACTGGTCGCACCGGCTGGGCGCGGAGCGGGCGGCGCGGGGCTTCCGCACGCGCGATCTCGTGGACGCCGGGGTTCCGCTGGCCCTGGGTTCGGACTGGCCGGTCGCGCCCAGCGATGCGGTCGGC
>JAESFR010000325.1_pt1 | contig 11650 bp, 10 predicted proteins | sample 9266191 | NCBI WGS metagenome assembly JAESFR01 (sample SAMN14503063, study PRJNA617104) | algae metagenome | isolation source: Pleurocapsa minor HA4230-MV1 and co-occurring heterotrophs from cement on... | place: USA: Nuuanu Pali Lookout, Hawaii | collected 2009-07-20
GAAGGACCAGGCGCCGACGCCGGAGTGCCTCCTCATGCCGAACCGCGAGGGTGACGGAGCGGGCAGCGTCGACGAGCGTGCGCAGGCGGCGCCGGAAGGCACCGACCGGCTGCGTCTCGGCGAGTTCGATCGCTTCGCGCATGATCTGATCGCGTATCTCCACCTCGACCCCGTCCAGCGACTCGACCAGCGCGCTCGCGTGTCGCTCGGTCATGCGGGCGCTCGCGAACGACTCGAGCACGAGGGGGTAGCGCTCGACGAGCGCCTGGCCGAGCACGAGCATTGCCCCGGCCTCGTACTCGGTGATCCGCAGCGCCGCCGCGATCTCGAGCCGCACAGAGCGCTCGGACAGCTCTGCGGCCATGCGACCTTCGCGGACCGCCTGAGCGAGCGCTTCGCATCGCAGGACGTTCACCCCGATCAGTCGCTGTGCGGCCTGCATCGTCACCATGTCCGCGATCTCGATCAGATGGTCGAGGGTGTCGGGAGCATCGAACGCCGCCTGCGCACGGGCGGCTTCGATCTCAGCGGGCCCCACGACCCGCTCAGGATCGTCGAGGACGTCATCGGTATACCGCGCCTCGTTGAACATGCTTCGAGGTGAGAACATACCTACGACATCGAGCTCGGTCTCCTATCGCGGTATTCCGGTCGAGGATCCGGCTCTCGCGCGCCGGATCCGTGGAGTTCCGCGTCGCACGTTCCCAGAGCGCCGACACCCAGCCACGTGACCCCCGCCCGATAGCCTGGAGGCATGGCCTTCCGTCTCACCCCCGGCGCGGTCATCGCCCTCCGCGCTCGGTCATGATCAGCGTCGAAGACCACCTCGCGACGATCCTCGCGGCGGTGCGACCGCTGGACCAGCAGACGGTGCCCCTCGGCGAGGCCCTCGGCCGCACGCTCCGCGACGACGTTCGTGCCGCGATCGATCTGCCTCTGTGGGACAACTCGGCGATGGACGGATTCGCCGTGCGCTTCGCGGATGTCGCGCACGCCGGCGCGGACTCCCCCGCCATGGTGCGCGTGGTCGCCGATCTGCCCGCGGGCACAGCGCTCGATCCCGCGCTCGGCCCGGGCGAGGCCGCACGGATCATGACGGGTGCGCCGATGCCGACCGGGGCCGACACGGTCGTGCCGTTCGAATCCACCGCGGGCGGTCTGGCCGACTCGCTGGTAACCGCGGCGGTCGTGCAGCCACCATCGCGCATGGGAGCGCACATCCGCCGCCGAGCCGAGGACAGCGCCGCCGGCGACGTGCTCGTGGCCGCGGGCGCTGAACTCGGCCCGCTCCAGCTCTCGGCGATCGCGGCCGCGAACGTGCCGGTCGTGACGGTGAGCCGCCGACCCCGCGTCGCCGTCATCGCGACCGGGAGCGAGCTCGTTGCGCCGGGGAGCGACCTCCCGCGGGGGGCGATCCCCGAGTCGAACTCGCTGCTCCTGGCCTCGCTCGCCGTCGAGGTCGGCGCGGATGTCGTGCTTCAGGCGACCGTCGGCGACGTCGACGACGATCTGCGCGCGGTGCTGGCCGATGCGACCAGTCGCGGAGCGGATGCGCTGATCACCTCCGGTGGTGTGAGCGCGGGCGCGTACGAGGTCGTCAAGACCACCGTGACCGAGATGACCTTCTCGCAGGTCGCGATGCAGCCCGGACGGCCGCAGGGGTTCTCCGGCGGCCCGCCGCTCGTCTTCGGGCTGCCCGGCAATCCGGTGAGCGCCGCGGTGTCGTTCGAGGTGTTCGTACGGCCGGCGCTGCTCGCGATGCAGGGACGCACTGCCGTGCACCGGCGGATGCTGCGCCTTCCCGCCGCGAGCGGCTGGCGGTCTCGGCTCGGGAGGCGCCAATACGTTCCGGTCGTGCTGAGCGGTGAGCGCGTCGTGCCGGCGGCGGAGCCCGGATCGCATCGGGCCGGCGCGCTCGGGCGCGCAGAGGGCTACGCGGTCATCGCCGAGGACCGCGAGGACATCCGCGCCGGCGACCTGGTCGACGTCCTGCTCGTGTCATGACCGCGGCGGACTCGGGCGGAATCGGCGCGATCCTCCTCGCGGGGGGTCGCGGCTCACGCATGGGCGGCGTGCACAAACCGCTTCTCGAGGTGGGCGGCATCACGCTGCTGGATGCTGCGACCGCCGCCGCGCGGGATGCCGGAGCCGAGCCCATCATCGCCGTCGGCCCCGCCGAGGGCGATGACGACGAACTCGTCTGGGTGCGTGAGGACCCTCCGTTCGGCGGACCGGCGGCGGCGATCCTCGCGGCGCTCCCCCGTGTCACCGCACCGCAGACCCTCGTTCTCGCGTGCGACCTCGCGCGCCCACGCGCGGCGGTGCGCGCCCTGCTCACCGCGGAGGTCGCCGGCGACGGCGTCTGCCTTCTGGATTCGGCCGGTCGCCCGCAATGGCTCACCGGCCTGTACCGCACCGACGCCCTCCGCACTGCCGCCGGCGCTCTGCCGGATCGGGGGCGCAACGCCTCCGTGCGCGCGCTGCTGGGCGACCTGCCGATCGCCGGCGTTGCGGGATCCGACGAGGACGACGCCGGGATGCTCGACCTCGCGTTCGACATCGACACATGGGACGATCTGAACGAGGCACGAAGGAGGAGCCCATGAGCGAGCACCTGCCCCCCGAGGCGCTGGATGCGTGGGCCGAAGCGCTGCGCGAGCTGTTCGGCCTCGCCGAAGAGGATGTGCCGATCTCTCTGATCCTCGATCTCGCCCGTGATGTCGCGACCGGCGTCGCCCGCCCGGCGGCACCGCTCAGCGCGTTCGTGGCGGGGCTCGCCGCCGGGCGAGCGGGGGGCACGCCGGAGCAGGTGCGCCGCACCACGGCGGAGATCTCGTCGCTCGCCGCCGGCTGGCGCTCAGAAGACTGATCAGGCCGCCGGCCGGCGCTCCAGGCGGACGATCACCGACTTCGAGGTCGGGGTTCCGCTGATGTCGGCCGTCGAATCCAACGGTACGAGCACGTTCGTCTCGGGATAGTACGCCGCCGCATTCCCTCGCGGAGTCGAATACGCGACGATCCGGAACTGCTCGGCACGGCGCTCGATGCCGTCGCGCCACTCGGAGACGAGGTCGATGATCTCTCCCTCCGCGAATCCGAGCTGCTGGATGTCCTTGGGATTCACGAGGACGACGCGACGACCTCCGTGGATGCCGCGGTACCGGTCGTCCTTGCCGTAGATCGTGGTGTTGTACTGATCGTGCGAGCGCAGTGTCTGCAGCAGCAGCCGGCCGTGCGGGATGAAGGGGTATTCGAGCGGGTTGGCGGTGAACCGCGCCTTGCCGGTCGCGGTCGCGAAGCTGCGGGCATCGCGCGGGCCGTTCGGTAGGTACAGGGTGCGGCCCTTGTCGATCTTGGTCTCGAAGTCGTCGAACCCGGGGATGACGGCCGCGATGTGCCGGCGGATGAGGGCGTAGTCGTCTTCGAGGGCGGGCCAGTCCGCGCGCGGCCAGGAGCCCGGCCGGTGCCCCGTGCCGTGGGCCGGATGCGTGTGCTCGACGGCGGGAGCATCGGTCTGGATGCCATCGTGCTCGGGTTGCCCCCGGTCGACGTCGACCGCGGCGGACGTGTGGATCTGCGGCTCGAAGCGGTTCACCGGCTCGGTGCCGAACAGCTGCGCGCAGATGCGGGCGATGATCGCCACCTCGCTCAGCATGTCCTCGGCGGGCGGCACGAGCCGTCCACGGGAGGCGTGCACCGCGCTCATCGAGTCTTCGACGGTGACGCGCTGCTCTCCGCCGCCGCGGACGTCGCGGTCGGTGCGGCCCAGGGTCGGCAGGATGATCGCGCGCCGCCCGGTGACGACATGCGAGCGGTTGAGCTTCGTGGAGACCTGCACGGTGAGATCGACCTTGCCCAGCGCGGCTTCCACGACGTTGGTGTCGGGGGTCGCCGAGACGAAGTTGCCCCCCATGGCCATGAACACCCGGACGTCGCCGTCGCGCATCGCCCGGATCGCCTCGACGGTGTCGTGGCCGTGCTCGCGCGGCGCGATGAAGGCGAATTCGCGATCCAGCGCGGATAGGAAGGCCTCCGACGGCTTCTCGTAGATGCCCATCGTGCGATCGCCCTGCACGTTCGAGTGCCCGCGCACGGGGCAGACGCCGGCGCCGGCACGACCCACGTTCCCCTGGAGCAGGAGGACGTTCACGACGTCCCGCAGAGTGGCCACGGCATGCTTGTGCTGCGTCAGACCCATCGCCCAGCACACGATCGTCGCCTTCGACGTCCGCACGCGCTCCGCGACCCGCCGCAGAGCCTTCTCCGGCACCCCGGTCGCTGCCACGAGCTCGCGCCACGGGACTGCGGCGACCTCGGCCGCATACTCCGCGAATCCGGTCGTGTGCGCGTCGACGAACTCGTGGTCCAGCACACCGCCGTCGCGCTCCTCTACCTCGAGCAGGTGTTTGCCGATCGCCTGGAAGAGCGCCTGATCGCCGCCGAGGCGGATCTGCACGAACTCGTCGGCGAGCTTCTTGCCTCCGAGGAGGACACCTCGCGGGGTCTGCGGATTCTTGTACCGGATGAGGGCGGCTTCGGGGAGCGGGTTGACCGCGACGATCGTCGCCCCGTTGTCCTTCGCCTTCTCGAGGGCGCTCAGCATCCGCGGGTGATTCGTGCCCGGGTTCTGACCGGCGACGATCAGCAGGTCCGCCTTGTGGATGTCCTCGATCGACACTGTGCCCTTGCCGATGCCGAGTGTCTCCGTCAGGGCCGAGCCCGACGACTCGTGGCACATGTTCGAGCAGTCCGGGAGGTTGTTCGTCCCGAGCCCGCGCACGAGCAGCTGGTACAGGAATGCGGCCTCGTTCGACGTGCGTCCCGACGTGTAGAACACGGCCTCGTTCGGGTCGTCGAGGCCACGCAGCGCGTCGGCGACTTCGCGGAGCGCGTCGTCCCAGGAGATCGGACGATAGTGCGTGGCGCCCTCCTCGAGGATCACCGGCTGCGTCAGGCGTCCCTGCTGCCCCAGCCACCAGTCATCGTGCGCGCGCAGGTCCTCGATCGAGTGCGCGGCGAAGAACTCCGGCGTCACACGGCGGATCGTCGCCTCCTCGGCGACGGCCTTGGCGCCGTTCTCGCAGAACTCCGCGATGTGACGCTTCTCCTCCTCGGGCCACGCGCAGCCCGGGCAGTCGAACCCGTCCTTCTGGTTGATCTTCAGGAGCGTCTGGACGCTGCGGGTGACACCCATCTGCTCGTTCGAGATCTGCAGCGCATGCAGCACCGCGGGCACGCCGACGGCGACCTTCTTGCGGCCGGTGACATGCACTCGGCCCTCGTCGATGTCCTCGGTGGGGGGCTTCGTCGCCATGCGTCCATCGTACGCCCGCCGCAACGAAGATCCCTATGTCGAGAGGGAAATCCGCGCGATCAGCGACGACCCGTGCCGAACAGCCCGCGGATCACGCCGTTGAGGATCGTCTGGGTCGACTTCGACCCGAGCACCTGCTCGATGGTCGACTTCTGCGGGCGCGACGACGTGCGCGAGGTCCCCGACGTCTTCTTCATCATCCGGTCGTACTCGGCCTGCGCCTTCTTGGCCGCGGCCGCGTTCGCCTTGTCGATCGCCGCCTGCTGCTTGGCGTACTCGGCATCCGCCTTCGCCTTCGCGATCGCGGCCTCCTGCGCGGCTGCGGCCTCGGCGGCGGCGTTCATGCGGGCCGTGAGGATCTCCCGCGCCGACTCGCGGTCGATCGGGGTCCCGTACATGGGAAGCAGAGCGGATGCCGCCACCGCGGCGTCGATCGCGGCATCCGGCGTCGGCGACATGAGCCCCTGCGGCGCCCGCAGCCGGGTCCAGGCGACCGGCGTCGGGGCACCCTTCTCGCTCATGACCGTCACGATCGCCTCGCCCGTGCCGAGTTCCTGCAGCACGCGCTCGAGGTCGTAGCCCGAGCGGGGGTATGTGCCGACCGTCGCGCGCAGCGCCTTGGCGTCGTCGGGCGTGAACGCGCGCAGCGCGTGCTGCACGCGGGACCCGAGCTGTGCGAGCACATCCGACGGGACGTCTTTCGGGGTCTGCGTGACGAAGAAGACGCCGACGCCCTTCGAGCGGATGAGGCGCACGGTCTGCACGATCGCGGACGTGAAGTCCTTCGACGCGTCCTTGAACAGCAGATGCGCCTCGTCGAAGAAGAACACGAGCTTGGGCTTGTCGAGGTCCCCGACCTCCGGGAGGATCTCGAACAGCTCCGCGAGCAGGTACATCAGGAACGTCGAGAACAGCGCCGGCTTGTCGGCGACGCCGGGGACCTCGAGCAGGCTCACGATCCCCCGCCCGTCGGGGGCGGTGCGCAGGAACTCGCGCACGTCGAACTCCGGTTCGCCGAAGAACACGTCGGCGCCTCCGTCGGCGAAGGTGATGAGCTCGCGCAGGATCACGCCGGCCGTCGCCGCCGAGAGTCCCCCGAGTCCCTTGAGCTCGGCCTTGCCCTCGTCGCTCGTGAGGTAGGTCAGCACCGCGCGCAGGTCGGAGAGATCGACGAGCGCGAGGCCGTTCGCGTCGGCGTAGTGGAACACGAGTCCGAGACTGGACTCCTGCGTCTCGTTCAGTCCGAGCACCTTGCTCAGCAGCAGCGGGCCGAAGCCGGACACCGTCGCCCGCACCGGGACGCCCTTGCCGATTCCGCCGAGCGCGTAGTACTCCGTGACGGATGCCGCCGGCTGCCAGTCCTGTCCGATCGCGCGCGTGCGCGTCAGCAGCTTCTCGCTCGGCTCACCCGGGGTCGCGACCCCCGACAGGTCGCCCTTGATGTCGGCGGCGAAGACCGGGACGCCCTTGGCTGCCAGCTGCTCGGCGAGCCCCTGCAGCGTGCGCGTCTTTCCGGTGCCCGTCGCGCCGGCGACGAGTCCGTGTCGGTTCATCATGCCGAGTGGGATGCGGATCTGCGCCTCCGGGACCGCATCGCCGTTCATGAGTGCGCCCAGGTCGAGGGTGGCCGCGGCGAACGTGTACCCGGTGATGACCGCCTGCACCTGATCGGCATCCAGCGGCCCGTCGACGACGGGCGGCGCGGCGGGGGCAGCGGCCTCCGCCGGCGGCTCCGGCTTGGCGGGCGGCTCCGGCGTGGCGGGCGGCTCCGGCGTGGCGGGCGGCTCCGGCGTGGCGGGCGGCTCCGCCACCACAGCCGGCTCCGGCGCGCCGGCGCGCGCTTTCGCGGCCTCGGCCTCGGCGGCGGCGAGCGCAGCCTTGGCCTGCGCCGCCTTCAGCTGCGCCTCGGCCGCCTCGGCCTCTGCTCGCAGGCGCGCGAGCTCGGCTTCGGCTGCGACGACGGCGGGATCCGGGGTGTCAGGCGCGCTCATGCGCTCAGCCTACTGAGCGGCGAGCGAGCGGGTCCGGGGTGTTCGAACGAGTGATCCCTCGCGTTCGATCAGCGGAGCGAAGATCGCCGCGAGGAGGAGCACGGAGCCGATGCCGACCAGCATGCCGCCGACGGTGTCGCTCAGCCAATGCGCGTGCACCGCCGTGCGACTGAAGGCCATGAGCAGCATCCAGGAGGCACCGACGATCAGCACCCACAGCCGCGGGAACAGCACGAAGGCCGCCGTCGCCAGGGTGGCCGCGTTCGCCGCGTGACCCGACGGGAACGACCCGTAGTCGCTGATCACCAGGATCTCCTCCGGACGCGCGCGGCCGAACAGATGCTTGAGCAGCTGGATCGTGCCTGCCGAGACGATCTCGGCGGCGATGAAGAACACGGCGGACCAGGGCCTGCGCAGGATGAACAGGAGGACGGCACCGACGATCGGCACGACGAAGACGCCGAACCACCCGGCCCCCAGGAAGTCCATCACGATCGCGAAACCCGTCACGATCGGCGATGCCAGATCGACCAGGATGCCGTTCCACCGCGTGTCGATCGGCAGGACGCCGGATTCGTAGAAGATGAACGCGCCGAGGCCGCACGCGAGGGCCAGCAGCACGATCCCGGAGATCAGGGCGGCAGCGCGGGACATGCTCGGCCGAGCGCTGGTCTCGACGGTCTGCCCCATCGCCCTATTGTGCATGCCCGGCGGCGCTCATGGGGTGAGCATCGCCACGGAGCGCGGGCGGACCACCGCCCAGAGCGCCACGACGCCGATCAGCGCGCACCCCGCCATCACCGCCGCCATCGTGGTCGGCGTGATCCCCGCCTCGTGCGAGATCCAGCCCACGACGGGAGAGATGACGCCGGCGATGCCGAAGTTCGTCGCGCCGATGAGCGACGCGGCAGTGCCGGCCGCCTTCCCGTGGCGGTCCAGGGCGAGCACCTGGACGCACGGGAAGGTGAAGCCGCACGCCGTGAGGAAGACGAACAGCGGCACGATCGTGCCCCACAGTCCGAAGCCGAGCTGGTCGAAGACGGTGATCGCCGTCGCCGCGACGACCAGCACCCCCGTCGACCACGCCATGACCCACTGCGGGCCGTAGCGCGCGGCCAGCCGCGAGGCGAACTGCACGCCCACGACGACGCCGAACGAGTTCGCCGCGAACAGCAGACCGTACTGCTGCGCGTTGAAGCCGAACGACTGCTGGAACAGGAACGAGGATGCCGACAGGTACGAGAACAGCCCGCTGAAGGTCATCGCGCCGATCACGAGGGTGCCGAGGAACACGCGGTCGCTCAGCACACTGCGGTAGCGCTGCAGCACGGTCGTGCTGCCCTTGTCGCTCCGGCGCGCCCGGGGCAGGGTCTCGGGGATCAGGAAGATCGAGCAGATGAGCATGATCGCGCCGTAGATCGCCAGCACGATGAAGATGCCCCGCCACGGCATGATCGCCAGAAGCGCCGAGCCGATGAGCGGTGCCGCAACGGGCGCGACGCCCGACACGAGGGCCAGACGCGACAGCATCACCACGAGCCGCTTGCCGCCGAAGAGGTCGCGCACGATCGCCATCGCGACCACGCCGCCCGCCGCGGCGCCCATGCCCATCCCGACGCGTGCGACCATCAGCAGCTCGATCGAGGGGGCGAGGGCTGCCGCGATGCTCGCGGCGACGTGCAGCGCGGTGACCGCCAGCAGCGGAACGCGGCGGCCGACCTTGTCACTGAGGGGTCCGACGATGAGCTGGCCGAGCGCGAAGCCGACCATCGTGCCGGTCAGCGTCAGCTGGATGACCGCCGCAGTGGTGCGGAAGTCCGTCTCCAGCACGGGGAAGGCCGGCAGGTACAGGTCGATCGTGAAGGGACCGAGGGCGGTGAGCGCTCCGAGCAGCACGATGTAGAGCACGCGGCGGCGATGCGGGATGGCATCGCCCGGGTGCAGCATGATCGGCGCGGTCGCCGGGTTGCTGCCGAGCGTGCGGATCGCGCCGGTGGTGAGGGGGCGCGGCGCGGGCGAGGAGGGGTTCTGGGTGGGGAGGGACGCGGTATCGAGCAAGATTCTTCGTTTCAGCGGCGCGGCGGGAAGCGTCGACACCGGTCGTGCGGCTCAGGCGCGAGTGAACGCCGAATCGTCCCGAATCGATTCGACGCATCCCATGTTACCGGACGTGACGGGGTGCTCCGGAACGATGACGCCACCCGGAGCCCACTGTCGGCGCCTTCCCAGACCGCGTCGTATGCGCTCGCATAAGATGGTCGGACCTCCCGAAACCGCAGCCTCCGACTCCGGGGCGCCCGAGCCGAGATCACGAACATGACCCCGACACCCCCGCGCCCGACCGAGAAGAAGACCAGCGGCAACCCCGCCACGCAGGCGCAGATCAACCAGAGCGTCAAGCAGCAGCGCGAGCAGAAGCGCCAGGAGAAGCTCGCCGAGTACCAGAAGCAGCTCGCCAAGCGCCGCCGCAGCAAGCTGCTCTGGTGGGTCGTCGGCGTCGTCGTCGCCATCGGGGTGATCGCCGCGATCGTCGCCTCGATCGTCTTCGCGCCCACCCCTCCGCCGACGCTCCAGCCCGGCGACGGCGACGGCTCGTCCATCGAGGGCGTCGAGACCTTCGAGAACACCTCGACCCACGTCGACGGTCCGGTCGAGTACGCGCAGACCCCTCCGACCGGCGGCGACCACAACGCGGTGTGGCTCAACTGCGGCATCTACGACCAGCCGGTCCCCAACGAGAACGCCGTGCATTCGCTCGAGCACGGCGCGGTGTGGATCACGTACGACGCCGATGCGGTGTCAGGTGGTGAGCTCGACGCCCTCAAGCGTCAGCTGCCCTCGTCGTACATCGTGCTCTCGCCGTACGAGGGACTGGACTCCCCGATCGTGCTCAGCGCGTGGGACGCGCAGCTGAAGATCGACTCGGCCGAGGACCCCCGCGTGTCGGAGTTCCTCACCGCCTACTGGCGCAGCCAGAACGCGCCCGAGCCGAACGCCGCGTGCACCGGCGCGTTCGACGCCCCGGGCAAGCAGTAGTCCCGATGACCGACGAGACCCCGGTCGCCGCTTCGTCGCGGCGCTGGGTGATCGTCGTCCTGGCATGCCTCGCGATCGCCGGGCTCGCCTTCGCGATCGGCCGCTTCTCGACCTTCGGCTCGTCGCCGGCGGCATCCGTCCCAACGTCCGGCTCGGCCGAGGCGGGCTTCTCCCGCGACATGCAGGCGCATCACGCGCAGGCGATCGCGATGGCGATGGAGATCTACCGCAAGACCGACGACGACGAGCTGCGGGTGCTCTCGTACGACATCGCGACCGGTCAAGCGGGCCAGCGCGGTGAGATGTACGACTGGCTCGTGCAGTGGGGTCTTCCCCAGACCGGCGGTCCGATGATGGCGTGGATGGCGGCGTCGACGTCGGGGCACGATCACGGCGGCTCCGACGGCGCGGTGCTCACCGACGACGAGGCCCGCACGGCGATGGGCATGGCCTCCGACGCCGAGCTCGCTGAACTCGCGGACGCGACGGGCCAGGCGGCGGACTGCCTGTTCCTCTCGCTCATGATCCGACACCACGAAGGCGCGATCCCGATGGCGGATGCCGTCCTCGAACTCGGTTCCGAGCCTCGCGTGCTCCGGGTCGCCCAGAGCATGAAGACCGGCCAGACCGCCGAGATCGCCGCGATGCAGAGCATGCAGCAGCGCCTCGGCTGCACCGGCTGACGCCGCCCGGTTCTGCGCCCGCGCCGTGTGCTCGCTACGGTGAACGGGTGAGCGCTCCCTCTCCCGCGGTAATGACGCAGCCGATCACGGTGCGGATCGCCGTCATCCTGATCTACGTGAGCGGGTTCGCGAGCGTGGCGATCGGCATCCTGGTGCTGCTCAGCCGCTATCGCGTCGACCAGGCCGAGGTGCTCCCCGTGTCGCTCCTGGGCGCCGGGGTGATCCTGTTCGGACTGCTCACGATCGCGGTCGCCTCGGGTGTCGCGCGGGGCCGGCGCCTGGCGCGCGGCATCCTGTCGGTCTACCTCACGGTGCAGTTCGTGCTGCACATCGTCACGGTGGTGACCGCCGACACCTGGGACTGGACCTCGATCGCAGAGATGGCGGCGTATGTGTTCATCGCGGTCGCCGTGTGGACGCCGCCCGGGGCACGCTACTTCCGGGTCGACGCAGCGAGCGCCCGCGCCATGGACCGCGCGACATAGCGTCGGTGGAAGAACCGCACGATCTCGATCGCCCCGATCGCGAGCACGGTGACGACGGCGACCAGGTAGGCGCACTCCTCGCCCGGGTCGACCAGCTGGAAGAACTCGGTCGACAGCGGAATCGTGAAGATCGCCACGAGC
>JAESFR010000326.1_pt1 | contig 11582 bp, 12 predicted proteins | sample 9266191 | NCBI WGS metagenome assembly JAESFR01 (sample SAMN14503063, study PRJNA617104) | algae metagenome | isolation source: Pleurocapsa minor HA4230-MV1 and co-occurring heterotrophs from cement on... | place: USA: Nuuanu Pali Lookout, Hawaii | collected 2009-07-20
CGGGCGCAACCCGGTGAAAGCCCTGATGTGGTCCGCACCGCCGACGTGGCACGGTGCTGAAGGTTCCGGCCGACTCGCGCCGGCGCGGCCACGAAGACCGGGATCACCCACATCAGAACCAGAGAACGACGCCACCATGCTCGCGGAACGGAGGATGACCGGTGACAACTGCCGTCGTCATCGTCCTCGTCGCCCTGCTGCTGTTCGCAGCGCTGCGGCTGTGGATCACCGCCAACCGCCTGGACCGGTTGCACGTCCGCACCGAGGCGGCATGGTTCGCCCTGGAGGGCGCCCTTGCCCGACGGATCGTGGCGACCCGCGCGGTCGCCGCGGCCGGCGGGCTCGACGCCGAGCGGGCCGACCAGCTGCGGCATCTCGCCGACGTCGCCGACCGCGCCGACCGTCCCCACCGGGCCGACGCGGAGAACGACCTGTCCCGCGCGCTGTCGACGATGCCGGCGGTGCCCGAGCCCGACTTGGCCGTGGAACTGGCCGACGCCAGCGAACGGGTGGTGCTCGCCCGCCGGTTCTACAACGACGCGGTCCGCGACACCCGCGCGTTGCGCGCGGTGTGGTTCACCCGGATCTTCGGCCTCGCCGGTCGTGCCGCGCTGCCCGACTATTTCGAGATCGCCGAGTTTCCGCACACCTCGGCGACCGTGTACCGCACCGCTGCGCGCGTCGTCGTCGTCGACCGGGACGACCGCGTCCTGCTGCTGTCCGGCACCGACCCCGACGTCGGCTCGCACTGGTGGCACACCCCGGGCGGGGGAGTGGAGGACGGCGAGGACATCCGCGCGACCGCCGCCCGGGAGTTGGCCGAGGAGACCGGGTTTCGTGTCGCGGATTCCGAACTGTTCGGGCCGATCTGGCGGCGGGTGGCCCGTTTCGCCTTCATGGGGTCGCAGTACGAGCAGACGGAGTTGTACTTCGTGACGCGGGTTCCCGAGCCCGCCGATGCCGTGGACGGTGCAGGTTCCCCTGGGTCGACCATCGGGCCGTCCGAGGTGCTCGGCGCCCGTGGTGCGGTGAACCGTGCTGACGCCGCAGGCGCAGGCGAGCACGAGCGGGCCGACTCCGCGGCCCGGGTGCTGGTCGCGTCGCCGCCCGGTGGGCCGTTCCCGAACGGCGCCGACCCGGACCCACTGCAGCTCAACGCCGCCGGGGTGACCGGGGCGGCGGGGGTGAACGGTGCCGATCCGGGTCGGACGGTGCCGGTCGGGGACGCTTCCGAAGGCGCAGATCGGGGTGCTGCGGTGACCGGTGCCGATCCGGACGGCCGGCGGATCAATGGCTCCGGCCGCACGGCGGTGGAGCGGATCACGCTGACCGGGCACCGGTGGTGGTCGACGGAGGCGCTGCAGCACACCGATGAACAGGTCTACCCGGTGGAACTTTCGCGCCGGCTGCGGGAGGCGCTCGACGTGATTGATGGTGCAGCCGTTCCGGAGTCGCCCACCCGCATCGACTGATCGCGCCCGGCGAGTCGGCGGCGTCCGCGTGGAATCACGGACTGGGCACAGCCATCCGGGGCGTCCCGTACGGGCCGACGAAGCCGGGCGCGCGCAACCCGGACGACCGCGTCGGCTCGCGATGCTGCGTGCGCGCGGTGACCGGGACGCCAACGGCTTGACCCGGAAGTGGGACAAATCGCGCGTCGTTGGGCGGGTCACCCGCCTTCGCGCCGGCCCGGGACTAGGTTGCGAACGGCGTCGCGGCCCGCCCGGGTCCACGCGCACTGGAGGAGTCGTGCTCCGTCCCGCCCGAGTTCTGCTGACCGTGGGCTGCTCGTTCGCGCTGCTGCTGGGCGCCTGCTCGAGCGGGGACACCGCCTCGGTCACCTCGTCCGGCCCTCCGCCGCCCAGTGTGTCGGCGACCGTTCCGGCCGCGGTTTCCACCGTCGTCAGCACCGCAGCGACTCCGTCGGCCCCGCCGTTGACGAACAACCCGCTGACCGGGGGGCCGCTGATCAGCACACCGGTGATCGCGGTCAAGGTAGACAACACTTCTTCCGGGCTGCCGCAGTACGGCCTCACCGATGCCGACGTGGTGTACGTCGAACAGGTCGAAGGTGGCCTGACCCGGCTGATGGCGGTGTTCCACACCACCCTGCCGACCGACGTCGGTGCGGTGCGCAGTGTCCGCAGCACCGACGCCGAACTGCTGCCGGTGTTCGGCAAGCCCGCCCTGGTGTTCTCCGGCGGCGCCGGCGGTCCGCTGGCGGCACTCGCCACCACCCCGACCGTCGCCGTCTCGGAGGACGCCGGCGGTGCCGGGTTCTCCCGCACGGACAGCGCACCGGCGCCGTTCAACCTGCACTCCGACGTCAAGACGGTCGCCGGGGCGCACCCGGACCTGACCCCGCCGCCGAACATCGGCTTCGTCTTCGTCGCGAGGGACTCGCGGGTGGACGCCGGGCCGCCCGCGACGAACCTCGACGTGACCTGGCAAGCGGCCGACACCGGATTCACCTTCGCGGACGGGCACTACCGGTTGGAGCGGGACGGAACAGCCCAGTCCGATGCGTCCGGTGCCCCGATCGTCGCCGACAACGTGCTGCTGCAGAACGTCGAGGTCGAGCCGGACGGCACCGTCGACTCGGTCGGCTCGCCCTCGCTCATCTCGCACACCGTCGGCAAGGGCACGTTCACGCTGTACCGGGACGGGCACGCGATCACCGGCAACTGGAGTCGAGCAGCGGCGAACCTGCCCACCGAGTACCTGGACGCCGCCGGCCAGGCAGTGCCGTTCAAGCCGGGCAAGACCTGGGTGGCGCTGGTGCCGCCCTCCGCCAAGGTCACGGTGTCGTAGTCGGAGAGCATGGCGGGCCGCGGGCCGGTCGCCCCCCGCCGGGTGCAGTTGCGGCGGGACATCGGGTGCGCCGTCCCGAGTACGATCGCTGACGCACCGCCCGACCGCGGGCCATCCGTCCGCGGCGCGATTCCGCCCGAGGAGCACCGTCGTCGTGTCCGCCAGCACCCCATCCGGCCAGCAGTCCGCCCCAGCATCGCCCGAGTCCGACGCCCCGGCGTCGCTCACCACCACCGGCACCGCGCGGGTGAAGCGCGGCATGGCCGAGATGCTCAAGGGCGGCGTCATCATGGACGTCGTCACCGCCGAGCAGGCCAAGATCGCCGAGGACGCCGGCGCCGTCGCCGTCATGGCTCTCGAGCGGGTGCCCGCCGACATCCGCGCCCAGGGCGGGGTGTCGCGGATGAGCGACCCTGACATGATCTCCTCGATCATCTCGTCGGTGTCCATCCCGGTGATGGCCAAGGCGCGCATCGGGCACTTCGTCGAGGCGCAGGTGCTGCAGTCGCTGGGCGTGGACTACATCGACGAGTCCGAGGTGCTGACCCCCGCCGATTACGCCCACCACATCGACAAGTGGGCGTTCACCGCGCCTTTCGTGTGTGGCGCAACGAATCTGGGTGAGGCGCTGCGGCGGATCACCGAGGGCGCGGCGATGATCCGCTCCAAGGGCGAGGCCGGTACCGGCGACGTCTCCAACGCGGTCACCCACATGCGGACGATCGGCGGCGAGATCCGCCGGCTGACGTCGCTGTCGCCCGATGAGCTGTACGCCGCCGCAAAGGACCTGCAGGCGCCGTACGACCTCGTCGCCGAGGTCGCCGCGCTCGGCAAGCTGCCCGTGGTGCTGTTCACCGCCGGCGGCATCGCCACCCCCGCGGACGCCGCGATGATGATGCAGCTCGGTGCCGAGGGCGTCTTCGTCGGCTCGGGCATCTTCAAGTCCGGCGATCCTGCGGCGAGGGCCGAGGCCATCGTCAAGGCGACCACGTTCTACGACGACCCCGACGTCATCGCCAAGGTGTCGCGGGGGCTGGGCGAGGCCATGGTGGGCATCAACGTCGACGACATCCCGGTCCCGCACCGGCTTGCCGAGCGCGGCTGGTAGGGCTGCCGCGGCTTGCGCCCAGCGGAGGTTCCGTTCGCCGGGTGACTCGACGGTGTTCGGCGTCTTCGTCAATGGCACGTCCAGCCGGTAGGAGTGAACCGCCCGGTACCTCAATTGCGTCGAACTACCGTTGCCAGCTGCCTGCATGTGTCGCGGCAAGTCGACGCAACTCCGGGGGTGAGGCCTGCGCCTGCATCGACAGTCCCACTCGTCACGTCAGGACTTGCCCAAGCTGAGTCCAGGGTCTAGATTCAGCATCGTGAACGATCCCATGGCGACCGTGCTGTCGGTCGTCGGCGAGCGGTGGGCGTTGCTGATCGTCCGCGAGGTGTCGCTGGGCCTGCGTCGGTTCGACGAGATCCAGTCCGCCACCGGTGCTCCGCGCACCGTGCTGTCCGATCGGCTGCGCAGGCTGACCGCGGCCGGCATTCTCGGCACCCGCAGCTACCAATTGCCCGGTGCGCGCGCCCGGGTCGAGTACACCCTGACCGAGGCCGGGTTCGACCTGGTGCCGGTGCTGTCCGCGCTGTCGGATTGGGCCGATCGTCATCTGCCGGGGGAGCCCGCTCGGGTGATCTACCGGCACCGCGGCTGCGGCGGCCGGGTCAGCGCCCGCCTGCGGTGCGAGTGCGGCGAGCAGGCGACGCCGCAGGAACAGCTCATCGCCGAAGTGACCCGATGACGGGCCGCCGGTGTGCGCGCATCCGGCCGCGCGACCGTCGCACCTCCCGAGCGACCTCGTGGCCGGCCCGGCGTTCGCCGGCACCGCAACAGATGAGGGACTCCAACCGCAGGAACGGGTGAGCGCCGCCCCGTGGCACGACCTGCAGCTCAAAGCCTTGGGCCGCCACCAACACTCCGGAGACCGACATGACCCTGCGCACCATCACCGACGCCACCTTCACCGACGACGTACTGCGCGCGCCGATGCCGGTGCTGGTCGACTTCACCGCCGACTGGTGCCCGCCGTGCGTGATGATCGCGCCCGTGCTCGAGCGGATCGCACATGACGAAGCGGATCGGATGACGATCGTGTCGCTGGACGTTGACAGCAACCCCTCGACGGCTGCCCGGTATCAGGTGCTCGGGATGCCGACGTTGGCGTTGTTCAAGGACGGCGAGATCGTGGCCCGGCTCATGGGTGCGAAGCCGCGGACCGCCATCCTGCGGGAGCTGGAACCGCACCTGCGGGCGCGCGCCGTGACGGAGCGCGCGTGACCGGGCCGCTTCGGGACCTTTTCACTGACGTCGGAGCCGATCCTGCCGAGTCCGGCGGCACGGCACCGCGGGTGAACAGTCTGTCCCGCAACGGAAATCACGGCGTCGGAGCAGCCCCGGCCACCTCGGCGCGCGTCCGGTCGTCGGCGACGGCGGCACGCTCCACCGTCAGCAGGCTCTCCGCACTGTGCTCCGCCCGGTAAGCCGCGCCGCCTCCGCGCACCCCGAACAGCCGCTTGGACCAGACGAGCCAGACCACGGCGGCGATGTTGATGAGCAGCAGCACCACGCGCAGCGCCGTCACCTTTTCGGTGACCTCATAGATCTCCCACGGCAGGAAGACGCTGGTCGCGACGACCGAGAAGTACTCGCCCCAGCGGCGCACCCGCCACAGCCCGTACGACTCGACGAACATCAGCCCCCCATACGCGCACAGCCCCACCGCGATCCACACCAGGGTTTGCTGGCTGAACGCGAAGATCCGCGAGATGCCGTGCAGCACCTCGGATCTGTCCAGGTCCCAACCGAGCTGGTCGGCGAGCGGGCGGAGCACGCTGAGTTCGTTGTCGAAGGCACGTTCCAGCCGGGTGTGCGAATCGCGGAAGTAGAGCACCAGGCCCGCGATGAACAGCAACAGCAGCCCGCGCAGGACCCGTTCCGCGGCGAGCAGCCGCATGATCGTCCGGTCGCGCAGCAGCCGGCCGCGGGGCACCTCCGGTGCGCTGTCCGCCGGACCGCTGCCCTTGGGCGGGCCGACGACGAAGTCCCCGCACCGCAGGCACCGCCAGCACTCCCCGGCCGCCGTCGACACGTGTAGCCGTGCCGCCAGTTCCGGCTCGTCCGGCGCGAAGGTTTCGTGCCCGCTGCGGCTGCACCCCCGCAGACTCCAGTCCACGTCGCGAGCCTAGCGGGCACACCGGACACCGAGGCGGCATTCGCCGCGCGCCGGGTCCCGCGTCCGATCTCGTCGACCGGCGATCCTGGAAGCGACCGGCCGGTGATGAGCCAGCATCAGCCCGGCGAACCCGCCGGCGTCAGGCGAGCCACCCGGGGAGCGAGGACCGGGCACCGGCGGCGGCCTGCGGCGCGATGGTGGCGAGTCGGCTCACCGCCGTCATCAACCGCTCGGGACTGGCACTGAACGGCAGGCGCAGGTACGACGCCATGGTGCCGTCCGGGCCGAACCGCGGGCCCGGCGCGATCCGGACCCCGACCGACGGAGCCAGCAACGCGAGGTCCGTGGCGAACGGGCCCGGGAGTTTCACCCACAGGAAGGTGCCGCCCTGCGGCGTCGTCGCCTGCCACTCGGGCAGCTTCTCCGCAAGCGCCGACTGCAACGCCGCCGCACCGGTCGCCAGCCGCGACCGCTGCACGGTGAGGGCAGGCTCCGGGTCACCGAGCAACTCGGTTACGAGCAACTGATCGAGTACCGGGCCGGCCATGTCACCCAATGCACGGGCCGCGGCCAACCGCTGGATCAGGTGCGGGGCGGCGCGGATCCAACCCACCCGCAGCCCACCCCAGAACGACTTGGACACCGAACCCAGCGACACCACCGACGTCCCGCCGGTGTCGCTGTCGAAGGCGGCGAGCGGGGCCGGGATCGGTGCGCCGCCCGGGAAGGGCACGTCGCGGAAGGACTCGTCGGACAGCAGCAAGGTCCTTGCATTCCTTGCGGCCGCGACGATGTCCTGCCGGGTCTGCTCCTGCATCAGGGCGCCGGTCGGGTTCTGGAAGTCGGGAATGAGGTAGCCGAGCCGCGGCGCGATCTGCCGCATGGTCGCCGCGAAAAGCTCGACGTCCCAGGCGTTGTCAGTGTTGTCGCCCATCCCGACCGGGGCGGGGACCCGGCGTTGCGCGCGCAGCGCATCCAGCGCCACCGGGTAGGTCGGGCACTCGATCAGCACCCGGTCACCGGGCGCGGACAGCTCACCGAGCACCAGCGTGAACGCGTGCTGCGCGCCCGAGGTGACCAGGATCTGTTCCGCGGACGTCGGCAGGCCGGCGGCGGTATAGCGGGCGGCGATGGTGTCCCGCAGCACCGGCAGCCCGAACGGCAGGTACCCCGTGCCGGTGAGGTACCGGGGGAGTTGCTCGGCCGCGGCGGCCAGCGCCCGGGTGATCTCGTCGGCCGGTGCCGGCAGCGATGCCGTCGTCAGATCGATGACGCCGCCGCTGCCGTTCGCGTCCTCGGAGGGCCACCCGATGCCGGGCTGCCAGCCGAAAAGACCAGCGGCACCGAAGGAGTCGAGCTGCCCGGCGGGTGGCCGTCCGCCGATGTCCGGACCCGATCCAGCCGAGAACCGGGCACCGCGGGGGGCGACATCCGAGCCGGCCCGGCCGATTCCGGCCCCGCCCGATCCTGCCCCGCCCGATCCCGCCCCGCCCGGTCCGGCCCCGCCGCGTCTCCCGGCCGCCGATCCGCCTCGGGCGGCTCCCGCCCAGCCCGTCTCGCCGCCCGGCGCGCCGGGCAATCGCAACCGACTGCCCGACCCACGCCGCGAATCGAGCCACCCCTGTTCCCGCAGCAGGCCGTACGCGGCACCCACTGTCGTGCGGGAAAGCTGCAGCCCGGCGGCCAGTTCCCGCTCACTGGGCAGGCCGGTCGACACGGTGAGCCTGCCGTCCAGGACGGCAGCCCGGATCCGATCGGCGAGCACGCGATATGCCGGCAACCCCTGGTCGGGCGGCGGCGGCCCGAGCCGACGGGCGAGGGTGCCCGCCGAGATGCGGGTGGTCTCCATCACTGGCTCTGTCCCATCAGGCCACTTTCCCGTAATTGGCCATGGAAGTCCAGGCCACTTTCGACCACAGTGGCCTGATGCGCCTGCTCGCCCCGATTCCTGCCGACCGCCGTCCCCGCCGCTTCGCGCAACTCCTCGTCGGCCTGCTGCTCTACGGCATCACGATGGGGATGATGGTCCGCGCCGTGCTCGGCCTCGATCCGTGGGACGTCTTCCACCAGGGACTCACCGCGCTGGTCAACCGCTGGGTGCCGCTGTCCTACGGCACGGTGATCACCATCGTCTCGGTGCTGGTCCTGCTGCTCTGGATCCCGTTGCGGCAGCGCCCCGGCGTCGGCACCGTCGCCAACGCGGCGATCATCGGCTTCACCACTGATGCCACGCTCGCGGTGCTGCCTCAGTTCGAGAACATCACCGTGCGGATCGTCGTCCTGGTGCTCGCCATCGCCGGCAATGCCCTGGCCGGTGCGCTGTACATCGGGGCAGGCCTGGGCCCCGGTCCGCGCGACGGATTGATGACCGGCCTCGTCGCCCGCGGCGTCGGCTCGATCCGGTTGATCCGCACCACGATCGAGCTGAGCGTGCTGGGCGTGGGCTGGTTGCTCGGCGGCGTCGTCGGCGTCGGCACGGTGCTGTACGCGCTGTCGATCGGGCCGCTGCTGCACCTGCTGCTGCCGCGACTCCAGGTCGGACGCAACGACTCTCGGGAACCGGTGCTGACCGCCTCCGGCGGCGACGCCCCGTTCACCGAGCCGGAGGGGCGGTAACCGAATCGGGTGGCCGCACCCGACGCGGCCGCGCCGGTCGGCAGGCGAAGAGACGACACCTTCAGATCGATAGGGTCGGCGCATGGAAGAGTTGTTGTCTGTCCTGCATGTCGTCGGCGCCGTGTTCATCGTCGGCCCGATGGCCATCCTGCCGATGACGGCGATGCGTTCCGTTCGCGCAGGACAAGGGGCGCAGGTCGCCGTGCTGGCGAAGTCGACGTTCCTGTTCAGCCTGCTGTCGCTGCTGGTCGCCGTCCTGGGCTTCGGCATCCTCGGCGTCGCGGATCAGGAGTCCTCGGAAGATCGCGTCTCGGTGAGCACGCCGTGGGTGCTGATCTCGATCATCCTGTACGCGCTGGCCGTCGGGTTGACCCTGCTGGCTGTCGTGCCTGCGCTGCGCAGTGCGGCCGAGCATATTCAGAACCCGGCCAGTCAGGAATTGACCAGGCCGGATTACCGACGGATCGGCATCGGCTCGGGGGTGACGTCGCTGCTGCTGGTGATCGTCGTCGTGCTGATGACCTGGAAGCCGGGCGGTTGATGAGCCGGCGGGGCCGCGAACGACGCACCGATCGAGTGGGCAGGTGACCAGGGCCGAGCCGGTGATCGGCGTGCTCGCGCTGCAGGGCGACGTCCGCGAGCACCTCATCGTCCTCGGCGGCCTCGGTGTGACGGCCCGCCCCGTCCGCCGCGCGGCGGAACTCGCCGACCTCGATGGCATCGTTCTTCCGGGCGGTGAGTCCACCACCATCTGCCGGCTGCTCGACGTGTTCGAGCTGCGTGAACCCCTGCAGCAGCGGTTGGCCGCGGGCCTGCCTGCGTTCGGGTCGTGCGCCGGGATGATCGTGCTGGCCTCCGAGATTTTGGACGGGCGGCCGGATCAACGGCCGCTCGGTGCACTCGACGTCACGGTGCGGCGCAACGCCTTCGGTCGGCAGGTGGACTCGTTCGAGACCGACCTGGAGATCTCCGGCGTCCCCGGCGAAGCGGTTCATGCCGTGTTCATCCGGGCGCCCTGGGTGGAGCGGTCCGGTCCCGGGGTCACGGTGCTGGCCGCGGTGGGAAACCACCCGGTCGCGGTGCGGCAGGGTCATGTGCTGGCCACCTCCTTCCATCCGGAGGTCAGCGGTGACGACCGGCTGCACGCGCTGTTCCTGCGGATCGTCGACGAGGCCGCGGCGCAGACCCCCGATCAGGTCGGCGCGTAGAGCACCCGACGAGCCCGGCCCGCAGACCCGCGACGAGGTCGGCGCGTAGGGCCACCGGTCCCGGCACCGTAGGATCGTCTGTCGGGCTTGCGCTCCAGCGCACCCATGGCAGCGCAGCACGCGAGCGCGCGACAGCAGCGACACGAGTCAGAGGGGTTCTGCACCGACCATGAGCGGTCACTCCAAATGGGCGACGACCAAGCACCAGAAGGCGGCCAAGGACGCCAAGCGGGGCAAGCTGTTCGCCAAATTGATCAAGAACATCGAGGTGGCGGCGCGCACCGGCGGCGGTGACCCGGACGGCAACCCAACGCTGTACGACGCGATCCAGAAGGCCAAGAAGTCGTCGGTCCCGAACGAGAACATCGACCGGGCGACCAAGCGCGGCTCCGGGGCCGAGGCCGGCGGCGTCGACTATCAGGCCATCACCTACGAGGGCTACGGGCCCAACGGCGTCGCGATCATGATCGAATGTCTGACGGACAACCGGAACCGCGCCGCGTCCGAGGTCCGGGTCGCCGTCACCCGCAACGGCGGTTCGATGGCCGACCCGGGCAGCGTCGCCTACCTGTTCAGCCGCAAGGGCGTCGTCATGGTGCCCAAGCAGAACGGCGCCACGGAACTGACCGAGGACGACCTCATGCTCGCCGTGCTGGACGCCGGTGCCGACGAGATCAACGACCTGGGCGACGTTTTCGAGGTCGTCTCGGAGGCCGGTGACCTGGTCGCCGTGCGTACCGCCGTCACCGACGCCGGCCTGGAGTACGACTCCGCCGACCCGACGTTCATCGCCTCGGTCAACGTGCCGCTGGACGTGGACGGCGCCCGCAAGGTGATCAAGCTGGTCGATGCCATCGAGGACCTGGACGACGTGCAGAACGTCTACACCAACGCCGACATCGCCGATGAGATCGCCGAGCAACTGGACAACGAGTAACCCGCGGCGTGGCGCATCACGCGGGACCGGGAGGCCGGTAGCGTGACGCGAACGTACATGTGTTCGGTGTCGGTCGGCCCCCGGCGGGATGGTGTGCGGTCGCATTCTGGGAGGTGCACGTGCGGGTGCTCGGCGTTGATCCCGGGCTCACCCGGTGCGGCATCGGCGTCATCGACGGCGGCCCCGGACTACCGCCGCGGATGGTGGAGGTGGTGGTCGTCCGCACCGCGCCGACCACCGACCTCGCCGAGCGGTTGCTGGCAATCGCGGAACAGGTGGAGACGATGATGGACCGGCTGCGACCGGACACCGTCGCCATCGAACGGATGTTCAGCCAGCACAACGTACGTACCGTCATGGGGACCGCGCAGGCCTCCGGTGTGGTTGCGCTCGCCGCGGCGCGGCGGTCGATTCCGGTGGCGTGGCACACGCCGAGCGAGGTCAAGGCAGCGGTGTCCGGCAACGGCAGTGCCGACAAGGCGCAGGTGACGGCGATGATCACCCGGCTGCTCCGGTTGCCGGAATCGCCCAAGCCCGCCGACGCCGCCGACGCACTCGCCCTTGCGCTGTGCCACCTGTGGCGCTCGCCGATGCAGAATCGGCTGCTCGCCGCCGCCGCCAAGGCGAGGCTGCCGTGATCAGTTCGGTTCGGGGGCAGGTGCTCTCGGTGCACCTGGACCACGTCGTCATCGAGGTCGGCGGCGTCGGGTTGGCGGTCCGGACGACCCCGGCCACCCTCGCCGGGCTGCGGCGCGGCGAGCCGGCACGGTTGTCCACCACGCTCGTCGT
>JAESFR010000327.1_pt1 | contig 11513 bp, 9 predicted proteins | sample 9266191 | NCBI WGS metagenome assembly JAESFR01 (sample SAMN14503063, study PRJNA617104) | algae metagenome | isolation source: Pleurocapsa minor HA4230-MV1 and co-occurring heterotrophs from cement on... | place: USA: Nuuanu Pali Lookout, Hawaii | collected 2009-07-20
TCGTTCACGCCGCCGTCCTCATCGAACCAGCGCACGACCGGGCCGCCCTCGGTGTGCTCCACGACCGCGCGCACCGGCACCCAGGTGCCGTCGAAGAGATAGGTGATCAGCGCGATGCCCGCCAGCAGCGCGCCCGCTCCGAAGCCGACCCAGGTGAAGATCTCGATGACCGCGTCGAGCGCTGCATCCATGTCGCTGATCCACCTCTGTCTGCGTCTCAGCGGCGAGCTGATCCAGATCGGGGCCTACGACTGAGGCCCGCCGGAAGCGGGCCTCAGTCGAGAATGCGGGCCGGGAAGCCCATCCGAGCCACCTGAGAGAATCGAACTCTCGACCTTCTCATTACGAGTGAGATGCTCTGCCGACTGAGCTAAGGTGGCGCGCTGCGCGAGCGCTGCGCACGATCAACGATCTTACAGGGTCGCCGGGGTGGCCGCGAACGCGGCGGGCTTCCGCTCCCGCACCCAGCCGCGCCCGCACACCGCCGCGGTCACTCGCAACGAAGCCCGTCCTCCGGCACCGTGCCGTCGAGCAGGTAGGCCTCCACGGCGGAGTCCACGCAGGCGTTGCCCTTGTTGTAGCCGGTGTGGCCCTCCCCCACACGGGTGATCAGCACACCGGAGGACAGCTGGTCGGCCAGCGCCACCGACCATTCGTACGGCGTCGCGGGGTCGTTCGTCGTGCCCACGACGACGATCGGCGCGGCGCCGTCGGCGGTGATCACGCCGCGCCCGCCCGTCGGCGGGTACGGCCAGGTCGCGCACGGGTCGGGTCCCGACCAGTACGGCGCGACGGTCGGCGCCTGGGCGGCGATCAGCGCGTCGCCGGCGGCCTGCTCCTCGTCGGTCGTGTCGTCGGGATAGTCCATGCAGTTGTAGGCGCGGAAGGCCTCGGTCGAGTTGTCGAGGTATTGCCCGTTCTCGCGGTTGTAATAGAAGTCGGCGAGCTGGAACGCGACCTCGGGATCGCCCTGCAGCGCGTCGCTCAGCGCGATCGACAGATACGGCCAGCTCTCCGCCGAATAGAGCGCCGCGACGATGCCCGTCAGCAGGGAGTCGGCGCCCAGCAGTCGGCCGTCCGCGGCCGGCAGCGGCGAGCGGTCCACGCTCGCCAGCAGCGTGCCGAGGTCGGCCATACCCTCATCGACCGTTCCGCGGAACGGGCAGTCGGAGCCTGCGAGGCAGTCGGCCATGTACGCGCGGAGTGCTGACTCGAAGCCGATCGCCTGCGTCGTGTTGACGTCGACGCCCGACGCGGACGGGTCGATCGCGCCGTCGAGAACGAGGCGCCCGACCCGCTCGGGGTAGAGCTTCGCGTAGGTCGCGCCGAGGAATGTGCCGTACGAGTAGCCCAGGTAGTTGAGCTGCTTGTCGCCGAGCACGGCCCGCAGCAGATCCACGTCGCGCGCGGCGAACTCGGTCGTGATGAACGGGAGGATGCCGTCGCTGTTCGCCTCGCACGCGTCGGAGAACTCCTGGTTGAGCTGTGTGCGCTCGTCGGTCCACCCCTGCGATCCGCGCGGGTCGGCCGGGATGTCGAACAGGTAGGCGTCCATTGCCGCGGCATCCAGGCAGTGCACCGACGTCGACTCGCCCACTCCGCGCGGGTCGAAGCCGATGACGTCGTATCGGTCCTGCAGGGCCGAGCCCACCGCGAAGTCGATGCTGTCGCGGATCAGGTCCACCCCGCTCGCGCCGGGACCGCCGGGGTTGGTCAGAAGTGACCCGATCGCCTCTCCCGACGTCGCGCGCTGCCGGATGACGGACAGCTCGATCTCGCCCGCCGACGGGTCGTCCCAGTTCAGTGGCGCCGTGACCATCGCGCATTCGAACGCGCCGCACGTGCTCCAGGCGAGCGTCTGGTCGTAGAAGGGCAGCAGGTCCTCCGACACGCCGTCGGTGTCGGGGGCGAGGCTCGAGGTCGAGGAGGGCGTCGATTCCGGGATGAGCGAGTACAGGCATCCGGAGAGGACGACGGATGCCGCCGCGAGGCCCGCGACGAGAGCGGCGATCCGGCCGGCGCGGCGAGAGGGACGGTATCGGGTCGGAGTGGTCTTCACGGGGTCCTCCCGCTCGCCACAGTGACGAGCATGCTTTCGAGGGCGAGGGTGGGGGCGACGTTCTGCTCGAGATTGCGGCGGGTCTCGGAGATCTGATCGAGGACGATCAGGGTGCGCTCGACCGGCCACGCCGCGGCGAGCGCGCGCAGGTCGGACGCGAGTTCGCGGTTGATCAGGTCGGCGTCGCCGATGCCGCCGCGACCGAACTGGAGCATGACGACGTCGCGGAACATGGACTGCAGATCCGTGAGGACGCGATCGATGCCGTCTCGGAGGCTCCGGGTGGCTCGACGCTTCTGATCGTCTTCGAGGGCCGTCAGCTGCGAGCGGACCGCCGGCGGGACGGGTGCGCCGTCGGCGATGCCCATCGTGCGCAGCAGGGACGAGCGCTCCGACTCGTCGCGCTCCGCCGTCAGCGCCTTCGCGTCTTCCGTGGCCGCACCGACGACGCGTCCGGCCGCATCCACCGCATCGCCCACGCTGCGCACGGCCAGGACGCTGCGCAGCATGTGGTCACGGCGGGCGCGGGCTGCGGCATCCGTCGCGAGTCGCTGCGCCATCCCGATGTGCCGCTGCGCGTGCCGAGCGGACTCCTCCGCGATCGCCGGATCGGCCCCGGTGCGCTCGGAGATGAGCCGCGCGACGTCGTCGATGTCGGGCTCGCGGAGTCGGAGAGTGCGCACGCGCGAGCGGATCGTGGGGAGGAGGTCGGCGTCGCTGGGGGCGCAGAGCACCCACACGGTGCGCTCGGGCGGCTCCTCGAGGGCCTTGAGCAGCACGTTGGAGGTGCGCTCCACCATGCGGTCGGCATCCTCCATCACGATCACGCGGTATCTGCCGAGCGAGGGGCTGAAGTACGAGCGCTCCACGAGCGCGCGGGCGTCCTTTATCGAGATGATCACGCCTTCGGTGCGCAGGGCGGTGAGATCGGGATGCGTGCCGGCGAGCACTTGGCTCATGGCCTGTTCGTCACCGGACTCGGCGATCAGGGCGGCGGCGAACGCGTACGCGAGGGTCGAGCGGCCCGATCCCGGCGGGCCGGTGATCAGCCACGCGTGCGTGAGGGCGTCGGGGTCGGATGCCGCGGCCTGTAGCACGGCGACGGCGTCGTCCTGCCCCCACACGGCGCCCCACGGGACGGACCTCGCGGACGCCCTCGGTGACGCGGCGACCGCCGCACTCTCCATGCTCAAAGCCTAATCGGCCGCGCCGACGCCGCCCGGGGCGGCCGCGGCATCCAGCAGGGCCTGTACGCGACCCTGGATGTCGGTCGCGAGGTCGGCCGACCCTCGCGTGGCATCGAGCACGAGGAACCTCGCCGGTTCCGCGGCGGCGAGCGCGAGGAACTCGTCGCGCACGCGGTCGTGGAACGCCGACTGCTCGGACTCGAGCCGATCGAAGGGCTTGTCGTCCGCGTCGAGGCGGGCGCGTGCGATCGCGGGGTCGAGGTCCAGCAGCACCGTGAGGTCGGGCAGCAGTCCCTCGGTCGCCCACAGCGACAGTGCACGCACTTCTTCGCTGCCCAGGACACGGCCCGCCCCCTGGTACGCGACGGACGAGTCGAGGTAGCGATCCTGGATCACGACGGCGCCGCCCTCGAGCGCCGGCCGCACGACGTGCTCGACGTGGTGTGCGCGATCCGCCGCGTAGAGCAGCGCTTCGGCGCGGGCGGCGACCTCGCCGCGGTGGTGCAGCACGATGTCGCGGATCAGCACCCCGACCTCGCTGCCCCCCGGCTCCCGCGTGCGCACGACCGTGCGGCCACGGGCGGAGAGCCACTCCTCGAGGAGGCTCGCCTGCGTGGTCTTGCCGACACCGTCGCCACCCTCGAAGGTGACGAACAGTCCCGTGCCTCGATCGCCGACCCGTGTCGCGCCCAGGGGCAGCGTCACTTCTTGGCCGGAGCCTTGCGGGTCGTCGTCTTGCGCGCCGGAGTGCGCTTCGGGGCCGGTCCCTTCGCCCGCTTGTCGGCGATCATCTGCACCGCGATCTCGTACGTGATGTCGGCGACGGTCTGACCGCGCGGGATCGTCACGTTCGTCTCGCCATCGGTGACGTACGCGCCGAATCGTCCATCGCGCACGCGGATGGGCTTTCCGCTCACCGGATCGTTGTCGAATTCCGCGAGCGCGGTCGACGGCCGCCGGGCGCCGTACTTCGGAAGGGCGTAGATCGCGAGTGCCTGCTCCAGGTCGATGTCGAAGATCAGCTGCTCGGAGTCGAGGGTGCGCGAATCCGTGCCCTTCTTCAGGTAGGGCCCGTAGCGGCCGTTCTGCGCGGTGATCGGCTCGCCGGATTCGGGATCGGTGCCGACCGTCCGGGGCAGATCGAGCAGGCGCAGCGCGGTCTCGAGATCGACGGTGTCGACCGACATCGACTTGAACAGCGACGCCGTCCGCGGCTTGGGGGCGGCATCCTTCTTCGCAGCCGCGGTCTTCTTCTTGGCCGGAGCCGGCTCGGCCACGATCTCCCCGGTCGCCTCGTCGACCGCGCCGGGCTCTTCCGGCTCGGTCTCCTCGATGTAGGGGCCGAATCGACCGTCCTTCACCACGACGAGCTTGCCGTTGTCGGGGTTCTCGCCGAGCACCCGGTTGCCCGCCACGGGTGCGTCGATGAGCTCCTGCGCCTTCTCCACGGTCAGTTCGTCCGGCGCCAGGTCATCGGGGATGTTCACCCGCCGCGGCGGAGCGTCGGGGTCGGCCGGGTCGACGACGTCGAGGTACGGCCCGTACTTGCCGAAGCGGAGGGTCGTCGTGTCGCTGATCCGCGTGGCGTTCAGCTCGCGAGCGTCGATCTCGCCGAGGTTCTCGACGATGTTGCGCAGCCCGGGCTGCGCGTCCGAGCCGAAGTAGAACTCCTTGAGCCAGGCCGTGCGCTGCTGTTCACCGCGTGCGATCGCGTCGAGGTCGTCCTCGAGTGCCGCGGTGAAGTCGTAGTCGACGAGGTCGGAGAAGTGCTCCTCGAGCAGCCGGACGACGCTGAAGGCCAGCCAGCTGGGCACGAGGGCCTGACCCCGCTTGGTGACGTAGCCGCGGTCGAGGATCACATCGATGATGCTCGCGAACGTCGAGGGGCGGCCGATGCCCTTCTCCTCGAGCGCCTTGACCAGGCTCGCCTCGGTGTATCGGGGCTTCGGACTGGTCGCGTGGCCCTTCGGCTCGACGTCTCTCAGGCGCAGCGCGTCGCCGACGGCGAGCACCGGGAGCGACTGGTCGTCGGCCTTGTCCGCGTCGCCGCGCTTCTCGTCGCGCCCCTCCTCGTACGCCTCGAGGAACCCCTTGAACGTGTACACCGTGCCGGATGCCGTGAACTCGGCGTGCTGCACGACACCGTCGACCGGGGCGTCCACCGCGAGGGTGACGGTCGTGGTCTCGTACTTGGCATCGGACATCTGGCTTGCGATCGTGCGCTTCCAGATGAGGTCGTACATCCGCTGCTCGTCGCGGTCCAGCTCCGCCGAGACCGACGCGGGCGTGCGGAACTGCTCGCCGGACGGACGGATCGCCTCGTGCGCCTCCTGCGCGTTCTTGCTGTTGCTGCGGTAGACGCGAGGGTTGAGGGGCACCGCCTTCTCGCCGTACAGCGTGACCGCCTGCTCGCGCGCAGCGGTGATCGCCTGGCCGCTCAGCGCGACGGAGTCGGTGCGCATATAGGTGATGAAGCCCTTCTCGTAGAGCCGCTGGGCGACGCTCATGGCGTGCTTCGCGCTCATCGAGAGCTTGCGCCCCGATTCCTGCTGCAGGGTCGAGGTGGTGAAAGGCGGTTTGGGGCTGCGCGTCCCCGGCTTGGAGTCCAGCGCGGTGACCGATGCCGCGCCGACGCCCTCAACGGCGGCAGCGAGGGCGCGCGCCTTCTTCTCGTCGAGAACGACGACGACCTTCTTGAGCTCGCCGCGGTCATCGAAGTCGGTGCCGCGCGCGAGCGGCGCGCCGTCGACGCGGGCGAGTCGGGTGGTGAAGGAGGATCCGCCGGCCTCGGCCTTGACCGCGAGGGCCTCGACATCCCAGTACGACGCCGTGACGAACGCCATGCGCTCGCGCTCGCGGTCCACGACCAGCCGGGTCGCGGCGGACTGCACGCGGCCGGCGCTCAGCGCGGCTCCTTCCCGCCCGCTGCCGACCTTGCGCCACAGCACCGGGGAGACGTCCCACCCGTACAGGCGGTCGAGCACGCGCCGCGTCTCCTGCGCGTCGACGAGCGCGAGGTCGAGTTCGCGGGTGTTGTCCACCGCGGCGCGGATCGCGTCCTTCGTGATCTCGTGGAAGACCATGCGATGCACGGGGACCTTCGGCTTGAGAACTTCGAGCAGGTGCCACGCGATGGCTTCGCCCTCGCGGTCTTCATCGGTGGCGAGCAGGACCTCGTCGGCGGACTTGAGCGCGCGCTTGAGATCGGCGACCGTCTTCGTCTTGCGGTCGTTGACGACGTAATAGGGGTCGAAGTCGTTGTCGATGTCGATCGAGTACTTGCCGTACGCGGTCTTCTTGTCGGCGGGGATGTCCTTCTTGCTCGCGAGGTCGCGGATGTGCCCGACCGAACTGAGCACCTCGTAGTCATCGCCGAGGTAGCCCTGGATCGACTTCATCTTCGTCGGTGACTCGACGATGACGAGCTTCTTGCCTGTTGCCAACGGGGGCGTCCTTTCGTTCGAAGCACACCATACACACCGCGGGGCACGCGGTCGCTGTGAGTCACTGACGCTCCGGCGGTCCGGCGCGGGCCCCGACAGTCGCGGCGACAGGGCCGAACGACCCGGAAACGGCGACCGTCGCCACCATGCCGTCCAGGTCGCACGAGGTCAGCAGCCCACCCGATGCCGCAGCCACGTGGGCCGCCAGGTCGCACGGCGTGCCGACCACGGCTCCCGCGGCCGCATCCGCCGCGGCGAGAGCGGCGGCATCCGCCGCTCCCGCGAGTCGCTGCGAGACGACGGCCGCGCCGCCCGCGGCGACGAAGCCGACCGCGAGAGTCGAGGTGCACAGCACCACACCGACCGAGAGCAGAGTCCCCGCCATCATCGCCCTCCGTCGAGGGCGCAGCTGGATGCGGTGAGCGTCACCGGGATCGCGGCGATGACGCTCGCCCCGGCTGTCGCCGTGACGCACACCAGGTCACCGGGCCGCGCGAATCCCGCCTGCGCGCCGGCGACCGCCGCGGCCACGGCCGCGACGGCCCGACCCTCGGATTCGCCGCGCGCCACGAGTCTGGCCGCGTCGGCGGCGGCATCCTGCATCGCGACCTGGCGCGAGCACGCGCCGAGGGCACCCGCGCCGAGCAGCAGCACGAGAGCCACCGCGGGCAGCGCCACGGCGAACTCGGCGACGACCGAGCCACGGTCATCGCCGAGCCCGCGGCGGATCATGCGACGGTCAGCGCGCGTCGGATGAGATCGGTCAGGATGCCGCGCACCTCGTCGCTGCGCATGATCACGACCAGCAGCCCGGCGAACGCGACCGCCGCCATCGTCGCGATCGCGTACTCGGCGGTGGCGGCACCGGTGTCGTCCTCCGCGAACAGGCGGGCGGCGCTCCGCCGCGTGAGTCTCGGCAGTGTCATGGGACTTCCTCCTTCGGTTCGGTGGGCACGGTGTGTGGGCACGGTGTGTGGGCACGGTTCGGAAGCATCAGAACGGCAGGGGGACCGATGAGACGACGCTCAGCAGCATCGGGGCGACACCGAGGAGGAGGAAGGCAGGCAGCGTGCACACCCCGAGCGGGATCAGCAGGCGCGAGGACAGCCGGGCCGCCCGGAGGCGCCCGTCGACCCGTGCACGGTGTCGAGCGAGGGACGACGACGCGCGAAGGAGTTCGGCAGCGGGCACACCGGCGGTGCGCGACAGGTCGAGGACCGCGCGCGTGTCGGCACCCGGCTCGGCGCCCGTCGCGTCGGCGACGAGCCGCTGCGCGCGCTCGATCGACACGCCACCGCTCAGCGCGATCGCGAGCAGTTCGCCCGCCAGACCGGGGATGCCCCCGGCAGCCCGCGCCCGCCGGACGAGCGCCGCGTTCCAGCGCTGCGCGGTGACCAGCAGCACGATCCCTCCGGCCAGGCACACGATGCCGATCGGGCTGCCGACGAGCGTTCCGATCGTGTCGAAGCCCAGAGCGACACCCAGAAGCACCGCCACGAGAGGCAGCCAGCCCATCAGACGAGCGGTCGCGGCGGGCTCCGCGAGCGCGACCCGCACGTCATCGGCGGTCTCCTGCGCGTCGCGCAGCGTGCGGGACAGCGCGCGCAGCGTCTCGGCCAGCGGCGCGCCGACCGCGATCGCGACCTGCCACGCGGCGGACAGGTCACGCCACGCCGTCAGGTCCTCGGTCTCCCGCACTCGCGTCGACCGCTCGCGTCGTCCGCGCCCGCGCGCACGCGGCGCGGGACCCGCTTCGGCGACCGCTCTCGCCACGGGCACACCCTGCTCCAGCGCGGCCTGGATGCGTGCGGCGGCCTGATCGCCGGCATCGGCGAGACACCCCCACGCGCGAGCCGGTGACAGACCCGACTGGAGCAGCACCGCCATCTGCAGCACGAGGTCGGACACCGTGTCGTCTTTCACCGCGGAGGCCATGTCGACTCCTCGATCTGGAGACGGCCTTCGGCGCTGATCGTCGGCCGACCCGCCGCGGCGAGGCGCCGCACGCCGTCGGCGGAACGCTCGATGTGAAGGACGAGGCCGATCGCGCTCGCGACCTGACGAGCGAGCGCCCGATCGTCCAGTCCGGCCAGCGCGCCGAGCGCCTCCAGCCGGGCGGGCACGTCGTGCAGCCCGTTCGCATGCAGCGTCCCGGCGCCGCCGTCGTGCCCGGTGTTGAGTGCGGAGAGCAGGTCCCGGACCTCCTCGCCCCGGCACTCCCCCACGACGAGACGGTCGGGGCGCATGCGCAGCGCTTCGCGCACGAGGCGCGCCAGGCCGATCGAGCCCGCGCCCTCGAGGTTGGCCTGCCGCGCTTCGAGCCGCACATGGTGCGGGTGGCGCAGGCTCAGCTCCGCGACGTCTTCGATGGTCACGATGCGGTCGGTCGCCGGCGCGCAGCCGAGCATCGCCGCGAGCAGGGTGGTCTTGCCCGCCCCGGCGGCGCCGGTGATGACCACGTTCTCACGGCGGGCCACCGCGTCCTCGAGCCGATCGCGGGTGGCGCGGTCGAACATCCCCGCGGCCTCGAGCGCCGCGAGGTCGGGGCCGTTCAGGCGCGGGATGCGGATGGAGATCGCGGTGCCCTCCGCGGCGACCGGCGGCAGGACGGCATGCACGCGGACGCCGCCCTCCAGACGCACGTCGACGCACGGGGTCGCGTCGTCGATATGTCGTCCACCGAGCGAGATCAGCGCGACCGCCAGCTCGCGGACGTCGTCTTCCCGCGCTCGCCACTGCGGGGCGTGCTCGGCGCCGCCGCCTCGATCGACGAACAGGCCGCTGTCGCCGTTGATGAAGAGGTCGGTGACGTCGGGGTCGTCGAGGTAGTGCGCCAAAGGCTCGAGCACGGGGTGCCGGTCGGTCGCGAGCGTGATCCCGCTTCGCGGGCGAGGGTCCGCTGCCGGAACGCGCGCGGACGCGCCGCTCGCGGCCGCGCTGCCGGTCGCCGGAACCGGCCGGGTGCGACCCGGCGCGGGGGGCTCGGGTCGCTGGACGACGAACGGTTCGGGCATGCCTCGACGCTAGGAGGGCCGCGACGGTCGACAACGGGTCGGATGTGCACGGTGGAGTCACGCCCGCGCGGCGGCGCTTGGGGAGGAGGCGCGCAGAGCGGCGTAGAGAAGGAGAGGGCGGCATCCCATGGGGGGAATGGGATGCCGCCACGCGCGACACCGCATTTCGGGGGTGAGTCGGGTGCCGCAATGCCAGAATCGAATGTTCGGCCGCAGAAGAGCATACGCACGAATGAACGACCCGCAAAACATCCCTCATCGAGCCGTGACCGATATATCGCGGCCGAGCCGCGAGCCGCTCTGCACGGCACTCCCTCCTATCGGAGGTAGTGGGGGTTCGGAGCCGTGGATAGATTTGCCGTGTCATCGCGGCCGGTGGATCGCCGCCCGCAGCAGGAACGGCCCGCGAAGGAGCGAGCATGAGCAGTCAGATCGACCATCTCCTCACCGAGGAGCGGCGCTTCGCGCCTCCCGAGGCGTTCGCGGCCGACGCCGTGGCGACGGCCGAGCTCTACGAGCAGGCGGCGTCGGACCGCGGCGGGTTCTGGGCGGAGCAGGCGCGCGCGCTTCAGTGGGCGACGCCGTTCACCCAGACCCTGGACTGGTCGAACCCGCCGTTCGCGACGTGGTTCGCCGATGGAACGCTCAACGTCGCCGTCAACTGCCTGGACCGCCACGTGGACGCCGGCAACGGGGATCGGGTCGCGCTGCTGTGGGAGGGCGAGCCGGGCGACTCGCGCCGGGTCACGTACGCCGAGCTGACCGACGAGGTCAGGCGGCTGGCGAACGTGCTCGAGGGTCTCGGCATCGGCGAGGGCGACCGGGTGGCGATCTACATGCCCATGGTTCCCGAGGCGATCGCCGCGATGCTCGCCGTGGCCCGCCTCGGAGCGATCCACTCCGTCGTGTTCGGCGGATTCTCGGCGGACAGCCTCCGGGCTCGCATCGATGACGCCGGCGCGCGTCTCGTGATCACGGCCGACGGCGGCTACCGAAAGGGGAAGGTGTCGGCGCTCAAGCCTGCGGTGGACATGGCGCTCGCCGACCGCAACGGCTCGGGCGAACAGGAGACGGTCGAGCACGTGCTCGTCCTGCGACGCGGCGAGAACCCCGTGGAGTGGACCGAGGGCCGGGACATCTGGTGGCACGACGTCGTCCCGCAGGCCTCCGCCGAGCACGAGGCGCGGGCGTTCCCCGCCGAGACGCCGCTGTTCATCCTCTACACGTCCGGCACGACCGGCAAACCCAAGGGCATCATGCACACGTCGGGCGGCTACCTGACGCAGGCCGCGTTCACGAACAAGGTCGTCCACGACATCCACCCCGAATCCGACGTGTTCTGGTGCACTGCCGACATCGGCTGGATCACGGGCCACACGTACGTCACCTACGGTCCGCTCGCGAACGGGGCCACCCAGGTGATCTACGAGGGGACGCCCGACACGCCGCATCCCGGTCGGTGGTGGGAGATCGTGGAGAAGTACGGCGTGACGATCCTCTACACCGCACCCACGGCGATCCGCTCCTTCATGAAGCTGGGCCGCGCGATCCCGAAGAAGTTCGATCTGTCGTCGCTGCGCCTCCTCGGATCCGTGGGCGAGCCGATCAACCCCGAAGCCTGGATGTGGTACCGCAAGATCATCGGCGGGAAGGTCACGCCGATCGTCGACACCTGGTGGCAGACCGAGACCGGATCGACGATGATCTCCGCGCTCCCCGGAGTCACCGAGACCAAGCCCGGCAGCGCGCAGGTCCCGCTGCCCGGCATCTCGATCGACGTCGTCGACGACGAGGGCGTGCACGTCGGAAA
>JAESFR010000328.1_pt1 | contig 11469 bp, 9 predicted proteins | sample 9266191 | NCBI WGS metagenome assembly JAESFR01 (sample SAMN14503063, study PRJNA617104) | algae metagenome | isolation source: Pleurocapsa minor HA4230-MV1 and co-occurring heterotrophs from cement on... | place: USA: Nuuanu Pali Lookout, Hawaii | collected 2009-07-20
CCGGATCGGGCAACCGCTCCCAACTGTCGGCGTCCATGCTGGCGTGTCGGTGCCGCCAGAAATGTCGCCCCATCTTGGTCGATACCTCGAACATGACGAACTTGTAGGCCCAGGTGGTGAACCTGCTGTCACCGCGGAAACCGGCGATTTTCGAGCGGATCGCCATCAGCGCGTCATCACTGGCCTGCTGTGCGATGTCCTCGAGTTCCGGGCCACGCAGTTGCAGCGACCCCGCCCGGCGCGACACCTCATACCTGGCGACTCTCAGCAAGAGGGCGTGCAGGGCGGCCACACACCGCTCATGATCACGACCAGAGGTGCGCAGACCATCGAGCCACAGGCGCGACGATGCGTCCATCACCGCCGTCACCGGTCCTGCGGATCGGAATCGACGGGATTCTCGATGGGCATGGGCCGGAACTTACACCAGGCGCCGAACCGACATTCGGGTCAATCATCGTGGCCTGAGGGCTGGTGATCGGTCAGGGCGCCGGTCCGGGGTCGGTGGAGGCAGGGCCCCGCGGGGTTTGCCGCCTGCTAGTGGGGTTGACCGCCGTATGAGAGCTGTCCTGGAAGGAGCAAGCAAACATTTCGTCTCGAAACGCAGTCAGTGACCGGGTACGCGTTGCTGCACACCTCGATCGATGAGGCCGAGAGCGGCTGCCGTATAACCGATTCGATGTTTCGGCGAGTTTTGGATAAAGCAGGCGCCGGTGGATCGATCAACCGAAGCAAGCGTCTGTGGCGTATTGCTCGGGGTGGTGGTGGGTGCGGATGATGACGCCGTCGACGTTGTAGTGGGGGGAGGATTTCCACGCAGTCCAGGTGCTAGCCGTCGGGTCGGAGGTGAGCGTTGGAACTGGACGGCACGCCAGCCGTTCCAGGTCGCCCCGGCCGAAGGCGTCGTCGAGGGTTGCTCCGAGTGGGGCCTTGGGATGTTCAGTCAGGATGCCGGTGCTGAGGTGGGTGGGGGGAGCGACACCGCGGGGTTCGCGGCCACCAGTAGTTGCCGGATCAGTTTTTCGGTGTGCTGGTAGTCGCCTTCACCGTATTTGACGTAGCGCAGGGTCCCGCTGGCGTCGATGAGGTAGGCGGCGGGCCAGTAGTTGTTGCGGTAGTTCTGCCAGGTCGCCGACGAGTTGTCCAGGCCCACCGGGTAGTGGATCGATTCCTTGGTCACCGCGTCCCGGACGTTGTCCGGGTCGTGTTCGAAGGTGAATTCCGGGGTGTGCACACCGATCACTTCAAGTCCCGCGTCGTGGTACGTGTCGTACCAGGCGGTGACAGCGGGCAGGACGTGCTGGCAGTTGATGCAGGCGAAGGTCCAGAAGTCGACCAGCACCACCTTTCCTTCGAGCGCGGCGATGGTGGCTGGTGTTCCGTCCTGGGTGTTGATCCAGGTGTCGATGCCGATCAGGTCCGGTGCGGGCCCGCAGTTGGACAGTGCCACGGCGGCTGACAGGCAGGTGACCACCGGGCCGGACGCGCCCGGCGCGGCGGCATCCACCGTGGTGTCGCCGGGTGCGGGCCCGGGTGCCGTCAACTCTTGCAAGGCGCGCTGGGCGGCGTCGGTTCCCTCGACAGCGTCCTGCACCGCGGCCGTGTAGGTGGGCGCCCACCGTTGCAGGCCGTCGGTCAGGTTGAAGGTCAAGGCCACCGCGAGCGTGATCATGATGACGCCGCCGGCGACCCGGAACCGGTGGGATCCCGCCCGCACCCGGGAGGCCCGGCCGCCGACATGTTGTCCGGCGTAGGCGAACAGCAGCAGTGGGATGGCGGTGCCGATCGAGAACGCCGCGGTGAGCACGAGGACACCCTGGTTCACCTGACTGGTGGCGCCGGCGATGGCGATGGCCGCGATCACCGGGCCTGCGCAAGGCACGTAGACGGCCCCCAAAGCGAGGCCGAGGACGAACGGATCGCCCGCTCTGGACGGTTTGGGCTGCGGAAGCCGGCTGAACGGGTGTTGCAGGACCCGTTGCACCGCGGGCACCACCAGACCGAGGCCGGCCAGGAACAGCACAATCAGTCCGGCCCAGCGGAGCACCCCAGCCGGTAGGTGCAGCGTGGTCACCACGAGCGACCCGGCCAGGGTCAGCACCGCGAAGCTGAGTACCAGGCCCGCGACGATCCGCACCGCACCGTCCTGGCGTGCGGCCTGAACGGTGCCGACAGTGCCTTCTCTCACTGGGTCGTCACCCAGTTTTCCCGAATCAGGCGTGCGCAGGCTGCCGGCGCCGAAGAAGACCACGGGGAGCACCGACAGCACACACGGCGACACCGCTGTGAGGGCGCCGGCCAGTACACCGATCAGCACCAGTGTCAGCACGGTCCGTCACACCGCTGGTTGCCCATGGCTCCTTCCTAGCCTGTCGGAAGCGGCGGGTGGTGGCCGAAGTTCTTACGAATTGCGGTGGTCTCGCGGGTCGAGGGCCGTGCCCGTCGCGTTCACATCTCTTTGTTCACAGCTCGACAGTTCATCGCTCACCCCGACGGCTTTCCGCACGGGACGCATCAACGGCCGTGATCGGGGTGCCGGTGTGGTGCTCGACGCGGTCCGCAGGATGCCGAGTGCGATCACCGGGTAGATGAGCACAGACAGCAGCCCGGCGCAGACCAATGCAGCGGCGGTGACCGGTGTCATCAGCCCGGCGGCCATCCCGATCTGGCTGGCGGTCACAATGAACGGCAGGGACGTTGCCTGCAGCAACCCGGACGCAACCGACTGCCTGGCGCCCAGGCGGCGGATCGACAACAGCGCCGGTACACCGCGGACGACGAGCAGGGCGAGTAGGAACAACGGCACCCGCAGGAACCCGGATGGGCTGTCCAACAGCCCCGAGAGATCAAGTCGCGCACCGCTGCTGATGAAAAACACCGGGATCAGGAACCCGTATCCGATGGCTTCCAGCTTGGTCCGGAAATGCGGGTGCGTCTTCGAGTCACGGTCCACCAGTCCGACGATCGCTCCGGCCAAAAAAGCCCCGAGGATCGTTTCCAAACCCAGGTGACCGGCCAGGGCCACGAGCGCCACCAGCAGCAGCACCGCAAACCTGACCCGGATTTCCGCGGTGGTGTCCTGAATGTGCACCAGCACCTTCCCAAGCCGCATCGAACGCCCCGCTCGGAGCAGCAGGACCGCGCCGGCGCCCACCAAACCGGCGAAAATGACCAGCAGGAAGAGCTTCTCGCCGACGCCGCCGCCGCTGGTCGAGAAGAACAGGGTCAACAGCACGATCGCGGAGAAGTCGGCGACCGACGACGCCGCGATCGTTGTCTGACCGACCGGGCTGTCGGCCTGCCCCGCGTCCTTGAGCACCGGGACGATCAGCCCCAGCGAGGTTGCCGACAGCGCGATGGCCACCAGCAGCGGGGAGGTGACCCAGTTCAGGGCGCCGAAACCAGCACCGACCGCAACCCCCAACACCAGGGTCACCAGATAGCCGAGAACTGCGACCTGGAGCATGTTGCCGCGCAACCCCTTCAGGTCGATCTCCAATCCGGCCAGGAACAACAAGAAGGCCAGGCCGAATACCGCGAGGATCTGCACGGGCAGGTCGATCTGTACCCAGCCGAGCACACTGGGTCCGACAATCACCCCAGCGATGATCTCGATGACGACCGAGGGCACGCGAACCCGCGGCGCGAAGCCGAGCAGCAGTGGCACAGCAACCGCGATCACGAACACGATCAGCAGGTTGTCGAAGGAAACCTCGGGCATCGTCGTCCTCACATTCGATGGTTGACAGTCACCGCGTGCTTCGCCCGCAGAAGCGTCGGACCGGGTGCATTTTTGTTGTCTCGCCTCGAGGGCCAACGTTTCGTGCGGCGGAAGACTGCACCAGAGTGCAGCCAACCAACGCCGGAAGGGAGGGCGACGGAATCGCGAGATGTCGCACTGGCGGGTCATACCGCCCCTGGTGTAGGTCCGCAGACAGCAGTCGGCAGTCGTTGCCTTCTTGACGAAGTCCGCGACCAAACGGTTCAACCGCGACAGCAGCGTCGGTCGCCCGTTGACCGGCGGAGGGAACCGGGGGTTCTGCAGCAGCCGGGACTCGACCAGGAGCAGCAGCAACCGGCGTTTCGGATCCGGCTCTCCAAGTTGACCGACGATCCGGCGTACTGCTTGGTGTTGCCCGTGTCCAGCCGCGGTGACCGATGCCCCAATGTCTGGGATGTGTCCGGCGTAACGATCGGACTGGGCGCTGGTACTCACCATCGGGTCGACTCCCGACGTCAAAGGAGAACTGTGATGACCGATGTGCCGCGTTGGCGCCGGGTTCGCGAGGCGGATGTGCCGGCCGAGGGGCGGGTCCGCAGTGTCGTCGTCGATGGCCGCAGCATCGCGATGTCGCGGTGCGGGGGCCGACTTGGTGCGTTGGAAAATCGCTGCCCGCACCAGGGTGGTCCGTTGGGGGAGGGGTCGATCGAGAAGGGACTATTGCGGTGCCCCTGGCATGGCTACGACTACGACCCGCTGACCGGTCTCCCGCCCGGGGATTTCGCCGACGCAGTGCCCGGCTACCCCGTCGAGGAACGTTTGGACGGTGTGTATGTGTCGTTGCCTGAGATCCCAGTAGCCGTCAGAACTGTCGCAGACGTGCTGGTCGAGACCCTGGTCGCGTTCGGTGTCCGGCACGTGTTCGGCATGGTCGGGCATTCCAACCTTGGATTCGCTGATGCCCTGCGCCGGGCGGAGGAGCGCGGCGAGATCACCTACATCGGCATCCGCCACGAAGGGGCTGCCTCGTTCGCCGCCTCCGCTTACGGCAAGCTCACCGGCCGACCCGCGGCCTGTCTGGCGATCGCCGGCCCCGGTTCTACCAACCTGCTGACCGGCCTGTACGACGCGAAGCTGGACCAGGCCCCGGTCATCGCGATCTCCGGGCAGGTCCCGTCGAAGGTGTTGGGCCGCGGTGCGTTCCAAGACCTCAACCTGTCCGCCGTGTTCAAGGACGTCGCCGTCTCGTCGGTCACCCTGCAGGCCGGCAGTGATCATGCCGAGCTGGCCGCCCTGGCCGTGAAGCATGCGGTCGACGGGCGCGGGGTGGCGCACCTGGTCCTGCCGGACGAGGTGCAGATCCTGCCCTCCGAGCAACCCGCCGCCACCCCTCAGGGTCGGCTGACCGGCCCGGCCGGTACGCCACCACCGGCCCAGCTGGCTGCGGCCGCGGACCTGCTCCGGGCCGCGCACCGACCGGTCGTTGTGGTCGGCCATGGTGCCCGTACCGCCCACGATCAGGTGGTGGCGCTCGCGGAACGGCTCGGCGCGCCGGTGCTGACCACTTTCAAGGCCAAGGGCCTGGTCCCGGATTCCCACCCGCTGGGGGCGGGTGTCCTCGGTCGCAGCGGAACCCCCGTCGCGAGCTGGCTGATGAACGAATCCGACCTGATCCTGGCGGTCGGAGCCTCGTTCTCCAACCACACCGGCATCGCCACCTACAAACCGATCATCCAGATCGACGACAACCCGGCGGCCATCGGCCGTTTCGATCCGGTCGGCATCGGCCTCGTCGGTGACGCGGCCAGCACGGTGGCGGCCCTGGACGCGGCGACCGGTGACACGGCAGCAGTCGACCAGCGACCGGATGTAGCCGAACGGTGGGGGATCTGGCGGGCGGAGAAGGCCCGCCGGGTCGGTGACGATCGGGGCCAGGGGGTCTCGGCGGCGGCGGTTTTCGACGCGTTGTCCCGGCATCTGCCCCAGGACGCTGTTGTCACGGTCGACGTCGGCAACCACGCCTACTCCCTGGGCCGCTACCTGGAGTCCGCCGGTCAACCGGTGCTGATGTCCGGGTACCTGGGTTCCATCGGCTTCGGGTACCCGGCCGCACTGGGTGCGTGGGTGGCCGACCCCGGCCGACCGGTCGTCGCTGTCACTGGGGACGGCGGTTTCGGCCAGTACGCCATGGAGCTGACCACCGCCGTCAAGTACGGCTTCGGCATCAAACATGTCCTGCTGGACAACAAAAGCCTTGGCAAGATCTCCAAGGAACAGATCGCCGGCGACTACCCGGTGTGGCACACCTCCCTGCGCAATCCGGACTGGGCGGAGTTCGCCCGGCAATGCGGCGCGACCGGCATCCGGGTCAGCGCCGCGGCCGATCTGGATGCGGCGATGGAGGAACTGTTCGCCGTCGACGGGCCGGCCCTGCTCGTCGTCGACCAGGACGCCGAGCTGCTTGGATCTTCTACGCCGCAACAACTGTGCGACGGGCAGCGCGCGGGGCCGATCTGCGTGGGCCACGTGCTGAGGTCGCCAGCGCCACCCGCATTCGCCTGAAGGAGATGCCATGAACCTATTGCCCGAGCTGTCCACCACCCGCCGAGCCCTGCACGCGGTCGCGGAGCTGCTGATCGCGGGCCCCCAGTACGAAGCAGCCGGGGACATCAGGCTCGCGGCCCGACAGGGTGGCTTCGGCGGCTGGGACGGATCCGCCCCCGGGGTGTCAGGCACCGACCTGATCACCGCGACCGACCGATTCCCGTTGGGCGGCAGCGTGAACGAGCTGGCCCGGCGTGCCGGGATCAGTCCAAGAATGCTGCGTGACGTCTACACCGGCGGCCCCGAATTCTCCTTCGATGAACCCACCGAGGTCACGGCAGCGGCGGCCGACGTGCTGTTGCGGTCGTTCACCGACGGCGACGCTGCCCTGCGGTTGCTGGATCCGGGGCAGGTCCCGACCTTGTGGCCTGAGCATTTCGACATCGGCATCACCATGGCTGAGATCAACTACGGGGTGTCACCCGGAGACACGGCGATCGGCGAACCGTACGCCTACGTCGGCCCATGGCAGGTGCCGGCGGGTGCCTTCTGGAACCAACCCTTCGGTGCGGCGCGCCCGCTGGGCCAACTCACGTCACGGCAAGCGATCCTCGAGTTCTTCCTGGAGGGCCGGCGCATCGCCGCCCGGTGATACCCCAGGCAATGACCCCCGGTTGCAGACATCGGCCGGGAGCGCACCGCCGGGATGCGGTGCCGGCAATCCGGGACGTGAATCGGGTCAACCCCATGTGTCCCCTCGGCAGGCGAGGGATGCCCCGGATGCGGGACGCTGTGACGGCCAACCGCGAAAAGGGGGGTCGATGGACGCGCCGACAACCAGCGCCGCGGTCCAGTCTGGCGATCAGGGCCTCATCGCCAGGTTGCGCGCGGGGGATGAGGTGACCTTCGCCCAGCTTGTCCGCGCCTGGTCACCGGCGATGCTCCGACTGGCCAGGAACTTCGTGTCGACCAGCCAGTCAGCCGAAGATGCGGTGCAGGACGCCTGGCTCGGCATGCTGAACGGGTTGGATCGCTTCGAGGGACGCGCCTCCCTGCGTACCTGGACGTTCTCCATCCTGGTCAACCGGGCGAAGACCAGGGGCGTCCGGGAAAGCCGAACGGTGCTAGACATGCGGGTGGCCCAGGACGGGAACGATCGGCCGACGGTTGACCCGGAACGCTTCCAGGGCCCGGAGGGCCGTTACCCGGGCGGGTGGACCCCGGAAGGTGCGCCGCAGCCATGGCATCAACCAGACACGCGGGCCATCGCGCGAGAAACCCTCGGACTCATCGAGCGGGCACTTGAGGACCTGCCCGCCAGGCAGCGGCTCGTCGTCACGATGCGCGACGTGCAGGGCTTCACCGCCGACGAGGTGTGCGAACTACTCGATGTTTCACCGGGCAATCAGCGCATCCTGCTGCACCGCGGCCGCTGCGCCCTGCGCGGTGCGCTGGAAACCTACTACCGTGCCTGACCAGAAACGGACCGCGGCCCGCCCAGGCGACCTTGTAACGTCGCAGCCGTTCGCAGGACTCATTAGTGATCCGTCGCGGCGAGAAGTCATGATGCGATATCGAGTCGTATCGCCCGAGGGAGGGAACGATCGGTGACCGCCATGCAAATGTTCAGCTGCCGCGAGATCGTCGAACTGGTCACCGACTACCTCGAAGGCGACCTGGACGCCGACTCTGCGGCCGCCCTCGAAGCGCACCTGGACGTCTGCCCCGGTTGCAAGCGGTACGTGGAACAGATCCGCGAAACCATCAGCACTCTCGGCGAAGTCAGCTCGGACAACCTGTCTCCCGACACGCAGGCCGGCCTGCTGGAGGCGTTCCGAACATTTCGCCGACCCGGGACCCAGCCGGACAACTGACTCGTCTGAGGAAGACCTCCTTCCTAACTCACGACGCCCTCTCGAACGTCGCCGTCGACACAGTTCTGAAGTTCATTGAGCAACACTGTAAGTGTGTTGATTTCAAGGCCAGGTTTCACCTCGGCTCTCTCGTGTGCATGGACAAGGTGCGCGTCGAGAATGAACCCCCAAGGCCCACGACGTAGCCAGGCGGTGGCTAGACCCGCGGTAATGGCCGGCGAGATGTCGTTGTCGAGACGATCACCGACGTAGAGGATTTCGCTCGGCGCATGCCCAGACACCTCGACCAGCCTGTGGAAGAAGCCGACTGAGGGCTTGCTAACGCCCCAGTCGTCAGAGGTGGCAATGACGTCGGCTGGCAGGTTGAGTTCGCGGATGAAACGGCCGGCCCGAGCTGTCTGGTTTCCGGCAATCCCGACGAAATAGCCGAGCTCGCGAAGCTCGGTCAGGCAGGGGCGGACGTCGGGGTAGAGGTCGTTGGCGTTGAGGTACTCGCCAAGGCCGGCGTCGATGCGGGCTTGGCGCTCCGCTTCCAGGTCGAAGCCCGGCCGGAAGTGCTGGAAGACCTCGCGGTAGTCGCGGCCGGAGGCAATGACGGCTCCGAATACTGCTGAGAAGGTGTGTCGCGGTACGCCGAGCCAGTCCGCCCAGGTGCCGTACTCGCGGGATTCGTCGATGAGCACTTCGCCGACGTCGAACCAGACGGCCTTGATGCCCCGCAGGCGCTCGCCGACTGCGGTCATGCTGCCGCCAGGTGCTGATCGAGGTTCCGGACCGGAGCGCTGGTTGCCCACGGCGTCATGCTGGACCGGAGTGCGCGCAACCGATCGAGACCGGTGGCGTAGCCGGCCTGGCGCAGGCGATCTGCGGCATCCGACGCGATCGCACACGACTGGTCGAGGTCTCCCTTGGCAAGGTGCGCCGCCGCGAGATCAGCGAGCACGACTGCTCTTTGCTTGACCGCATTGTCGGACAGCCCGGTCAATGTCTGAGACAGGGACGTGATGGCCTCGTCGTAGCGATGGGCACGAAGACTTGCATAGCCGGCGAATCCATCAAGGCGCGATTCGTCGAAGAAGTCGAACCAAGGCAAGTCGGGAGCGAGATTTGGCCGGTCGAGTGAAGCCCTGGCGCGCTCGACGTAGCCGAGACTTTCGTCGGCGGCGCCGGCATTGGCGGTGATCTCGGAGCCGACTGCCGCGAGCCACGACGACAGCCGGTGGTGCGGCTCCGACTCCAGCAACCTACTGGCCTGATCGACGTAGTGAACCGAGGTCCCGAAGCGTCCTTCGGCCGCTGAAATGAAAGCAGTGTGGCCGAGAGCCGAGGTAGCGAGGTGGTGGGCGCCGGACTCCAACGAGGATTCGATCGCGAGGCTGTAGTAACCGCGGGCTGCAATCGAGTCGCTCAGGTCGAAGAACGAGATGCGTCCGGCCAGAAGGGCCACCTGTGCCTGGTTCCTCAGCAGAGATCGTCTGAGGCCGGCGGAGGTGGTGTCCCGCAGGAGTTCACGGGTCACGTCGAGGTGCGCGACAACCGGTGTGATCAGAAGTGTCGGGCCGGTGACGTGATATAGGCGTTGATAGCCATCGGCCAGGTTCGCGAGAGAACCGGTGATCTCGGTACCTACGCTGACGCCTTGACCTTGCTGGCTGACGGCGGTCAGGGCAGGAGCCAAGGTCACGAGCTTCAGCAACGATCTCCGCCGCAATGTCTCCGCCTCCCAGACCTCAAGCACTCGAGGCCTGAGGATGAGAGCATCCCTCCCGAGTTGGTCTAGCAGCAACCCGGTCTGGGCAATCAGCGCATCGATCGGATCGATACTCCGGTTGTCGGCTTGACGGGCGGCCCCAGTGACGATCGCGCTGCGTCGATCGTCTCCGAACAAGCAGTCGAGTAGTTCCTGATACCGACGGCTGGGTACTTTCACCCCCCGCTCCCACTTCGCGACCATGTCCGCGTTGATGCCGACGTGCTTGCCAGTCTGGGTCCACGCGAGCCGGTCAATCTTCTGCGCGACGTCGTGCTGCGTCCAGCCCCGGCGCACGCGTTGCGACCGGATCTCGCACGCGCTCGTGGTCACCGGCAACCTCCCATGACTCCTGCTGAGCGGAGCCTATCGAGCGTCAACCCTCCTGCCTAACTGTAGCAACGAATGAGGGCCAAAGACTATGTCGAGACTAGCCGTGGCTAGTACCCGCGGGAGGTGGAATCAGATTCGCTGGAGCCCAGCCCCAAAGTGCGTGCGCCGGTCTAGAGGCTGGAGATCCGCTGATCGCAGGGCATGACGTCGGAGGAAGGAGCGATGAAGGTGAGCGAGACCCTTCTGACAACCAGAGATCTGGCGCAGCGTTGGCAGGTCAACGCTGGAACTCTGGCCAACGATCGATCGGCTGGCCGGGGCGTTCCTTACGTCAAGATCGGCGGTGCCGTGCGTTACCGCCTTCGCGACGTTGAGGTATTCGAATCCAACTGCCGGATCAGCACCTTGGACGCATCATGATGACCAAATCCACCGCTCCAGAACCCGAACCTGGCCTTGAGGAAGCAGATCAGCTGGCTCGCTCCGTTCGACCGGCGACGAGATCCGATGCGGCGGCTGCGGTTGTGGTGGCCACGGAGGAACGACAGACAGCAGATCCATTGGCGCCGATAGAGCGCGGGGTCAGCGATCGGCTCATCTCGCTACTTGCCGTGGTGGCGGATCAAGGGTGGGGGAGCGATGCCGGGCGGCAGGCCGTCGGCATCATGCAATCGGCGTGTCGACGAGAGGCTGCGCAGTGGACCCGTCGCGCCGGCTGGCTGACCGACGAGGGTTTGGCCGTCGTCTGGGAGCAGATCGACCGGCTGGTGCGAATGGGTCGGTTCGCAGACGCTCCCGGACTGTTGAAGATCGCGGTTCGTCGCGCTTATGCCGCTGAGGCGGCGGCCGCCCAGACCTGCATGGGCTCGGCATCGACCCGCGGGCTCATCGGCGCCGTTCGGGACGCGGTCGTCGGCCCGGTCAGCGAACTTGCCGACGATGCTGCGGCCAGGGAAACTGACCCGTATGCCGGGCGGACAGGCGCTCCGGCCTGGATGCGAACCCTGGCCACCGTTTTGGCAATGGAGGGTTGGTCCTGGCCGGTGCCGGCGCTGCATGCGGTGATGGCGTCGGCTGCGGGCGCCGCGAGTTCGTCGAGGCGGTGCCGGTCAGCAATGGCCGCGCATGAGACCGGGGTGCCGGCCGCGACCTGGTCGGCGCTGGACCTGCTGACCCTCGGATCTGGGCCGGGGTGTCGTCCTGAATCAAGGACCACAGGGTCAGCGGTCCAGATCGACATGTTCGGT
>JAESFR010000329.1_pt1 | contig 11240 bp, 7 predicted proteins | sample 9266191 | NCBI WGS metagenome assembly JAESFR01 (sample SAMN14503063, study PRJNA617104) | algae metagenome | isolation source: Pleurocapsa minor HA4230-MV1 and co-occurring heterotrophs from cement on... | place: USA: Nuuanu Pali Lookout, Hawaii | collected 2009-07-20
CTTCCAGAACTCGATACCCGCGACATCAACAACAGCGGCCCGCGCCGAATCCACCACCCGTGTGGCGGCGGTGAAAACATCGGGCTCTGACATACCCAAAACCGTAACAGGCACCACCGACAGCGCCTCTTTTGATCAACAACGCCCTGGGCATTGCATGTCACTGACCGCGCCAATTTGCACAGGAGTCGCGAGCCGAACACGATAAGGGTGCGGCGAAGACCCCACACTCAATGATGTCGGTGACGACCTCCACGCGGACTCGTCGCACCGCCATGGGCAGAGTTGGCAGCAACAATGAACCCGTCGATCACCACCGGTCTCGCGAAGGTGCCTGCGAGCAGCCCGGTCTCCAGCTGCACGACCCCCGCACTCCGGTGTGTGGATAACTCCGAGGTCATGTCGGTCGAGTGTGGTGGGATGACGTTTCGAACACCACTCGAGTGGCCGTAGGTTGAGCGACTCAGTTCTGGTGGCATCAGCGAAAGGAAAGGGGGTTGCCTATCGGTCACGACGTGGAGCAAGAACGCGACGCCGCAATTCGGGATGCTGATCTGCGGCGCGCCGAAACACGCACGAATTGCGGTGAGATTGTCCTGTGCGCGACTCGGAAATGGTACAGATGCTCTCTCCTCTTCACGCGACCTTCAGGAGGCGACGCTGCAACAGACGGCCAGCACTCCGACGGTGGCGACCAGCCATCCGCGGCACTCCGCACAGTCCGTCGAGGCGCGCTCGGGAACACCGCTGAACATGACATGGCCTGTGCGCGAGGTCGTTCCGCCCGTCGCGGTTGCAATGGCGAGCGACTGTGCTGGCCGCGGCGCACCGCTTGGCAGGGGTAGCGGCGAGCATCTGCGCGTTCAGGACACCCTGCGTGCGTCCCACAGCACGGCTGATCACGATTCGCGGAGAGCATACTCGGCGCAGGCGCCGAGAAACGCGATGCGTCAACAGGCCGACGAGCGCGGGGAGCCCACGTAGTGGAGGCCGGAAAGCCTGCAAAGCAGGCAAGCCGGGAAGCAGGCAAGCCGGCACGCCGGGAAGCAGGCACGCCGGGAAGCAGGGACGCCGGGAAGCAGGCAAGCCGGGACGCAAGGACGCAGGCAAGCCTGGCACGCAGGCAAGCCGGCAAGCCAGGAAGCAACGACGCCGGCAAGCCGGAAAGCCGGAAAGCCGGCACGCCGGTACGCCGGCAACCCAAGAGAGGCATCTCATCCCGACTGGGCGACCGACACCCCGACGATCAGCCGACCAACCGCATCGTCGCCTGCGCGATGGCAAGCTCCTCGTTGGTCGGGACCACCAGAACTGCGACCTGCGCCCCGTCGGGCGAGATGACCCGGGCATCGGACGACCGGGCACCGTTCCGGTGCTCGTCGATGGAAATGCCCAGCGCTGCAAGGCCTTCGACGACCCTGGCCCTGACCACCGCATCATTCTCGCCGACACCGGCGGTGAAGGTGACCGCGTCGACACCACCGAGCACCGCCAGATACGCGCCGACGTACTTGCGCACCCGGTGGCAGTACACGTCCAGCGCCAGCGAAGCCGATGCGGCCGCATCAGTGTCGTCGGACGCGACCCTCGCGTGCAGGTCGCGGAAATCGCTGACGCCGGCCAACCCGAGCACGCCGGACCGGCGGTTCAGCAGGTTGTCGACGTCGTCGGGCGACATCCCGGCGCTGCGGAGCAGCAGGAACACCACGCCGGGATCGAGATCACCGCTGCGGGTGCCCATCACCAGCCCTTCCAACGGGGTCAGGCCCATGGACGTCTCGACCGCGGCTCCTCCACGCACCGCCGATGCGGAGGCACCGTTACCCAGGTGCAGCACGATCTGCCGCAGCTCGCCGGCGTCGCGTCCGAGGATCCCCGGCACCTGCTCGGACACGTACTGGTGGGACGTGCCGTGGAAGCCGTAGCGCCGGATCTGTTGCTCGGCAGCGACAGTCCGATCGATGGCGTAGGTGGCCGCGGCCGCCGGCAGGTCCCGGAAGAAGGCGGTGTCGAACACGGCCACCTGCGGGACGCCCGGAAAGGCGATCATCGCCTGCGCGATCCCGTTCGCATTGGCCGGGTTGTGCAGCGGCGCGAGCCGCGACAGGTCACGGATCTGTTGCAGCACATCGTCATCGACGATGACCGGCTCCCCGAACCGGGCCCCACCGTGTACCACCCGGTGTCCGACCGCGACAACTCCGGCCCGGTCCAGCGGCTCACCGGCGTCGGCGAACAGTTGCTGCATCACCGACAGCGCCCTGCCGTGGTCCAGGATGCTGCCGGCGAAGGTGAACTTCTCCGAGCCGGTCTTGTGCGTCGCGACCCCGTCGCCGCCGATCCGCTCGATCAGCCCGGTGGCCAGCGCGGCACCCTCGGCGGGATCGATCAACTGGTACTTCATCGACGACGACCCGGAGTTGATGACGAGAACCCGCGCGGTCACGACGTCACCGCGGCCCGGGCCAGAGCCCCCGCACCGTCACCGGTGTCGTGTGCGGGAATCCCGCCCAGGGTGTCCCCCGGCAGTTCGGCCGATGCGGCGCCCTGTGCCTGCACGGCGGTGATCGCCACGGTGTTGACGATGTCCGCGACCAACGCGCCGCGGGACAGGTCGTTCACCGGCTTGTTGAGACCCTGCAGGACGGGGCCGATGGCAACGGCGTTCGCACTGCGCTGCACCGCCTTGTACGTGTTGTTGCCGGTGTTCAGGTCCGGGAAGATCAGCACCGTCGCACGGCCGGCGACCTTCGAGTCCGGCAACTTCGCGGACGCCACCGTCGCGTCGACGGCCGCGTCGTACTGGATCGGCCCCTCAGCCAGCAGGTCCGGGCGCAGCTGGTGCACGAGATCTGTTGCCTCACGGACTTTCTCGACGTCCGCACCGGACCCGGAGGTTCCCGTCGAATAGGACAGCAACGCCACCCGCGGGTCCACGCCGAACTGCTCCGCGGTCGCCGCCGACGAGATCGCGATGTCCGCCAGCTGTGGCGCCGTCGGGTCCGGGTTGACGGCACAGTCCCCGTACACCAGCACCCGGTCGGCCAGGCACATCAGGAACACACTGGAGACGATCTTCGTCCCGGGCGCGGTCTTGATGATCTCGAAGGACGGCCGGATGGTGTGCGCGGTCGTGTGCACCGCACCGCTGACCATGCCGTCGGCCATGCCCATGTGCACCATCATCGTGCCGAAATATGAGACATCAGTGACGGTTTCGGACGCCATCTGCATCGTCATGCCCTTGTGCGCCCGTAGCCGCGCATACTCCTCCGCGAACTTGTGCACCAGTTCGGGGTCGTTCGGCGAGACGATTTCGGCGCCGGTGATGTCCACGCCGATGGCCGCAGCCTTGGAACGGATGACGTCTTCATCACCGAGCAGGGTGAGGTCGGCAACCCCGAGCCGCAGCAGCGCGGCGGTGGCCCGCAGGATCCGTTCCTCCTCGCCCTCGGGCAGGACGACCCGCTTGCGGTCGGCCCGGGCCCGCTCGATCACCCGGTACTGGAACATCAGCGGCGTCACCACATCGGACTGCGCCACGTCGATCGCGGCCAGCAGCTGCTCGGTGTCGACGGCCTCACCGAACACCCGCAGGGCGGTCTCCACCTTCAGTTCCGAGTCGGGCGTCAGCCGGCCACGGACCCCGGCGAGGGTGGTTGCGGTGTCGAAGGTCCCGGCGCCGGCGACGAGCACCGGCAGGTCGGTGCGAACGCCGTCCAGCAACCGTTGCACCGAATCCGGCGGGGCATAGCCGCCGGTCAACACGATCGCGGCGAGCGCCGGGAACGTCGCGGATTGATGCGCCAGCACCAAGCCAGGCAGCACATCGGAGCGGTCGCCAGGGGCGATCACCGTGTAATGGTCCTTCAGCCGGGTCAACACGTTGGGCAGCGACATGGCCGCCACGACGAAACCCATGGACTCGCGGTGCAGCAGTTCCGGATTACCGCGGACGAGTTCGGCGTTGCAGGCCTGCTGCAACTCGGCCACCGTCGGGGCGCTGAGCAGCGGCATCTCCGGCATGGCGCCGCCGGTCAACCCGGTCCGGCCCAACAGCGTGCTGACCTCCGCGCACCGCTGCGGGTCCACTCTGTTCGCGATCGCCGCGATCGGATGCGCATGCAGTGCAACGAGTTCGGCGCGGGCGAGCTCGACCGTCGACACGATGTCCTCCGGATCCCGGCCGCGGCCGTGCACCACCAGCACCACCGGCGAGCCGAGGTTGGCCGCGATCTGCGCGTTGGCCGCCCACTCGTTGCCGGTGGTGATGTCGGTGTAGTCGCTGCCGACGACGACGACCGCGTCGAACTTGGCGCTGATCTCCCCGAAGCGGTCGACGATCCGGGACAGCGACCCGGCCGGGTCGGCGTGCCGCTCCTCGTAGGTGACGCCGCAGGCGTCGTCATAGGACTGCATCACGCCGGGATGACTGACCAGCAGCTCGACGATCGGGTCCCGCTCGTCCGCGGAGGCCAGCACGGGCCGGAACACCCCCACCCGACCGGCCCGCCGACTCAGCAGGTCGACCAATCCGAGGGCGACGGCGGATTTACCGGACACACCGTCCGGCGAGGCAATGTAAACGCTCCGCGACATCGGTCAAGGCTAACCGCGGCCCGGAACGCCGACATGGCCGCACAGCCGTCTGTCCGGAATGTTCACCGGGTGCACCCGGTCGCGTCAGACAACGCCGCCCGCAGACGCCTCACCGGAAGCGACCGACGAGGCGCCGGCAAGCAGCTGCGCGAGGTGCAGGGGGCGGACGCCACCGAGCTGTTCGGCCTGGGTGCGGCAGGAGAAGCCGTCGGCGAGGACGATCGCCGCGTCCGACCGGGCCCGCAACGCGGGCAGCAGGCTGGTCTCGGCCACCGCGACCGACAGGTCGTAGTGACCCTTCTCCATGCCGAAATTGCCGGCCAGACCGCAACACCCGGCCAGCGCGGTCACCTCGGCACCCGTTGCGGCGAGCAGCCGGCGATCGGCGTCGAACCCCAACACGGAGTGGTGATGGCAGTGCGGCTGCACGAGTACCCGTGTGCCGGTGAGGTCCGGCGGCCGCCAGCCCGGTGGGCGGCGATCACCGGTCAGCAGTTCCGCGAGGGTGCAGACGGATCGGGAGACGGCGAGCGCCCGCGCATCTTCGGGGAACAGGTCCGTCAGGTCGGAACGGAGTGCCGCGACACAGGACGGCTCCAGTCCGGCGATCGGCAGCCCCTGCGCCGCAGCCGGTCCGAGGACGTCGAGCAGCCCGCGCAGTTGGCGGCGGGCACCGTCGAGTTGCCCGGTGGTGATCCAGCTCAGGCCGCAGCACGCCCGCCGGTCCGGTACGGACACCGTGAAACCGGCACTCGTCAGGACGTCCAAGGCCGCCTTGGCAATGTCGGGATCGAAGCTGTCGGTGAACGAATCGACCCACAGCACCACGGTGGGTGCGGTCGAGGCCGTGGCGCTCTGCCGGAGTACCGGGTCGGCTGCCGGGGCTTCGTGGCGCGACACCAACTGCGGCACAGGTGCTGTCGCTGCTGGGTGCCCGTCCTGGTCGGATCCGGCGGTGTCCGAGGTCGGCTGGGATGATTCCGGGCTCACCAACCCCGAACCACTCAGCACCAACTCGGACTCCCCCTGCCGACGTCTCCACCGGTGGAAGCTCACGGGTGCGAGCGGCGGTGCGCCGCGTCGCGGGTCGAGGCCCGCCACCCGGAACAGCAACCGGGCGATCGGTCCAGACGACAGCACCGAGTTCACTGCCCGCACACCCACCCTGGGCAACCGGTCGACGGCGCGCAGCCAGCGCGGCAACCACCCGACGGTGTAGTGGCTGACCGGGCGGAGCCGCCGCCGGTAGCTGCGGTGGAGCACCTCGGACTTGTACCGGGCCATGTCCACGCCTGCCGGACAATCGCTGGCACAGGCCTTGCAGGACAGGCAAAGATCGAGAGATTCGTGCACCTCTCTGGACGACCAGTCGGTGACCAACGACCCGTTGGTCAGCTCCTGCAGCACCCTGGCACGGCCGCGGGTGACGTCCTTCTCGTCCCTGGTCGGAAGGTAGGACGGGCACATGAATCCGCCGGCCGCGGACGTGTCGGCGCGGCATTTGCCTACCCCGACGCACCGGTGCACGGCACGGGTGAAGTCCCCGCCGTCCTCGGCGAAGGCGAAGCCACCGGCGGCCGGAACAGGCAGCGCCAGCGGCCGGCGCAGATCCGCGTCGAGCGGCCGCGGCCGGACGACGACCCCAGGGTTAAGCAGGTCCTGCGGGTCGAACAGGTCCTTGACGGCGCCGAACAACTCGAGCGCTCGGTCGCTGTACATGGCCGGCAGCACCTCGCTGCGCGCCCGGCCGTCACCGTGCTCACCGGAGCACGAACCACCGTGCGCGACAACCAGTCTCGCCGCCTCGAGCACGAACTGCCGGAACGCCGCGGTGTCCCGGTCGAGCGGGAAGTCCAGCCGGACGTGAACACAGCCGTCACCGAAGTGGCCGTACGGGATCCCGGTCAGTCCGTAGCCGGTCAGCAACGCCTCGAAGTCTCGCAGGTACGTCCCGAGCCGCTCCGGCGGTACGGCGGCGTCCTCCCAGCCCGGCCAGGCCTCGCTCCCCTCGGGGGTGCGTCCGGCCAGGCCGGCGCCGTCCTCCCGGATCCGCCAGATCGCGGTCGCGGCCGGGCCGGCGGGCAGCACGGCAGCGTCAAGCGCACCGGCACCGGCAACCACCGCGGCGGCGGAAGCCCTTGCCGCGGATTCGGTCTCGCCGCCGACCTCGATCATCAACCAGCCGGCCCCGCGCGGCAGGTCGGGAACGATGGCGGCCCCCTTACGCCGGCGGACGACATCGACCAGCCGGGAATCCAGGCCCTCCACAGCCAACGGGGAATGCGCGAGGACGGACGGCACCGCATCGGCCGCAGCCGCCATGTCGGGGTAACCGAGGACGACCAGCAGCCGCGCCGGGCTGATCGGCACCAGCGACACGGTCGCGTCCAGGGTGACCGCCAGGGTTCCCTCCGAGCCGACGAGGGCGCGGGCCAGGTTCCGGCCCCGCTCCGGCAGCAGGTGCTCGAGCGAATAACCGGACACCTGACGGGGGAACCGGCCGAACTCGGTGCGCAGTACGTCCAGGTGCCGGCCGATCAGCGCATCCAGGCCGGGCACCGCGCCGACGCGATCTGCCGTGGACAGCCGCCGTCCGGTGCCGTCCACGGCGGTGAGCGCCAGCACGTTGTCCGCAGTCCGCCCGTACGCCACCGCGTGCGGGCCGCAGGCGTTGTTGCCGATCATCCCGCCGAGCGTCGCGCGGTTCTGCGACGACGGGTCGGGGCCGAACCGCAACCCGTGCGGCGCCGCGAGGCGTTGCAGATCTGACAGCACCACCCCTGGTTGAACGACGGCGGTACCCCCGGCGGGATCCAGCTCCAGCACCTGGTTGAGGTGCCGGGAGAAGTCGAGCACGATCCCGGTCCCGATCGCGTTGCCGGCGATCGACGTGCCGCCACCCCGAGCTGTCACCGGCAGCCCGGTCTCCCGGCTGACGGCCAGCGCGGCCATCACGTCATCGGTATCGACGGGCTCCACGACGACCCGCGGCAGCACCCGGTAGTTGCCGGCGTCACCGCCGTACTCAACCCGTCGCCGGGCACCGTCGGACACCGCTCCGCGGACCACCCGCCGCAGCAGGTCCGCGACCTCCGCGGCGGGCTCATCGACGACGAGGCCGACGGGTGGGTGGGAACTCACGCCGCCCATCATCACCGGTGCGGCTCCGGCGCCCCACTCGCGGCGGGCTTAGCCTCAAACACCATGTGCAGTCCGCAGCGCGACGAAGCCCGCCGATGAGCACCCAGGCAGCCGGCACCGCGCCGCCGGACGTTCCGGTGACCCGGGGGCGCATCTTCGCCTGGGGCCTGTGGGACTGGGGGTCGGCGGCGTTCAACGCCGTGATCATCACCTTCGTCTTCTCCGTGTACCTGACCGACGCCGTCGGCGACGACCTGCCGGGCAGCATCAGCGCGGACACCTGGCTCGGCTGGTCCCTCGGCCTGGCCGGCTTCTTCATCGCGGTGCTCGCCCCCGTCACCGGGCAGCGGGCCGACGCCGGTGGACGACGCAAGCTGTCGCTGGGCATCTGGACGGCACTGACCGTCGTCGCGATGCTCGGCCTGTTCTGGGTGAAGAACGACTACCAGTACCTCTGGCTGGGTCTGCTGCTGATGGGCCTGGGTTCGATCTTCTTCGAGTTCGCCGCGGTGTCGTACAACGCGATGCTGCACCAGGTCTCCACCCCGGCGAACATCGGCCGGGTCTCCGCGTTCGGCTGGTCGATGGGCTACTTCGGCGGCATCGTGCTGCTGCTGATCTGCTACGTCGGGTTCATCGCACCGGACGTCGGCTGGTTCGGGGTCACCGACGCCGAGGGCCTGAACATCCGGATGGTCGCGCTGTTCGCGGCGGCGTGGTTCGGCCTGTTCGCGATACCGGTGCTGCTGTCGGTGCCGGAAATGCCGGCGGCGCCCGCGGCCAAGCGGGTCGGCTTCTTCGCCTCCTACCGGGTGCTGTTCCGCGACCTGCGCGAGCTGTACCGCGGCAGCCCGCACACCGTGTATTTCCTCGGCGCCAGCGCGCTGTTTCGCGATGGGCTGGCGGCGGTGTTCACGTTCGGCGCGGTGCTGGCGGTCACCGTCTACGGCATCAACTCCGCGGACGTGCTGATCTTCGGCGTTGCCGCGAATGTGGTGTCCGCCCTCGGCGCGCTGGTGGCCGGCCGGTTCGACGACCGGCTCGGGCCGAAAACCGTGATTGTGGTGTCGCTCAGCGGGATGCTGCTCGCCGGCGGGATCCTGCTGTTCGTCTCCGGCCCGACGACGTTCTGGATCTTCGGGCTGTTCCTGTGCCTGTTCGTCGGGCCCGCGCAGTCGTCGTCACGGACGTTCCTCGCCCGGCTCGCCCCGATCGGCAAGGAGGGCCAACTGTTCGGCCTGTACGCCACCACCGGGCGGGCGGTGTCGTTCCTGGCGCCCACGCTGTTCGGGCTGTTCACGTTCGTGTTCGGCGCGGACCGGGCGGGCATCGTCGGGATCCTGCTGGTGCTGGCCGCCGGTCTGCTGGCGCTGCTGCCGGTCCGGCCGCCGGCGCTGCATGCCGCGCCGGCCGTGGCTCCGACCCTGCTCCCCTGACCCGTGACGCGTTCGTCGGGACAACCGATCTCACGCCGCGCCCGACCGCTGTGCGGCGCTACCAGCCCCAGGACCCCGGCTCGCCCTTGAACGGGCCGACCACGTCCCGGGTGATCCATCCGCCGTAGAAGCCGCCGGCCTGCGGCTGCACCCGCTCGTCGTCGACGTAGCACTCGATCTGCCCGGGCATGAACGACAGGTGGCCGGTGATCGGCACGAACCGCGGCGTCGGGTGCTCGTAGCTCCAACCGACCGCCGGGATCGTGTCGCCCCCGGGCGAGCCGGCACCGGACCCGACCCCGATCACGTCCCAGTAGGTGGCGGCACCCTTCCATTCGCACACCGAGCTGCGCCCGGAGGACAGCCGAAGATGCCGTTCGTCGATGTCCGACCGCGGGATGTACCAGGTCGGCGGGTGGCTGGTCTCCATCACCCGCCACGCGGACGTGGTGTCGGCCAGAACGATCGAGCCGGCCCGGACGACGACGCGGCGGTCGGACCGCTCGAGCGCGGGCGGCCGCGGGTACTGCCACACCGACTCCTGGCCGGGAGCGGGTGGGACGGGGCGGACACCACGGGGCAGGCGGACGGTCATCCCTCGATTGTGCGCGCGACCGATCCGGACGAAACCGATCACCCGTCGGTGGCACGACCGGTCGCTCGTACGCCGCATCCGGGATGCCGCTGCCTACCATCGACGCCATGGATCGCGGGTGGTTCTACGACAACATCATCGAGCCGGGCAAGCTGCCGATGCTGCTCTGCCTCGGTGCGTTCGTGCTCACCTTCATCCTCACCCGTGCGATCACCCGGATGATCCGGGCCGGCGTCGGACCGTTCAAGAACAACGTCTCGGCGGGCGGCCTGCACATCCACCATGCGGTGCCCGGCATCCTGCTGCTGATCTTCGGGGCGCTGATGGCGATCCGCGGGCCCGACTCCCCGTGGTTCGAGATCGCCGCGGTGATCGTCGGTGTCGGGACGTCGCTCATCCTGGACGAGTTCGCACTCATCCTGCACCTGGAGGACGTCTACTGGACCGACGAGGGCCGGGTCTCGGTGGAGCTGGCCGGCCTGACCGCTGCCTGCATCGGGTTCGTCATGTTGGGCACCAGCCCGCTGGGGGTGGACGACCTCTCCGCCGGCGCCGTCACGATCAGACTGACCGTGATCACCGGCTTGATCCTGCAGGGGCTGCTCATCCTGATCTGCCTGCTCAAGGGCAAGTACCGCGCCGGTTTGATCAGCTGCTTCGTCCCGCTGGTCGCCTGGTTCTGCGCCATCCGGCTCGCCCGACCAGGTTCCTGGTGGGCACGGCACCTCTACAAGGGCCGGAAGCGGGAGAAGCGCGCCATCGCCCGGGCGGCGAAGTTCGACGCGAGGTGGGACCCGAAGTGGCGTTGGCTCAGCGACCTGATTGCCGGCAGCCCCTCCGAGCCCGACCCGCCTGACGTGGTGGCGGAACGGCTCGCCCGCGAGCGCAAGGATGCCGAGGAACTGGCCGGCAGCCCGGCACAGCACACCGGGTGACGGCCGGCGGCACGACGAGCACATGCCGACCCGGCCCGTGGGCAACTGATCCGGTGCCGACCGGGCCCCTTGGCCCCGATCAGGTGATGACCCGCCGGCCCGGCACAATGACCCACCGATGACGCCCCCACCGACCAGCGCCGGGCCCGACCCCGGCACCCACGCGGTTCCCGGTGCCGGCCGGTTCGCACCCAGCCCGTCCGGTGACCTGCACATCGGAAATCTCCGCACCGCCCTGCTCGCATGGCTGTTCGCCCGCTCGACGGGCCGCCGGTTCGTGATCCGGATGGAGGACCTCGACCGGGTCAAGCCCGGCGCGGAAACCCGGCAACTGGCCGACCTCGCGGCGCTCGGGCTCGACTGGGACGGCGAGGTGGTGCGCCAATCCGAGCGTCAGGCGCTGTATGCGGCCGCGATCGCGACGCTGAGTGCCGAAGGGCTGACCTATGAATGCTTCTGCACCCGCCGGGAAATTGCTCAAGCGGCGTCGGCGCCGCAGGCCGACGCCGGCGGCGTGCCCGCGGCGGACCGGGC
>JAESFR010000330.1_pt1 | contig 11192 bp, 9 predicted proteins | sample 9266191 | NCBI WGS metagenome assembly JAESFR01 (sample SAMN14503063, study PRJNA617104) | algae metagenome | isolation source: Pleurocapsa minor HA4230-MV1 and co-occurring heterotrophs from cement on... | place: USA: Nuuanu Pali Lookout, Hawaii | collected 2009-07-20
GCGAACGCCTCGGCCGCGTCCTCGAGGTCGAACACCGCGCGGGTCAGCTCGCTGAGGTCCAGGTGCGGCAGGATCTGCAGTGCGCGGGGGAACGCGTACGGCGAGACGAAGACTCCGGTGAGGGTCAGCTCCTTCAGGTACAGGTAGTCCGACAGGTTGAGCGGCATCTCGAAGTCGTGCGGGTACATCGCGCCGTAGATGACGGTCGCGCCCTTCGCGGCGAGGTCGAGCAGCCCGCGCACCGCACGCGGAGAGCCGGACGCGTCGATCACGACGTCGAAGCCCTGACCGTCGGTGATCTCGGCTGCCCTGACCTGCTGGTCCTCCGCGAGGGGATCGATCACGACATCGGCCCCGTGGCGCAGCGCCATCTCGCGACGCTCCGCGATCGGCTCGATGAGGGTGAGCGATGTCGCCCCGTTCCTCTTCATCACCTGCAGCGCGAGCTGACCGATCGGTCCGCCTCCGCAGATCGCGACGCGGTCGCCCACCCGGATGTGCGTCTTGTCGGCGATGCGCACCGCCACCGAGGTCGGCTCGAGCAGGCAGCCCTGCAGCAGTGTGACCGAGTCGGGCAGCTTGTAGACCTGGGACTCGTGCCAGGTGACGGTCTCGGCCATGCCGGGCCGGTTGTAGTCCTGGATGTGCTCGCAGAACTGCTGCCTGCCGGTGCGGCACGGCGTGCAGGTTCCGCAGAAGCGCAGGAAGTTGCCCGCCACCCGGTCGCCGACCTGCAGACCGTTGCGATGCGCGGCCGAGCCCAGCGCCTCGACGACGCCCGAGAGCTCGTGACCGAGGCCGATCGGCACATCCGTGCCGAAGAATCCCTCGGCCAGGTGCGGATCGGACCCGCAGATCGCCGAGTACGCCACACGGATGCGCACGTCCTCGGGTCCGAGCTCGGGCTGGGGCATGTCGACGACGCCGATGACGCCGCGGGCCGCCTCGTCCGGGTCGCGCAGGCTGCCGATCCGGGTCACTGCCACTGTTCTCATTCGTCTCTCCGTCGAGGAAGTGCGGTGGACGGGGGTGTCAGTCGCCGGCGGCGATCACCCGGCGCGTCGCCGCGATCGTCGCGGCGAGGCCGTAGCCGTGCTTGTCGCGCAGCTCTTCGTCGTCGCCGAATCCGGCGTAGACCTGCGGGATGCCGAGGCGCTCGAAGGCGCTGAGGCGGATGCCGCGGTCGGCGACCACGTCGGCCACGCGCGACGCGAGCCCGCCGTACGCGAGGTGATCCTCGAGGACGACGAAGCGCCCGCCGGTCTCTTCCGCGCACTGCGCGATCAGGTCTGCGTCGATCGGCTTGAGCGTGAACATGTCGACGACGCGGACCGAGAAGCCCTCGCGCTCCAGCTCTGCGGCGGCATCCAGCGCCTGCGCGACGACCGTGCCGTGCGTGAAGATCGTGGCGTCGGTGCCCTGGCGGGCGACGATGCCCTTCCCGATGCGGATGTCGTGCTCGCCGGCCTCGTAGAGGACCTTGTCCTTCTTGCCGACCGCCAGGCGGATGTAGATCGGACCGGTCATCGCCATCGACTGGCGCAGGATCTCGCCGACCATGACCGGATCGCCGATCGAGGTGACCGTCATGTTCGTCAGCGCGCACATGAGCGCGAGGTCCTCGACCGCGTAGTGGGTCGATCCGCCGTTGCCGACCAGCCCGCCGTGGGTGCCGATGATCTTGACGGGGAGGTTGGGGTAGCAGACGTCCGTGCGGACCTGTTCGAGGGCGCGCATCGACAGGAAGGGCAGCATCCCCGAGACGACGGGGATGTTGCCGTCGTACGCGAGCCCGGCGGCGATCCCGACGCTCACCTGCTCGGCGAGGCCCACGTCGAGGAAGCGCTCCGGGTACTTGTCGCGGAACTCGACGAGGGTCGCGCCGATGTCGGGCGTGATGACCCACAGGTTGGGATGGGTGTCGCCGAGCTCTGCGAGCGTCGACCCGATGACGGACCGGGCGCCGAGGAACTCGCCGAACGTGAAGGTGACGGGCATCAGACGCTCTCCTTCGTGCGGGATGCTTCGAGTGCGGCCATCGCGCGCTCGAGGTCGGCGGCGCCGAGCGAACCGGCGTGCCAGGCGAGGTTGTGCTCCATGAAGTCGACGCCCTTGCCCTTGACGGTCTCGCAGATCACGACCGTGGGACGGTTGCTCGAGGTCTCGGGGAGCTCGTCGATCGCCTGGACGAGCTGGGCCATGTCGTGCCCGTCGACCTGCACGACGTTCCAGCCGAACGCCGCCCACTTGTCGGGGTACGGCTCGAACACGACCCGCTCCTCGGCGAAGCTCGTCATGAGCTGGCGGTTGCGGTCGACGAAGGCGACCAGGTTTCCGAGCTCGTTGCTGCGAGCGGCCATCGCTGCCTCCCACACCGAGCCCTCGCCGGTCTCCCCGTCGCCGAGCAGACACACGATCCGGTGCGTCTCGCCCCTGCCCCGAGCACCCAGCGCCATGCCGACCGCGATCGGCAGGCCATGTCCGAGAGAGCCGGTCGAACACTCGACACCGGGCAGCTGCACCTTGCACGGGTGCATGCCGTACGCGCTGTCGAGCTGTCCGTACGTGTCGACGATCCCGTCGTAGGAGAAGAACCCCCGCATCGCCATCGCGATGTACATGCAGACTGCCGCGTGCCCCTTGCTGAGCACGAATCGGTCGCGCGTGGGATTGTGCAGGTCGGTCGGGTCGACGTGCAGGCCGTACTGGTACAGCGCGGTGAAGATGTCCGCGGCGGACAGATCGCCGCCGATGTGCACGGCGCCCTCGTAGGTGCCGCACAGGTGCAGCAGCTTCGATCGCAGCTCGAATGCCAGGTCTTCCAGCTCGGCGACCGAGCGCCGTCCGGCCTCGGTCTGCAGGGTGGATTCACCCATTCGCATGCCTCCTCGTCGATGACACGGGCGTCGACGAGCGGCCCTGAGGGGCGTCGCCGTCGACTCTTGCTCTGGTGCCGGGAGCCCGTTCCGGGGTCCGACGAGGCGACAGTAACACGATGTTGTTTACAAGTAAACAGGACTGTACATAAACTTGTTTAGGGGTGCTTCTCGGCATCCCTCGGTCCATCCACAAGACACAGAGAGGTGCTTGAGCGACATGACGGAGACATTGGAGACGGTCCGCACAGGGCTGTACATCGGCGGCGCGGAGCGCCAGACGAGCGAGACCCTCGCGATCGCCGACCCCGCGAAACCGGGCGTGGTGGTCGGCCACGCCGCCGCGGCGACGACGCAGGACGTGGCCGACGCGGTCGCGGCGGCGAAGGAGGCGTTCCCCGCGTGGTCGGCACTGTCGGCGACCGAGCGCGCCGACCGGATGCGGTCCGCACTCGAGGGGATCGCCGAAGCGCGCGACGACGACGCGGCCATCCTGTCGCAGGAGAACGGCAAGGTCCGCTTCGAGGCGTGGGTGGACTCGCTCGTGTTCGAGATCCGCTGGAACCTCGCCCTGATGCTGGCCGATGAGGTCGACACGGGGAAGGTGCTGCCGGTCGTGCCCGGCATCCCGGTCGAGACGGTCGTCTCGTACCAGCCGCTCGGCGTGGTCACGGTGATCGTCCCGTTCAACTGGCCGATCGCGATCCTGGGGGCCGCGCTCCCGCATGCGCTCCTGGCCGGCAACACCGCGATCGTCAAGCCGCCGCCCTCGGCGCCCCTGGCCACGACCCGGGTCGTGCAGCGCATCGCCGAGAAGCTCCCGCCGGGCGTGCTGAACGTGGTGACCGGCAAGGACGAGAACATGGCCGGCCTCGTGCGCAACACCGACATCGCCAAGGTGTGCTTCACCGGCAGCGTCAACGGAGGCAAGCGCATCATGGAGATGGCGTCGTCCACCCTCACGCGAGTCACCCTCGAGCTGGGTGGAAACGACGCGGCCGTGTTCCTCGAGGACGCGATCCTCGACGACACGCACCTCGACCGCCTGTACGCGGCCATCTACGACACGACCGGGCAGATCTGCATGAACGCCAAGCGGGTGTTCGTGCACAACTCCCGGCTCGACGAGGTCGTGGCAGGGCTCAGCGCCCGCCTCGACAAGGCCGTGCTCGGCTATGGGTTGGACGAGGGCACCACGATGGGCCCGCTGCACTCTCCTGTGCAGAAGGCGTTCGTACAGGAGATCATCCAGGAGGCGAAGGATGCCGGCGCCGACGTGCGGGAGTTCGGCGAGCTGCCGGGCGGCGAGCTCGGGGAGGGCAACTTCGTGCGGCCGGCCATCGTGGTCAACCCCGACGCGTCGCTGCGCGTGGTGACCCAGGAGCAGTTCGGGCCGGTGATCCCCGTGATCGGGTTCGACACGGAGGACGAAGCCGTCGCCCTCGCCAACGACACGTGGGGAGGGCTCTGCGGATCCGTGTGGACCGCCGACGCGGATGCTGCCAACCGCGTAGGCGGCCAGCTCGTCTGCGGCTACGTGTGGGTCAACGATCACGGCGCGACCCGCCTCGACCTGCGGGCGCCGTTCGGCGGCATGAAGCAGTCCGGCATCGGACGCGAGCAGGGCATCGAGGGTGTGCGGGCGTTCCAGGACACCCGCTCGATCGCGACGATCGACGCTGCGGCCCTGGCCGCGCAGGCGCACTGATGGCCGGTCGCGGCCGACATCCTCGGCTTCGCTTGCCGGGGGCGTCGGCCGCGACGCGCCGCGCCTGCGCCGCATCTCCGCGAGAGCGGCAGGGAGTGCTCGGTAGACTCGTGTCACGGATTCCGACGTGATCCGGCGCTGGAATGGAGTGCGCGTGACGAGCGACCTGGATGCAGGGGCCGTGCCGCACTTCGTCCGCACGCCGGAGATCATCACGTCGCCGCTCGAGGACGTCATCGACACCAACGAGTTCACTCCCCGCCTTCTCCACCTCATCTCGAACGCGCTCGTCTGGCGCGAATCGCGACTGCTGCGTCAGGCGTTCGACCTCGGGACCAACGACTGGCGCGTCATCTCCGCCCTCTCGATCCGTCCCGGGTCCACCTCGACCGACATCTCGGAATTCGTCGCGATGAACAAGGCGATCGTCTCCAAGAGCGTCAACACACTGATCGCGCGCGAGCTGATCGTCGCCGCCGATGGCAAGCGCGGTTCCCGGCATCTGTATCTCACGCGCTCCGGCGCCGACATGCACGACCGCATGAAGCCGCTCTCGCTGCAGGGGCAGGAGATCGTGCTCGCCGACCTCGACGACGCCGAGGTCGCGCAGCTGAACACGCTCCTGCGCAGACTGCTGCAGAAGACGCCCGAGCTCTCGCGCTCGGACGCGTCGGGCGACTCTGCTGACGAGTACGCCGCGACCTGATCGGGATCGCACGGCGAGGCGGGATCCCGGGCGGATTCCCATGTCGCCAACTTACCTATAGACATTCCCTATGTACATAGGTACAGTCGAAGGCGCAGCGCACCGCAGCGCTCCGGCTGAAAGCGGAAAGGACCTCGATCAGTGTCGAAGACCACGCACGTCATGGCCAACCCCCAGGCGGCTCTCGAGCTCGTGAACGACTACTCGCTCGAGATGACCGGCAAAGACGTTCCCGGTCTGATCGAGGCGAAGGACAGCATCCCCGCCGGCACGCGGATCAACGTGACCTTCCTCGGCAATGAAGACCTCGAGATGCGGGTCGCCGCCGCTGCCGCCGTGCGCGAGATGGGCTTCGTCCCGGTGCCGCACATCTCGGCCCGCCGCCTCGCGTCCCGCGCGCAGCTCGAGGAGTTCCTCGGACGCCTGCGCGACGTGGGTGCGACCGACAGCGTGTTCGTGGTCGGCGGAGACCCGAGCACCCCGGAGGGCCCGTACGAGGACTCGTACGACGTGATCCGCACCGGGCTCCTCCTGGACTACGGCGTGAAGGACGTCTCGATCGCCGGCTATCCCGAGGGCCACCCCGACATCTCCGACGAGGTGCTCTGGCGCGCGCTCGAGGACAAGTCCCTGTCACTGTCGCAGCAGGGTCTCGGCGCGACGATCCTGACCCAGTTCTCGTTCGACACCGACCCCGTGATCGACTGGATCCAGCAGGTGCGCGGGCGCGGCATCACGAGCACGATCCGCATCGGCACCCCCGGCCCCGCCGGCATCAAGCGACTGCTCGGCTTCGCTCGGCGCTTCGGCATCGGGGCGAACGCGATGATCGTGAAGAAGTACGGCTTCTCGCTCACGAACCTCATGGGCACCGCGGGACCCGACCGCTTCGTCACCGACCTGTCCGCCCTGCTTGCCGAGGCCTCGACCACGCCGGCCGCCGACGGTGCGGCCACGCCGACCACGGTCACTGGTCCCGTCAAGCTGCACTTCTATACCTTCGGCGGCCTGTTGGCGACGGCGGACTGGGCGCGCGACTACGTGCGCGCGCAGTCCTGACAGGCTTTACCCATGACTGTGCACACCGAAGCCCTGCGCGACCACGCCTGCCTGATCGTCCACGGCCCCGACCGGCCGGGGATCGTCTCGGCGGTGACGGCGCTGATCACCCGCCATCAGGGCAACATCGTCGCGCTGGACCAGTACTCCGACGATGCGAACGGCGGCGCGTTCTTCCAGCGCGTCGTGTTCCACCGTCCCGATCTCGCCGCCGCGCTGCCCGAGATCGAGGCCGACCTCGCCAAGACGGTGAGCGCCCTGGGCCTGGAGTGGCGCATCACCGACCAGTCGGTGCCCAAGCGCATGGCGATCCTCGCCTCCACCTCCGATCACTGCCTGCTCGAGCTGCTCTGGCGTCACCGCCGCGGCGAGCTGCCCGTCACGATCCCGATGGTGATCTCGAATCACACCAACACGGCGGAAGACGTGCGCTCGTTCGGCATCCCCTTCTTCCACGTCCCGTCGCAGGGTCCCGACAAGTCCGCGGCCGAGGCGAAGATCCTCGAGCTGGTCAAGGACAACGTCGACTTCATCGTCCTCGCCCGGTACATGCAGATCATCTCGGAGGACTTCCTCGACCAGGTCGGTGTGCCGGTGATCAACATCCACCACTCCTTCCTGCCGGCGTTCATCGGCGCCGCGCCGTATCGCAAGGCGAAGGAGCGGGGCGTGAAGCTCATCGGCGCGACCTCGCACTACGTGACGAAGGACCTGGACGAGGGCCCGATCATCGAGCAGGACGTCGCGCGGGTCAACCACGCGATGAGCGCCGCCGACCTGCAGAGCCGAGGGGCGTACGTCGAGCGCGCCGTGCTCTCCCGGGCCGTGCAGTGGCACGCGCAGGACCGCGTCATCCAGTACGGCAACCAGACCATCGTCTTCACCGACAGACCGTGACCACCGGATGCCTCGCCCGAGGCATCCCGAACCGAACTGAGGAGTTCACCATGGCACCCAAGAACCTGCAGGAGGTCATCGACCAGGCCGCGAGCCCGGTCGAGCTGCTGCGCAACTCGCAGATCGGGTCGTACATCTACCCGGTCGTGCCCTCGGACTTCCAGAACTGGATCAAGGAGCAGAAGGCGTGGCGTGACACCGCCGTGCTGTACGACCAGTCGCACCACATGGACAACCTGTTCCTGCGCGGCTCCGACGCGATCCGGCTCATCTCCGACACCGCGATCAACTCCACCGCGGTCTTCCCGGTCGACAAGGCGAAGCAGTACGTGCCGACGACGGCATCCGGCCACGTCATCGGCGACGGCATCCTGTTCCGCGAAGCCGAGGACGAGTACGTCTACGTCGGCCGCGCGCCCGCGGCGAACTGGCTGCTCTACCACGGCGAGACCGGCGGCTATTCGAACCTCGACATCGAGATCGACCGCCGCTCGCCCTCGCGCCCGTACGGCCACGAGGTCACGCGCAAGTACTACCGCTTCCAGATCCAGGGCCCGAACGCCTGGTCGGTCATCGAGAAGCTCAACGGCGGCCCGCTCGAGCAGCTCAAGTTCTTCAACATGTCGACGATGACGATCGACGGAACCACGGTGCGCACGCTCCGCCACGGCATGGCCGGCGCGCCGGGCCTGGAGATCTGGGGACCCTACGCCGACCACGACCGCATCTGGACCGCGATCGTGAACGCGGGTGCGGAGTTCGGGCTCGTCCCGGTGGGCTCGCGCGCATACCCCTCGAACACGCTGGAGTCGGGCTGGATCCCCTCACCGCTCCCCGCGATCTACACGGGCGCCGAGGAGCGCGGCTACCGCGAGTGGCTGCCCGCGGACGGGTACGAGGCGACCGGGACGCTCGCCGGATCGTTCGTGTCGGACGACATCGAGGACTACTACCTCACCCCGTGGGAGCTCGGCTACGGCAACTTCGTGAAGTTCGACCACGACTTCATCGGCCGCGACGCGCTCGAGCAGGTCGATCCCGAGACGCAGCGCAAGAAGGTCACGCTCGCCTGGGACGCCGACGACCTCGGCAAGGTATGGACGTCGCTGCTGAACGTCGACGGCCCGAACTACAAGTTCTTCGACCTGCCGCTGGCCAACTACGGTTCGGCCAACTACGACGCCGTCGTGGATGAGGACGGCACGGTCGTGGGCTACTCGATGTTCACCGGCTACAGCGCGAACGAGCGCCGCGGCCTGTCGCTCGCGACGGTCGACCCCAACGTGCCCGAGGGCACCGAGCTGAAGGTCGTGTGGGGCGAGCCGAACGGCGGCACCACGAAGGCCAGCGTCGAGCCGCACGAGCAGACCGAGGTCCGCGTCGTCGTCAGCCCGGTCCCCTACTCGACCGTGGCCCGCGCGACGTACCAGGGCGGCTGGCGCACCAACTACCAGCCCGCCTGACCCGGCACAATAAGCTCGAGGGGGTTCGGAGGCTTCGGCTGCCGAGCCCCCTCGCACCATTTCCGCCGAAGGAGACGCCGTGAGCCTGCGCTACGCTCTGCTCGCGCTCCTGCGCGTGGGGCCGCTGTCGGGGTACGACCTGCAGAAGCAGTTCTCGCTCTCGGTCGGCCACGTGTGGCACGCGCCGGACTCCCAGATCTACCCCGAGCTTCGCAAGATGGAGACCGAGGGTCTCATCGAGGGCGAGGAGCAGACCCGCGGACAGCGCGGCACCCGGCGGGTGTACCACGTGACGGATGCCGGCGAGCGGGCCTACCTGGCGTGGATGCAGTCGCCGCTGGACTACCAGCGCGTGCGCGATCCCGCGCACCTGCGGGCCGCCTACCTCGAGAACACGACGCCGGAGGCCGCGCGCGCGTTCTTCCACGGGCACATCGCCGAATGGGAGTCCGAGCTCGAGCAGTGGGAGCAGGAGCTGCGGCGCATCGACGCGCGCGACAACCCGATGCTCGTTCGGCGCCTCGCGGTCACCCCGGAGGACGAGAAGGAGCGCACCGTCGCCTACAAGCGGTTCGCGTACGAGGGCCTCGTTGACCGGGCGCGCATCGAGATCGCGTGGGCGCGCCGCGGCCTGGGCTTGGTCGAGCGTCTCGACGGCACCGACTGACCCTTCGTTCCCGCTTTCCCCTCTCCCTTTCCGCGAGACTGCATGGGGGGCGCGAGACTGTGGGGATTCGCCTCAGTCTCGCGGTGCCCATGCAGTCTCGCGGTCCGAGGAACTGGGAACCCGCGATCCGAGGAACCTAGAAGACGTACTCCATCAGGTCGAGGCCGAGGGTGCGGAACGCCTCGTGCGCCCGCAGCCGATGGGTGATCGACAGGTCGTCGAAGCACACGATCAGCGCGTAGGACACCCCGGCCCGCGGTCCGGCGAGCACCCCCGCCTCGATGCGGATGCCGGCATCCTGACCGGTCTTGTTGATGAAGAGCAGCCCGTGCTCGTCGTCGTCGTGATCGAACGGATCGAGTCCGGTCGCGGACGCGACCAGCGAGAGGTCGTGGTTGAGGCTCAACCACTCCGCGACCTGCGCGCTCACGCCCGCCGACACGGCTTGCGAGTTCACCAGCGCCGCGAATACGTCGGCGAGCTCGCGCGCCGTGCCGAGCGCGACATGGGGCGCGTCATCGGGCCCCCGCTCGTCGCGGAATCGATCCAGCAGCGCCGAGTGCGTGAAGCCGAGCTGCTCGATGCGCGCCCGCACCGCCGGCAGGCCGACGCGCTCGATCAGGGCGTTCGCGGCGAGCGCGTCGCCGGTCGCCGCGGTGAGCACCGCCAGATCGATCAGCGGCAGCGCCGGCGCCTTCAGGTGCTGCCAGATCCCCGCGACCGAAACCGGCTCCAGCGTGGACTTGTCGATGATCTCGAGCGGATCGAGCGCGCCCGACTCGAAGCCGGCGGCGACCTCGATCAGCAACGGCACGACCCCCAGTCCCGCGACCGGCAGGGTGACGAAGTCGTCGCCGGCCAGCACGGACGTGCCGCGGTCGAGATCGGTGATGCGCACCGAGATGCGCGCGCCGGACGCGGCCAGATCGTCCAGCGCCTTCAACGTGGATGTGAACGACCTCCGTCCGACGGCGGCACGCCGGGGTAGACGTCGGTTGCTTCGTCGCGACCCCCGCAGCGACTCGGCGTCCTTCTTGGGCTCAGGGGCAATGCCCACCAGTGTTCCTTCCGGGTGAAAAGGACAGTGAGGGTGCGTCATCGCAGCGGACGCGCGGCGAGGAGCGCGTGTTCAGTTGTCGCGGGTGATTCGGGATGCCGCGCACGGTCGGGTGACAGGCGCGGGTGGTGTCACCAGATTGTGACGCGTTTGTCGGCGTCGAGCCAGAGCTCGTCCGACTCCGAGACCTCGAACGCGTCGTAGAACGCGTCGATGTTCCGGACGATCTGATTGCAGCGGAACTCGTTCGGCGAGTGCGGGTCGATCGTCAGCAGGCGGATGGTCTCGGCATCCCGGCCCTTCTGCTGCCAGATCTGCGCCCACGACAGCAGGAGCCGCTGGATGCCGGTGAACCCGTCGATCACGGGGGCGTCTTCGCCGTTCAGCGACAGTTCGTAGGCCTTGATCGCGATGCCGAGTCCTCCGAGGTCGCCGATGTTCTCGCCGATCGTGAGGGCGCCGTTGACGGTGTTCTCCTCGGACAGCCCCTGCGGAACGAGCCCGTTGTACTGCTCGATCAGGGCGCTCGTGCGCTCGTCGAACGCGGCGCGGTCGGCATCCGTCCACCAGTCCCGCAGCGAACCGTCGCCGACGAAGCGACTGCCCTGGTCGTCGAAGCCATGGCCGATCTCGTGGCCGATCACGGCCCCGATGCCGCCGTAGTTGGCCGCGGCGTCGCGGTCGGCTTCGAAGAACGGATGCTGCAGGATCGCCGCCGGGAACACGATCTCGTTCATGAGCGGGTTGTAGTACGCGTTG
>JAESFR010000331.1_pt1 | contig 11127 bp, 13 predicted proteins | sample 9266191 | NCBI WGS metagenome assembly JAESFR01 (sample SAMN14503063, study PRJNA617104) | algae metagenome | isolation source: Pleurocapsa minor HA4230-MV1 and co-occurring heterotrophs from cement on... | place: USA: Nuuanu Pali Lookout, Hawaii | collected 2009-07-20
CGGCGACATCCTCTCGTACGCGGTCGGCGCGCAGATCGCCGACCGCGCCGACATCGTGCGTGCGTTCAACTGGCCGGATCGCGAGCTCTCATCACCGTCGTACTGGTCCGAGGACCGCCTGCACATGAACTCCCGCGGCCACCATCGCGTCGCGGCTCGCGTGCTCACGGCGCTCGGCATGGAACCGCCGTCGGAGTGGTGGTCGCTGCCGCCGTTGCCGCCGGCGGCACGGATGGGAGCATCGGCGTACTACCGCGAGCATCTCGGCCCGTGGGTGCGCAGGAGGCTCACCGGAACGTCGTCCGGCGACGGACGCGAACCCAAGCACGCCGCCTGGGCCCTGCTCGAGCCGTCAGGCGCCTGACGGGTCGCGCACCGAGTAGACGAGCTCCGCGAACTGACCCGCGCGTCGGGCGGACTCGAGCGAAAGCCGGTGCGAGTCCAACCGACGGGGGAGCAGCGGCATGCCCGCCTCGAGGGTGACCGGCGCCACCGACACACGGACTTCGTCGAGGTGTCCGGCGTCCGCGAACTGACCGACCAGATCGCCGCCGCCGACCAGCCAGATGTCTTTGCCACGGGCGGCGTCGACGAGCTCATCCCACAGCGACCCGACGCCACCGGATCGGAAGCGGATGTCCGCTCCCGCAACCGCGGGCTGGGTGCGCGAGGACATCACGAAGCTCGCGATGTCGCGATAGAACCACTTCTCGGGGTGGGTCGACAGCTCTTCGTGGTCGTAGACCCACCGGTACGTCGATGACCCCATGACGAGGGCTCCGACCCCGGCGAGGAATCCGGCGAACTCGTTCTCGGCCGAATCGGCACCCGGAACCTCGAAGAGCCAGTCGAGCGAGTGCTCCTCGTCGGCGAGGAAGCCGTTGAGGGTTACCGCCGTGTTGTAGATCACCCGTGACATGGCCGACACGATAGCGGGGGATGCCGACACCTTGTCTCGTATTCAACCATTCAGTATTATACTGATCAGTTGAGCAAAGGATGAGTGAGCATGAGCACGGATGCGCTGAGCCGCACGTTCGCGGCACTCGCCGATCCGACACGTCGCGCGATCCTGGACCGACTCACGCGCGGCGAGGCCACGGTGGGGGAGCTGGCCGAGCCGTTCGCGATGACATTCGCCGCCGTCTCCAAGCATCTTCGGGTGCTCGAGGCGGCCGGTCTGGTCACGCGCGGACGGGACGCGCAGTTCCGCCCGGCCGCGCTCGACCCGCGTCCACTCGCCGCCGCGTCGGTGTGGATCAGCGACTACGCGCGCTTCTGGGAGGACAGCCTCGGCGCGCTCGACTCCTACCTGAACGCCCTGCAGCATGCGGAGGACCGCCCCGGTCTCCGCTCCGCCCGACCCCACCCTGAGGAGAATGACAATCACTGAGTACTTCACCGTGTCCCGCACGATCGCCGCGCCGCGCGAGCTCGTCTTCGATGCGCTCACCACCCCCGAGCACTTCGCGGTCTGGTTCGGCACCGCGGCGGTCGAGGTGCCGCAGGAGACGCTGCAGATGGACGTGCGCCCCGGCGGAGCCTTCCGAGCCGTGATGCATCTGCCCGACGGCAACCGCATCCACTGGTCGGGAACCTACGTCGAGGTGGAGCGGCCCGCGCGCGTCGCCATGACTCTCACCGACCAGCCGGATGACGACGCGGGGCTGCCCGTGCTGTTCGATCTCGAAGAGGTGGACGGCGGGACGCTTCTGACCGTGCGCCAGGACCGCTCGGACTTCTCCGACGAGCAGGTCGCGGCGACGATCGCCGGGTACAACGCGTTCATCGACGACATCGAGCGGGTGGTCGCGAAGCTCAGCGCCTGACGCGCGGCGTCCGTGTCAAGCCCTTGCCGAGCGCCGGGTCGCCCGGCGAGAGTGTGAGGATCAGGCGCGCTGCCCGCCGCGCCGAGGAAAGGAAGTGCCATGAGCATCGGAGCCGGAGTAGTCCTCTTCGTCATCGGGGCGATCCTCGCCTTCGCCGTCAATGTGCAGCTCGACTGGATCAACCTCGACCTGATCGGCTACATCCTCATGGGCGCCGGAGTGGTCGTGTTCGTCATCGGCCTGGTGCTGATGATGCGCCGGCGCTCGAGCGAGACGGTCACCCGCACGGCTGTCGACCCCGCCGCGGGTGAGCGCATCACCCGCCAGTCCACCAGCACCACCGACGACACGATCTGAGGCGTCACCGCCGACAGACCGGAGCCCGGATCGACGCGCCGTTTCGCACGTCGATCCGGGCTCTGTCACGTCAGACCGGGGGCGCCGTCATCCTGTGGACGCCGGATCCCGCGGGTCGATCATGATCATCCCCTCGGATGCCGCGCCGCCGAGTCCGGGCAGCAGCCGAGCCCCTTCCTCGAGGTCGACGACCCGATGGACGAGGTCCTGCGGGCGAAGGTCTCCGCTCTCGATCAGCTCCAGCATCCCGGCGTAGTCGACAGCCGCCATGCCGTGGCTTCCCATCAGGTCCAGCTCCCACGCGATCGCGCGGGCCATCGGCACGGGGGAGAGACCGCTCGGGGAGGGCAGGAGCCCGACCTGCACGTGCCGGCCCCGCCGCCGCAGACTCAGGATCGCGTCGGCGCAGGTCTGCTCGCTTCCCACCGCATCGATCGACACATGACTGCCGCCGTTCGTGATCTCGGTGACGGTCGCGGCCACCGACGAGCCGTCGGCCAGGACGGTGCGATCGGCGCCGACCCGCCTCGCGGCCTCGAGCGCGGCGGGGGAGCGGTCCACCGCGATCACGCGCGCACCGAGTGCCTTCGCGATCATCGTGGCGCTCAGCCCGACTCCACCCGCTCCGACGACGGTCAGCCACTCACCGGGCTCGATCCGCGCCCGTGCGGTCAGGGCGCGGTAGGCGGTCGCGAACCGGCAGCCGAGCGCTGAGGCCGCCTCGAAGGAGACGGATGGGGGGATCGCGACGAGATTCGCGTCCGCGGCGTGGATCGCGACGCGCTCGGCGAACGAGCCCCAGTAGGTGAAGCCGGGCTGCTCCTGGAACGGGCAGACCTGAGCGTCTCCGCTCAGGCACCACTCGCATCGACCGCATCCGCTCACGAACGGCGCCGTCACGCGATCGCCCGGCCGCCATCCGCGCACCTCGGCGCCCACCTCGATCACGGTCCCGGCGAACTCGTGCCCGGGCACGTGCGGCAGGACGATGTCGTCGTGGCCGGCCCACGCGTGCCAGTCGCTGCGGCACAAGCCCGTCGCGTGCACCCGGATGATCGCGCCGTCCGGGGTGGGGTGGGGCTCCGGAACATCGCGGACGGAGAGGGGACCGCCGAGAGAGTCGTAGATCAGAGCGCGCACGGTCGCTTACGCTACGCCATCGCCGCCTGATCGATCGATTGACTTGTATTTACTATCGATATTCGATAGTTTTCTGTCGTTACCACAGGAGGCGCATGATGCAGAAGTCGACGATTCTGGCGTTGCGGATGATCATCGTGCTCTCGCTGATCGGCTCACTCGTCGTGCAGACAGTGATCGTGCCACTGCTGTGGATGGACCTGGCGGGGGAGTCGCTCGGCATCAGGAGCGCCGTCGCGTCGATCATCGTGTTCGGCGTGCTCACGATGCAGGTCTTCGCGGTGTGCGTGTGGCAGCTGCTGACGCTCGTCCGTCAGGGTGCCGTCTTCTCCGAGGCTTCGTTCCGCTACGTCGACGTCATCATCGGTGCGGTGCTTGCCGCAGCCGCTGACGTCTTCGCGCTCGCCGTACTGCTGGCACGGGGCGAGGCGGCACCCGGCGTCGTGGGCATCGTCTGCGGTTTCGCGCTGGTGCTGGGAGGGATGGCTCTGCTCGTCGTCGTGATGCGGGCGCTGCTCGCGCAGGCGATCCGACAGGACGAACAGGCCCGCACACTGCGCACCGAGCTGGACGGCGTCATCTGATGGCGATCGTGGTCGACATCGACGTCATGCTGGCGCGCCGCAAGATGGCGGTGGGCACGCTCGCGGAGCGCGTGGGGGTCACGCCGGCCAATCTGGCCGTCCTGAAGAACGGTCGCGCGAAAGCGGTGCGGTTCACGACCCTCGAGGCGCTGTGCGAGGCGCTCGACTGCCAGCCAGGGGACCTGCTGCGGTGGGAGCCGGACGGCGATCAGTCCGGCTGACGGATCACGCCCAGAAGCGGGCGCTCTCTTCGGGCTTGGCATCCGTCATCTGGATCTCGCAGATGAGGTCGTCCTTCCAGCGGAACAGCTGAGCGGAGTAGTTGTGCAGCGTGCTGCCGTTGCGGGCCGCCCGGATCTCGAGCATGACCAGGACGCGATCATCGCCCACGATGACGGGCTGCTGCGTGAATGCGACGCGATACTCGACCGGCGCCCGCGAGATCATCTCCCGCAGCGACGCGACATAGGCGTCGGCGCCGTGCACCAGCGACTCACCGCCGTCGTCGGTCGTGACGTGCGCGACGAGGCCGTCGGACAGCAACGCACGCAGCGCGGAGAAATCGGCGCCGTCGAACGCCGCGAGAAAGCGCTCCGCGGCATCCACCCTCTCGGAAGCGCGCACGGTGCGATTGTCCCGCGACACCGCGCCCGCACTCAAGGGGAGGTCTCCGATGTGCCCACGGCACTGCGCCGCTGCATGTGGACTGACATAATGTGCATTATCGGCAAATACCTGCACAGCGGAGAGAATCACAGACTCAGGATGCCGGAGCCGGCGAATCCGCCCGGAACGCCGTCACCGCATCCCGCACCGTCCGGTAGATGTGCGCGTTGTCGAAGTGCTCGAGCGTGTCGAGCTTGGTCAGGACCTCCATCAGGTTCGGGTCGACCTCCGCGAGCGCGAACACCCGGTGCTCGCTGTGCAGGACGTCGATGAGACCCGCGAGGTTGAGGCTCGCCGAGTAGTCGATGTCTCCGATGGACGAGCAGTCCAGCACGAGCCACCGCACGCGCGACGGAGCGGCCGCGATCAGTTCCTGGATCCGGTCCACGAAGAGACTGGCGTTCGCGAAGAACAGGCGGGAGTCGAACCGGAACACCAGCAGCCCCGGAAGACTCTCGGTGCCGGGATCCGCGGGCGTGTACGTGGGCTCGCCGCCCTTGTTCACGCCGACCAGGAAGTCGGTGGGCGTGTACGCCCGGCGGACCAGCTCGATCACCGAGAGCGCGATCGCGAGGATGATCCCCTCCTCGACACCCCACGCGAACACGACGGTCGCCGTCACGAGAGCGATCACGAACTCGCTGGCGCGCGCCCGCGCGATCCGGCGCAGACCCTTCAGGTCGACCAGGCCGAGCCCGATCATGAAGACGATCGCGGCCAGGACGGCGACCGGCATGTTCGTCAGGAATCCGGTGAGGAACAGCACCACCACGATCACCACGAGCGACATCGTGATGTTCGCCATCTGCGTGCGCCCGCGCTGCTCGTCGAGGATCTCCGTCTTCGTCGGGCTGCCGTTGACGACGAACGTGCCGGTCAGACCCGCCGCGATGTTCGCCCCGGCAAGCCCCAGGATGTCCTTGTTCACATCGACGCGTTCGCTGTGCTTCATCGCGAAACTGCGCGATGTCGCCGCACTCTGGGCGATGATCAGGAAGAAGCACGACAGCGCCACGCCCATCACGGCGGGGATGTCGGTGAGGTCGATGCCCGAGGGCAGGCCGAACGGCGGCAGCCCGCCTTGCACGGGTCCGATCACGGCGACGCCGTGGCTCGCCGCATCCAGCACGTTCGACAGGACGATCGAGAGCACCACCGCGATCACCGCGCCGGGGATCTTCGGATTGATCAGCTTCCCGCCCACGATGATCACGAGCGCTCCCCCGGCGAAGGCGAGCGTCCAGAGGTTGGCGTCGCCGAGGTGCGTGATCGTGTTCCACTGCTGCTCGAACCAGTTGCCGGTGCCCTTCGGGATGCCGAGCATGTCGGGCAGCTGACCCGTCAGGACCGAGATCCCGACGCCCGTGAGGAACCCGATCAGCACTGACGCGCTGAGGAAGTCGCCTAGGAATCCCAAGCGCAGAAGGCGGGCAAGGATCAGCATCCCGCCGCAGACGAGCGCGACGAGGCTCGTCCACGCGACCCACTCCGCCGAGTTCGGCGAGAGTCCCGAGATCCCCAGCCCGGCCAGTCCGGCCGCGAGGATCGCCGCGGTCGCCGAGTCGGCGCCCACCACCAGGAGTCGGGAGGATCCGAGCAGCGCGAACACGAGCGTCGGGAAGATGATCGTGTACAGGCCGGTGATCACGGGTGTCTGCGCGATCGAGGTGTATCCCATCACCTCGGGCACGGCCACCGCCGCGAGCGTCACGCCCGCGAGCACGTCGACGCCGAGCCAGGAGATCTGGTACTGCCGGATCCACTGCGGTACCACCCGAGTCACGATCGACATCGCGTCCCTCTCCCCACCGGACCCGCGGCGAGGCGGGCTGCTCGGATGCTAGTGGCGCCGTCCGCGGCCGGGCATCATTCGGGTGGGGTGATTGCGCCGCCTAGGCTCGAAGAGTGCTCGAGAGCCTGACCGGATTCGTCGTCGTGGCGGTCGCGATCCTCGTCGGGTACATCCTGGGCAGGATCGACCTGCTCGGAGAGCATGCGCGCCCTGTGCTGGCGCGCCTCACGTTCTTCGTGCTCTCTCCGTTCCTGCTGTTCGTCGTGCTCGCGCAAGCGGACGTGCGCACGCTCTTCTCCGCACTGCTGCCCGTCTCGGCGATCGCCGCGACGAGCGTGATCCTCGTCTCGGTGCTCATCACGCGCTTCGCGTGGCGGCGACCGATCGGCGACGTCGTGATCGGCGCACTGTCGGCCGGACAGGTCAACTCGAACAACATCGGCATCCCGCTGTCGCTCTACCTGCTGGGCAGCGCAGCCTATCCCGCTCCGGTGATCCTCTTGCAGCTGCTCGTGTTCACCCCGATCACGATGGCTGTCCTCGACGCGGCCACCTCCGGGCGGCCCTCGTTCTGGCGCGCCGTCGGCCGAGCGCTCACCAATCCGATCGTCATCGGGTCCGCGCTCGGCACGGCGGTCTCGGTGAGCGGGTGGGAGTTGCCGCCGATCATCTTCGAGCCTGCGCTGCTCATCGCGAACGCCTGCGTCCCGGTGCTGCTGATCAGCTACGGCATCTCGCTGTACGGTCAGCCGGTGCTCGGGCGTTCCGGAAGGCGCCGGGACATCGTGCTGGCGACCGGACTGAAGCTGGTGGTGATGCCCCTCGTCGCGTGGGTGTTCGCGGAGTTCGTGTTCGGCCTGTCGCCGCACGAGGTGCTGATCGTCGTCGTGCTGGCTGCCCTTCCGACCGCGCAGAACGTCTTCAACTACTCCCAGCGCTACGGCGTCGGCGAGACGATCTCGCGCGACACGGTGCTGCTCACCACGATCGGATGCGTGCCGGTGCTGCTGCTCGCGATGATCCTCCTGGGCTGAGTGCGCGCTCACTCCCCTGCCGACGGGAGCGCTCCCGTCGTTCGGCGACACACGCGCCGCGTCGGTCAACGACCTTCCGGCCGCGGGTCTATAGTATGACCGCACCTCGCAGGTAACTCCCAGGAAGGGAACCCACACATGACTACCGATTCAGCCGCAGAGAAATCCGCCGTCAACGGCATCCGCACCGCGCTGGGGATCGGCGGCGTCCTGTCCGTCATCGCCGGTATCCTCATCCTCGTCTGGCCCGGGCAGACGGCCATGGTCGTCACCGCGATCGTCGCGATCTATGCGATCGCGGCGGGCCTGGTCTACGCCGGCCTCGGCATCTTCTCGAAGGCGAAGGGCGGCTGGTCGCGGGTCGGGCACATCGCCCTGGGGATCCTGTTCATCATCGCCGGAATCATCGCGTTCCTGAACCTCGGGGCGGCGACGATCTGGTTGGCCGCGTTCGTCGGCATCCTCGTCGGCATCCTGTGGATCATCGAGGGCATCGTGTCGCTCTCGACCCTGAACGACGCCGCGTCCAAGGGATGGACGATCTTCTTCGCGATCGTGAGCCTCATCGCGGGAGTGTTCCTGCTCTTCAACGCGATCACCGGGGCGGCGATCCTCTGGTGGATCCTCGGCATCTCGCTGATCGTGCTCGGCATCATCCAGATCGTGCGCGCCTTCAGCTTCGGCAAGAAGGACCTGTAGGCCCCGCACGAAGGCACGAAGAAGCGCCCCGGCCGGTCCGGGGCGCTTCTTCGTGCGTCAATGCGGGATCGTGAGCGATCAGCCGACGGGCAGGTGCCTGCGCCACCAGTCCAGCACCGCGTCGAACCGCTCGACGCGGTGACGCGGCTGGCCGGAGCGGGTGAGTTCGTGGTTCTCTCCCGGGAAGACCAGCAGCTCGGCCTCGGTGCCCTGGCGCCGGAGCGCGGTGTAATACCTCGTGGCCTGCTCGAGCGGACAGCGGAAGTCCAGTTCGGAGTGGATCACGAGGGTCGGCGTGGTGACCCGGTCGACGACGGCCATCGGACTCTGCCGGGCGATCGCGTCCGGATCGGTGCCGACGTATTCGTCTCCGAAGAACGACCCGATGTCGCTCGTGCCCTGGAACGTCGCGGGGTCGAGGAAGCCGCGCTCGACGATCGCCGCGGCGAATCGGTGATCGTGAGCGATGATCCACGCCGTGAGGTAGCCGCCGTACGAGCCGCCCAGGATCCCCACGCGCGACGCATCCAGCATCGGATCGGCGTCGGTGACGCCGTCCAGGAAGTCCAGGACGTCGTGGGCATCGACGGTTCCCATCGCCTCGCGGATGCTGCGACCGTGCTCCCTGCCGTACCCCGCGGAGCCTCGCGGGTTGCAGTAGAGGACCGCGTAGCCCTCGGCCACCAGCACCTGCGTCTCATCGAAAAGATGTATGCCGTACGACGCATACGGTCCGCCGTGGATCTGCAGGAGCACCGGGAACGGCCCCTCCCCCGCCGGTCGGGCGACCCACCCGTGCACCGGGTAGCCGTCACGACCAGCGATCGTGATCTCGCGCGGAGCCACCGCGCCCACGTCTTCCGCGAACGACGTGAGCACCGAGCGGTCCCCGCCGGCATCGAGAACCGCGAGCTCGCCGAGCGAGGTGGGTGTCGCCATCGAGAACACGACCCGCTCCCCCGTCGCGTCGTGGGCGAGCACCTCCACGTCGCCGGCGACGAGCTCGACGATTCCGCCGCCGCGATCGACACGGAGCAGCCGCACCCGACCGCGGGCGCGGTCCTGCACGAGGAAGTCGTCGCCGACCGGGGTGATGTGGCTGCCCACTTCGCCGAGGTCGATCGTCTCGGCATCCGTCAGCCGTCGAGGAGCGCCGTCGTCGACGAGCCAGAGCGCCACGCCCGGAGCCACGAAGTCCGTGCCCGCCGGGCCCGGGTCGAAGGCGAGCATCGCGATCGCGCCGTCGTCGGCGACCGCCAGATCGTTGATCGACAGACCTGCGTCGCGGCCGAGGACCTCGCGCTGGCCGTTTCCGTCGGCCCGCACCGCGATCAGGCGCGACCGCAGGTCTCGACGGTCGCTCTCGATCTCGTCGACCACCGTGAGGATCTCGTCGCCGCGGAAGGCCACCCCGCCGTGCGACAGCGACCCGGACGTGAGCCTGCGCGGCTCGGCAGGCACGATCTTGCGCTTCGGGTCGGTCTCTCCGTCGGGCCGCACGGCGGCAGCCGGCTCGTACGACGGCTCGGCCGACGGGTCGGGTGCCGCCACGATGTGCAGGTGCGCCGGCCGGTCATCCAGATACCCCAGGCCGTTCGCGTGCCAGCGGACGCCGGTGATGCGTCGCGGGGCCTCGGCGGAGCCCTCGAGCCCCTCGACACTGCCGTAGCGACCGCGCTCGGGGACACGCGCGATGAAGGCGATCGACGCATCATCTCCCGACCAGTCGAAGTCTTCGACGCCGAGGGGAGCATCCGTCACCTGCACCGGCTCTCCACCCTGCGCGTCCACCACGTGCAGCTGAGGCCTGCCCTTGTCGTCGGCGCGGAGGAATGCGATGCGCGATCCGTCGCGAGACAGCCGGGGAGCGGCATCCGCCACGCCCCGTGTCAGACGGCGTGGCGTTCCGGAGGGCAGCTCGACGCGCCAGAGCTGCCCGACCGCCCGGTTCGCGGCGAGGTCCGGTCGCGACGTCGCGAAGACGGCGAACGACCCGTCCGGTGCGATCGCCGGCCGGCCGACCGAGACGAGCTTCGCGATGTCGACGGGGCGCATGTCACTCTCCCGCGAACGAGCTCGTGTCGCCGATCAGCCGGGTGTGCGACTCGGGGATCGGCTCGATCGCGGCGGAGGCCACCTCGGCGGCGAACTCGCTCACGTTGTAGAGCCGACCCGCCGACTCGCGGCGGGACGCGATCGCGCCGGGATTCGCCCGCTCGAGCAGGGTGGCGGTGATCGTCCCCTCGATCATGTCGCCCGAGACGACGACGAAGCCCACGCCGCGCCCCTCCAGCGCCGGGATGCGCTCGCGCAGGGCGTCCTCGCCAGCCCGCTTGGACAGCGCGACGGGGACGTACTCCGGCATCGTGGGGGTGGTGCGGATGAAATGCGCCTGGTGACTCGTGACGAACACCACGCGCGAGCCGCGGGAGAGCAGCGGCAGGGCGGTCTCGAGCACGCGCACCTGGGCGTCGCGGTTCAGCTGCAGGGCGTACTCCTCACCCATGCCCGACTCCATGCCTCCCGACGCGTTGAGGACGAGCACGTCCAGCGCGCCGAAGGTGCGCTCCACCTCGGCGAACATCGCCTGAACGGACTCGGGATCGGTCAGGTCCGCGCCGACGACGAGCACCTCGACGCCGAGGTCGCGCAGCTCGGCCGCGAGCTTCTCGGCGCGCGGAGCCTTGTTGCGGTAGTTGATCACGACGTTCGCACCGGCCTGCGCGAGATAGCGCGCCGTGTCGGCGCCGATGCCGCGCGAAGAGCCGGTGACCAGAGCGGTCTTGCCGCTCAGCGAACCGGACGGGAGGGGGGTGTCGGAAAGTGGCTCAGTCACCCCTCGACCCTACAACCGGGGTGCGGCCGCCCACCGGGCCCGAGACCGCGCAAAAGCCCCGTGTTAGGTTGGATTGAAAGGGGAGGAACATCGTGGAACTCATCCAGACCATCGAAGAATTCGCGTGGATCGGATGGCTGGTCCTGATCCTCGTCTTCCTCGTGATCGAGATGCTCACGCTCGACTTCAC
>JAESFR010000332.1_pt1 | contig 11102 bp, 7 predicted proteins | sample 9266191 | NCBI WGS metagenome assembly JAESFR01 (sample SAMN14503063, study PRJNA617104) | algae metagenome | isolation source: Pleurocapsa minor HA4230-MV1 and co-occurring heterotrophs from cement on... | place: USA: Nuuanu Pali Lookout, Hawaii | collected 2009-07-20
CTCTGATCGCCGCCGGATTCGTGGTGTACACGATCCAGCGGTCGTTCCCGCAGCTGCAGGGCACGATCGAGGTCGACGGTCTCGGACGCGACGTCGACGTGCAGCGCGACGTACTCGGCATCCCCACGATCTCAGCCTCCGACACCGACGACCTCTTCTTCGCGCAGGGATACGTGCACGCGCAGGACCGCTTCTGGGAGATGGACTTCCGCCGTCACGTCACCAGCGGGCGCCTCTCGGAGCTGTTCGGCGAATCGCAGCTCGCGACGGACAAGTTCCTGCGCACCCTCGGCTGGCGGCAGGTCGCTGCGCAGGAGGTCGCGGCGCTCGAGCCGACGGTGGCGTCGTACTACGACTCCTACGCCGCCGGGGTGAACGCGTACCTCGCCGCGCACGACGGGGCCGATGTCTCGCTCGAGTACGCGATCCTCGGCTTGCAGAACCCCGACTACGAGATCGAGCCGTGGACGCCGGAGGACTCGGTGGCCTGGCTGAAGGCGATGGCCTGGGACCTCCGGACGAACATCGAGGACGAGACCGAGCGGGCGCTCCTCGCCCCCGACTTCACATCGGAGCAGATCGACGAGCTCTATCCCGGCTATCCCTTCGACCGTCATCCCGTCATCGTCCCGAGGCTCGTGCGGCTGGTGAGCGCGGACACCACGCCCGAGGCGGGCGTGGTGACGGCATCCGTGGAATGGAGCGAAGCCGCCGACGTCGTCGAGGCCGTGAGCGCGCTGATCGGCGACTCCGGCGAGGGCATCGGCTCCAACTCGTGGGTCGTCTCGGGCGAGCTCACCGAGACCGGCATGCCGCTGCTCGCCAACGATCCGCACCTGGGCGCGGCGCTGCCCAGCGTGTGGCACCAGGTGGGCTTGAAGTGCCGCACGCTCACCACGGCGTGCCCGTTCGACGTCTCGGGGTTCAGCTTCTCCGGCCTTCCGGGCATCGTGATCGGTCACAACGAGCGGATCGCCTGGGGCTTCACGAACCTGACCACCGACGTCACCGACCTGTACCTCGAGAAGATCCAGGACGACGCGTACTGGCGAGACGGCGCGCTGATCCCGCTCGAGGAGCGCACCGAGACGATCGAGGTCGCGGGCGGCGACGACGTCGACCTCGTGATCCGCTCCACGGTGAACGGGCCCATCCTCTCGGGAGTGAGCGCGGACTTCGGCGCGATCGCGGCCGATCCGTTCACGGGTGCCAGCGGCGTGATCACGAGCCCGATCGCCCCGCCGGAGGGCGAGTACGCGGTGAGCCTGCGCTGGACCGCGCTCGATCCCGGAACGAGCGCCGAGGCGATCTTCGCGCTGAACGTCGCACAGGACTTCGAGGACTTCCGCCGAGCCGCCGCGCTGTTCGACGTGCCGGCGCAGAATCTGATCTACGCCGACGTCGAGGGGAACATCGGCTACCAGACGCCGGGGAAGCTGCCGGTGCGCGGTGCCGGTGACGGCTCGATGCCGCAGCCGGGCTGGGACTCCGCGTACGCGTGGCAGGGCTTCATCCCGTTCGACCTCCTGCCCACCGCCTACAACCCGCCCGAGAACTACATCGTCACGGCCAACAACGCGATCGTCGCCGAGGACTACCCCTACCTGCTCACGCGCGACTGGGACTACGGCTGGCGCGCGGCGCGCATCGTCGATCTGCTGCAGCGCAAGGCGGCCATGGGCGGCCTCACCGCGGCGGACATGCGCGACATCCAGGCCGACGACCGCTTCGCGATGGGCACGAGCCTCGCGATGGCGTACTCGGACATCTCGACCGGGAGGCCGGGTCCGGATGCGGCCCTTGACCTGCTCCGGTCGTGGGACGCGCAGAACCGCGCCGATTCCGAAGCGGCGGCGTTCGCGAACGTCCTGTGGGACGAGCTCGTGATGGACCTCTTCGTGAACGGTCGCGATGTCGCGGCACCGGTCACGGGTCAGGGTCGGCTGTTCCTCGTCGTCGGGGCGCTCCTGGATGACCCGGACTCGGAGTGGTGGACGAACTCCGCCCTCGGCATCCGCGGGCAGGAGGAGATGCTGACGTACGCGGCGAACAAGGCGTACGACCGGCTCGTCGCCCTGCAGGGCGACAACCCGTCCCGCTGGAACTGGGGCGCGCTGCACGCGCTGCCGCTGCGCAGCGACACCTTCGGATCGTCGGGCATCGCCCCGATCGAGATGCTGTTCAATCGGGGGCCTTACCCGGTGGGAGGCGGCTCCTCCGTCGCGAACGCGACCGGCTGGGACATTGGCGTCGACTTCTCGACAGTCACGGTCCCCTCGATGCGGATGGTGGTCGACCTCTCGGACTTCGACGCCTCGGGCTGGAACCACCTCACCGGTACGAGCGGCCACGCGTACCACCCGAATTACGTCGATCAGACGCCGGCCTGGCAGCGCGCGGAGCTCACCCCGTGGGCGTTCACCGAGCGGGCGGTGGATGCCGCCACAACTCACACCCTGGTCCTCGAGCCGGCGGACTGAGGCTCAGCCGCCCGCCGCGGGCGGTGTCTCCTTCGACTCCGCGAGCTCGTCGACCACGAGGTCGCGCTCCTGGATCGTGCCGTTGCGGTAGGCCTGGCGTCCGACCATGTGCGCGGAGAGCGGCGCGGTCGCGAGCTGGATGAGGACGACGGGCACGAGGAAGGCGACGACCGGCCACGAGCGCAGGGACAGCGCGATCGCGAGGCAGATCAGGATGAGGCCGAGCACCTGCGGCTTCGTCGCCGCATGCAGCCGGGTGGGCACATCGCGGAAGCGGAGCAGGCCGATCGCGGCCGTGAGGCACAGCAGAGCGCCGAGCAGGATCAGCACGAGGGCGGTCGTGTCGAGGACGGCATCCAGATCGATCATCGGTCGACGTTGTCCTTCCTCGCGACGAAGCGGGCGATCGAGATCGAGCCGAACACGCCGACCGCGGCGATGATCAGCAGGACGGGCAGCGTGCGGGTGTGATGGTTGATGGCCATCTCCGCGCCGAGCAGGCACATGACGAGCGTCAGCAGCACGTCCGAGGCCACCGCGCGGTCGAGGATCGACGGACCGACGACGACGCGCCACAGGGTCAGGAGCGCTGAGACCCCGAAGACGACGTAGATCGCGATGAGGAGCGCGTTCATACCGGGGCACCTCCCTGCCGCGGAGTGTCGACCTTCGCGTCGCGGATCAGCTCGAGCTGCGCCCGCGAGCCGACCGCGCGCACGATGCGGGCCTCCCACCCGAGGATCGAGCGCTTCTGGCGCTCGACGTCTTCGGGCGTCGAGGCTCCGATGACGTGCAGATAGAGGATGCGGCGGTCGCGGTCGGCTTCGATGATGAGCGAGCCCGGGATCAGCGACGTCGTGACGGCGGTGTGCGCCATGATCAGGTCGTCGTCGGTGCGCAGGTGCACCGCGATGATCGCGGCACCCGGCTGACGCCGGAGGTCGAGCACCTGCCACGCGACCAGGAGCGAGCCGCGCACGAGCGCCGCGAAGAACGTGACGACGAAGAGGAGGCCGTACCAGAGGTTCACACGGCCCGACAGCTCGACCGGGGGCAGCCGGAACACCCGGGTGACGGCGATCGCCGCGATCAGCCCGGTGAGGAACGCCAGCACGGTGAACTGCCCCCACAGCAGCATCCACAGGGCGACGAGCCAGACGAAGAACGGCAGCTGCCGCCAGACCTGCTGCAGCACGCCGCGCTTGCCGACCGCCTCGGGCGGGCGGATGCCGGCACCTCCCGCCGCCTGGCCGGTGCGTGTCACATGGTGGATCGGAGCGGTCATTGGCCGGCCTCCTCCTCGAGCTGCGCGATGCTGACCGGCTCGAGCAGGCTCGCGCCGATGCGCGCGCACACGTCGTAGAGCGGACCGGCGAACAGCGTGAGCCCGACCGTGACCGCGACCATGCCGGCCGTCGCCGCGGTCATGATGCGCGGGATGACCCGCCGCTCGGTCTCGACCGCCGCCGCGGGCGCCGCGCCGAGGTACGAGATGCGCGACTCGGTCTCGGACGAGTCCTCCTCCTCGCGCCAGAACGCGAGGTTCCAGGCGCGCATGAGCGCGTACAGCGTGAGCAGCGATGTGATGACACCGCCGACGATCAGCACCATCATGATCGGCGTGCCGACCTCGGCCGCCGCGTCGAACAGCGCGTACTTGCCGATGAAGCCCGAGAACGGCGGCAGGCCCCCCAGGTTCACCGCAGGGATGAAGTAGAGCACCGCGATCACCGGCGCCGCGCGCATGAGACCCTTCACCCGCAGGATCGACGTGCTGCCCGCCCGGCGCTCGATCAGCCCGACCGCGAGGAACAGGGTGGTCTGCACCACGATGTGGTGGACCATGTAGTAGATCGTCGCGCCGATCGCGGCGGGCGTCGCGATCGCGAGCCCGAACACCATGTACCCCACGTGGCTCACGAGCGTGAACGACAGGATGCGCTTGAGCTCCGCCTGCGCGACCGCGCCGAGCACGCCGACGATCATGGTGGCGAGCGCGACGATCAGCAGGAGGAAGTTGACGTCGTTGTCGCGGAAGAGCTCCGTCTCGGTGCGGATCAGCGCGTACACGCCGACCTTCGTCAGCAGGCCCGCGAAGACCGCGGTGACAGGAGCGGGCGCCGTCGGATACGAGTCGGGCAGCCAGAACGACAGCGGGAAGACCGCCGCCTTGATGCTGAAGGCCAGCAGCAGCAGCACGTGGAGCACCGTCTGGGTCTCCTGCGGCAGCTGCGCCATCCGCTCGGAGATCTGCACCATGTTCACGGTGCCGAGCGCGCCGTAGATGACCGCGATCGCGGCGAGGAACAGGATCGACGACACGAGCGAGACGACGATGTAGACCACGCCGGTGCGGATGCGGTTCTCCGTGCTGCCGAGCGTGATGAGCACGTACGAGGCGACCAGCAGGATCTCGAATCCGACGTACAGGTTGAACAGGTCGCCCGCGATGAACGCCGTGAAGATGCCCGCGGCCAGGATCAGGTACGACGGGTGGAAGATCGAGACCGGCGTGTCATCGTCTCCGTCCGCGGCACCCTGCCCCACCGAGAACAGGAGCACCGCGAGGAGGACGACGCTCGAGACGACGACCAGGAGCGCCGCCAGGCGATCGACGTACAGCACGATGCCGAACGGCACCGGCCAGCCGCCCACCGAGACCGCGATCGGGACCCCGCCCGCATCCACGGCGACCAGGAGCACCGCCGCGATGCCGCAGACGACGGTGAGCGTGACGACCGAGACCGCGACCTGCGTCTTGCGGTGACGACCGGCGATGAGGGCGATCGCCGCCCCGAGCAGGGGCAGCGTGACCAGGAGGGGGACGAGTGCGGCCATGCTCATGCGTCGCTGCCCTCCTGGGGCCCCGCCCCGGACCCCTGGCCTGCTGACGCGCCGCCCTCCGGCGGGCGGATGCGGCGCGGAGGCTCCTCGGCGCGACCGGCGGGCCGGTCCGTGGGTGCGTCGTCGCGGATTCCGGCGAAGTCGCGACTGCCGAGGACCGTGATCGGTGCGGTGTCGAGTCCGACGAAGTCGGTGGTCGAGTCGTCGGTCTCGAGCTCGGTCTCGTCGTCCATCGCATCCTCGGCGGCGGCTCCGCGGCCGCGCAGGGCGATGTCCTCCGCGTCGTCCTCGACTGTGTCGGCCTGACCGAGCTGCCACGAACGGTAGATCAGCGCCAGCAGGAACGCCGAGATCGCGAACGTGATCACGATCGCGGTGAGCGTGAGCGCTTGGGGAAGGGGGTCGGACATCTCCTCGGTCGTCGCCGCGGCACCGAAGAACGGCGCGACGCCGGGCTGGCCCATCACGATCAGCAGCAGCAGATTGGTCGCGTTGCCGAGCAGGAGGAAGCCGATGAGAACCCGCGTCAGGCTGCGCTCGAGCATCGCGTACACACCGCACGCGAAAAGGACAGCCATCACGACGATCAGGACGAGGGACACATCCATCAGGCGCTCACCTCGCTTCCGCGGGGAGCGGCCTCACGCAGTTCGTGCGCCTGCCGGTCGACCTCGGCGCCGAGGCTGCGGAGTACGTCGAGCACCAGGCCGATCACGACGAGGTACACGCCGACGTCGAACAGCGTCGACGTGACGAACTCGACGTGCCCGATTCCGGGGATCTCGGTCTCGAAGAAGAAGCTCGTCAGCGGCGGTGCCCCGAAGAACAGGGGCGCGATCGCGCACGCGACGGCGATCGACATCCCGGCCCCGAGGAGCCGGCCGGCGTCGGTGGGCGCAGCGGCCCCGAGCTCGTAACGGCCGCCCGCGACGTAGCGCATCACGAGCGCCATGCCCGCCACCAGGCCGCCGGCGAACCCGCCGCCGGGCAGGTTGTGGCCGGCGAACAGCAGGTAGAGCGACACGATGATGATCGAGTGGAAGAGGATGCGGACGACCACTTCCAGCAGGATCGACCGGTTCTCCGGCCGCACGCGCTGGCCGCCCACGAGCCACGCCATCCGCGCGGCTCCCGACCCCTCCCCGCGGGGACGCACGCCCTCCTCGGTCTCGACGAGCGGTCGTCGCGTCCGGGCGGCGGACGGCGGCAACGGCGCCGTCGAGCGCGACAGGGTGTCGGCGCGGTGCGTCACGAACACGAGCGACGCGACACCGGTCGCGGCGAGGATGAGCACCGAGAGCTCCCCCATCGTGTCCCAGCCGCGCAGGTCGACCAGGGCGACGTTGACGACGTTCTTGCCGTGGCCGATCTCGTACGCGAGGTCGGGGAACGACTCCGAGATGGGCTGCGCAGTGCGTGCCGCGGTCGCCACGATCGCGACGAGGGCCATCGTCAGACCGACGGCGGCCGCCAGCAGGGCGCGCGCGACGGGCCACACCGACGCGTTGTGCTCGCCCATGCGCGACGGGATCCGCCGCAGCACGAGAGCGAACGCGACGAGCGTCACCGTCTCGACCAGGATCTGGGTCAGGGCGAGGTCGGGCGCGCCGCTCGTCGCGAACAGCACGACCATTCCGAGCCCCGTGACCGAGACGAGCACGACGCCCGTGTAGCGCTTCCGGGCACGCACGGCGACGAGTCCGGCGGCGATCATGATCGGCGCGACCACGAGCTGCATGGGCGTCTGGTACGCGTCCAGCTGCGCCTTCCACTCGCTGCCCGCGAGCAGGGCCGTCCCCTCGGCGGCGACGAACACGACGAAGATCGTGCCGACGTACACCGGGAGGGATCCGCGCTGGGTGAGGGTCGTCGTGAGCACCGAGAGGCGCGCGATGCCTCGCAGCGTGCCGTTGTAGGCGTCGGCGGCGCTGAACGGCAGCAGGCGGCGGCGCCAGCCACGCGCGGCGCTGATCCAGAAGACGCCGGCCCCGACGACGATCGTGGCGAGCGAGATCCACAGGGCCGGCTCGAAGCCGTGCCAGAGCGCGAGATAGGCGGGGTGCGCGGGCGGGGCCACCGTCGGGGTGGATGCCGGCGCCAGCGCCGCGTACGGCTCGAGCATCGTGTTCAGCAGGGGCGCGGCGAAGCCCGCGACGACCGTGAGGCCCGACAGCAGGACCGGGGCGCCCAGGAAGCCGATCGGCGGGTCGGGCCACTCCGTCGGCGCGATCCGCACTCCCTCGGCGCGCTTGGTCCAGAAGGCGCCCCACACGAAGCGGATGCCGTACGCCGCGGTCAGCACCGAGCCGAGCACGATGCCGGCGAATCCGACGATCCCCCAGAGCGCTCCGCCGGCCGCCTCGTGCAGGAACGCCGCGAGCACGCCTTCCTTCGCGACGAATCCGATCGTCGGGATGACGCCGGCCATCGAGGCGACCGCGATGATCGAGAACGTCGCCATCACCGGTGCCTGGCGTCCGACGCCGCTCAGTTCGCCGATGTCGCGCGTGGAGAGCTGGCGGTCGATCACGCCCACCACGAGGAAGAGCGACGACTTGAACAGCGCGTGACTGATCAGGAGTGCCAGGCCCGCGAGCGCGGCATCCTGCGTTCCATAGCCGAGGACGACGGTGAGGAATCCGAGCTGACTCACCGTGCCGAACGCGAGGATGCGCTTCAGGTCGGTCTCGCGCAGCGCCTGCACGCCGCCGAGGAGCATCGTGAGCACACCCAGCCCGACCACGATCGGGCGCCAGCTGGGTGAGCCGGCGAAGACCGGGGCGAACAGGGCGATCAGGTAGATGCCCGCCTTGACCATCGCTGCCGCGTGGAGGTAGGCGCTCACCGGCGTCGGCGCCGCCATCGCGCCGGGGAGCCAGAAGTGGAACGGGAAGATCGCCGACTTGCTCACCGCGCCGACGAGGATCAGCACGAGCGCGGCATCCACGATCGTCCCGCTGGGCGCCTCGGCGAGGATCGTCGAGATGCTCGAGGTGCCGGTGTCCACGACGAGGAGCACGACGCCGATCAGCATCACGAGTCCGCCGAGCGACGTCACCAGCAGGGCCTGGAGAGCGGCCCGCCTGCTCGTGCCGCGACGGTTGTAGAAGCCGATCAGCAGATAGGACAGGACGCTCGTGAGCTCCCAGAACATCACGAGCACGACCAGATCGTCGGTGATCACGAGCCCGTACATCGCACCGGCGAAGGCCAGCAGCACGGCTGAGAACTGCGCGACGCCCTCGTCCTTCCCGCGGAAGTACCAGCGGCAGTACAGCATCACGAGCGCGCCGACGCCCGTGACGATCAGCGCCATCACCCAGGACAGGGTGTCCAGACGCATCGAGAGGTGGATGCCGAGAGCCGGGATCCAGTCGAATTCCTCGAAGGGAATGTTCCCGCTCAGCACCGCACCCGTCTGCGTCGCCGTGTAGACGAACGCCGCGATCGGCAGGAGGGCGGCGATGTAGAACGCGCGCGCGCCGATGCGGTGCACGAGCCACGGGAGCAGCATCGGAAGGACCGCGAACGCGCCGAGGAGGACCAGCATGTGCGGCCTCCTCGGGGTCGTCGGCCTCACGGCCCGCACGCAGGGGATGTCTGCAGAGCGGAGGCTCGGGCGATCGGGGTGTCGGTGTCCAGTCTATCGGCGCGCCGGGCGGCCCCGGGCCCGGTGTCGGTCCCGCGAGCGAGCGGGGACGCTCAGGCTGCGGGGTCCGTCGCGACCACGCCGGGGGTCGCCGGACCGGTGGTGTTGCCGACGCGGAACTCGCACGTGAAGCGGATCGAGGCCGCTGCGTCGCCGGCGAGCATCGCGGCCACCGCCACCCCGGCGGCGCGGCCCTTGTCGGCGGCGGGCTGCACCAGCGTCGTGAGCTCGTAGGGCGCGAGGCCGTCGACGACGATGCCGTCGAAGCCCGTGACACTGACGTCCTCCGGCACGCGCAGGCCGGCCTCCTCCGCGGCGCGGATGACACCGGCAGCGAGCAGATCGCTCTGCGCGATCACGGCCGTCGGGCGGGCCGACGGATCGGCGAACAGCTCACGGCCCGCGGCGAATCCCTCGTCGATGAAGCTCCCGGCGGCGCCGTACAGCTGGGCGTCGGGGAACACGTCGCGCCCCCCGGCGAGGCGCTCACGCGTGACGTCGACGGTGATGTGCTCGTCTACGCCGAAGCGGCCGCGGTCCCAGCCGGCGCGGATCGGGAGGGTCACGATCGCGACGCGCTCGTGCCCGAGCGACTTCAGGTGGCTCGCCGCCTGCCTCTGGGCCTCGCGGTTGTCCAGGCCGATCTTCGGGATGTCCTCGCCCGCGTCGCCCTCGATCACCACGACCGGGATGCCGCGGGCGGTCACCGCGGCGAGCGATTCGCGCAGCATCCCGCTGCAGCCGATCAGCACCGCCGCATCGAGCGGCGCGGTGGTCAGCGTCGGCGAGGCGTCGCCGGTGCCGGACGGCGCGTGATCGCGCAGCAGCAGCAGACCCGCGCCGAGAGAGGCGACGCCGTCGGCGAGGCCGTCCATCATGAGCGTCTTCACCGGATCGAGGAAGGCCGCTCCAAGGTGCTCCTCGAACACCACCCCGACGATGCCCGAGCGGCCGCGGCGGAGCGACGCCGCCCGCGGATCGGGTCCGGTGTAGCCGAGCGAGGCCGCGGCATCCCGTACGCGCTTGCGGGTCGCGTCGGATACGGCGGTCTTGCCGCTGAAGACCACGGACGCCGTCGATGCGGACACTCCCGCTTCGCGCGCGACGTCGGAGATGGTGGGTCTTCGGGTACTCATGACCTTCCGATGCTATCGCGGGAAGAGGTTGATCGCCGAATCGATTCGACGTTTGCCGAATCGATTCGGTAGAGTGTGCGGATGGACCTGGTTCTGACCCGCCCTCAGCTCGTGCGCTGGCGCACGGCCGTGTTCGCCATCTTCCTGGCGAGCGGCCTCGCCATCGCCACGTGGGCATCGCGGGTCCCCGCGATCAAGATCGCGCTCGACGTCGACAACATCCAGATCGGGCTGATGCTGCTCGGCGCCGGCATCGCGTCGATCGTCGGCCTGTCGCTGGCGACCGTCGTGCTCGCGCGCTTCGGTGCACGGACGGGCATGCTCGGCGCGATCATCGTCTTCGCGATCGGTGTCGCGGTGATCGGCGTCGGCACGGATGTCGCGCACTCGTACGTGATCGTCGTAGCCGGCCTGGTGCTGTTCGGGCTCGGCAACGGCGCAGTCGACGTCATGATGAACGTCGAGGGCGCCGCGATCGAGAAGCAGGTCGGCAAGACGATCCTGCCCTTGTTCCACGCCTTCTTCAGCTTCGGCACCGTGATCGGCGCGGGTCTGGGCGCACTCGCGGTGGTGCTCGGCATGAACGTGCTCATCCACACGTCGATCATGGCCGTGGCGATCCTGATCATCGGCTTCGTCACGCACGCGAACGTGCCCGCCCGCGAGATCACGATGGATCCCGCCGATGCCGAAGAGAAGCGGCACTGGCGCGAGCGACTGCACACAGCGATGTCGGCGTGGCGCGAGCCGCGCACCTATGCGCTGGGCGTGATCATGCTCGGCATGGCGTTCGCCGAAGGCGGCGCGAACGACTGGCTCGCGCTCGGCATGGTCGAGGGCCACGACACGACGCAGGCGATCGGCGCGCTCGGCCTCACGGTCTTCTCGGTCAGCATGACGATCGTGCGCGTGTTCGGCGGTCCGCTCGTCGACCGCTTCGGACGCGTCGCGACCCTGCGGGTGCTCGCCGCCCTCGCCCCCGCGGGCCTGCTG
>JAESFR010000333.1_pt1 | contig 11075 bp, 7 predicted proteins | sample 9266191 | NCBI WGS metagenome assembly JAESFR01 (sample SAMN14503063, study PRJNA617104) | algae metagenome | isolation source: Pleurocapsa minor HA4230-MV1 and co-occurring heterotrophs from cement on... | place: USA: Nuuanu Pali Lookout, Hawaii | collected 2009-07-20
CAACTCCTCGGTCGACGCGGGTTTCGCCCGAGACATGATCGTGCACCACGATCAGGGCGTACTCATGGCGCATTACGCCGAACAGAACACCGATGATCAGGAGATCTCGGTGATGGCCTACGACATCGGTTACACGCAAACTGATCAGATCGGACAGATGCAGGGCTGGCTGTCGCTGTGGGATCTGCCGGAGTTCGGCGACGGCACGCACATGGCCTGGATGGGCGGCTCGGGCGGCCACGACATGGACAGCCACGACATGGCTTCTGCTGCCGAGCGTTCCGATGCGGCCGGCTCGGGTGCGATGGGTTCCGGGGCAATGGGTTCCGGGGCAATGGGCTCCGGGGCAATGGGCTCCGGGGCAATGGGCTCCGGGGCAATGGGCTCCGGGGCAATGGGTTCCGGGGCAATGGGCTCCGGGGCAATGGGCTCCGGGGCAATGGGCTCCAGGGCAATGGGCTCCAGGGCAATGGGCTTGGACGGCGCTGTCATGCCCGGGATGGCCACCAACGCGGAGATCGCCAAGCTGCGAAGCCTCAAGGGCAAGGAATCCGACATCTATTTCCTGCAGCTGATGATTCGTCATCACCAGGGTGGTGCGCCGATGATGCAGTACGCCGCGGAGCACGCGACGAACCCGGTGGTGCGCGATTTCGCGGGAAAGATGGCGCAGGCGCAAGCCGCTGAGATATCCGTGATGACGCAGATGCTGGCCGCGCGGGGCGCCTCCCCGCTGCCACCGCCCACTGGTTGAGTGCTCTCGGTCGGAGCTTCGCCGTTCGGGCGCTCTTCGCCGGTCGTGAGTTCGTCGTCGGTCGGACGCTTCCTACCGGTCGAGAACTTCTGCCCGCAGCGAGATCGTCGCCGGTCGAGAGTTCTCGCCGTTCGAGAGCTCGGCCGGTCGGCGGGCTGCCGCTTTCGGGAATCATCGTCGGCCGGCGATCAGAGCTCCTGACCGATGTGCTCCAGATACCTGCGCGCCGAACGCACCACGGCGCCCTTGGCGTCCTCGGTGACAACCTTCCCCCACCAGGCGCCGTAGATGGTGTCGAACGGCAGCGGGTCCACCAGCTGAACTGCCCGGCGAACGGTGTCGGGGTGCTCGGGAATGAAGTTGGGGTAGCTGTACATGAAGCTGAGCCAACGCCGGTCCTCCACCACCTGGAAGATGTCGCCGGTGCACAGCGCACCGTTGCCGTTCGGGCCCTGCGCCCAGTGCACTATCGTCCCGCCGGCGAAGTGGACTCCAGCCCGGAACAGCGTCCGACCGGGCAGCACCTGGACCGAGTCGCCTTCCCAGAACTCGACCGATCCCTTCCGCTGCACCCATTGCCGGTCACGCTCGTGGATGTAGATGGGCGCCCCGCCGAACGCCTGGCTCCACTGCACCATCGCGCTGTAGTAATGCGGGTGGGAGATGGCGATGGCACTGATCCCGCCCAAGTCCTGAACCGCGGCAACAGTCTCATCGTCCAGGTACGTGACACAGTCCCACAACAGGTTTCCGTCAGTGCCGGGCACGAGGAGCGCCCGCTGACCGATCGCGAAGCGCGGCTCGGTACCGATCCCAGTCAGACCCGCCTCCGACCTCACGACGTTGCGGTGACCCTCCGCCCGGAGTTCTGCCTGAGTTGTCCAGCTCTGCCCCGTCGGCGGTATGTACTGCCGCTCGTCCTCACAGATCGGACAGTGACCATTCCGGTGATCCGCCTCGTACTGCACACCGCATGCTCGGCAAATCGGGTGGGTCGAATCCACGGCCGCCTCCAGCATCGAGTTGGGGTCGATTGCCTGATCACCGTAGATTCCGGGTCCGACAGCGGCCAGCGCATCAGCGTCCCGTCGTCCGGACCACCAGACGCCGTACGGTAGAGTTTTGCTTCGCGCCCCCGTAGCTCAGGGGATAGAGCACCGCCCTCCGGAGGCGGGTGCGCAGGTTCGAATCCTGCCGGGGGCACGGGCGTTTTTGCAGGTCGAAGCCACTTTTCCCGATCGGGAAGAGTGGCTTCCGCTGTATGCACCGGTAACCGCGCCGCCGCGAGGCGAGACCCACGGTCCGGCGGATGGTCCCGTCTGGCCCATGTGGGCCCGTCTGGCTGATGTGCTCCCGCCTGGCTCATGTGCTCCCGCCTGGCTCATGTGGGGCCGCCGAGGACCATCGACCGCGACGTGGCGTTCTGCAGTCATATCGCTGCAACGGCGACGCCGCCCGGACGTTCCGAGCACCCCGGCAGCAGCCGCAGGGGCGTTGACAGAGTCACCGCTACGCACGACCCCGCTGCGCCGCTCCCGATGGGCCGCTGTCGATGATTCTCGGCCCGCCGCGCAGGGTCGCCACGCCATCAGCCCCGCGCCCGAATCGGAGCGCCAAAAGTGAGCCGACCCTTGACGGTGCCGCATCTCGCGTTTACCATTCGAACATGTGTTCGATACGGGTAGCCACGTGATGGCCGATCAACGGCCGCCCGTCGCGTGGGACGAGGTGAGCGCCGCGTTGCCCAACGCCGGGACATTGGCTGCTGTCGAGTCCGTCGACCGGCACGTGTTGTCCCCTTCCCAACTTCTCGACACCCTGCTGTGTTGCGAACGCCTGCTGTCGCACGTTGCCGGCTTGCAGATGGCTTTGCTGGCGGAGTTCACGCGCCCGGGGAGGTCAGGTGACATCAGCCGGATCGTCCAGGCCACGGCGGAAGCAGGTGGCCTCGCCCATCGCTCCGACGGACGGGTGGATACGGACATCCTCGCCGCGGTGGTCACCGACCATGCGCACGGAATGGCCGCGGCAGAGCTGGCTGCCTCGTTGGACATTGCGCCCATCACGGCCAGACGCCGCGTGGAAGCGGCTGTGGATCTGCAGGAGGGACTGCCCCGGACGCTTGAGGCACTGACCGATGGAGTCATCGACCGGGGGCGCGCCTCGCTCATCGCCGAATGCACCAGCACCTTGGAGCCCGATCTACGGCGCGACGTCGAGGACCGGATTCTGCCGATGATCGGCGGTCGTACCGCGGGGCGGTTGCGGCCCTTGATCGAACGTGCGGTGCTCATCGCCGACCCGGACACCACGAAGAAACGCATCGAGAAGGCGCGCGGGCGACGGGAAGTGACCCATCTGCCGTTGAAGGACCAACTGAGTCAGATCAAGGCCGTGCTGCCGGCAGAGGGCGCAGTGTCGGTCTTCACCCTGATCGACCTCCTTGCCGGAGCCACCAAGGCTGCGAACGACGACCGATCGGTCGCGGAACGGCGCGCGGATGCGTTGACCGATCTCGCCACCGAGCTCCTCACGCACGAGCATTTGGACCTTCGCGGGCTGCTCGAACCCGGGACCGCGGCCTCCGAGGACGACGGTTTCGGTGATGACCCGGACACCGATCTCGCCGGCGGCAACAGCTGGTACGACCAGGAGGGAATGCCCATTGATGAGCCTGACCCGCTCGCCGGTAGGACGGAATCCGTCCCGCACAGCAACGGATCTCGCATCGAGGTGGCAGACGGTCACGACGGTGGGCACCGGACGCCCGAGGACAGTGCCGACAACTCCGGTCGCGAGGAGCACACACCCATCGTTTCATCGCAACTGTCGGCACCGCAGGCGATGTCGGATGGTGACCGCCTCAACGGCCCGACCGACAGGTCCGTGGACGGCCCACAATCGGCCCGCGCCAACGAGAAGCCCACGCAGCCGAAGGTCCTCCCTCGGCAGGGCCGGCGCCCGCACCTGACCGTGACGATGTCGCTGTCGACCCTGATGGCCCTCGATGACCTCCCGGCCCACCTGGAGGGTTATGGGGCCATCACCGCAGAACTGGCGACGGCGATCGCCGCGGCAGCGACCAGCGTGAGCATCGCCGTGGTGGACCCGCACACCGGCGCGGCCCAACATGCCAGCGCACGCTTCGGGCTATCGACCCAGTCAGAAGCAGCGCGACGTTGTCACGACACCGGCCGCGACGTGTCGATTCCCATCATGCAGACAGCCTGCGTGGCGTTGCGATCTGGACCATCGAACCGCCTATGACCATGAGGCGCCCGACACGGGCGGCCCGACGTGTCCGTGCAATCTGGATCCGCACTGCCGTCGTCATCATTTGCTCAAGCATCATTCCGACTGGACCGCGCGACGACTGCCGGACGGCGCAATGGCGTGGACCAGCCCGACCGGGCACCGGTACACCGACGCGCCCACCGAGTTGACCCTGCCGGGAGAGCTGTTGACCAGGATTGACGCTCCGCGGAGCACGACCGGCGCAGCCGACGTCGAACACCGGGGGCAGTGCGCGGAGCCCGTGAGCCGCGACGACCCGATTCCCGTGGCGATGAAGGTGCACCTCGCGCAACGCCGGGCATTGCATGCACATGTGCTCGAACGGATTCGCTCCGTGCGCCGGGCGAGGCTCGCCGCCAATAAAACCGGCGCGGCAGCCCGGACACCGCCTGCTCCAGCTGAACCCATCAATCCGGCGTTCGTCCGGGCCGCCATCACGGAAGCCCCTCCCCCTCGGGCAGCAACAGCAGCGTGCGCGATGTGAACCGCCTGCAGCAGAGGGAGGGACACGCGGCTGCGGTCCCTTCGGACGACGGACTACCGCCGTTCTGAGCACTGCAGCCCGCCCGCGCGAGCCTCGTCCCAGTACTGGACAGTTGGTGGCGGTCAATTGCTCAACCACGACCCGGAGGGTTGGCTTCAGTGCATTGCCAGCCGACGACCCGAACCCTCGTTGTCGGCGAATGGTCGGGCATCGGCATCGTCTCCGGCATCGGCCGACCTTGCCCACGGCCGTCATCGCAGAAACCATCGGTGGGCGCGGACGGTTTCGAACCGCCGACCGCCCGGGTGTAAACCGGGTGCTCTCCCGCTGAGCTACGCGCCCTCTCGGATCGACCGGCAACCCTCGCCGGACCGCGATCCCGGCGACCTCACGGACGCCACGGGCAGTATGTCACTGCCACTGCAGCATGCGGGACGACCGCAGGCACCGGCGCAGGGGCCGCCCGCGGCGGAGGCACCAGACCGCCCGCGGCGCGGGCACCGGAGGTCCTCGGGCGCGACGAGAACCCGCGCTCCTTCTGCGCGCGACCGGTCATCGACACCGGCCACGACGCCGGTCAACAAGCCGCCCTGCAGCCGGGCACCGGCCGACCGACATACGAGCTGGGACGCCACCGCACCCGACCTGCACGACCGGACAATTCATCGGACCCGGCGCCCAGACAATCAGCCCGAGCGACGACCCGTTCACCAGCGCTCAGTGGCTGTGCGCCGGCAACGCGGCCACGGCACGCTTCCAGGCGCTCTGATCCCGCGGCTCACCGGGCCCGTTGGCTTCGGCGAACTGGATCACGCCGTCGACGTCGATCAGGAAGGTCCCCCGGAGCGCGAAGCCGGCCTTCTCGAAGAAGACGTCATAGGCCTTGGCGACCTCGCCGTGCGGCCAGAAGTCGCTGAGCAACGGGAAGTCGTATCCCTGCTGCGCGGCCCACGCCTTCAGCGACTGCGCGGTGTCGGTCGAGATGGCCAGAACCTGGACGTCCTCGTTCTGGAACGAGGACAGGTCGTCACGCAGTTCGCACAGCTCGCCGGTGCAGGTGCCGGAGAACGCGAACGGGTAAAAGACCAGCAGCACAGCCTGTTTGCCGCGGAACGAGGAGAGGGTGACCGGTGTCTTGTTCGAATCCGGCACCGTGAAATCCGGTGCGATCGTTCCCACTGCAAGGGGCATCAGCGACGTACCTTTCCCGACTTGGGTCGCGCCAATCTGGCGATCATCCATTCTGCTCCACCCGCAACGCTGGTGGTCTGGGACAGCCCCGCCGTCCGCGTGGCCTCCGCGATCTCGCTGGGCTCGACGTAGCCGTCACGGCCCGTTTTCGGGGTGAGCAACCAGATCACGCCGTCGTCGGCCAGCAGCGGAATGGCGTCCACCAGCGCGTCTGTCAGGTCACCGTCACCGTCACGCCACCAGAGCAGCACCGCGTCGAGCACCTCGTCGGCGTCGTCGTCCAGCAGCTCGGACCCGATCAGATCGGCAATGGCGTCACGCAGGTCGTGGTCGACGTCGTCGTCGTACCCGGCCTCCCCCACCGTGTTCCCGGCCGCCAGGCCGAGCCGGGACGCGATTGTCTCCGCGTGCCCTGCGACGTCACTCACCCGTATCGCTCCCCTTCGAGGTTGACGAACCGAACCGTGTGGACGGTCCCGTGTCCCTGGCCGCATACCTTATTCGGGGTTGCACCATTCCTGTACAGCGGCACCGCCGGGCAGCGACCAAAGGTGCCGATCGGGGAGACGTGACGGGCGCATTGTTCGGCGATCCGCGCCGGGGGCCGCCCTCCGACATCCCGAACGGCGGCCTGCCCGGGCAACGATCAGACACCTCCGACGGCGGCCCGCCCGGGCAACGATCAGACACCTCCGACGGCGGCCCGCCCGGGCAACGATCAGACACCTCCGACGGCGGCCCGCCCGGGCAACGATCAAGGGCACTGATCCGAGCAACGTCACGGGCGCATCGTTCGGCGACCGGCACCCGAACAAACCCCCCGGGCGTCCGGGAGACGGCACCCGCAACACCCAGCGGGCAACCACCTCGACACGCCGGCGGCACGCTTGGGGCACTGCCCGCCGGACCCCGCTCACCGGCCCCGTCGGCGCCCGCCGCCGGTAGGCCGGTCCGCCGTGCGGTGGCACTTGGGAATGGGGCAGGATGGCAGGGCTTGACCGGGGCGGTCACGGGTAAATACTGCCCGGGAGCCTGCAGGTCCGAACTGCGGACCACCCGCCCAAACCTCGCGAGGGAGTTGCCTTGACAGCGTCAGTGAATGATCAGTCTGCACGTCGGATGAGTTTGATCAAGGACGGTTTCGCGGCTCAGCTCCACGATCTGGATCCGGAGGAGACCGAGGAATGGTTGGCCTCCTTCGATTCCATGCTGGAAGCAGGCGGCCAGCAGCGCGCCCGCTACCTCATGCTGCGGCTGCTGGCCAGGGCAAAGGAACAGCACATCGCCTTGCCCGCGCTGACCACGACGGACTACATCAACACCATCCCCACCGAAGCGGAGCCGTTCTTCCCCGGTGACGAGGAGATCGAGCGGCGGTACCGCGGCTGGATCCGGTGGAACGCCGCGATCATGGTGCACCGCGCGCAGCGCCCCGACATCGGCGTCGGCGGTCACATCTCCACGTACGCGTCGTCCGCCAGCCTGTACGAGGTCGGCTACAACCACTTCTGGCGCGGTAAGGACCATCCCGGCGGCGGCGACCAGGTGTTCTTCCAGGGCCACGCCTCCCCCGGCATGTACGCCAGGGCGTTTCTCGAAGGTCGGCTGTCCGAGCACGACCTGGACGGTTTCCGGCAGGAGAAGTCTCACCCGGGCGGCGGTATCCCGTCGTACCCGCATCCGCGGCTGATGCCGGACTTCTGGGAATTCCCGACCGTGTCCATGGGCCTCGGCCCGATGAACGCCATCCAGCAGGCGCGCTTCAACCGGTACATGCACCACCGCGGGATCAAGGACACCGCCGACCAGCACGTCTGGGCGTTCCTGGGCGACGGCGAACTCGACGAGGTCGAATCCCGCGGTTTGGTGCACGTCGCCGCGATCGACGGGCTGGACAACCTCACCTTCGTCATCAACTGCAACCTGCAGCGACTCGACGGTCCCGTCCGCGGTAACGGAAAAATCATTCAGGAATTGGAATCCTTCTTCCGGGGCGCCGGCTGGAACGTCATCAAGGTGATCTGGGGCCGGGAGTGGGATCCGCTGCTGCAGGCCGACCGCGAGGGCGCGCTGGTGAATCTGATGAACACCACCGCCGACGGTGATTACCAGACCTACCGGGCCAATCGCGCCGACTACATCCGCGACCACTTCTTCGGTCGGGACCCGCGCACGAAGGCGCTCGCCGCGAACATGACCGACGAGGAGATCTGGCGACTGCGTCGCGGCGGGCACGACTACCGCAAGGTCTATGCCGCCTACAAGGCCGCGACACAGCACAAGGGTCAGCCGACGGTGATCCTGGCGAAGACCATCAAGGGCTTCGGCCTCGGGCCGTCCTTCCAGGGGCGCAACGCGACTCACCAGATGAAGAAGATGACCATGCAGAACCTGAAGGAATTCAGGGACAGCCTGCGCATCCCGATCACCGACGAGCAGCTGGAGAAGGACCTCTACCGCCCGCCGTACTACCACCCGGGTCCGGACACCGAGGAGATCAAGTACCTCAAGGAGCGCCGCGCTCGGTTGGGCGGCTTCGTCCCGGAACGTCGCGTCGTGCCCAAGATGCTGCCGGTGCCCGACGACAAGATGTTCGAGGTGTTGCGCCGCGGCTCCGGCAAGCAGAACGTCGCCACCACAATGGCTTTCGTCCGCCTGGTGCGAGATCTGTTCAAGGACCCGGAGATCGGCCGCCGCGTGGTACCGATCATCCCGGATGAGGCCCGCACGTTCGGCATGGACTCGTTCTTCCCGACGCAGAAGATCTACAACCCCTCCGGGCAGCTCTACACCGCCGTGGACGCCAATCTCATGTTGGCGTACAAGGAGTCCGAGGAAGGCGTGATCCTGCACGAGGGGATCGACGAGGCGGGTTCGGTCGCCACGCTGACCGCGGTCGCCACGAGCTACGCCACCCACGGCGAACCCATGATCCCGATGTACATCTTCTACTCGATGTTCGGGTTCCAGCGCACCGGTGACGGCCTCTGGGCACTCGGCGATCAGATGGGCCGCGGCTTCGTTCTCGGCGCCACCGCCGGTCGGACCACCCTGACCGGCGAGGGCCTGCAGCACGCGGACGGGCACTCGCAGCTGCTCGCCTCGACGATGCCGCACGTGGTCGCGTACGACCCGGCCTACGGCTACGAGATCGGGCACATCGTCAAGGACGGTCTGCGCCGGATGTACGCCGGGACCGAGGAATTCCCCAACGGCGAGAACATCCTGTACTACATGACGCTGTACAACGAGCCGTACGTGCAGCCGGCGGAGCCGGAGGGTCTGGACGTCGACGGCCTGCTGCGCGGCATGTACAAGCTGGCACCGGCCGGCGACACCGAGGGCAAGGCGCGGGCCCAGCTGCTCGCCTCCGGTGTGGGTGTGCGCTGGGCGCTGGAGGCGCAGCACCTGCTGGCCACCGACTGGGATGTCGCCGCCGACGTCTGGTCCGTGACGAGCTGGAGCGAACTGCGTCGGGACGCCGAAACCATCGAGCGGGCCAGGGTCCTCGACCCGGGCGTCGACGCCGGAACGCCGTACGTCACCCAGGTACTGAGCGGCGAACCAGGTCCGGTGATTGCGTCCAGCGACTGGCAACGCGCCGTGCAGAACATGATCGCGCCATGGGTGCCGGGCGATTACACGGCGCTCGGTGCCGACGGCTTCGGGTTCTCCGACACCCGGGCGGCGGCGCGGCGGTACTTCCTCATCGACGGCCCGTCGATGGTGGTCGCGACGCTGTCCGCACTGGAGCGCCGGGGTGAGTACCGCAAGGGAGCTGCCGCCGAGGCTGCGGAAAAGTATCAATTGCATGACGTTCGGGCCGGCCGGTCCGGCAACGCGGGTGGCGATTCCTGACCAATCGCGACAAATCCAGATGGCTAGATAAACGAGCAGAATTACTGCTTTTCATTCCCCCGGGTCTGCTGGCGAGGGCAATGGAGAGGCGGTACTGTGCACTCGTTGTTGCTCTTCTCCTGATGTCCCCGAGGCATCGCACGGGGGTAAAGCACTTCCCCCCGGTCAGAGAACCGGCCGGGGTGTTCCACCCCGCGGAGCCCATCCGCGGACAACGCTCGAGGAGAGCAAGCATGGCGCAGGGAACTGTGAAGTGGTTCAACGCGGAGAAGGGCTACGGCTTCATCTCCCCCGACGACGGCTCTGGCGACGTCTTCGTGCATTACTCCGCGATTAGCGGAACCGGTTACAAGTCGCTCGAGGAGGGCCAGCGGGTCAACTTCGACGTGGAGCAGTCCCCGAAGGGCCCGCAGGCCACCGGGGTCAGCGCAGCCTGATTCCGATCTGCAGCACCTGAGCAGGGGCCGGCACCGCATCACGGTGCCGGCCCCTGTTGCTGTCGCGGGCGGAAAAGTGCTGTCCCGGCCGCGCAGGGCGGTCCCACGTGCGCGGCGTTGCCCCCAAAACGTCGGCAGAGCTGTGCCGCGGCGTCGGGTATCCCAGTCTGCGCGGTCAGTGGCAGGCTGAGCCGATGGCACGAGATCCAGCGGCCCGGAACGGTTCCGACGATCATGTCGCTACCGCAGGGCTGCGGGTTGCCGACGCCGGTTCCGATTCCGGCGCCGAGACCGGTGCGCTGCGGAACGCCGACGGTGCTCCGACCGGCGCGGATGTCCCGCCGACGGCCCCGGATGTCACCGCACCGCGGGACCCCGCGCGCATCGCCGGGCCGACACCGGCGTCCGTCCTGCGCGCCGCGACGTCGTCTCTGGCAGCCAACTCCACCTGGGCACCCGGCGTCAGCGCCGAGACCCTGTCGAAGGTGGAACGGGCCGGCGGCAGCCTGGCTACCCGCTCGGTCGCGCTGATGGACGAACGGCTCCCGTGGTTCCGCTCGCTGCCCGCCGAACAACGCTCCTGGGTGACCCTGGTGGCCCAGGCCGGCATCTCCGGCTACGTGGTGTGGGCCCGCTCCCCCGGCACCGAATACCGCATCACCGGCGAGGTTTTCGGCTCCGCTCCCCGCGACCTGGTCCGGGCGGTGTCCCTGCGGCGCACCGTCGAACTCGTCCGCATCGCCATCCTGGTGGCCGAGGAGGACCTGCCGTCGCTGGCCGCGGACGAGGCCGAGACGATCGCGTTGCGCGACTCCCTGCTCCGGTACAGCCGTGAGGTGGCCTTCGCCGCTGCGTCGGTCTATGCCGCCGCGGCGGAGACCCGCGGGGCTTGGGACGCCCGGGTCGAGGCCGCCGTCGTCGATGGCGTCGTCCGCGGCGAGGATTTCGGTGCGCTGTCCTCCCGGGCGGCCGCGCTGGACTGGGACACTACCGCCGACACCCTGGTCATCGCCGGCGCCGCCCCGCCCGGCGACCGTGCCGACGTCGTCACCGCCGT
>JAESFR010000334.1_pt1 | contig 11065 bp, 10 predicted proteins | sample 9266191 | NCBI WGS metagenome assembly JAESFR01 (sample SAMN14503063, study PRJNA617104) | algae metagenome | isolation source: Pleurocapsa minor HA4230-MV1 and co-occurring heterotrophs from cement on... | place: USA: Nuuanu Pali Lookout, Hawaii | collected 2009-07-20
GAGGCCGCCCATGAGCCACGTGGCCCACCAGCCGCCCGAGATGTTGCGCGACGTGCGCACCTGCTTGGTGAAGAAGTCGAGCTTCGCGTCGGCGTCGATGATCGGCATCCCCTTGTGGTTGGGCGCGAAGGCCGCACCCATGTAGATGCCGAACACGGCCATCTGCACACCGAGGAACGCGAAGGCCATGCCGATCGGCAGGAAGAGGAAGATCGGCGTGAGCACGAGCGCCCAGCGGAGCGTGAGCAGACCGATCTCGAGCCAGCGGTCCTTGACCTCGTGGCGGAAGTCGAAGACGTGACGGAAGGCCAGCCAGTGCAGGTTGAGGCCCTCGAGCGTCAGCAGCGGGAAGAACAGCCATCCCTGGCGCCGGGTGATCAGGCCCATCGGGCCGCTCACCTTGGCGGCATCCACCTCGAGGAAGCGGATGGTGTCCACCTCGATGTCGGGATCCTTGCTCACCCGGTTCGGGTTCGCGTGATGGCGCGTGTGCTTCGAGCCCCACCAGTCGCGGCTCATGCCGACGAGGCCGTTTCCGATGATGAGGCCGAGCGTGTCGTTCGCGCGGCCGGAGCGGAGGATCGTTCGATGCGCGGCCTCGTGGGAGAGGAACGCCACCTGCGTGAACAGGATGCCGAGGGCGCCCGCGATCAGCAGCTGGTACCAGCTGTCACCCAGCAGGATGAACCCGGTGATCGCGCCGCCGAAAGCGAGGGCGATCGCCACCGCCACCGTGATGTAGAACCAGGGCGTGCGCTCGAGCAGTCCGGTCTCCCGTACGACCTGCGACACCTTCGTGTAGGCCTGGGTGATCGGGGGGAAGCTCTCCTTGCGCGCGTACGTCTGGCGCACGGCTCCGAGAGTCGACGGGGGTGCGGAGAGAGAAGTGATACGTCACCTGCCTGGTCGGGGGGTCCTGGAGGGAAGGACGCGAATGAGAAAGGCAAGTGCCGATCGCTTCAGGCTCACACTACGCGTGTGCGCATGCTGGCCGGGGAATGTGATAGCAGTCTCATCGGACGTCGGGCGGATCCCCAGGCTGGGTGCTCACAGCCGATGCCCGATCGCGCGTGCTAGCGTTGACACGGCGGTTCTCCCGCCCAGCGTCGTTGTCACGCTTCGCGGCTTGTTATCCGCGTCTCTTTTCATACGGCGAACCGATGCGCGAACCCGCGCCGTCGCCCTCTTCACGCCCTTTCTCGGCGTGCCACCCGAAAGCTTTCCCATGCCTACTTTCTCCGACCTCGGCGTGCCCGCGCCCCTGGCCGACGTGCTCGCCCGTGAGGGCAAGACCGACGCCTTCCCGATCCAGCGCGACACGCTGCCCGACTCGCTCGCCGGCCGCGACGTTCTCGGCCGCGGCCGCACCGGCAGCGGCAAGACCATCGCGTTCGCGCTCCCCCTCGTCGCACGTCTTTCCGGCGCGTTCGCCGCGGCCCGCACCTCCGGCCGCCCGCGCGGCCTGGTGCTCGCCCCCACCCGCGAGCTCGCGACGCAGATCGCCGCCACGATCCGGCCCCTCGCGGCGGCATCCGGCCTGACCGTCACCACGGTCTTCGGCGGCGTCAGCCAGAAGCCGCAGGAGGCCGCGCTCCGCGGCGGCGTCGACATCGTCGTCGCGTGCCCCGGCCGCCTCGAAGACCTCATGAAGCAGGGCGTCGTCCGCCTCGACCGCGTCGAGATCACGGTGCTCGACGAGGCCGACCACATGGCCGACCTCGGATTCCTTCCGGGGGTGACCCGCATCCTCGCCGCGACGCCGCAGGGCGGTCAGCGCATGCTCTTCAGCGCGACGCTCGACCGCGGTGTCGACGGCCTCGTCAAGCGATTCCTGCGTGACGAGGTGCGCCATGAAGTGGACGACCAGAGCGTCCCGCAGGGCGAGATGACGCACCGCGTGTTCCTCGTGAACGACGATCAGAAGTCCGATCTCGTGAAGCACCTGGCCGCAGGCCGCGGCCGCCGCATCCTCTTCACGCGCACGAAGCACCAGGCCAAGAAGCTCGCGAAGGTGCTGACCGCAGCCGGCATCCCGTCGGTCGACCTGCACGGCAACCTGTCGCAGGCCGCGCGCGAGCGCAACCTCGCGGCGTTCGGCGCCGACCCGGCAGCCGGCGGGGTTCGCGTGCTCGTCGCCACCGACGTCGCCGCGCGCGGTGTGCACGTCGACGAGGTCGAACTCGTCGTGCACGTCGACCCGCCGCTCGAGCACAAGGCGTACCTGCACCGCTCCGGCCGCACGGCACGCGCCGGCGCCGCGGGCACCGTCGTCACGGTCGCGATCCCCTCGCAGCGACGCGATGTCGCCGATCTCCTGCGCAAGGCCGCCATCACGGCACCGCTCGAGCAGGTCTCGGCCGAGGCGGCGACCATCTCGGAGCTCGTGGGCGAACGCGCCGAGTACGTCAAGCCGGCACCGGTGCAGGCGCCGCAGCAGCGCGCGAGCAAGCCGAAGTCGGCAGCCGGGCAGGGCTCGGGCGGCGGTTCCGGGCAGCGCCGCGGCGGGCGCGGAGCGCAGGGCGCGTCGGCAGGACGCTCCGCCGATTCATCCGCGAACGGCCGCGGCGGTCGGACCTCCGGATCCCCGCAGCGTCACGAGCGCACCTCGTCGGGTGCGGCACCCAGTCGCACCGTCTACTCGACCGGCACGGGGCGGCCGGGTCACGGCTCGCACGCCGGCCACAACCCGCGCGGCGGCCAGGCCGCCCGCCCCGCCGGCCCCCGTCGCGCCCAGCACAACGGCCGCCGCTCAGGCGCCCCGCGCGGCTGACCGATCCGACCGAACGGCCCGAGGCACTCGCCTCGGGCCGTTCGTCGTCGATGCGGGTCTACGCCCCCGCGGGCTTGGTGTACTTCGCGTCACCCAGACCGAGGATCAGGTAGCCGACGAACGCGATGAGCCACAGCAGGAAGAACGACCACGCGGCCCCCTTGCCGAACGCCGCGCCGACTCTGATCGCCACGATGATCGAGAACACGATGTTCACGATCGGGATGAAGTACAGCAGCGAGAGCCAGCCGTTCATCCCTGCGATGCGCACGAGGATCACGATGTTGACGATCGGGATCAGGGCCAGGATGCCGGGGCGGCCGGCCTTGGCGAACACGAGCCACAGCGCCAATGCGATCAGCAGGTACCAGAGCAGGGCGAACAGGCCCGTCCAGATGTTGAAGAGCGAGGCGTTGAGGTTGTCGCGGACCGGAGTGATCTCGGTCAGGACTGCGGCGAGGGCGAGGTTCATGCGGTCATCCTAGGGCTGCGGCGTCGCGGCGCCCAGTGCCGTCGCCGCACGGATCGCGGCGCGGAACGGCGTCGGTCAGGAGAGCTTCGAGACCACGGCCTCGACGCGGCGGGCCCGCGTGTCGGCCGCCTTCGCCGCCTCGACGCTCGTGACGTGCGCTTTGCGCTGGCTGGGCGACAGTGCGTCGAAGGCCTCGCGCCGTCCGGCATCCGCCAGTGCGGCCGCGAGGTCGTCGGGCACCTCCACCGTGCGGGGCTCGGTGTCCAGCGTCAGCTCGACCGTGATGGTCTCTCCGCCCTTCAGCCCGGTGGCGGCGCGCTTGTCCGAGCTGAACGAGATCAGGTAGCGGCCGGCCATCGGCGCGATCGCGCTCCGGTACGAGTACGCGTCGTTCACCGTGACGTTCACGAGCGGACGTCTGCCGCCGCCGAGCTCTTCGAGGACCGATTCCGGCACCTCGATTCCCGTGTTGTTGCCGACCTGGTAGAGCGTGGTCTCGAAGCGCATGGCACGAGTGTGGCACACGTGTAGCGCCGACCTGCGCGGCACGCAAGCCCTCGCCCGCCGCGCACAGCCCGACGTACGTTCGAAGCGTCATCTTTTCCGAGAGGGGAACTCGCATGGGATTCGTGGACGACGCCAAGGAGACGGCCGAGACGGCCGGCCGCAAGCTCAAGGACAAGCTGGACGACACCGCCGACGCGATCGGCGACAAGATCGATGAGGCCAAGGCCGACGCCGACGTGCGCAAGGCCGAGGCAGAGCGCGACTCGGTGCACAAGCGCAACGAACTCAAGGAGAAGATGCGCGACAGCTGACCCGGTGCGGGCGACGCGCGCCACGGGCGCGATCACGGGGGGCCTCGGAGATCACTCGGGGGCCCTCTGTCGTGCCGCGCGGCGGCCGGAACGCGGCCGGGCGCCCAAACCGATGGCACGCCCACTCCGAAGACCCTTCAGACGCGGCATCCCGCCGCGCTTAACAGGAGGTCGCTCATGCGCACGTCACCGAACCGCCTCGTCGCCACGATCTTCGGCGCGGTCTACATCCTTGTCGGGCTTCTCGGGTTCGCCGTCACCGGCGGGGTCGGATTCCTCGCCACCGAGGGAGGGCTGCTGCTCGGGATCTTCATGGTGAACCCGCTGCACAACATCGCCCACCTGCTGATCGGCGCCGCCCTGCTGATCGCCGGTCTCATGTCGGCGCGGGCGGCGAAGACCGTGAACATCATCGTCGGCGCCGCGTATCTCCTGCTCGGAATCGTCGGGTTCTTCCTCGTCGGCACCGCGCTGAACATCCTGGCCCTGAACACGTTCGACCACTTCCTCCACCTCGCGAGCGCCATCGTGCTCCTGGGTGTGGGCCTGGCGGCCGAGCGCGGGGTCCGCTCCGACCTGTCGAGCCGCACGGCCTGACAGCGGGAGACAGAGCCGAGATGGACACCTTGACAGCACCACGAGCGACGGAGGTCGGCGGCCAGGGGGGCTTCGCCGACGCACCGTCGTGGCCCGCGATCGCGGCGTGGGGCGGAGGTCTGGTCCAGCTCGCGCTCGGCGCCGGCGCCGTCACGACCGCTCCAGGGAGCGCCGCCATTCGGGTGGCGGGTGTGCTCCTGGTCGTGATGGGCGCCGCCGCGATCGGCTGGGGAGCCCTGACACTGGCCCGGGGACGCATCGTCGTCCCTCGGTTGGTCATCGGGGGCTCCCTGGCCGGCATCCTGGCCACCGTCGCGACGATGGCGCTCGACCCGGTGCGGGTCAGCGTCTTCGCCGTGGCAGCGGCCACTGCACTTCTCGTCGCCGTTGCGTTCGGGAGCGCCATCGCTCTGCGCGGGAGCACTCGACGGGCGGGCGCAGGGCGCGCGCGTCTGGTCGGGCTGTTCGTCGCGGCGATCCTCGTGGCCGGCGTCGTCACGCCCGCGCTCGCGGCGACGGAGGCGGGGCAGCACGCGGTGCCGCACGGCGAGATGGTGGAACCCGGTCACCACTGACCGGCCGGCGAGGGGCGCTTCGACTCCTCGCCGCGCTCGTCGCTCAACGACCGGGCGATCCGGTCGTTGAGCGAGCGCAGCGAGACGAAACGCCCGGGCGATTCGGTCGTTGAGCGAGCGCAGCGAGACGAAACGCCTGGACCGCTCAGACGATCGCGGAGATCCTCCACGACGCCTCGGCCGACTCCCCCGGCGGGAGCACGAGGAGCCCCGCGTCATAGTCGTACGCGTCGGCGTTGAAGGCATCCGGCGCGCACGTCATCGGCTCGACCGCGAGCCCGGTGCGATGGCCCGGCTTGCCCACGCCCTTGTCGGAGGTGTGGATCTGAACCCACGGGCAGGCGGCATCCCAGCACATCTCGACACCCGAGCCGTCGGCGCCGGTCACTCGCACGACCGCGTAGCCGTCGGCATCCCGCTCGAGCGATGTGTACGCGTGATCGATCTCCACCGCGCCGATCCGCCGGGCCGACCGGAAGTCGAAGCGCTCCGCGTCTTCGGCGTCGACGGCCTGCAGCCCGGTCGGGATCAGGCGATCCGCGGTCACCGCGAGCACCTCGGCGGCGGGCAGGTCGAGCGTCCAGTCGTCGACGTGACCGGGCCCGGCGACGAGATACGGGTGCGGGCCGGTGCCCCAGGGCGCGGCATCCGGGCTCTCGTTCGTCGCCCGCACGGTCTGCGTCAGGCCGCGCGCGTCCAGCGTGAACGTCGTCTCGATCACCACCCGCCAGGGGTAGCCGGTCTGCGGTGCGATGGCCGCGGTCAGGGTCACGTGGCTCGGTCCCTTGTCGATCGCCTCGTAGTCGAGCCATCCGGCCAGGCCGTGCAGCGCATGGTGGCGCGCCGGCTCCGTGAGGGCGACCTGACGCTCGACGCCGGCGAACGTGTAGCGCCCGTCGACGATGCGGTTCGGCCACGGCGCGAGCGTCGCGCCGCGGTACGAGGGCCGCACCTCGTCGGCGTCGAACGGCACGACCAGGTCGCGTCCGTCGTACGTGAGCGAGCGCAGCGAGGCGCCGATGCTCGCGATGACGGCTTCGTAGTCGCCCGCGCGCAGCGCGTGCTGAGTACCGGAGAGGAGTGTGCGCATGAGGGGGTGCCCCGGGGGGTCAGAAGCCCTGGGCCAGTCGATAGTATGCCTGGTTCCACCGCAGCTCGCTCTGGAACCCGCGCACCGTCGTGTCCTCGTCGATCACCACCAGTTCGGTCTTTGCGATCTCGGCGAAGTCCCGGAACACCTCGATTCCGACCGCCGTCGTCATCACGGTGTGGTGCGCGGCGCCGGCGGCGAGCCAGCACCCCGCGCTCGTGGCGAAGTCGGGCTGCGGCTTCCAGATCGCGCGCCCCACGGGCAGCTTCGGCAGGTCGGGAGCCTCGACGTTCTCGACGACGTTCGCCACGAGCCGGAACCGATCGCGCATGTCGGAGAGCGCGACGACCAGCGCCGGCCCGGGGTCGGCGGTGAAGACCAGGCGCACCGGGTCCTGCTTGCCGCCGATGCCGAGCGCGTGCACTTCGAGGCGCGGCTTGGCGGTCGTGAGCGATGGCGAGACCTCGAGCATGTGCGCGCCGAGGATGCGCTCGCTGCCGGGCACCAGATCGTAGGTGTAGTCCTCCATGAGGCTCGCGCCGCCCGGCAGGCCTGCCCCCATCACGTTCGCGACGCGCACGAGGATCGCGGTCTTCCAGTCGCCCTCCGCACCGAAGCCGTAGCCCTCAGCCATCAGCCGCTGCACCGCGAGGCCCGGCAGCTGCGTGAGGCCGCCGAGGTCTTCGAAGGATGTGGTGAAGGCGCCGAATCCGCCCTCCTCGAGGAACGAGCGCAGACCGAGCTCGATCGCCGCGCCGTCGCGCAGCGACGAGTGCCGCTCGCCGCCGATGCGCAATTCAGGCTGGACGTCGTAGAGCTCTTGATACTCCGCGACCAGCGCATCGATGTCCGACTGCTCAGCCTGATTTACGGCATCCACCAGTTCGTTGACGCCCCAGGTGTTGACCTGCACGCCGAAGCGCAGCTCGGCCTCGGTCTTGTCGCCCTCGGTGACGGCGACGTAGCGCATGTTGTCGCCGAAGCGCGCGAGCTTGAGGGTGCGGGATGCGGCCCACCCGGCGGCCGCGCGCTGCCAGTCCTCGACCTGTTGCCGCACCACGGGGTTGGACACATGGCCGACCACGGTCTTGCGCGCCACGCCCAGCCGGGTCTGGATGTAGCCGAACTCGCGGTCGCCGTGCGCGGCCTGATTGAGGTTCATGAAGTCGAAGTCGATGTCGGCCCAGGGCAGCTCGACGTTCGCCTGGGTGTGCAGGTGCAGAAGCGGCTTCTGCAGTGCATCGAGGCCCGCGATCCACATCTTGGCGGGGCTGAAGGTGTGCATCCACGCGATCACGCCGATGACGTCGTCGCGCGCGTTGACCTCGAGCGCGAGCCGGCGGATCGAGTCGGAGTCCTTCAGCACCGGCTTCCAGACGACTCTCACCGGCAGGCCGGCGAGACCGTCGGCGACGGCCTGGGACTGCTCGGCGACTTGCCGGAGCGTCTCCTCGCCGTAGAGGTTCTGGCTGCCGGTGACGAACCACACCTCGTAGGTCTCGAGCGTGGTCTGCAGTGGCGTGTGGGTCATCGTGGTGCTCCTCGGTTCAGTTCCCTCTCCATGTCCCGGATTCGACCGTTCGAGGGCTGCTCAGGCGGGTGAAGGTGGGACACGAAGAGATCAGAAGTGGGACATGGTGGGGGGGTCAGGAGAGGGCCTCGACCGCGGCGCGCTCGACGGCCAGGCCGTCGCGATAGCGCTCGAGGTAGGCGGCGAAGCCGGCGACATCAGCCGGATCGGGGTCGACGACCGCGATGGCGGCGCCGGCGAAGACGCGATCGTCCAAGTACTCGGCGAGGCCGGTGTCGGCGTGGTCGAGGTAGGCGGCGAGCACCGCGATGCCCCACGCGCCGCCCTCCGAGGCGGTCTCGCCCACCGCGACGGGAGCATCCAGCGCGCCGGCCAGCAACCGCTGCGCCACCCCGGCCGTGCGGAACATGCCTCCGTGCGCGAACATCCGGTCCAGCGCGACGCCCTCTTCGTCCAGCACGCGCATGCCGAGAGCCAGCGTGCCGAAGACGCCGTACAGCTGCGCGCGCATCACGTTCGCAAGGGTGAGCCGGCTGTCCGGCGTGCGCACGAACAGCGGCCGGCCCTCGTCGAGTCCGGCGATCGGCTCGCCGGCGAGATGGTTGTAGGCGAGCAGTCCCCCGGCATCCGCCTCGCCCGAGAGGGCCTCGCGGAACAGCACGTCGAACACCGCGTCGGAGGACACCGCCGCTCCCGACGCGGCCGCGAACCGCTCGAAGAGCCCGACCCAGGCGGCGAGTTCGCTCGCGCCGTTGTTGCAGTGCACCATCGCCACCGGGTCTCCCGCGGGCGTGGTGACGAGGTCGAGCTCGGGGTGCGCGCCGCGCAGCCCTCCTTCGAGCACGACCATCGCGAAGATGCTCGTTCCCGCGCTCACATTGCCGGTGCGCGGGGCCACCGCGTTCGTGGCCACCATCCCGGTGCCGGCGTCGCCCTCCGGCGGGCAGAACGGGATGCCGGGACGCAGCGCACCGGAGGGATCCAGCAGCGCCGCGCCGTCGGCGGTGAGCGTGCCGGCCGGCCGGCCGGCGATCAGCACGTCGGGCAGGAGCTCCGCGACCTTCCACTCGACGGACCTGTCCGCGATGAGGGCGTCGTAGCGCTCGAGCAGACCGGCGTCGTAGTCGGACGTGTCGGCGTCGATCGGGAACATGCCCGAGGCGTCGCCGACCCCGAGCACGTCGCGGCCCGTGAGCTCGCGGTGCACGTAGCCGGCGAGCGTCGTGATGCTGCGGACCTGCGCGAGGTGGGGCTCGTCATCGAGAACGGCCTGATGCAGGTGGGCGATCGACCAGCGCAAGGGGATGTTCGCACCGAAGAGGTCGCTCAGCTCGGCGGCCGCGCGGCCCGTGGTGGTGTTGCGCCACGTCCGGAACGGCACCAGCAATCCACCGTCGGCGTCGAAGGCGAGGTAGCCGTGCATCATGGCCGAGATGCCGATGGCCCCCACGGTGCCCAGGGAGATGCCGTGACGCGCCCGGACGTCTGCGACGAGAGCGGCGTACGCCGCCCGGATGCCGCTCCAGACGTCGTCGAGCGCGTAGGTCCAGGCGCGGTCGACGAACGCGTTCTCCCAATCGGAGCCGCCGGTCGCGAGCACGTCGGCCCCCTCGGTGTCGATCAGGCACGCCTTGATCCGCGTCGAGCCGAGCTCGATGCCGAGGGACGTGCGGCCGAGGGCGATCGCGTCGCGAGCGCGCTCGTCGGGGCGGGTGGTCACAGGGCTCTCCTCATCGAGTGACGTGTCGATCGACCATGTTACCGGTAACATGGATCCGCGCCAAGTGCTCGACGGAATCCGCGCGACACGTCGCGCCGTCCGGCGCGCTCAGCTCACTCCCGGGGCGCGGTCACCGAGTCGCGCACGATGAGCACCGGGTGGCGGACGGACGTCGCGGAACCGGACGCCCGCTCGCCGGTGACGTCCGCGATGCACCGCGCCGCCTCGCCCGCGATGTCGAGGCGCACCGTCGTGAGCGACGGACGGTAGTACGCGGCATCCGGGTTGTCGTCCACCCCGACGATGCTCACCTCGGCCGGTACGCGGACGCCGTGGTCGGCCAGGCCGGCCATCAGTCCCAGCGCCATCTGGTCGTTGGCGACGAAGACCGCGGTGGGTCCGTCGCCCGCTCGCACGTGCTGCGCGATCTCGCCGGCCGCCGCGAGCCCGGAGGCCGCGGTCCAGTCCCCGCGCCACTCTCCGGCCGGGAGGAGGTTCCGATCCTCGAGCGCGGAGGTGAATCCCTCGGCGCGGGCGACGGCCTCGAGCCAGTCGTGCGGACCGGCGAGGTGACCGATGCGCTCATGGCCGACATCGGCGAGGTGACCGACGGCGATGCGGGCGGCATCGCGCTGCACCGCGGCCTCCTCCGGACCGTGCAGAGCGAGGACCGGCACGCCCAGCCGCGCATCCGCGAGGGCGGCGAGGGTGCGCGCGTGGGGGGCGACCACGACGATTCCGTCGACACCCTGGGCGAACAGGTGGCGCGCCGCCTGCACGACGGATGCCTCGTCGCCGGCATCCGCGTACGCCGCCGTCACCCACCGACCGGTGGCGCGGGCCGCCGCCTCGAGGGCGAGGATCCCCACGGCCGGCCCGTACATGCTCGCATCGGACGCGAGGATGCCGATCGTACGGGTGCGGCGGGTGCCCAGGGCCCGGGCAGCGTTGTTCACGCGGTAGTCGAGCGCGGCCATCGCATCGAGGACGCGCTGCCGCGTCTCGTCCCGGATGCCGGGATGAGCGTTGATCACGCGCGACACGGTCTGGGTCGAGACGCCCGCCGCGCGGGCCACCTCGCGAACGCCGACGCGCCCGGCCTCCGCCGCTGCCGCCTGATCGCTCATGCGCCCAGGGTAGTCGGCGCGCACGCCGATGCGGGTGCTTCGGCGAGTCGAGCCCCGAAATGTGATCGCTCACCGAAAGGACGCCCGATGCCTGATCGGCCTGGTGCAGTCATCGCCCTGCACCTCGACGCTGTTATCGAAATGTTACCGCTCACATCTTGCAGCCGAGCGGAATGTGAAGGCTAACATTCAGACACCACGCGGACGGCGATCCGTGCAGGAGATGACCGGCAGCGGTGCCGGAACCCGAACGAGGAGGTTTGGTGACCATGAAGAAGAAGTTCCTCGCCGGCGGTGCGCTGCTGGCGGCATTGGCGCTCGTGGCGACCGGTTGCGCCGGATCCAGCGGAGACGGTGGAGACGGT
>JAESFR010000335.1_pt1 | contig 10835 bp, 11 predicted proteins | sample 9266191 | NCBI WGS metagenome assembly JAESFR01 (sample SAMN14503063, study PRJNA617104) | algae metagenome | isolation source: Pleurocapsa minor HA4230-MV1 and co-occurring heterotrophs from cement on... | place: USA: Nuuanu Pali Lookout, Hawaii | collected 2009-07-20
CCGGCTCCGCGGCCGCGGCATCGACAGCCTCCCCAGCACGAGAACACAGAACCAGGCACACTAACCACACCGACGGTGGCCTCATTTTCGCCCGTCACATCGGCCTCAAATTCGACCGTCGTCGACAGCTCGAGTGACAGTGCGAACGGTATTCGATTTCGGCCCCGCACATCGCCCTCATCGTTCCCAGAGCTGGGAACCGCACAATGGTGCGGGATGTCGTAGCTTCCTGGTGGAACCCCACCAGCCAAAGTGAACAGCCGATGCCTAGTGCATCCTGGGTTCCAGGTTTCGTTGGCCTTATTGTTCCGGACAATCGGTTTCTCGAGAAGGCGGTGCCGGCCGACCCGGTTCCCTGGACTGTTGATGATCTCTTGCCCCCAAAGTTCAGGCCTCTCGCATGGGAGTAGTGTTCTCCGAGAAACTGTCTCTCCCGCCGGAACGAGGACGATTTGGACTGGGACAACCGGATTGAGCCGACAAACCTCTACTCATACCTTGAGAATTGGTGGGGTGTTGAACTTAACGAGGAATCTTCCGAGAAGATCGCTCTCGCCCCGGATGAACAACTTATTGCGTTTGCCGAGTCAATGCTCGAATTTAGGCTGGTCGATACCGAAATCGCGCCTGGGTGCCTCCGGGCAGCTTTAGGGAACTCGCTTGCAGACCATGGAATCGATCAGAGTCTCCACCGGTTTTAAGGTTACTACTTTATGCTCAACAGATTGTTATGAATGAGCAGGTACTACCCGCGTGGTATCAATTCACCTCTAAAGGTGGAGTTGTTAACTCTAGGAACAGTATCCCCATTTCTTCATCACGGTTTATGTCGATTAGGCCTTGATTGAGGACGAAAGTATACAGTTTGCAGCCATGGCCAGCATGGGTAGGCACCCGTCTCGCTTGAAGTCCTTCGTCGACCTGGTCGATCAGCCCGAGCTCAGAGCACCCGCCGAAGACCTCCTGGCTAGATGTACTGACCATGGACGTTGGTGACGGCGTGGTGAGCTGACAAGGGGAAGACCTCCGGGTGAGGTGTGGAGCTGTCTAGGAACCGCTCCTCATCCCGGAGGTCTTCGTGGCACACGCTAACGCTTTGCTGACACCGCGCGGCCGTCTGGCCCTGGCTCGGTGCGTGGTGGACGACCGGTGGCCGTTGCGGCGGGCCGCTGAACGGTTCCAGGTGTCGGTGCCGACGGCGGCGAGATGGGCGGCGCGGTACCGGGAACGGGGCGAAGCAGGGATGGTGGACCGGCCAAGCCGGCCGCTGTCCTGTCCGCGGCGAACCCCGCAGCGTAGGGAGCGGCGGATCATCAAGTTGCGGGTGATCCGCCGCTGGGGGCCGGCCAGAATCGGTTACCACCTGGGTTTGCACCCCTCGACGGTGCACCGTGTGTTGTCCCGCTACGGGCTTGCCCGGTTGACCTGGTTGGACCGGTCGACGGGGCGGGTGATCCGCCGCTACGAGCACGAGCACCCCGGTGACCTGGTGCACGTGGACATCAAGAAGCTGGGTCGGATCCCGGACGGCGGCGGTCATCGGGTCGTGGGCCGGTCCAAGGGCAAGCGGAACGCCGGGTTGTCGCGGCCGGGATACGCCTACCTCCACAACGCCGTCGATGATCACTCCCGGTTGGCTTACAGCGAGATCCTGGGTGACGAGCGCAAGGACACCGCAGCTGCGTTCTGGTTGCGCGCCAACGAGTTCTTCGCCTCGTGCGGGATCACGGTATCCAGGGTGCTAACCGACAACGGGTCCTGCTACCGGTCGGCGGCGTTCGCCGACGCGCTCGGTGATCAGATCACCCACAAGCGGACCCGGCCGTACACCCCGCGCACCAACGGCAAGGTCGAGCGGTTCAACCGCACAATGCTCGACGAATGGGCCTACGCCCAGCCCTACCTCAACGAGGCCGAACGCGTCGCCGCGTTCCCACCATGGCTGCATACCTACAATCACCACCGCGGCCACACCGCACTCGCAGGCAAGCCACCCACCAGCAAGCCGCGTCACCAACCTGTCAGGGCAGTACAACTGATATGTGAGCAATTCTGTCAATTAGGCAGGCGGCTTCGGCGCCCTGGAGGGGTTTCTCTTCGGGGCGCTTTTGCTGTTCTGGCCAGGCGGTGACCGGTGGTCGTGTGCGTGTCTTGGCGACGCGCGGTCAGACTGATATGCGCGGGTTGGTTACCGCAGGACGGGCTGTTCGGCTGGAGCATTGCGCTGGTCTAGGGATCGAGCGTGGCAACGAGAATCGTTGCTGCTCATAGCTGTTCCGCGGGTTCGCTCCACGCGCTGCCACGACCATCGGGTCACCGCCTGGGGTCTGTGAACCGCCGGACGACGGGACTGGGTTGACCCACGTCGATCCGGCGGCTTGGTCAGTCGTCCATGACGGCCAGCGACCAGCACCAGCCGGCGAGTTCGCGGGCGACGGCGATGTTGGCGATCACGGTCTTCTTCTTCCGATCCAGCAGTTGCTCCCAGCGGCGGTGCAACCGGCGGTTTCCGGCATGCCCGCGGGCTCTGGCCGCTGGACTGGCGTTGCCCCAGCGGGACTGCATGACCGCGCTGGGGTTGCGGTAGGACTTGCGGTGGTGCCAGGCGGCCTCGACGAGCAGCCGGCGGGCGTGGGTGTTGCCGGTCTTGGTGATCGAGCCCTGCGAGCGTTGCCCGCCGGAGGAGGACTCGGTGGGCACCAAACCGAGGTAGGCGCCGATGGTGGACCCGGTGAACCGGTGCCAGTCGCCGATCTCCACCGCCAGACCGAACCCGGTCAGGGTGGACACTCCTCGCAGGCAGCACAACCGGTGGACCACGTTGGTGAACTCGCTGCTCATTGCCATCTCGGTGATCGCGGCATCGAGGCGGTCCCGCCGTTCCTGGGTGATCAGCACCGTCTCGAACGCCGAGTCGAATGCTGTCTGCAGCCCCGGCACGTGGAAGTGCTGAACCCGCAGCCAGTGCTCGTGCGCCCCGGTCCACGGGTGACCGCCGGAGTAGATGATCCCCTGCCGCAGCAACAGTTTCGAGAGCCGGTGCCGGCTGCGCATCAGATCAGCGCGGACGTCCTCCCGGGCCCGAACCAGGTCCCTGGCCGCTTCCTGTTCCATGCTCGGTACCCGCACCGCGACGATCTGGTCCATCCGCAGCAACCTCGCCAGATGCAGCGCGTCACGGGCATCGGTCTTCACCCGGTCACCCGGCGGGCGTTGCAGCTTCGACGGCGCCGCGACCACGCACCGCACACCGGCTCCGGTCAACTCCCGGGCCAACCCGAACCCGGTCGGCCCAGCCTCGTAGGTCACGGCCACCGGTCCCGGCAGCTCGGACAGCCAGGCCGCGACACCAGTGAACGTCGGCGTCAGCCGCCGCCGGAACACCTCCCCGGTCACCGTGTCCACGCCGCACCCCACGATCGACCGTGCGTGCACATCCAGACCGACACTCGTACGCTCACCAAACACCGGGGCCTCCCGCAAATGTGGCGCTACCGACCGGGCCGCTCCCAGTCGGCAATCCACGACAACTTGCGAGAGAGGCCCCGGCCCGTCAAACCAACGGGCTCCCAATACCGTCTAGATGGCCTCGACATCCCGGTCTGGCCGGGACCGACAATAACCTAGCCGCAATAATGATGGCTTGTTTTGGCGAAATAAACGCTGCGATTTCGTTGGCCGACCACAATCGCGCGCAGCCACTAGCGCGAACTGTTTTAGACGAGAAGGTCCTCAGCGCTTTGCTCAATCAGCCAATAGGCGACAAGCGTTACGGACTGCTAAGCACGCTAGGAGCCTTAAAGGTCCCCCAGATGCATGGCTCCATCAAAACATTAGTTAAGATCCGCAAATCCGACGATCAGTTCGCTCAATGGCGCGAGCATCTCTCTAAGGCACTTCTGAACGTTGCCGAACTCCCGGATACCGGTGCTGCAGCGAAACAAGCCGCAAACATTGTTGCGTCCGAGCTCAATCAAGGACTCGCGCAGGTTCGCACGGCCACTGAAAAGTCTGCGGGCCCTAAGCGCCATCAGGGGTGGATTAACCGGGTTTAGCATCACTGGAATCAGCGCCACGACAACTGGCCTGATCACCGGCAGCCCATGGGCCGCCGCGGCATCGGGGCCGCAAGCAAGACTGTCGAGACGGCCATCACATACTTGAAAGAGTGCAAGGAACAGCGGAAAGGCAAGTTGTTGCTGGGCCTTGCAATGTCTTAAGGATCCAAACTAGGCGGTCGACTGACCGGGTGCTACGGCGGGAACAGCACTACGTACTGGGGTGCCACCGCATAGCTGGTTCGCTGGATCCAGGGTCGGATCCCCGCTCCGAGGGGCCCACAGGCCAGCCGGCGCCGGCCCCTTGTCTATGGCCATGTTGATGTCCCCGCTGGTGGCCAGTTGGAAGTCCCCACCCCCCCCGTCGCTTGGGTTTTCAGGTGTTACGGGTCGTGGTGTGCTCCTTCCGGTGGTGTCGGGCGTCTCGCATTCGGTAGGACTCGCCGTCGGTGATGACGACGGTGGCGTGGTGCAGGAGACGGTCCAGGATGCTGACTGCGGTGGTGTGTTCGGGCAGGAACCTGCCCCATTGATCGAACGCCCAGTGCGAGGCGATGGCGAGGCTGCGGCGTTCGTAGGCGGCGACGACGAGCCGGAACAGCAGTTGAGTACCGGTGTCGTCCAGCGGTGCGAAGCCGACCTCGTCGAGGATGAGCAGGTCGTTGCGGAGGAGGGTGCCGATGGTCTTGCCGACGGAGTTGTCGGCTAGGCCTCGGTAGAGGGTTTCGACGAGATCTGCTGCGGTGCAGTACTTCACCCGGTACCCGGCGGTCACGGCGGCGTGCCCGAGGGCGATCAGGGTGTGGGATTTCCCGGTCCCGGGCGGCCCTACGAGGGCGAGGTTGGCCTTGCTGCGGAGCCATTCCAGGCCGGTGAGGTAGTCGAACGTGGCCTGCGGGATCGACGACGCGGTGACGTCAAACCCGTCGATGGTCTTGAGCACGGTGAACGTCGCTGCTTTGAGCCGGGCGGCGGCATTCGAGGCGTCCCGGGCGGTGATCTCGGCCTCGATCAGCGTGCGGAGCACCTCTTCCGGGGTCCACCGTTGTGTCTTGGCGGTGATCAGCACCTCGGGTGCGATCCGCCGGACGGCGGCCAGCTTGAGCCGGCGGAGCCCGGCTGCCAGGTCGGCCGGCAGGTCCGGGACCGTGACCGGGGCGACCGGGGCAGTGCCGCTGCTGGTGCGGGTCATGGGTTCACTCCTGTTGCGGTGTCGGTGATCTTGTCGAGGCTGTAGGCGGTCAGCGGCCGGGTCGGCGCGACGGGCAGGTCAACGACCAGGGCCCACCGGACGGGACCGGTGATGGTGCGCCGGTGCCGACGGCGAGGATGGACCGGACGTCCGCGGCGCGGAACCGTTTGAACGCCACCGCCCGGGTCAGGGCGTCGATCAGGCGTTGGGTGCCGTGCGCGGCGCCCAACGCCAGCAGCACGTCGAGCTCGGCGGCGAGCCGGGTGTTCCCGATCGCGGCGGCACCGACGAGGAACGCTTCCGCGGCCGGTCCGAGCGCGCAGAACTGCTGCTCGGTAGTAGTTCTCGGGCGAGGCCCGCGGGACGGTGCGGGCCGGGGGCCGTCGTAGTGGGCGTCGAGCACGGACGCCTCACCAGGCGCTGTCAGCGGGTGGTCGGCGACGACCTCACCGGTGGGTTCGGCGATCAGCAACCGGCCGCCGTTCTGCACCAGCCGCACGGTGGCGCCGATCAACCGGGTCGGCACCGAGTACCGGGCGGAGGCGAACCGGACGCAGGAGAGCCGGTCGACCTTCCGGGTCACCGGCGGCGGACCGATCTCCAACCGCAGCGAGGGCAACGGCCGCAATACCTCCCGCTCGGTGACCAGCCGGGTGTCCGGGACCGCGGCGATCTCCGAATGCACCGCAGCGTTGATCTCCGCCCGCCACCGGGCAGCGGTGGTGTTGGCCTCGTGCACACTGATCGGCCGGCCGTCGATGCCAGCTTCGGTGAGCAGCGGGACGACCAGGTCACGTTGGGCGTAGCCGACCAAGTTTTCGACGATCCCCTTCGATTGTGGGTCCTGGGCGTGGCAGAAGTCCGGGGCGAAGCCGTAGTGCGCGGCCAGCCGGACGTAGTCCGGGGTCGGGACGACCACGTTCGCGACGACCCCGCCCTTCAGGCATGCCATCCGGTCGGCGAGGACCTTGCCCGGAACCCCACCGGCCGCGGCCAGGGCCTCGGCGATCAGCGCCAGCGTGGTTGTCGCCCGCTCGTCACTGGCGAAGGCGACGAACCGCCACCGCGACCATGCCAGCACCGCGCAGAACAAGTGCAACCCGGCGCCTAGATCGGCCCAATCGATGACCAGGTACTCACCCGGTGCCCACACCGCCGGCCGTCGGCCGCGGTGATGATCCCTGCGCCATAACGCTTTCTGTTCCGCGACCAGCCGGCGGAAGTTCCTCGGTGAGCCCTGATACCCCGCGGCCCGGACCACCGGCAATAGCCGCTTCGCCGAGATCCGTCCCTGCGAGGCCGTCAGCCGAGCGGCGACCAGTTCGGTCACCGCGTCGTAATTCCGGGCTCGAGGCGCAGACCCCGGCCCGGCGGTCTCGCCGGCCCGGGCCCGTTCGATGACCCTGCGGACCGTCTTGTGCGTCGTGCCGCAAATATCGGCGGCACCTCGATACGTCCCTACCTGTTGGTAGGCGGCAATGATGTCCATCCGTTCCCTCGCTGACAACATGGAGCTCCCTGGGCGGTGCGGTGACTGGTTGGCACCGCCACCGTCACCGCCCAGGGCTCACAGCCCCCCGCTCGACACGACGAGCGAGGGGCTGGGGACTTCTACATGGCCACCAGCGGGGACCTCACCTGGCCACCAGTGGGGACTTTTCCATGGCCACGGACACCCCTCATTCTGTCCGACCGCTCGAGGAACCCCGCATCGCTTCTCCTCCAGCTCGCCCCCTGCCGGCCGACCCACCCGTGTGGATCTGTTCCAACCGGAATCCGAACACCTCCCTCAAGCACCTGGCAGCGTCTGCAAGGTGAAGTTCTGCCTTCCTGCGGTCGGACCGAAGTTTCGGTCCCCATTCGTAGTCATCCTCTTGCCGGTCGAGGACGTGATTCGACACTGGAACGGATCACCGACAACCGGAGCTAGCCCGGCTAGGGAATCAGCCAGTTCATCTGCGGGCCACTTCGTGACATCAGCGCGTCTTCAGCGGGCGATCAGGGGTCGTGAAGGCGTGGGTTGCCGGCTCCGGTTTCGGCGGCCACGAAGTCGTGGAGAAAGGACGCCAATCGTCCGTGGTCGGTGGTGTGCGCGTTCAACCAGGCCGCGATCAGCAATGATGCCCGGGCCGCCCACCACTCGATGCTCCGGTGATCGGCCTGGACTCCCGCGTGGTGGGCGGCCAGCACGTTCGGCCACCGCTCCGGCGGCAGGCACCACCACAGGAATGGGCCGAGATCCCGCATCGGCTCGGACATCTCGGCGCCGTCCCAGTCGATCAACAACAGTCCAGTGTCGGTGCGCAGGAAGTTGTGCGGGTTCGGATCGCCGTGGGTGGCGGTCGGCGCGTTTGACGGCACCGACCACCCGCGCTTCAGGAACCGTTCCACGGACTCCAGGACGGCTGGTCGGTGGAATGCAGGGTCGACCGCGGCCCGCAGCGTCATGTCGATCCGGTGCAGATCCTGCCGGCGCAGTTCCTCGGCGCGTACCGGGCCGTCGACCATCAGTGACATCTGCACCGACGGGTCGTACTGGTACCGCCGCATGACGGCCGCCACCTCGGTGGCGTGAGTGCGCAGCCAAGTACGGTCCGCGGCAACGTGATCCATGTATTGCTGCACGACGTAGGGTGCGCCGTGCAGCTGGCCGGTGGCGACGATCGGCGGAACGATGTTCAGTTCCGCGAGCCGCTGCAGGGGCCTGGTATCGGTCGGCCACTTGACGAATAGTCGCCGGCCCGACCCGGTCGCCAGGAAAGTTGTTGCTCCGCCGCGGGTGCCGACGGGCCGCAGCTCCCACTCGAGATCACCGACGTGGTGACGCAGGACAGCGAGCATGCGCTCGCGCCCCCCGACCGTCATGTCACCAACAACGGCAGCAGGCGGGCACGAACCAGATCGAGTGTGGGCCGCCAGCCGGATGGCATGGCGTCGGACCGCGGCGGTCCGTGCGTGAACTCCGGGTCGCCCGTCACCACGACGACCGCACGGCTGCCAGGGACACACACGATGTGCTGCCCGGCCCAGCCTCCCGCGAACCAGTAGCCCTCGGCCAGCCAGGTGAGGAAGCCAAAAGCGACGTTCTCCGGCGGGCCGCCGGTGCTGCTCGGCGTCAGCATCTCGGCCAGGTAGTCCGGGTCGACGACCACGGTGGAGCCGGCGCGGCCGCCGTCAAGCCACAACATGCCTAGCCTGCCCATTGCTTCCGCGGTCAGCTGGAGGTGGGCGGCGCCGTGGACGAAGCCTTCCGGCCCGCGCAGCCACCGCACCGGCCCGACACCCAGTGGCCCGAACAGTCGCCGGTCGGCATAGTTCCCGAGGTCGCCGGTCACACGGTGCAGTGCGGCCGCGAGCAGATACGCCGCGCCGTCGTCGTACCGAAAGGTGCGCCCCGGCCGTTCGAGCCGCGGGCATGACCGCCACCGGTCGAGCCACCCATGCGGGTGCGCCATCACATCGTCGCTGTCCAACACCGCCGCGCCGCGCCGCATGGTCAGCAGATCCCGCCAGCACAACCCGGCCGATGCTGTCCCCCGGGCAGCCAGCAGGTCGTCCAGCGGGGCGTCCAGATCCGCGAGCAGACCATCGGTGACGGCCGCACCGACCAGCGTCGCCAACACAGACTTCGTCACGGAAAAGACGTCACCGGCCCGGGGACCACGCAGGTGACGATCAAAAATCACCCGGCCGTCCATGACCACCCGCACATGGCTGGTGCGGCAGAACACCGGATCGCGGCTCACCTCACCGACGATGCCCTCGGCCGCCGACCGAACGAGGGAGTTAGAGGGCCGCACGCAGTCAGTGTCGGGCGGGCTGTCGCGCCGCGTCCACCACATTCCAGCCCCGGCGTCCGTCTCAGGGCGCGTTCCGGCGGGCCGCACGGCTCGCCGTTCGGGCCGTGTCGAGCGCATCGCGGCCGGTGCAAGCCAATACCAGGGACGTACGGCACCTGCTTCCATGGAGCCGCACAAGCCAAGTACGGGCTGACTTCATCGGCTGCCGACCCGACACCCCGACGGCAGCGAGAGTCGGCTACAAGGCGAACCGGTCGCGACGATCAGACGTGAAACACCACAGCGTCGAATCCCGCCGGATACTGACCGGAACGGTCCGGGTTAACGATCGGCCCCGCCTTTGGTGTGAACGCCGTCCAGCGAAATCAGGGGCCGGTAAGTTGGTCCGCCGCGGCAATGATGAAGGTGTCGGCCCTGCGCGCCGGCAGAAGGCGATGGGCGCGGCCGCGCACTAGTCGCGTTCGTGGGCGGGAAATGCGTGAATGGAGTTCGACCCTCGGAGGCAACGATCGGCCGTTGTGTTCGTGACTGGCATGTCGGGAACGGGCGAGTCGACCGCGCTCGCAGGGTTGGCGCTGCGTGGTCATACGGTGGTCGACACGGACGATCCCGGCGGCTGGATCGTCGGGACGGCGTCGGTGAACGGCGTCGAACCGATGTGGGACCTTGATCGGATCGCCGCATTTACTTATATCGTCACCAAGTCTTGCGGCCGCGCGGCGGGGCTAGGTAGAGTAAGACCATGCGGGGGATGGACGTGCAGCTGACGCGGGCCACGCGCGGGCCACGCGCGGGGTGCTCGTGGAGCTCGTCTCGGATCCTGCTGCAGGGCGTCGCGTGCTCGAATTGCATGCCGCAACCGGCCTGTCCACCGGCGCCATCTACGCGGTGTTGGCGAGACTCGAAGCCGTGCACTGGGTCGACAGCGGCTGGGATCGGCCGACGACTCCGCAACAGGGGTGGCCGCGTCGACGGCATTACCGGCTGAGTGCGGACGGTCTCGCCATGGCCAGGGGCGCCCTCGCCAGTGCCGCGAGTGCCGCCGTGATTCCCCGCGGGCGATAGCGGCCCGCTGCCGACTCGGCCTGACAAGGCCGCGGTCATCACTTCGGCCGGGACCCCTTTGGGTGCCGGTCACCGGACGAGAGGCGTGCGCGCCATGGATGTGATCGAGGATCCGGTTGTCAAGCTCGACGGACGGTGCCGCTTCGGCCGTCATCACTACCTCCAGGTCCAGGACGACAACCCGGAGATGCGGGGCCGCTCATATCTCCGGTGCGACAGGTGTGGCAAGGCCAAGGACCGCAACGAGTACGGAAAGCCCACCCACAAGAACGTTTTCTACGGGGCCTGAGGGCTGTCGACAGCGTGATCGGACCTCGACCGCACGCACCGGCGAGCTGGATGCTCTCGCTCGTCGTGCTGGTCGTACCGGCGGGGTCGCGGGATCGGTACCGGGAGGAGTTCCGCGCCGAGCTGGCCGAGCTCGGGTGGGCGTCGCAGGTGTTCCAGGCCGGCTCGTTGCTGGTCGGTTCGGCGTCGCTGCGGAAGGCGTTGAGTGGCGTGGACGTGATCGAAGATATGACCGCTCGACGGGACTGGCGGTGCCGACTGGGTCGTCACCACTACCTGCGGGTCCAGGACGACAACCCCGAGATGCGCGGCCGCGGCTACCTGCGATGCGACCGGTGCGGGAAACCGAAGGACAAGAACGAGTACGGACCCATGCCGCCGGAGTCACTTGCCGGCTGGTGATCGGCGGACTCCACTGACCGGCGACGCAGG
>JAESFR010000336.1_pt1 | contig 10812 bp, 10 predicted proteins | sample 9266191 | NCBI WGS metagenome assembly JAESFR01 (sample SAMN14503063, study PRJNA617104) | algae metagenome | isolation source: Pleurocapsa minor HA4230-MV1 and co-occurring heterotrophs from cement on... | place: USA: Nuuanu Pali Lookout, Hawaii | collected 2009-07-20
GCGCAGGTCTTCGTGCGCCCGCTGCGGCGTCTGAAGACCGCCGCGCGCCGCATCGCCGCCGGGGAGGAGGGTGTGCAGGTCGACGCGGGATCCTCCGACGAGCTGGCCGACGTCGCGACGGCCTTCAACGACATGAGCCGCAGCCTCCAGGTCAAGTCGAACCTGATCGAAGAGCAGGAGCGCACGAACGAACGGCTGATCCTGTCGTTCATGCCCGAGGGCATGGCCGATCGCTACAAGCACGGCGACGAGGCGATCACGCAGGAGAACGAGGACGTCACGGTGATCTTCGCCGACATCGTCGGCTTCGAGGAGATGGCGCTGTCGATGACCTCCGAAGAGGCGGTGGCCAAGCTCAACGACCTGATCCGCACGTTCGACGAGGCGGCCGAGCGGTACGGCGTCGAGCGCGTGCGGACCACCCGGCAGAGCTATCTCGCGAGCTGCGGCCTGGGCACCCCGCGGGTGGACAACGCGCGTCGCGCGGTGGAGTTCGCGATCGAGCTCGACCACATCCTCGAGCGCTACTCGGCGCAGCAGGGGGTGCACCTCGATCTTCGCGCCGGGCTCGATTCGGGCCGTGTCACCAGCGGGCTCATCGGCCGGGCGCGCGTCGTGTACGACATGTGGGGGGATGCCGTGAACCTGGCGTTCCGCGTGCAGGGCGACTCGGATGAGCCGGGCATCTACATCACGCAGCGCGTGGCCGACCGCATCCCCGACACGGTCGCGATCCTGCCCGCGGGTGACGTGTCGACGCAGAGCGGCACGCAGCGGGTGTGGCGCGTCGACACGGTGGTCCCGGTGGTCGAGGGCTAGGGGGAACGATGGCCGACATCGTCTCGCAGCCGTGGTTCTGGCCGGCCGTCATCGTGTCGGTCGGCCTGCCGCTCGTGCTGATCGGCCTGACCGAGATGCACAACGCGATGGCACGCCGCGGCAGTCGCGCGGCGCCGATCGTGCTGATGATCCGCAACTATCTCGTCCCCGTCGCCGGCGTGCTCGTGCTGCTGAGCCAGCCCGGTGCGTGGCAGGGCGAGGGCACGTGGCCGAAGGTGATCTGGACGATCTTCGGGCTCCTCGTGATCGTCGTCACGATCAACGCGATCAACCACCTCGTGTTCCACCGCGGCGAGAAGGGCTCGTGGCGCGACCGGTTCCCGTCGATCTTCAGCGACCTCATCCGCTTCGTCTTCATCGTCGTCGGCATCGCACTGCTGTTCTGGTGGGTGTGGGATGCCGATGTCGCCGGCGTCTTCGCGGCGCTGGGCATCACATCGATCATCGTGGGCCTCGCGCTGCAGAACGCGGTGGGCTCGATCGTGTCCGGCCTGTTCCTCATCTTCGAGGCGCCGTTCCAGCTGGGCGACTGGCTGGAGACCGGCGGTGTGCGCGGGCAGATCATCGAAGTGAACTGGCGCGCGGTGCACCTGGACACCGGCAACGGGATCGTCGTGATGCCGACCGCGGAGCTCGCCGAAGGATCGTTCACGAACCTTTCCCGCAGCCCCGAGCCGTACGCGGCGAAGGCCGAGTTCTCGTTCGCGACCGACGACCCGCCGGCGCGGGTGCGCGCGCTGCTGGTCGATGTCGCGCGCGACATCCCGGTGGTCTCACCCGATCGCGACCCGAGCGTGACGACGCTCGACGGGGCGAAGTACCGGGTGTCGATCCCCTTGCAGTCGCCCGGAGACAAGGATGCCGTGCTCGACGCGTTCGCGACGCGGGTCTGGTACGCCGCCCGCCGGTCGGAGCTGCATCTGGACGGCGATCTCACCGATGAGTGGAACACCGCGAGCCGGCTGCAGGACGCGCTGCAGCAGATCGCCCCGATCCTGAGTCTGCGGGTCGCGGACGCCGAGGCGCTGGCCTCGGCCGCGCGGCTCGAGCGCTACTGCCAGGGCGAGGTCCTGCTGCGGCCGGGCATGATCCCCACCGCGACGAGGTTCATCCTGTCCGGCCGCGTCGTGCTCGGAGTGCCGACCGACGCGGGCTTCATCCAGGTGAACGAGCTGGGCAGGCACGACGCGGTGGGTCTCACCGCGCTGACCCGCACGCAGACGATCTCCCGGGCGATCGCGCTGACCGAGCTCGAGGTCATCGCGATCCCGGTGCACCTGCTCGATGACATCGTGCGGGCGCATCCCGTGCTCGCGCGCGAGATCGTGCGCGAGAACGAGAACCGCGTGCGCCTGGCACGCAGCGCGCTCGCCGCGGTGGGTGAGAGCATCGCCCCCGGGCGCAACGTCTTCGGCTGAGCGCTGGTCGGGGCGCCCGCGGGGGCGCCCGTAAACTGCCAGGGTGCGCTCTCCACTCCTCGTCGACGCCGTCGGATCGATCGTCGGCATCGACCTGAGCGTGCTCGACGAGAGCGACGCCGAGGCGGTGCGCGCGGCGTGGAGCGATGCGACCGTGGACTCCGGCGAACCGGTCGAGATCGTCCGACCGACCGGGGTCGATCGCGCGCAGATGCTCTCGAACCTCTCGCAGCAGGTGACCCTCGCCGCGATCGAGGCGGCGCGCGGGCGAGCGTGGATGCTGCACGCCGCGGGCGTCACGACACCGGACGGCCGGGTGGTCGTGCTGGTGGGCCCGTCGGGCCGGGGGAAGACCACGGCGTCGCGCGCGCTCGGTGCCGTCTACGGCTACGTGTCCGACGAAACGGTCGCGATCGACGACGACGGACGGGTCTGGGCCTACCGCAAGCCCTTGTCGGTGATCGAGGATCCCGCTCAGCCGAAGGTGCAGCATCCGCCCACCGCGTTGGGGCTGCAGCCGCTGCCGGATGCCGAGTTGCGCGTCGCGGCCGTCGTGCTGCTGGACCGCGACGAAGAGCACCCCGAGACCCCGTCGATCGAGATCGTCGACACCGGCGACGCGCTCGGCGACCTGGTGTCGCAGACGAGCTTCCTGCACGATCAGCCGGCCGCGCTGCGGTTCATCACAGCGCTCGCGGCCGCGACCGGCGGCATCCGCACCGTCCGGTACCGCGAGTCGGCGACGCTGCCCGCGCTGATCCCGGAGTTGGCCGGCGACACCGCGCCGATCGTCGTGCCCGACCGGCTCGAGCACCGCGCGCCCGCGGTTGCGGGCGCGGGTCCGCGGTTCACGCGCGCCGAGGTGGCCGACGAAGTGGGGCTGGAGGATCCCGACCGCGTCGCCCTGCTGACGATCGACGCGACCGGTCAGGGGCACGTGACCGTGCTCGGCGGCATCGCGCCGGCAGTGTGGCGCGCCGCCGGTGGGGCGACGCTCGAGCAGCTCGTGAGCGCGGCGGTCGACGAGTACGGCGAGCCGGACGGCTTCGCCGCGCGGCCCGCGGTGCTCATCGCCGTGGGGGAGCTCATGGATGCGGGCCTGCTGCGCTCCGACGAACCCGTGCTCGCGCGCCGCGAGGACGTCGCGTGGGTCGACAGCGGCGATCGGATCGTGGCGCTGCCGCTGAGTCCGGACGCCGATGAGAAGCTCGCGCAGCCATCCGCACTCACCGGGTCGGCGGCGCTGATCTGGGAGTGGCTCGAGGAACCGGTGACGCTCACCCAGCTCTCCGCCCGCGCGATCGAGGCGGCGGGGCAGGATGCTGCGAGCGAGGTGGCCGCCCAGGTCGAGGCCTTCGTAGGGCAGCTGGTCGACTCGCGTCTGGTGGCACCGCAGGCCGGCTGAGTCGCCGAGGTCGCCCGTGAAGGCCGAACTACACTGGGGCGGTGCGCATCCGGCTCGATCTCGCCTACGACGGCACGCACTTCCGCGGGTGGGCGCTGCAGCCGGGGCTGCGCACCGTGCAGGGCACGCTCGAGAGCGGACTGGCACGCATTCTCGGCGGGTCCCCGCGCCTCGTCGTCGCCGGGCGGACGGATGCCGGGGTTCACGCGACCGGCCAGGTCGCGCACGTCGACCTCGACGAGGCGCAGGTCGCGCGGCTGCAGTCGCGGGATACGGAATCGCACGCGGCCGCCGCGCGCCTCGCGCTGCGGATGCGCGGCGTGCTGGGCGGATACGCGGATGTCGCCGTGCATCGCACGAGCATCGCGCCCGAGGGGTTCGACGCCCGCTTCTCGGCCGTGTCGCGCCGCTACGAGTACCGGATCGCGGATGAGACCACCGGGTACGATCCGCTCGAGCGGCACCGCACGACGAGCGTGCGCGGAGAACTCGACCAGGGACGCATGGATGCGGCGGCGCGTTCGCTGATCGGCCTGCACGACTTCGCGGCGTACTGCAAGCCGCGCGAGGAGGGCACGACCATCCGGACGCTGCTCGAATTCGGCTGGCGGCGGGACGCCGAGCGGGTGCTTGTCGCGAACGTGAAGGCGGACGCCTTCTGCCACAGCATGGTGCGCGCGCTGGTCGGCGCGTGCGTAGCGGTGGGGCTGGGCCGGCTGGATGTCGACGACCTCTCCGACATCCGCGATGAGGCCGAGCGCACGAACGATTTCGCCGTCCTGGCGGCGCGCGGGCTGACGCTCACCGAGGTGGGGTACCCCGATGACAGCCTGCTCGCGCAGCGTGCGGAGCAGACGCGCGCGCGACGCGACCGCGAGTGAGCTCGCCCAGGTGATGAGGCCCGAGTGGTGGAGCGTGCCGCTGACGATCCTGGCGGGGTTCTGGCTCGTGGTGCTCGTCGGTCTGCCGCTGTACGTGTTCCCTCCGGTGGCCGATCCGCCCCCGAGCGATGTCGTGATGGTGCTCGGACCGCCGATGGATGCGCGACTCGACGTCGCGGAGCGCCTCCACGCTGAGGGGCTGGCGGAGCGGATCGTGATCTCGGTGCAGCCCGAGCGCGGTCAGACGATCGACGACATCGCCCTGTGCCAGGAGCCCGAGGTCACCTGCCGGGTCCCGGAGCCGTACAACACCCGCGGCGAGGCGCTGATGATGGCGGACATCGCGGGGGCGGGCGCGGCGACCACCTCGGTGATCGTCGTCACGACGGCTCCGCACATCGCCCGCACCCGGTATCTGTTCGACAAGTGCTATCCCGGACCGGTGACCGTGATCGAGGGAGATCGGCCCACCACTCTGTCGGCGTGGACGGTGCAGTACCTCTACCAGACCGCGGCGTTCCCGAAGGCGTTCTTCGAGCCCTGCCGCTGACGCTGTCCGATCAGCGCTGCGGCGTGCGACTGTCGGGCGAGGGGCGCCGCGTGCGTGCGGCGACCGGCGGGGCGATGTCCCGCTGGCGACGCTGACGCTTGTCGAGCAGCTGCATCAGCGCGTCGACCGTGTCGTGGTCGGCATACGTATCGTCTGCGAAGGCGTCGGCGAGCACCTGGGCGGCGCGTTCGATCGCGACGGCTCGTTCGAACGCGTCGGAGTGGACGGCGACGGATGCGGCGGCATCCGCGTAGGCGATGCGCAGGTGACCGCGCGTGGCTTCATCGAGCGGGTGCACGTGCTGTTCGAGGGCGCGCGCGGTCTGGTCGCGTTCGAGTTCGCTGCGGCGCAGAGCGCGTTCGGCGAGGACGCGGTCGCGGTGGGCGGCTTCGATCGCATCGGTGGGGGTGAGCTGCATGGTCATGAGAGGTCTCCTGTCGGGTGCGTTCCTCACACAGAAGAGTCCACGGCGTGCATTTTCGTACATGCCAGCGCGATGACCATCGCACGGTTGTCGCTACAGTCCGCTCCACCGGGTGAACGGCCAGAACAGCAGCACCGCCTTGCCGACGACGTCGGGGCGGGTGGCCCACCGCCAGCAGTCGTCGTTCGGGGTGTCGTTGCGGCAGAAGGCTGCCGAGTCCGACGAGTTCGAACGGTTGTCCCCGAGCATCAGGTACGAGTCGGCGGGCACCTCGACCGCCGCGAAGCAGCGCGCGGACCGCGGCGTGGTGGTGCAGTCGAGTTCGCCGGATGCGAAGGGAAAGTCATTCGTCACGTATGGCTCGTCGAGCGGCTCGCCGTCGACGATCACCGCCCCGTCGTCGCTGCAGCACTCGACGGTCTGGCCCGGGGTTCCGATCACGCGTTTGATGAGGGTGTGCGGACCGGATGGTCCGAATCCGGTCACTTCGCCGATCCACCGCAGGACCGCCCGGATCGGGTCGATCGGTGTCGGTGGCTGGACATCCCAGGTCGATCCGGCGTCGAACACCACGATGTCGGCCGTTCCGGGATCTGCGCCGACGTACGCGAGACGATTGACCATCACCCGGTCCCCGGGCTGGAGGGTGGTCTCCATGGAGCCGGACGGCACCCAGTAGGGTTTCGCGACGAAGCTCAGGATGAGGCCCGTGATGACGAAGGCCGCCGCGAGCTGGAACCAGATGCTCCCGACGATGCGCCGCCACGGCGGGCGAGGCGGGGTGTCGGGCACGTGATCACGCTACCCGTTTCGATTCATCGCACCTGAGAGGTTCTCCAGTGATCTCCGCAAAGTCACCCCCGCGAAACCTCACGGTCCTAGGCTGGGGACGCCATGAAGGTCATCTCCTACAACCTGCGTAAACACCGCGCGGTCGGCGAACTGAACGCCCTGGTCGATCGTCACTCGCCCGACGTGCTGTGCCTCCAGGAGCTCGACACGGCCGACATGCCGGCATCCATCGGCGATCTGCGCCTCGCGGAGGCCACCTCGCGCAACCGGCTCGGGCTGGCCGTCTACTACCGCGAGAACACCTTCCGCCTCGACGGTGTGCGCTCGATGGCGCTCAAGAAGTCGATGCATGATCGCGTGCTCAAGCCGGCCGAGGAGCGGATGCTGGGGGTGCGACTCCACGACATCGACGAGAATCAGTCGCTCATCGTCGCGTCGTTCCACGCGGCCCCCCTCACGGCGCTCAACTCCCTGCGGCGCCACCAGATCCGCACGGCGCTCACCGAACTGCAGGCCCTCGGCGACGGGCTGCCGGTGCTCATGGTCGGGGACTACAACTACCCGGTCTTCAAGGAGAACCTCGGGCAGAAGGTGCGCGAGCACGGCTACGAGCTCAACCTCAGCGACGCCCGCACGTACACGCGGTATCGCTTCTTCCGCGGGCACTACGACTTCGCGACCTCGGTCGGACTCACGATCGACAAGGTGCGCACGCTCCCGCAGGGTCGCAGCGATCACCTGCCGATCCTGGTGACCGCGAGCATCTCGGCGAAGAAGCGCGCGACCGCCGCCTGAAGCGCGCGACGACCTACTCTCCGAGCACCCACTCCTGCAGCTCGGCGATGAACCGCGTGCGTGAGAACATCTCGGTGCGGGCGCGGAAGGCCGAGGCATCCAGCGACGTCGCCTGGTGCAGCAGCTCCTCCCAGTCGTTCCAGCGCTCGATGTCGCACGTCACGCCGCCGCCGACTGCTTCGACGCTCTCGCGGACCCCGCCCACCGAGTTCGCGATGATCGGAGTGCCGCAGGCCATCGCCTCGACCGGCATGATCCCGAAGTCCTCGACCGCCGGGAACACGTAGGCGAGCGCGTGCGCGTAGAGCGCACGGATCATCGCGTCGGACGGCGCGATGATGAAGGTCACCTGCGCGCCGGTGGCCGCCGCGATCGAGCGCAGCGCGACCTCGCTCGGGCCGGCGCCGGCGATCACGACGGGCAGCTTCAGCTCCGCGCCGATCTCGATCACGCGGTCGAGCCGCTTGTAGGCGACCATCCGCGATGCGCCGAGGATGAAGGATGCCGGGAGCGCGTCGAGTTGACGCTGTTCGGCATCGGTCAGGTCGCGGCGCCAGTCGTCGGTGGACGTCAGCAGCTCGGTGTCGACCGGCGGGTACATCACGCGCGACGGCTGCTCCCACGCGCGCTCCACCCGTTCGCCGGTGAACCGGCTGTTGACCGCGATCGAGGTGGCCTCGGCCGCACGGCGGCGGTCGATCGGCTTCAAGAAGTTGCTCGCGGCGCGTGCCCACGCGGAGTCGCCGCGGTGATCGCGCTCGGGCTCCCAGATGTAGCGCGCGGGAGTGTGCGCGTACACGAACTTCGGCACGCCGGCGGGCGCCTTGATGTGGTGTGCGAACAGGTGCGAGCTGACGAGCATCCATTCCGGAGTCTCGGCGAGCGGCATCCGCCACGTCGGCAGCATCGCCGGGAGGGCGAGCACCTTGTTGTTGCGCAGCGGGGTGCGCGAGAGCCACGTCTGCGTCACCTCACGTCCGTCGAGCACGGGCGTGTCGTCCCAGAGGACGCGCACTCCGGCATCGGGGAAGGCGTCGGTCATGGCGCCGAGCACGCGCTCGGCACCGCCCCAGCGCTCGACCCACTCATGGACGATCAGGCCGGGTGCGGTCGCGTTGCTGACGCGCGACGGCACTCCAGTCGTTGCATATACGGTCACGAAAAACCCCCAGGTTCACTGCGCGCCGCTCGGGTCCCATCCCGGGCGCAGACCTCGTGTTCTTCGGGTTCACGAGGGCCGTCGGCAACCCCCACAGTTGCTTCGTGCGCTCCACCTACGCTACCCGTGTTCGCGGTGAGTGCAAGCATTCGAGAAACTTCGGGGGAAACCTTGACACTCCCTTGTGGAGAAGGCAGGGGATGCCGCCGCAGCGGTCGCCGATCGGCGCGCGGTATCATCGCTGAATCACATGCGCGGCACCGTCGCGGCGCCCGATCGGGAAGGTGCCGCGTGAACGAGGAGAAGTTCAGTCCGCCCGTCGCGGGGTCCCGTCACGTGAACGCGTCGACGGCCACGCTGATCGTGCCGCCGCGGCCGGATCTGCCGCCCGGGTGGACGGTGCCGACGGTGGCAGCGACGCGCAAGCCTGCCGTGCCACCCGCGCCGCCCAAGCCGGCGCTGCCCGAGACGTCGAAGGCGCCGCGATCGACGGCATCCGCCGGTCGGCCCTGGGTTTCGCGGATCCTGGATCCACACGTGCTGCTCGGCGTCTACCTCTTCCTCCTGACGCTGATCGCGCTGTGGCCGACGCCGGTCGACAGCGATGCGCGGCCGTTCCTCCGGGCGGTGGCGCGGATCGTTCCGGTGCTCACGTATCCGCGCATCGAGTTCGCCGCGAACATCCTGCTCTTCGTGCCCTTCGGGCTGCTGCTCGCGCTGATCCTGCGTCAGCGATACCTGATCGTGCCGATCGCGTTCGTGGCGAGTGTGACGATCGAGTCGGTTCAGGCGCTCATGATCGACAAGCGGGTGCCCAGCGTGATGGACATCATCGCGAACCTCGCCGGCGCGTGCATCGGCCTGCTGATCGTCGCGGTGGCCGAATGGTGGCGCGGCAGGCGCTCTGCGCCCGGCCGCTGATCCTCAGGCGTCGTCCGGGGCGCCGCGGCGCGCCGAGCGTCGGCCGGCGGTCACCGGCTCGGATGCCGCCGTGACGGCGTCGGCGGATGCGTCCAGCCCTGAACCCGTGCGGCGGGGTCCGGCATCGAGGTCGGCGGCTCGGGTCTTCGAGGGCACCTTCTCCTTCGCCTGATAGGCCTGGTACTGGTAGCCGTAGTAGCCGCCGGCGCCGCCGCGCCGTGGCACCTTGTTGAGCACGACTCCGAGCGGGTGGGCGTTGGCGCGCTCCAGGTTGTCGAGGGCCTTCTGCAGCATGTCGTACGTCGTGCGGCCGGCCGATGTCACGATCAGGGCTCCGTCGGCGCGGGTCGCCAGGATGGCGGCATCCGTCACGGGGAGCAGCGGGGGAGTGTCGATGATGACGAGCGCGGACTGCGACAGCTGCGCGACCAGATCGCGCATGCGCTGCGACCCCAGCAGTTCGCTCGGATTCGGCGGGATGCGTCCGGCGCCGACCACGACCAGGTTCGCAGACACACGATGCGACACGTCCTCGACCGTTGCGCGTCCGGCGATGACATCGGTGAGCCCGGCGCCCTCCGGCAGCGAGAACAGGGTGGAGATCACGGGGCGCCGCAGATCGGCGTCGAGCAGGATGACGGGCTCGCCGGCCGCCGCGAGGCTCACCGCGAGGTTCGCGGCCGTCGTCGACTTGCCGTCGCCCGGCACCGGGCTCGTGACCACGATCGCGCGCGGCGGATCGTCGACGCTCATGAACTGCAGGTTCGTGCGCAGTTCCCGCAGGGCCTCCGCGACGATCACGCTGCCGTTGTCGCCGAGCATCTCGTCGAAGACAAGCACTTTGCGGGATGCCGACAGCTCTTTGTCGAGCGGAATCGTACCGACGACCGCCACGCCCGTCTCACGCTCGATGTCGCGCGGGTCACGCAGGCGGCGGTCCAGGACGTGCCGGACGACGGCGTAGCCGATGCCGAGTGCGAGACCGATGAGGCCACCGAGGACGACGTTGAGTCGCGTGTTCGGGGACGACGGCGCGGTCGGAAGTCGGGCGGAGTCGCCGGCGACGACCGTGACGGCCGACGACCCGGTGGTGCCATCCCCCTCGAGTTCATCGATCTGCAGGATCATCCCTCGGATCCATGCTTCCGCGAGGTCGCGTGCTTCTTCGGGCGTGCCCGCGGAGGCATTTACCGAGATCACGGTCGTGTCGAGCGGATTGGAGACATCCACTCGGTTGACCAGCGACTCGGGCGAACTCGAAAGGCCGAGCTCCTCGATCGCATACTCGGCGACCGCCCGCCACGAGCCGACCGCGACGAAGGACTTGACCTTCGCCTGCGCCAACTGGTTGCCGACGAGCGCCGCGCCGACATCCGTTCCGCCGTCGAGCGTCGTGACGTATCCGGTCGCCTCCGCTGTGTACACCCGCGGCTGAAGGGCGCTGTAGCCGAAGCCCACGGCGGCGCCGAGCAGCGTCAGGAGGATGATCGCCACCCACCGGGCGCGCAGGATGCGCAGATAGTCACGTAGTTCCATGGATGCTTCCCTCGATGCTCACTGCCATTGTGCCCGGCCCAGATGTCGGTCCCGTTACGCGGCGACGGACAGAGGCGGCAACGGGCGTCAA
>JAESFR010000337.1_pt1 | contig 10663 bp, 11 predicted proteins | sample 9266191 | NCBI WGS metagenome assembly JAESFR01 (sample SAMN14503063, study PRJNA617104) | algae metagenome | isolation source: Pleurocapsa minor HA4230-MV1 and co-occurring heterotrophs from cement on... | place: USA: Nuuanu Pali Lookout, Hawaii | collected 2009-07-20
GAACGCGACACCCTGCTCCTGGTACTCCTGCCAGACCTCCTCGAGCAGCGGTGCCTCGACGATGCATGGGCCACAGGCGGCGTACCAGAAGTTCACTACCAGCACCCCGCCGCGGTAGTCGTCGCTGGAGACCGCCTCACCGGTCTCGGTGACGCCTTCGAATACCACCGGCTCTCCACGATCGGCGTCGGGGATCTCGACGATCTGGAAGTCGCCGGCGATGTAGCCCTTCTCGTTGCCGTCCCGGTACTGCTGCGTCAGCGAGTCGCTAGATCCGCACCCGGCGAGCAGCCCCGCAACCAGCAGGACCGAGGCAATGGCGATCGGAGCGCGGTGGTTCATGGTCGCTTGACCTTGATCAGTGCGCCGGCGACCAGGAACACGACCGCGGCGACCGGTTGCGCGGCCGTCCACACCGGGCCAGTGAACGGAAGCGGGAACACCGGGTTCCAGATCACCACGATCGCTGCAAACACCGGCACCCACCACCACTGCCGCGCCTGGATCGCGAACCAGGCGACAATGACCGCGAAGGTCGCGGTGGCGAACCGCACCAGCGTGAACCAGTCCCCGCCCATCAGTGCCGGTGAAAGGAACAACACCGCGGCCGCGAGCAGCCCCGGAGCGAACGCGTTGCGCTGATACACAGACGGGGTGCGCTGCTTAGCCATCATGACCCGCTCACCGCCGACCCCGCCGCCGGCGCCGGTCCGCCGGTCACCCCGTCATTCGTTGGGTTCGTGTGGGCGCGCCGGTGTCGGATCCAGATGTTTAGGCCGAGCACGATCACGCCTGCGCCGAGGGCGACATCGGCGAGGTTTCCGATGAACAGGCTCCCGTAGGCGAGGAAGTCGGTGACGTGCCCGACCCCAAAGCCGGGCGGGGAGAACAGCCGGTCGATCACGTTGCCGATCGCGCCGCCCAGGATCAGCCCGATCCCCACCGCCCACCATCCTGTTCGTGCCCGCGTCGCGGCGACGATCAACACCACCACCGCGCCGACGCCGAGAAGAGTGAGCAGCCCCGTGAACCCGGCGCCGAGAGAGAGGATCGCGCCCGGGTTGAACGCGAGCTGCAGCCCGAGCAGATCTCCCAGCAGCGGGATGCGCTCGTCCTGGCTCAACCCGCTGAGTGCGGCCGCTTTCGTCGCCTGGTCGATTAGGACCACTACGCCGGCGGCCAGGCACGCGATCGCGAATCGTCGGGACTGCTCACGATTCATCAACGGGACCGTCCTTTCTCGTGTCGTCATCCTCGCCGCGCTGACCGGACCCAGCAGCTGCGGCTGTTCTGTCGCGGCGGCGGCGCTCTCGAGCCACCATGAGTACGACGATCAGAGCACCGCCGAGCACGCCTATACCGGTCACGACGACAAGAACAGGTAGGAGCTCCCCGCCCCCGGAGGGGCTGTTGTGCATCTCTCCGGGGGTAGTGGTCTGGGTCGCAGACGGTTCGGGTGTCTGTTCCTCGGTCGCTTCTGGGGTGGGGGTACTGGTGGGCACCGTGACGGCCTCGACGGTGTACTGGTACTCGTTGCTGATCGGGTGTCCGTCGCTGGAGACGACCCGCCACCGCACCGTGAACACCCCGGCCTGACCCGGCTGCACAGCCTGGGTGACGGTGGTCCCGTCGATGATCGGTTCCCCGGACGCGAGGTTTCGCCCGTCCGCCGCGACGACCTCGATGATCACCGCGCTGAAATCGGTGAGGATCTCCCCGCTGAAGGTCAGCGAGATCTCCTCCGGGACCACGCCGATCGTGGAGCCGGCTTCCGGGGAGGACGAGACGATCTCATCGTGCGCGGCCGCGGGAGTTGCGACGGCGAAAAGCAGACCGGCGGTCAGCAGCAGCGTCGCCATGCTGGGCAGAAGGAAGGAAGCGCGACGGCTTCTGGGGGTGGGTGATCGGCGCCGGGATGCCAGGTCGGTAGCGGGTGGTGCGGTCATGGTCTCGGTCCTTTCAGGGCCGGTTGATGATGTGCTGGGCAATCGTCGTCGCGTCCTTCGAAACCCCTGCGATGGTGTCGGCGCCGCGGCCGCCGTAGTGCGGCATTCCCGCCACGAACAACCCGGGGAGCCCGGTCATGGTGCGCCGGGTCCGCTCGGTGCGGGCTATCTCCGGCAGCCAGCGATCACCCGGGTCGTATCCGGTGGCGAGGATCACCGACCCGGGCAAGATCTGAGCACCATCAGCGAAGGTCACCGCGGCGCCATCGGCGGTAGCCACCGCGGGTGCGATGGTGACCCCCGCACGCCGCAGCTGCTCATAGCCGTCGCCGAACACCGGCTCGGGCCGTCTCTCGCGCGACAGCAAGGACACGCTTTCACCCGCCGCGGCGGGGTAGCTCATCGCTGGCCGGTGCCGCCGCGGAGTGCGAGTGGACAGGGTAACGGCGTGTGATGCGGAAAGTTCGCGAGCCAGCTCCACACCACTGTTCCCGCCGCCGACGATGAGCACGTCCCCGGCGGGGATCCCCCCCGGGTACAGGTACTCGCTGCTGTGCAGCACGACACCCGGCACGCGCAGCCAACTCGCCCACTCCGGTAGTCGAGGATGCGCGGCCGCGGCGGTCGCGCACACCACATTGCGGGTCTGCACCTCACCCGCCGTCGTCGACAGCAGCAGCGTCGAACCGTTCCCACGATGCTCGACCCCCGTGGCTCGGACGCCCCAAACGGTCTCCACGCCAAGCCCGGCTTCCACATACGTGAGGTAGTCGACCATCTCGTCCGCCCGTGGATGCCGGCGCTGATCACCCAGCAGCCGGCGCGAAGACAACGCACTATGCCGGGCGTCGCTGAGCAGCTCCATCGAATGCCACCGCGACACCCACGAACGCTGCCCCGGTCCGGCCGCGTCGATCACCACGAACTCGCGTTGCGGCCGGAGCCCTTCCGCGCTCAACGCCGCCGCGACCGCCAGCCCGGCCTGCCCGGCGCCGACGATGATCACCCGTCGATGTGACAACCCCGCCCGCATCACTGACCACCGCTCACCGCGGCCTGGATGAGGTTCTCAAGGTCGTCCCACTCCTGCAACTGCGCGAGCTCACCGCCGACGAAAAATGTCGGTGTGCTGCTCACCCCGAGAGCGCGGCCATCCTCAAGGTCCAGATCGACCCGCTCAGCCGTTGACGGGTCTACTACAGCGGCGTCGTAGGCGGCCATGTCCAGGCCGAGCTCCTCCGCGAAGCTGCGGAACAAGTCGGCGCGAGACTCCTGTGCCTCGCCCCACTCGGCCTGTGTCTCGAACAAGCGGTGGTACATGTCCTCGAACCGGTCCTGCTGTGCGGCCGCTTCCGCCGCGATCGCGGCGTTCTTCGAGTTGAAATGACCCGGAAGAGGGAAATAGCGCACCACATAGGTGATCTCCCCGGCGAACTGCTCGCGCAGATTCTCCACGATCGGGTAGAACGACCCACAGGCCTCGCACTCGAAGTCCAGGAACTCCACGACCGTGACCGCGGCCTCACCTCCGTCATCGAGGACGTGCGAGTTCTCCCGCACCAGCTGCGGCGACGAGGAGCCGTCCCCGGACACGGGCGGAGCGGCTTGGCTCTGATTATTTAGGACATAGATCAACGCGGCCACAACCAGCACCACCACAACCGCAATGGCGACGAGAGTGGCTCTCAAAGGGGTTTTCAACGGGTACTCCAAATCAAGACACGGCACAAGACAGCACGGGCACACAGCCCGGTACGAAGCGCCACCCAACGCGGTGGCGTGTCACATGTCAGGTTCGGGAAAGACCCAGTTGCGTCAAGGAGAAAACGATCGGATGCGAAAGCGCGGCCGGAGCAGGTACGAGCAATGACATCCGTGGCGCTGCGCCAAGGATAGGAGTCATCCGCCGACGCCACAGTCTCCTCAGCCCGACCGCGAACGTGAGTCCGCACAGCACGCCGAACACGCACAATGCCGCGCCGATCAGCGCGTTCGAGTTCGGCAAGGAGCCGTCGGTGACTGCCTCGTCCGCGGCCGTGACGACTGCCACCGGCTCCACGTGCGGGTCCATCAGCTCGGACGCAAGGAGAGGAACAGGCGCCGCCCCTGGGAACTCAGTGTGGGCTGTGGCTGCGAGACCGAGCATCAGCAGCAGCGTCAAGCCGACGCTCGTAATGAGCCTCATTATCAACAATCGCTCATTCAGCGTCACGGATTGCGGGTTCCGTGCCGAAGAGAACATCCCGAACAGTCTAACGTGCGAAACAAGCGTCCATGAAGGCCCTGTGATGCAGCAGCCGACGCTGCTCGGGCTGGAGCTTCACCCCGGCGGTTTGCCGCACGGTCGGATGTTCCCCAAGCCGAGGGCTCCTCTAAGGGTCTGAGGTGATTCGGGTGAGCAGGACCACAACAATCGCGGTGGCCACCCAGAGGAAAGCGCACTCATCGAGCGTCGGTCAGCCAAAGCGCCGAGCGATGACACCTGCCCCGACTGCTCAGTGGCTGGTGAAGGTTTTCATGGCGACGAGAATAAGGCCAAAAGCGGCGGTGGTCAGCGCACTGGCGACGCGCAACCAGAAGTGCCGCGTCCACTTGGCGACCGCGATCCAGCCGAGCACTGCGAGGGCGACTGTGTCGATGATCAGCGCGAGCCAGACGGCGAGATCGTCAGGGACCACCCGCGTGACACCGAGCAGAAGCACAGCGATCGGAGCAAGCGAGATGACAAGCATCCCGATCGAGTGGTGCACGGCCGCGCGCAGGCTTGTTGATAGCCCCACCTTTCCCTCGGCCGCCGCGAGTCGTGCAAGGGTGCCGGCGTAGACGTGCGCAGCGAAGAACACCATGACGGTGACCACAACCGTGATCAGCGCATTCAGGGACGTAGCTGTCAGGTTGTAGCTGACGACGATCATCCCGGACACCAGGATCAGGCCATAGACGGCCTCCTCTGACATGAGGATGCGGGTGACGTTTGGAGTAGTCCTGATCAGTTGCTCATTACTCATCCGAGCCTCCCTCACATCATGGAATAGCGCGGCCATGCGATCTCCACACGAGCGAGCTCAACGACTCGGTCTGATCAACGCAGCCAAGACCGGCAGGATTGACTCAATCATGCCGGATCGCCCGCCTTTCGCTTCGAATCCGAAGATCACGACCCGGTCGTTCCACCCGTCGGCCACGCAGGACGTGCGTGTGGTTGGGGCCATCACGCCAGCCGATCCACTCTCAGCCTCGGGTGAACGGCACGCACGCCCTCGCTTACAGGAGGCATGCTCGATATCTCGATGTGTGCATGGATGTGTGCATCACCGGCGCAAACGCGCTAGATCATGCGGCGCTCCAGCCAGTGATCATCCGTCTACGGTCAGAAAGTTCGATCGGGCGCCCCAGATCCGATGCGGTCTAGGGCGTTATCCATCTCCGCATCTTCGATCTGCCGCTCCAAGTCGTTTGCCGGCCAGTCCCTCAGTGACGCGAAAACTAAGTACCGGTGCTGGACGGTCTCCACAGGCCGACCCAACTGACGTGCAGCTGCTCTCGCCGCCCGTCGCCACTCGCCAGCCTCGTCGTCAGTGGTCACAGTGGCCTGGAGGTGTCCGCGCGTGCGCAGGCGCGCTTTGATCTCCTCGACCAGGCTCATGGGACAACGATAGATCTCGTGCTGTAGCTGCGGAACCCATGGTGGACCGCGGCGCATCCCGATCAAGCGCCGTCTGGGGTGCTGGCGTGAGGGACGAGGCGGGTCGTCGAGGAGCTTCGGGGTGTAATCGCGACGAGTTCCCGGCACATTCCCGGCACAGAAGGCAACCGACTCGCTTGCCGGGCCTTCCCGTACAGCGGTGCGCTGCTTCGGTGCTGGCTTGGGCGCTCAACCAAAATGGCCGTTGATCAGGAGAAAAGGGGAAACCCCCGTGTGTAGAAGCCACACGAGGGTCCCAGTGGCTCCGACGGGCGTCGATCCCGTGACCTCACGATTTTCAGTTGTGTATCGGGGGCTTTTGGATCGCAGTTGACCCTCAGGAGCCGCAGGATTTCGCGGGTTGAGCGCTCACTGGTGCTCGTTACTCATCGTGGTTTCAGTGGAGTTCCCGGCACACAGCGCGGCAACACGCCGTGCCAGTGCAACCGAGTCACCGCGCCGCGCTCAGAGTTTCGGCGATCGCACCGCTATCGCGAGTCGGGGGCGTTTGCACCGAATAACTGATGAGCGCAGGGGTCCCCCTGGACGATGACGATCGCTCGCCAAGGCTGGACCTCGTCGGTGCACGCCTGAGGGAAGGTGAGGGACACGTGATCGCCTGCTCCGCCCTGAGAGCACGGTACCGCGACCGTCTGCGAGCCGCAGAGCCGACCGCATGGTTCGCCTGTCTGGCGGCACCTCGGACCGTGCTCGCGGAGCGCATGCAGAGTCGGCCGGGCCACTTCATGCCCCTCACTTTGCTCGACTCGCAGCTGGCGACGCTTGAGCCGCTCTCAGCGGCAGAAGCGGGGGTGACACTGCGCGCGACAGACGCCCCGGCCAGCATCGTCGAAGCGGCGGTGCGTTCGTACGGTGAGTGGTCTGCGCGCGCGACCGAGTAGTGCCGGCGGTCCGAACGAGTGATTCCGGTGCTTCTACCGTTCATGCCGCAGCCAGATCCTCATCGTGCCCGGGCCCTGGTTCGCCCATGAGTGATACGGGACGAGGAATGCGGATGTCTGCTGCCGCCGCGTGATGGTCGGGTGAGCGGAGTATGGCCAGGCATCGTCTCGTGCTGCCTCGAGGATGCCGTCGATCGTCACTCCGTCCTCGGTGTCGCGTGGGTCGGCGCCGGTGGGAAGGACGAACTGGTCGACGTGGGCGCCTGCCGGCAGCGCCACGGATTCGAGGCAGTATACAAGCGGCCCGCGCTCGACGGCGACGGTGCCGCGAACCGCGTCGACTCGGCCGTCGGGGTAGGTGATGCGCGGCGCGATGGGCAGCTCGAGCCGGACGACATCTCCCGCGGCGAACCTCCGGCGAACAGTGAACGCGCCCGGCGACGCGGGGGTAGTCTCCCCGGCGACGTCGACGGTGGCTCCAGTCGCCCAGGAGGGGATCCGAAGCTGGAGTTCCCATTCGTCAGCAGGCGTTTCGTCGATAGTGATGACGATCGCGCCCTCGGTCGGGTACTCGGTCTGCACCTGCAGTCGCACCTGCCCCGAGTCGAGGGCGGCGCCGATGGTCGAGGTCGCGTATTGGTGGACCTGCACGCCTGACGCAGAGGTCGTCGCAAGGTAGGCGCTCAACGACGCGAACGTGCGTGCAACGTTGGTCGGACAGCACGAGACCTCGAACCAGGGCGCTCTCATCCCGGACGACGCCCGCGGACTTGCTTCGTCATCTGCTGACGCCGTCGAAGGGGCACGACGGTGGAGGGTGTTCGCATAGAAGAACGCGGTGCCCTCAGGCGAGGGTGAAACGGCGACGATGTTGTACAGCGTCCGCTCCATCAGATCGGCGTACCGCACGTCACCGGTAGCCAGAAGCAGCCGCCAGGAGAGCATCACGGATGCCACGCCCGCACAGGTCTCGCAGTAGGCGCGGTCGGCGGGGAGCTCGAAGTCTTCTCCGAACGCCTCATCCTGGTGGTGGGATCCCATCCCGCCGGTCAGGTATGTCCTGCGCGCGACCGTATTCGCCCACTGGCGCTCGAGGATACGCAGCAGCTCACCGTCGCCGGTGTCCACCGCGACATCGACAGCGGCCGCAGTGAGATAGAGCGCCCGGACGGCGTGCCCCCGCAAGACCTGCGCCTCTCGGATCGGAACGTCGTCCTGGAAGTAGGAACGGCCCCACTCGATCTCGGCCAGGGTGCCGGCGCCCCGCCGTTCCAGGAACAGCTCGGCCTGATGGAGGTAGCGCTGGTCGCCAGTGGCGCGGGCGAACTCGACCAATCCGAGCTCGATCTCAGGGTGTCCGCATACCGTCTGGCTCCCGTGCGGTCCGAACGTGGCGCACACATGGTCCGCCGCACGGCGGGCGATGTCGACGAGTCGGTCGTCTCTGACGGATCGCAGTCGGGCGACCGCGGCCTGCAGCAGGTGGCCGACGTTGTACAGCTCATGACCCCACTCCATGTCGGAGTACCTCGGCTCCTGTCCGGGGCTCCCGAATTTGGTGCCGATGTAGCCGTCGGCGGTCTGCGCTTGAGCGATGCGCTCGGTGAGTGCCTGGATGCGGGCGTCCAGATCGGGGTCCGGAGCTGCAGCGTGCGCCCAGCTGAGAGCCTCGAGCAGCTTGTACACCTCGGAGTCCGCGAACTCCCGCCCCTTCCGGACGTCGCCGATCGTACCGGCGGCGACCGCGTCGAAGTTCTCCAACCAGCCGACGCGCCCCATCCAGTACTCGCAGTGCTGCAATGTCGCGTGCCGGTTCACGCGCTGTCGTTGTGCCCAGAAGCCGCTCGTGATGTGCGCGTCGCCGATCGCCACCGGCATCAGCGGTGTGGGCTCGACGGGGACCACCGGTGCGACGGTCTGGCCGAGGTGGACAGAGGGGCTGGTCACGATCATCTCCTGAAAGGTACGAAAAGCTTTTCAACAACGTACGACTCGGACCGCGTCAAGTCAAACAGCGACGAAAAGGCGAGGACTGACGTCGGCTTGACAGACTCATCGCGAAAAGGCTACGGTCGCTCAGGAAAACCATTTCGGAAGTCATTCTGCTTCATGGACGGGCAGCAGGCACATCGAGCAAGGGAGCAAACGATGAAGAACGAAGCTCGTTCCACGCGCGGCGTTCGCCGACTGGCGACGGTCGCCGTCGCCGCCTCAACGGTGGTAGCGATCGCCGGTTGCGCGCCCGGCGGCGGAAACGCCGACGGGGAGAACGCGGACGGCGGAGGAACTATCACCATCGGCGTAGAAGCCGGGTCACCATGGGAGACCTACTACGGCGAGAAGGCAGCCGAGTTCACCGAAGAGACGGGGATCGAAGTCGAGTTCCAGGCGATCCCGCACGCCAACATGCGCCAGCAGTTCTTGTCCGATGCGGTGGCCGGGGGCGGTTCGTTCGACGTCTTCACCGTCGACCAGCCGTGGCTGCCCGAGTTCGCCGCAAACGGGTACCTTGTGCCGCTTGACGATGTCGTGACCGACGAGGACCGCGACGATTTCCTCCCGCACACACTCGACACCACCAGCTACGACGGCGCGCTCTACGGGCTGCCGTACATGGTGCACAACACGGTGCTGTACTACCGCACCGACCTGTTCGAGGCGGCTGGTCTGACCGAGCCGCCGGCGACGTGGGAGGAGTACCGGCAGTATGCGAAGACTCTGACGGACCAATCTGCCGGGATCTGGGGAACGATCATCCCGGGCAAGCAGGACGGCGAAGTGGCGACACGGTACGAGTCCTACCTCAAGCAATCCGGGTCCGACGTCGCCGACGCCGACGGGACCCCGACCCTGGACACTGATGCGGGTCGTGAAGTCTTCGACATGATGACCGCCATCCAGTTCGAGGACCAGTCGAGCCCGCCGGGATTGCACGACATCACGGAGATCCAGGGCCAGTTCCTCGAGGGCAAGGTCGCGATGGTGCTGCAGTGGCCGTATATGTACGGCATGACCGCTGACGAGTCGCAGTCCAAGGTCGTGGGCAAGGTCGGTCTCGCGCCGGCGCCGGGCAATCCGGACCAGGTGTCGACCACCTTCTCGTGGGGATTCGGCGTCAATGCAGCGAGCGACAACATCGATGCAGCCACGAAGTGGGTGCTGTGGGCCACGAGCAGCGAAGTTCTGACCGACCTCAGCATCAAGAACGCCTCACCGGTCCCGCGCGCGTCTTCGACCGAGGCCGTCGCCGCCGACACCACGCTCGACGACGCCGCGCACGAGGCGATGGCCGTGTTCTCGGACTCGGTGGCGGCGAGCACGACGATTCCGATGACGCCCCTGTACTCCCAGTATCAGGACGCAGTGGCGGTCGCGGTGTCGTCGGTGATGTCGCAGACGCAGGACGCGGCAGCGGCGCTGAAAGACGCCCAGGCCACGGCGGAAGCCGCGTTCGACGACGCGAAGTGACGACTCCGGGTCCGGGAGGTCCATGCTCCCGGACCCGGTCCCAAACCAGGAGAGACCGATGGCAACGATCAGCGGAACCCAGTCGCGGAGCCGAGCACTACGCGCCCGCCGCCGTTGGACAGGAATCGCGCTCACCGCACCCGCGCTCCTCGCGCTCGGTGTCACGGCGCTCTTCCCGCTCCTGTGGACGATCTCCCTCAGCCTGCAGAGCTTCGGGGTCGGAGTGAACGCTCCTCCGCCGGAATTCGTCGGTCTCGAGAACTACGCTGAGGTGCTCGTCTCACCCGAGTTCGTCAGGGCTCTGCTTCAGACCCTGGGCTACGTTGTCGTGACGCTCGCCGTCGAGTTGGCGATCGGGCTGCCGATTGCACTCGCGCTGCTGCGGGCGACCGCCGGGCGGCGGGTCCTCCGCCTCATCATCGCGCTCCCGCTGATGGTCGCGCCGGTGGTCGCGGCGCTCGCATTCAAGTTCCTCTTCTCGAACGATTACGGCCTCATCAACAGTGCCATCGCGTCGATCGGACTGCCTGCGCCGTCGTGGTTCGCGGACGTCTGGCTCGCGCGGGCGACGATCCTCATCGCAAACCTCTGGCTGGCTCTGCCGTTCGTGGTGCTCGTTCTGCTGGCAGGGCTGTCGAACATCCCTGACGAGCTCCGCGAGG
>JAESFR010000338.1_pt1 | contig 10383 bp, 8 predicted proteins | sample 9266191 | NCBI WGS metagenome assembly JAESFR01 (sample SAMN14503063, study PRJNA617104) | algae metagenome | isolation source: Pleurocapsa minor HA4230-MV1 and co-occurring heterotrophs from cement on... | place: USA: Nuuanu Pali Lookout, Hawaii | collected 2009-07-20
GCGTACTACGGTGACGGATTCTTCGCGAACAACATCTTCTGGCCGTCGGAGCACTACCAGCGGCTGATCACGCTGTACCGTCAGCGCTTCGCGCACTACGGTCACGGCACTGCCGAGCAGGCGATCGTGGGCCTGGGCGGCCAGGTGTTCATGCGCGCCAACTCGCAGGACGCGGTGCGCGAGTTCCGGCCCTATTTCGACAACGCCCCGGTCTACGGGCACGGCCCGTCGATGGAGGACTTCACCCAGATGACCCCGCTCACGGTGGGATCCCCTCAGCAGGTGATCGACCGTTACGCCGGGATGCGCGACATCTTCGGCGACTACCAGCGACAGCTGTTCCTGATGGACCACGCCGGGCTCCCGGTGAAGACCGTGCTCGAGCAGCTCGACATCCTGGGCGGCGAGGTCGTCCCGGTGCTGCGCAAGGAGCTCGCGAAGGACCGCCCCGCCGACGTGCCGGACGCGCCGACGCACGCAGCGCTCGTCGCGGCGAAGTACGGCGACCGCGCGCCGAGCGCGAAGGTGCCCCACGCGAATCGCGGCGACAACCTCACCGGCGGCTCGCCGTATCGGGAGACCGTCGCCGCCGCGGGCTCGTCCTTCGGGACCGCCGCCGTCCGGAAGGGCGCCTGAGATGGCCACTCGCCGCATCGCGGTCGTCTCGGCGGGCCTGTCCAACCCGTCCTCCACGCGACTCCTGGCCGACCGGCTCGCCTCGGCCGCCGTGCGCCACCTCGCCGAGCGCGACATCCAGGCAGAGGTCGACGTGTTCGAGCTGCGCGACTACGCGCACGACATCACGAACAACCTGCTGACCGGGTTCGCCCCGCCGGCGCTGGAGACGATGATCAACGCGGTCGTCTCGGCGGATGCCGTGATCGCCGTCACGCCGATCTTCTCGACCAGCTACTCGGGCCTGTTCAAGTCGTTCATCGACATCCTGGATCCCGATGCCCTGACCGGCAAGCCGGTGCTGATCGGCGCGAACGCCGGAACGGCGCGGCACTCGCTCGCGATCGACTACGCGATCCGTCCGCTGTTCACGTATCTGCACGCCGAGCCGGTCTCGACGGGGGTGTTCGCTGCCTCGAGCGACTGGGGCGCCTCGGGCGACCAGGTCGCGCCGTTGGGCGAGCGCGTCGAACGCGGAGCGCGTGAGCTCGCCGAGGCGGTCGCCCGTCGCTCGCCGGTCGTGGAGGCCGATCCGTTCGACCCCGCGAACTACCTGGGCGAGGGCCGGTCGTTCGGCCATCTGCTGGGCGGCCTCGCGGGGGAGTGACACCGGCTGCGTCGTCGGCCCGGTCAGAGCCGGATGTCGGCGGCGGAGTCCAGCTCGCTCCAGCGATGGCCCAGCGTCTGCCCAGGCGGCAGCACGTCGGCGCCGGTCAGTGCTCCGAAGTCGATCCCGGTCAACTCGCCGACGTCGGCGATCGGCACCTGGAACGTGCGGAAGGCGCCGAGCCGCGGGATCGCCAGCGCACTGCCGTCCGTCTCGATGAGCGTCGACTGGTCGAGGACGAAACCGGCCGCGGCCAGCGCCCGACCGTCGGCGCCCGACTCGGCCCACGCCGCGACCTTCCAGAATCGCCGCGGGATGCGGATGCCGCGATAGGGCGGATCGTCGTCGCGGAACACCGCACCGGTGAAGACGGAGATCCGCTGGTCCGTCGCATCGGCGTACTGCAGCACGTGGTCCTCCAGCCCCACCCAGAGCTCTTTGGACTGGTTGAACGCGGAGGCCTGAGGGGCGGCGTTCGTGTAGACGAACGTCGCCTCCGTCGCTGCCCGCGCTTGGGCCACCGTGCCCCACCCGGGGTCGCGCCGGCGGACGAGGTGACCGCGGTCCAGGTCGTTGTCGGCGTACACGGCAGGCCCGGTCTGCTGCGACGCGGTCACGCGCGGATCGAGCCGCCACTCGCCGGTGCGGGGGAGGTCGCGCAGGGTCCCGCCATCGATGTTGACGGCGGTGAGGGCGGCGAGGCGGCGCTCGGTGTCCAGGAGCACGCTGAAGCGGAGGTAGGGCAGCAGCGTGACCGGTGCCGCGGGCGCGGGCAGGGGGACGCGCACGTCCAGGAAGGCGTCGTCGTACCCGTCGGGTCGTGCGCTCGCGGCTGTCACCATGTCCTCAGCCTGCCAGCCCCGGCGGCGGGCGCGTGAGGCGATCAGCAGGTCGACCCCGAAGCCGATCCCGAGGGCGAGCGCGACGGCGACGACGACCGCCGCGAGCGGAGACCCGGGCAGCACGTGTGCGACGGCAGCGCCGATCACCGACTGGTACAGCGCCCAGACGAGCCCTGCCGCGGCGACGAGGGGCAGGTACCGCACCGCCGGCATCCTGGCCGCGCCGGCCGTGAGATTGACGGCGAGCCGGGCGAAGGGGATGAACCGCGCGGTGAACAGCACGCTCGCCGCGCGCTGATCGAGCCGGCGCGCTGCCCACACGAGCGTCGCGGAGACGCGGGGATGCCGCATCCACCGCCATCGGTCCAGACCGACGGTGCGGCCGATCAGGTAGCAGGCGGCGTCACCGCAGAACGCGGCAGCCGCGGCGATGCCGACGACGCCGACGAGCGGTGGCGCGCCGGACGCGACCGCGAGCGCGCCGAACGCGGTGACCGCCGCCTCACCGGGGACGACCACGAGGAATGCGTCGGCGAGGACGAGCGCGAAGAGCACCGGGAGTGCCGCGGCGCTCCCGGCCAGGGCGATGAGCGCGTCGTCCATGCGGGTCGGCTCAGCATCGCGGCCCTCGCCGGACCGCCCGGAGGACACGGGGTGTCTGCCTGCCGACCGCCGTCGGGCCATCCGGTGAACTCTCGCGCGTGCGGGTCCGCCCTGCGCCGCACGTCGGCCGGGGGCCGTCACGCTGGGAGCGTGAGAGTCGCGCTGCTGGCCGAGTCCTACCTCCCGCACATGAACGGCGTCACGGGCTCCGTGCTGCACGTCGTCGACCACCTCCGACGGACGGGTCATGAGACGCTCGTGATCGCCCCGGGCACCGCCCGGACGGCAGCGGACGATCGCACGGCGCGCACCGCGCTGCTGCCCTCGATGCCGCTGCCCTCGTATCCCCAGGTGCGCGTCGTCGTCGCCGGAGCCGCCCGGCTCACCGGGCTGCTGCGGGACTTCGCGCCCGACGTGCTGCATCTCGCGTCGCCGTTCGTTCTGGGCTGGCACGGCGTCCGCGCCGCGGACGCGCTCCGCATCCCGTCGGTCGCGGTGTACCAGACCGACGTGATCGCCTACGCGCACCGATACGGCGTGGCCGGGGGAGCGGCGCTCGCGGCGGCCCACACTGCGCGGCTGCACCGTCGGGCGACGGTGACGCTCGCCCCCGGTTCCGTCGCGATGGCGCGTCTCGAGGGGCTCGGCATCGACCGGCTGCGCCGCTGGGGTCGCGGGGTCGACGCGGAGCGGTTCCACCCGCAGCGGCGGAGCGAGAACTGGCGGGCGCGCGTCGCCCCGGGGGAGGTGATCGTCGGGTACGTGGGCCGGCTGGCACCCGAGAAGCAGGTGGAGGACCTGCGCGCGCTGGACGGGATGCTGGGGGTGCGACTGGTCGTGGTCGGCGAGGGGCCGTCACGCGCAGCGCTGGAGCGGGCGCTTCCCCGCGCCGTCTTCACCGGCCGGCTCGACGGCCTCGAGCTGGCCGAAGCGCTCGCCGGCTTCGACGTCTTCGTGCACCCGGGCGAGAGCGAGACCTTCGGGCAGACGATCCAGGAGGCACTCGCGAGCGGTGTGCCCGTGGTCGCGACCGGCGCCGGCGGACCGCTGGATCTCGTGCGCAGCAGCATCGACGGCTGGCTGTACCGCCCGGGAGACCTCGACGATCTCCGTGCTCGCGTCGCCGACCTCGCCGGAGACGAGGGCAAGCGCCGCGCGTTCGGGCTCGCGGCGCGGGACTCGGTGAACGAGCGCACCTGGGCATCGCTGGGCGACCAGCTGCTCGCGCACTACGACGACGCGCGAGCGCTGCGGCCGATCGACGACGCGCTCCTGGCGCGGGCCACGACGCGCCCGTCGCTCGCGCCCACGGCGCGCGTCGGCAGGCCGCGCTGGACGCGGTTCGTCGCGCTCGGCGACTCGCTCACCGAGGGCCTGGGCGACACGTCGAGGATGCCGGAGGGCCAGTGCCGGGGGTGGGCGGACCGCCTGGCCCAGCTGCTGGCGCACACGGGCAGCGCCGGGCGGCATCCGTTCCGCTATGCCAATCTCGCGGTGCGCAGCAAGCGGGTGGCAGACCTCGTCGCCGAGCAGGTGCCCCGCGCGGTGGCCCTGCGGCCCGATCTGGTCGCGATGTTCATCGGCGCGAACGATCTGGTGGGCGGGCGTGCCGATCCGGCGGCGCTCGCGGGAGCGGTGGAGGGTGCGGTGCGTCGGCTGCGCGACGCGGGCGCCGAGGTGCTGCTGGTCGTGCCGGTGCTGCCCCGGCGCCGTGCGTCCCGGCTCTTCGCCGCGCGGTTCGCCGCGTACGCGTCGGAGCTGCGACGCGTCGCCGCGGCCACCGGGGCGCGCCTGCTCGACCTCGAGGCGCACCCGGCTTTCGGCGAGCTGCCCATGTGGGCGCCGGACCGCGTGCATCTCGGCTCGGCCGGGCATCGTCAGCTCGCCTACGTCGCCGCCGACGTGCTCGGCGTGCCCGACGCCCGAGCCCTGGAGGGGCTGGATGCGGCACTCCACGCCGACGAGGACGCCGACCGTGCCGGTGCGGCGTGGCTGCGCCGCGACGCGCTGCCGTGGCTGTGGCGACGCGTGCGAGGGCGCTCGGCGGGCGACGGGCGCCTTCCCAAGCACCAGGACTACGTGTCGATCTGTGGACCGGGAGTCCCGTCGCGCGCGGGCGCGCCCGGCTGACCGGTCAGCTCTTCCAGCGGTACTCGGTCTCGGGCCGGCCCGGCGTGCCGTAGCGGGGCGACCGCTCGACGCGCCCTTCGTCGGCGAGGTGCTCGAGGTAGCGGCGGGCCGCGACCCGCGACATCCCGAGCGCCTGCGCGGCTTCGGCAGCCGAGAGCGGGCCGTGCTCGCGGACGCTGACGGTCACGCGTTCGAGGGTCTCGGCCGACAGCCCCTTGGGCAGCGCGACGGGGGCCGCGGGGCGCAGGGCGCCGAGCATCGCGTCGATCTCGGACTGCGTCGCGGGACCCGACGTCTCCCGGGCGCGCTCGCGGTAGGCCCGGTACTGCTCGAGGCGGTCGCGGAACACCGCGAACGGGAACGGCTTGACCAGATACTGGGCGACCCCCAGGCCCACCATCTGGCGGACCACGTCGGCATCGCGCACACCGGTGACCGCGATGACGTCGACGTCGGCGGCCCGCGCCCGCACGTGCCGCAGGACATCGAGCCCGGTGCCGTCGGGCATCGTCATGTCCAGCAGCACCAGATCGATGCCCTCGGCCGGTGGGCGCTCCAGGATCGCGCTGACGGCCGCCCGCGCCCCGGTGCACTCCGCGACGACGTCGAAGCCCTCGAGGCGCTCGAGGTAGGTCCGGTGCAGTTCGAGCGTGAGGGCGTCGTCGTCGACGAGGAGCACGTGGATCATGTATCCCTCCCCGGCAGGATGACCTGGAAGCGCGTCGGGTCGGACGAGACATCGACCGCGCCGCCGGCCGCCTCCACGATCGAGCGGACCAGCGCGAGCCCGACGCCCCGACCCTCCGCGCCCGCGGGCTTGGTCGAGAAGCCGTGCTCGAACACGCGCTCCTTGAGACCGTCCGGGATGCCGGTCCCGGAGTCCGCGACCGACACTTCGAGCGCGCCGCCGGGCGCCGGGGCGAACGCGACGCGCACCCAGCGCGGCTCGGCGCCGGCCGCAGCGGCATCCATCGCGTTGTCGATCAGGTTGCCGACCACCGAGACCGCATCGACGGGGGTCAGCGCGCTGCGCGGCGCGCTCGGGTCGATCTCGGCCGTCCACTCCACGCCGCGCTCGCGCGCCTGTGCCGCCTTGCCGAGCAGCAGGGCGCCCACGGTCGGATCACCGTCGCGGCGCGCGGCGACCTGGTCGACGAGTTCCTGGCTCTGCCGGGACGTCTCGGTGAGGATGCCGATCGCCTCGTCGGTGCGGCCGAGCTCCAGCAGCGCGACGGCCGTGTGCATGCGGTTGCCGTGCTCGTGCGTCTGGGCCCGCAGCGCCTCGCCGAGCGTGCGCACCGATTCGTACGACGACACCGCGTCGCGGACGGCGCTCGCGGGCAGGTCGCCCGCGATCCGGCGCGTGAACCGCCCCGCGAACCACGCGGCGGCCAGGCCCACGGCTGCCAGGGCGACGGCCACCGCGATCACGAACGGCACCTGGCGCAGCACTCCGCTGCCCACGCTGCCCAGCGTGATCCCGGCCGAGACGAGTGCCACCACGGTCCCGTCCGAGAACACCGGCACGACCGAGCGCAGCGACGGACCCAGCGTGCCGATCGCCTCTTCGGTCAGCGTGCCGCCCTCCAGCGCCGGTCCGATCGTGCCGAGGTAGTGCTTGCCGATCTCTGCCGGATCCCGATGCGTCAGGCGGATGCCGTCGGGCGTCATGATCGTGACGAAGTCGATCGGCGTCTCCTGCATGATCCGCTCGGCGATCGGCTGGAGCTGTGCCGTCGCCGCGGCATCCGACCTGGCGGTCACGGCGTCGGCCACTTCGGGCATCTCGGCGATCGTGCGGGCGACGGCGAGGGTGACCGCCTCGGCTTCGGCGCGCTCGGTGGCCTGCGCCTGGAAGGCCAGGAGGACCACCAGCAGGGCCGTGATCACGACCACGGCGCCGAGGAACGCCAGGAAGACGCGGGATGCGGCGCTCGCGCCGGGCCGGGCAGCCATACGCCTCCTCGCGTCGCGCTCTCAGGTCGAGACCAATACGACCACAACCGATGACCGCCCGCACGCGTCGCCCAGAGTACTCGCAGGACGGGGCGCCGCACCGGCGGCCCGAGAACAGCGAAGTTTCATTCCCCGACGGAGGCGAAGATGGCTCTTCAGATCCCCAGCACCCAATCGTTCAAGCTCCCCGGCTTCAATTGGCGGCGCGGCAAGACATCGTGGGACAAGCACACGTGGCTGTACCTCTCGGTCATCATCGCGGTCGTCCTCGGTGCGACCATCGGCCTGATCTGGCCCGAGGTCGGCGTCGCGCTCGAGCCGATCGGAAAGGGCTTCGTCGCGCTGATCAAGATGATGATCGCCCCGATCATCTTCTGCACGATCGTCGTGGGCGTCGGCTCGATCGCCAAGGCCGCGACGGTCGGCAAGATCGGCGGCCTGGCGCTGCTGTACTTCATGATCATGACGACGTTCGCCCTCGCGATCGGCCTGTTCGTCGGAAACCTCATCCACCCGGGTGAGGGCCTGAACATGACCAACTCGACGTACGACGCCTCGACCACCGAGGCCAAGACGACGCAGGAGTTCATCCTCGGCATCATCCCCACGACGTTCTTCTCGGCCTTCACCGGCGAGAGCGTGCTGCAGGTGCTGTTCATCGCGCTCCTGGTCGGCTTCGCGCTGCAGAAGATGGGCTCGAAGGGCGAGCCGATCATGAACGCGGTCAAGAACCTGCAGGCGCTGGTCTTCCGCATCCTCGGCATGATCCTGTGGCTGGCTCCGCTGGGCGCCTTCGGTGCGATCGCCGCCGTCGTCGGCAAGACCGGATTCGCCGCCATCATCAGCCTCGGCGTGCTGATGATCGCGTTCTACATCACGTGCGTGATCTTCATCGTCGGCATCCTCGGCACCCTGCTGTACGCCGTGGCCCGCGTGAACCTGTTCAGCCTCATCAAGTACCTCGCCCGGGAGTACCTGCTGATCGTCGGCACGTCCTCGTCCGAGTCGGCGCTGCCGCGCCTGATCGCGAAGATGGAGCACCTGGGCGTCGCGAAGCCCGTCGTCGGCATCACGGTCCCCACCGGATACTCCTTCAACCTCGACGGCACCGCGATCTACCTGACGATGGCCTCGCTGTTCATCGCCTCGGGCATGGGCATGCCGATGTCGATCGGCGAGCAGATCGGACTCCTGCTGTTCATGATCATCGCCTCGAAGGGCGCGGCCGGCGTGACCGGCGCGGGTCTTGCCACCCTGGCCGGCGGTCTGCAGGCCTACCGCCCCGATCTGGTCGACGGCGTCGGCGTCATCGTCGGCATCGACCGGTTCATGTCCGAGGGCCGCGCGATCACGAACTTCACCGGCAACGCCGTCGCGACCGTCCTGATCGGCACGTGGGTCAAGGAGTTCGACGCGGCCCGGGCGCGGCGCGTGCTGCGCGGCGAGCTGCCGTTCGACGAGACGACCCTGTCGGGAGACGACCACGACGGCATGTCGGACTCGAAGGATGCCGTCGGCACCCAGGGTCTGGAGGAGGCCGCGGTCGCCGAGGCCGAGGCCAAGGGGGAGCGGGCGCGCGAGCGCGAGGTCGCGCGCGTCTGACCCCCCCCGACGAACGAGGCCCGCCTGCATCGTGCAGGCGGGCCTCGTTCGTCCGATCGCTATTCGTCGCCCTCCGGCGGCAGGTCGTCGGCTTCGATGTCGGTGCCGAGGGGCTCGGCATCCCGGTCGTCGTCGGCGACGCCCGGCAGCGCTTCGGACTGCTCGGAGATCTCGTGGAACGTGGGATCGAAGACCATGTCTCCTGCGTTCAGCCGCTCTTGCGGCGGAATTCGCGCTTGGTGGATGCGGAGTTGTGCGTGCCGTGCACGGCCGAGTCGCCGTCCAGGTGCGCCTCGCCGTCGCGGTGCGTCGCGTTCTTCTTGTCGAGCGCCTCCTTGAACTTGCGCTTCATCTCGGCTGCCGCGTCGTCGGTCGTGTCCTCGGTGCTCATGGTCCCCACCCTAGGCACCGGCTCCCCGGAATCGCCACCCTGGACATCTGCCGGCGGCATCCCGATCCGCGTCATCGCGGCCCGCACTGGTAGTGTGGTCCGGGTTGCCTTCGGGCATCCGCTCAATTCAACACGAGCTACACGGAGCAGGCCGGCAGCAAGCTGGTCCCCTGTGGTGGACTCCCCGTCGATTCAACGCCGGGTGCTCTTCTACTGGTGACCAGCGCAGGTGAAGCGCGATGCACTGTCGCGCGCCGATAATCTGCCTGTTCCTGCTCCTTCGCATACGCTCGCGCGCGAAACGCGCGTGCGAGCCTAAAAAAAGAAGGAGAGACCTCTTGGAAGGTCCTGAAATCACCGCCGCGGAAGCCGTTCTGGACAACGGCCGATTCGGCACCCGCACCGTCCGCTTCGAAACCGGACGCCTCGCGCAGCAGGCGCAGGGCGCCGTCGCCGCCTATCTCGACGAGGAGACGATGCTCCTGTCGGCCACCAGTGCCGGCAAGCACCCTCGCGAGGGCTTCGACTTCTTCCCGCTGACCGTCGACGTCGAAGAGCGCTCGTACGCGGCGGGCAAGATCCCGGGCTCGTTCTTCCGTCGCGAGGGCCGCCCCTCGACCGAGGCGATCCTGGTGTGCCGTCTGATCGACCGTCCGCTGCGTCCGTCGTTCGTCGACGGCCTCCGCAACGAGGTGCAGATCGTCGTCACCGTGCTCTCGATCGCCCCGGGCGAGTTCTACGACGCGCTCGCGATCAACGCCGCATCGCTGTCGACCCAGATCTCGGGCCTGCCGTTCTCGGGTCCGATCGCGGGCGTGCGCCTCGCGCTCATCCCGGGTCACGGCGACCACGCCGACCAGTGGATCGCGTTCCCGACCGTCACCCAGCTCGAAGAGGCCGTCTTCGACCTCATCGTGGCCGGGCGGGTCATCACCGACGCCGCGGGCAACGAGGACGTCGCGATCATGATGGTGGAGGCCGAGGCCACCGAGGGTTCGTGGAACCTCATCAAGGGCGGCGCCGTCAAGCCGAACGAGCAGGTCGTCGCCGAGGGCCTCGAGGCCTCGAAGCCCTTCCTGAAGCAGCTCGTCGCGGCGCAGAACGTCGTGGCGAACACCGCGGCGAAGGAGATCAAGGAGTTCCCGGTCTTCCTGCCCTACAGCCAGGAGACCTACGACTTCGTCGCCGGCCGCGCCTACGACCGCCTCGTGTCGATCTACCAGATCGCCGACAAGGTCGAGCGCCAGAACGCCGATGACGCCGTCAAGGACGAGGTCAAGGCCCAGCTCCTGGCCGCCGTCGAGGCGGGCGAGCTGCCCGCCGTCGCGACCCTCGAGTTCTCCGCGGCGTACAAGTCGGTCACCAAGGTGATCGTGCGCGGCCGCATCCTGGCCGAGGGCGTGCGCATCGACGGACGCGGCCTGGCGGACATCCGTCCGCTGGATGCCGAGGTCCAGGTCATCCCGCGCGTCCACGGCTCGGCGATCTTCCAGCGCGGCGAGACCCAGATCCTGGGTGTCACCACGCTGAACATGCTCAAGATGGAGCAGCAGATCGACTCGCTGTCGCCGGTCACG
>JAESFR010000339.1_pt1 | contig 10263 bp, 10 predicted proteins | sample 9266191 | NCBI WGS metagenome assembly JAESFR01 (sample SAMN14503063, study PRJNA617104) | algae metagenome | isolation source: Pleurocapsa minor HA4230-MV1 and co-occurring heterotrophs from cement on... | place: USA: Nuuanu Pali Lookout, Hawaii | collected 2009-07-20
CCACCCGAACTCGCGCTTCACGGTCGGCGCCGGCCAGTGCCCGCAGATCGCGGGCGACTGGGAGGCCCCGCAGGGCGTCCCGCTCGACGCGATCCTCTTCGGCGGCCGCCGCGCGACCAACGTCCCGCTCGTCGTCGAGGCGACCGACTGGACGCACGGCGTGTTCATGGGCTCGAACATCTCGTCCGAGCGCACGGCAGCGGCCGAGGGCACGGTCGGCGAGCTGCGGCGCGACCCGTTCGCGATGCTCCCGTTCTGCGGCTACAACATGGCCGACTACTTCGGGCACTGGCTGAAGGTCGGACAGAAGCTCCGCTTCGACCGCGCGCCCCGCATCTTCCAGGTCAACTGGTTCCGCAAGGGCACGGATGGCCGCTTCCTCTGGCCGGGATTCGGCGACAACGCGCGCGTGATCGACTGGATCATCCGTCGCATCGACGGCTCGGTCCCCGCCGTGGACAGCCCGATCGGGCGCCTGCCGCAGACCTCCGACCTGAACCTCGACGGCATCGACGTGCCGCAGGCCGATCTCGACGAGCTCTTCGCGATCGACCGCGACTCGTGGCAGCGCGAGGCCGACCTCACCGAGGAGTTCTACGCGACCTTCGACGGCCGGGTCCCCGCGCCGCTGCAGGCCGAGCTCTCCGCGCTGCGGTACCGCCTGCAGAAGGCCTGACCTCCCGCGCGCCGCGCGACAACCGCGAGACTGCATACGGACGCCGAGACTGAGGGGATTCGCCTCAGTCTCGCGGTCCCGTTGCAGTCTCGCGGTCTGTCGCGGTGAGCGGGCGGTCAGACCAGCAGCTGGTGGCGGGCCAGGTCGCGGTACAGCGGCGTCGATGCGACCAGCTCGGAGTGCGTCCCCTGTCCGACGACCCGGCCGTGATCCAGCACGACGATCCGGTCGCTGTCGACGACGGTCGAGAGCCGGTGCGCGATCACGATGAGGGTGCGGTCGGCGGCGACCGCGTCGATCGCGTCGCGCATGCGCTGCTCGTTCACGCCGTCCAGCGACGACGTCGACTCGTCGAGCAGCAGGATGGGCGGCGCGGCGAGCAGCGCGCGGGCGATCGCGAGGCGCTGACGCTCTCCGCCCGAGAGCATCACGCCGTCCTCGCCGACCGGCGCGGCAAGGCCGAGGGGGCTGCGTTCGAGAACGTCGGTGAGGTTCACGGCGTGCAGCACGCGCTCGCACTCGGCATCCGAGGCGTCGGGCGAGCCCAGCCGCAGATTGTCGGCGATCGATCCGGCGAGAGTCGGGGCATCCTGCTCGACGTACCCGAACTGGGCGCGCAGCTCGTCTCGCGGCAGCGCGCGGATGTCGCGCCCGTCGAGCTCGATCGCGCCCCCGGTCGGATCGTAGAAGCGCTCGATCAGCGACAGCACCGTGCTCTTGCCCGCGCCGCTCGGTCCGACCAGCGCGACCCGCGCACCGCGGGGCACGTCGAAGGTGACGCCGCGCAGCACGTCGCGATCCGCTTCGGTCTCGGCGTCCGCTCCGGACTGCTCGCGGTCAAGGCCCACCTGCTCCAGCACGGCCCGCGCTTCGGCCGCCGCGGCCTCGCGCGCGGCGACTACGGCCTCGGGATACGCGAACCGCACGTCGCGGAACGCGACGGCGGGGGCGGGGGCGGATGCCGCAGCGGAGCTCTCCGTCGAGCGGTCGGCGTTCAGCGCGGAGGCCGTGCGCGCGTCGTCCTGCTCCTCCGTCGGCAGATCGAGCACCTCCTGGATGCGGCCCAGGGCGCCCAGGGCCTGGTTCACGGACGTGATCGCCCCGAAGGTCGATCCGAGCGGGGCGATCAGCATGAACAGGAACATGATGAACGTCACGAGCGAGGCGATCGTGATCGCACCCGACGCGACCCGGAATCCGCCGACGCCGAGCACGACGAGCAAGGACACCTGCAGCGCGATGCCGGCGACCGGCACGACGAGCGCCGACACCTTCGCGATGCGCACGCCCACCGTGTAGGCGTCGGTCGCGAGCGTCGTCACCGCGGTCGTCTCGCGGTCCGTGGCGCCGGCGGCGCGCACGGTGCGGATCGATCCGACCGCGCGCTCGACGCCCGAGGCGAGCTCGCCGACCTTGGTCTGCTGCTCGGTCGAGGCGGTGCGGATGCGGCCGCTCAGCAGCACGACCACCACGACCGAGACGCCGATCACGACGACGATCAGCGCGAGCAGGATCGGATCGATGATCGCCATCGCGATGAGGGCTCCGACGAAGATGAGCGCGCTGCCGACGGCATCCGCGAGTCCTTGGGTGAGCACCGCGTACAGCAGCGTCGTGTCGGTGCCCACGCGCGAGACCAGGTCTCCGGTGCGGCGCGCGTCGAACTCGCTGATCGGCAGGCGCAGGATGCGCGCGATCAGGCGCCGGCGGCTCGAGTACACGACCGCGGTTCCGGTGCGCTGCAGCAGATAGTGCTGATAGCCCGAGATGAGCGAGGAGACGACGACGAGGGCGATCAGCACCCACACGAGCGCACCGAGGGTGTCGCCGACCTGCACGCGCTCGATCACCTCACCGACCAGGAGCGGCTGCGCCAGGGTCGCCACGGCGCCGAGCACGCTGAGGACGGCGACGACGACGAGCGTGCGCTTGTGCTCGAAGATGAAGGGGAGCAGCTGCCGGAACGTGGCGCGCGGACCCTCGGGGGCCTTGCGGCCTCGGCGTCGGGTCGGGGTGGAGGCTTCGCGGGTGGGAGCATCGACGGACACGGTCATACCTCGCGTTCGTGGGGGGTCACTTACGACCGTACTTCTTGTGGACGGCCTGCCGACTCACGCCGAGGGCGCCGGCGATCGCCTGCCAGGAGTAGCCGAGGTTGCGCGCGCGGCGCACCTGCACCTCTTCGGCGCGCGCCAGTTCGCGCCGCACCTCGGCGAGCCGGTGCAGCTCGGCGATCGGCGCATCGTCGGGCGCCGCGCCGATCAGGGTGCGGATGTCGTCGCCGCTCATGGCCGTCCTCTCGCTCGATGGATGTCAACCCTAGTTGACGCGCGTGCCGGATGTCAATTTGGGTTGACGGGTTGGGCGCCGCGAGATCCGTCGCTGGGCGCCGGCGACGGTGTCGCGAGCCGCGGGTAGGGTGGTCCGGTGCCCGCTCCCGTCATCTCCGCGTCGAACCTCGTGAAGGCATACAAGACCAAGGGCAAGCCCGACTTCCTCGCCGTGGACGGGTTGTCGTTCGAGGTCGCCGCGGGGGAGTCCTTCGGTCTCCTCGGGCCCAACGGCGCGGGGAAGTCGACCACGATGAAGATGGTGGGGGCCGTCTCGACGCGCACGAGCGGAGACCTCGAGATCCTCGGCCTGGACCCCGATCGCTACGGTCCCGAGATCCGGTCGCGCCTGGGCGTCGTGCCCCAGCAGGACAACCTCGACGGCGAGCTGAACGCCCGCGAGAACCTCTACGTCTACGGGCGGTACTTCGGGCTTCCGGGTGCGGTGTGCGCGCAGAAGGCCGACGAGCTGCTGGCCTTCGCGGCGCTCGAAGACAAGGCCAAGAGCAAGGTCGACCAGCTCTCCGGCGGCATGAAGCGGCGCCTCACGATCGCGCGCGGGCTGATCAACGATCCGCGGATTCTTCTGCTGGACGAACCGACGACGGGCCTGGACCCCCAAGCGCGTCACGTGCTGTGGGATCGCCTGTTCCGCTTGAAGGAGCGCGGCACGACCCTGCTGCTCACGACGCACTACATGGACGAGGCCGAGCAGCTGTGCGACCGGCTCATCGTCGTCGACAAGGGCCGGATCATGGCGCACGGCACTCCGGCGTCGCTCATCCGCGAGCACTCGAGCCGCGAAGTGCTCGAGGTCCGCTTCGGCTCCGATCGCAACGAGCAGGTCGCGCCGCTGCTGGAGGGCATCGGCGACCGCGTCGAGGTGCTCCCCGACCGCGTGCTCATCTATGCCGGCGACGGCGAGGCGGCCCTCGAGCAGGTCACCCAGCGCGGGCAGCATCCCGTCACGAGCCTGGTGCGGCGCTCGAGCCTCGAAGACGTGTTCCTCCGGCTGACCGGAAGGTCGCTGATCGAATGACGAGCGAGCGGATGCCGCAGGGCGGCGCCGAAACCGGCTCCGTGCGCGAGCGCGGGCAGGCCGACCCGACGATCGAGCAGCTGCGCGCCGAGGCGATGGAGTGGGGGCGCAAGCCGCGCCGGCTCGGTGCCTGGTACGTCACCGAGCACATGGTGCGCGCGATGCGCGCGTACGGCTGGACCATCATCGTCGGTGCGCTCGGCCAGCCGATCCTATACCTGCTCGGTCTCGCGGTCGGTCTGGCCGCGCTCATCGACGCCCCGGTCTCGCAGGGCGGGGTCGAGGTCTCCTACCTCGTCTTCGTCGCGCCGGCGCTGCTGATGACCTCGACGATCGCCGTCGCGAGCGAGGAGTTCACCTATCCCGTGATGAGCGGCTTCAAGTGGCGCCGCTACTTCTACGGCTTCAATGCGTCGGCCCTGTCCTCCGCGCAGATCGCGACGGGTGTGGTGTTCGGCGCAGCGGCCCGCATGGCGGTCGTTGCCGTCGCGTACACCGCCTTCCTCTACGTTTTCGGCGCGATCCCCGATGTCGCGACGGGCTGGCTCTCGATCTTCGTCGCGCTGCTGGCCGGCCTCTCGTTCGGCATTCCGCTCATGGCATACGCGGCGTCGATCGAGGATGACAAAGGCCAGTTCGCCCTGGTGCAGCGCTTCGTCTTCATGCCCATGTTCCTCTTCTCGGGCACGTTCTATCCGCTCGCGACCCTGCCCCTCTGGCTGCAGTGGATCGGCTGGGTCTCGCCGCTGTGGCATGCGAGCGAGATCGGGCGCTGGCTCACGTACGGGCTGCCGATCCCTCCGGCGATGCTCGCGGTGCACTTCGGGTACCTGCTGGTCCTCGCTATCGGCGGCTACCTGATCGGGCGACGCCTGTTCGAACGAAGGCTCGCGAAGTGACGGCCGTGACGACCGAGACGCCGCGCCGACGGGCCGGCGGCGTCCGCGCCCTGTGGGCGGGCAACCCGGGCGCCGTCGTGCAGCGCGGACTCATCGCCGCCCGGTCCTCGAGCTGGATCGTCGTGTTCTCGGGCTTCTTCGAGCCCGTGTTCTACCTGCTCTCGATGGGCATCGGGCTCGGGGCCCTGATCGGCGACGTGCAGACCACGTCGGGCGTCGAGGTCTCGTACGCGGCGTTCATCGCTCCGGCGCTGCTCGCGGTGTCGGCGATGAACGGCGCGATCTACGATTCGACGTGGAACGTCTTCTTCAAGCTCAACTACGGCAAGCTCTACGAGGGGATGCTGTCCACGTCGCTGGGCCCGCTCGATGTCGCGCTCGGCGAGATCCTGTACGCGCTGCTGCGGGGGCTGGTGTACGCCACCGGCTTCATGATCATCATGCAGATCGCCGGGCTGAACCTCGCGTGGACGGCGATCCTGGCGATCCCGGCCGTGCTGCTGATCGCGTTCGGCTTCGCGAGCCTGGGCATGGCGGTCACGAGCTACATGAAGGCGTTCCAGCAGATGGACTGGATCAACTTCGTGCTCCTGCCGATGTTCCTCTTCTCCGCGACGCTGTACCCGATCACGGTCTATCCCGAGTTCATCCAGGTGCTGGTGAAGATCTTCCCGCTGTGGCACGGGGTGGAGCTCGTGCGAGGACTCACCACCGGCGCGCTGTACTGGGGCATGCTCTGGCACGTCCTGTACTACGTCGTGATGATCGCCGTGGGCCTGGTCTTCACGACGAAGCGCCTGCGGGCGCTGTTCCTGGACTGACGGGATGCCGCGCTAGAGCGATCCGGTCTCGCCCAGGCCCAGATTGTCGTCGTAGTCGATGTTCTTCGTCTCGGGCGCGAGCAGGAGCGCGATGAACGTGAGCACCGACATCGCCGAGAGGTAGATGCCCACGAGCCACGGGTTGCCGTCGCCGAGCTGCCAGAGCCACACGGCGACCAGCGGGGCGAGGGCGGCGCCGAGGATCGACGAGACGTTGTAGGAGATCGCCGATCCCGAGTAGCGCACGTTCGTGGGGAACAGCTCGGGCAGGATGGCGCCCATCGGCCCGAAGCTCGCGCCCATCAGCATGAAGCCGAACACCAGGAAGGCCTGCGTGAGGGCGCCGGTGAACTTCGGGTCGGCCTGCGGCAGCAGGAAGAGCGTGAAGGTCAGGCCGAAGACGATGATCGCGCCCGTGACCCACAGCAGCAGGCGGCGCCGGCCGATCCGGTCGGCGAGCGGGCCGGACAGCAGCGTGAACAGGCCGAAGAACACGACGCCGATGATCTGCATGATCACGAAGTCCGTGTAGCCGAACCCCAGGCCGGGATAGAACTGGGCCGCGAACGCGGTCGCATCGAACGTGCCGCCGCTCGCCTCCGCAGCCGCCTGCGCCGCCGCCGACGCCGTGGCGAGGTCGGCGGGCTTCGTGCCGTAGGACAGCGTGAAGTTCGTCATCAGGTAGAACAGCACGTACGTCGCCAGCATGATGAACGTGCCGAGGATCAGGTGCCACCAGTGCAGGCGGAGCACGGTGCCCAGCGGGAACCGGGTGATCGCGCCCTTCTTCTCCGCCTTGACGAACGTGTCGGACTCCACCAGGCGCAGGCGCACCCAGAGCCCGATGATGACCATGACCGCAGAGAAGAGGAACGGGACGCGCCAGCCCCACTCCAGGAACGCCTGGGAGCGCTGGCCGGTGCCGTCGGGGTGGGGGAGCAGGAAATTGATCGCGAGGAAGACACCGTTCGCGATGATGAACCCGAGGGGTGCGCCGACCTGCGGGAAGGTGCCGTACCACGCCCGCTTGCCCGACGGGGCGTTCTCGGTCGCGACCAGCGCCGCCCCCGACCACTCGCCGCCGAGCGCGAACCCCTGGGCGAGGCGCAGGACCAGCAGCATGAGGGCGGCCCACCAGCCGATCTGCTGGAACGTCGGCAGGCATCCGATCAGGAACGTGGCGATGCCCATCGTGAGCAGCGACGCGACGAGGGTCGCCTTGCGGCCGAAGCGGTCGCCGAAGTGCCCGAAGACGACGGCCCCGATGGGCCGGGCGATCATCGCGGCGCCGAAGACGGCGAACGACGCCAGGAGCGAGGTGGTGTCGTTGCCGGTGGGGAAGAACAGGATCGGGAAGACCAGCACCGCCGCCGTGGCGTACGCGTAGAAGTCGTAGAACTCGATCGTCGTGCCGACGAGGCTCGCGGTGATGACCCGCGACCGCGGGTTGGCCGGCGCCGGGGCGGTGGTCGTCTTGTCGCTCATGTCGTCCCTCAGCGCCAGAGCACCGCGATCGCCGCGTTGAGGAGGGTCAGGATGCCGATGCTCCAGAACACGGCCGGGGCGACCTTCCCGCCCTTGCGCTGGCGGGACATGCCGATTCCGAGGAGCGCGCCGATGATCAGCAGGATCACGAGCTTCACCGCGATCTTCGCGTAATTGAGCTCGTACGAGATGCCCCACGGCGCGGCCAGGACGAGCCCCGCGACTGCGGCGATCGCCAGGCCGATGTTCATCAGCGGCGTCACCTGGACGCGGCGGTTGTACACCTCCACCGCCCACGCGCCGAACAGGATCGCGAACCCGGTGAGGTGCACGAGGACGACGAGGTGACGGAGGATCTCGAGGGGTTCCATGCCTGCCACGCTATTGCGCCGACGATCCGGATGCCAGGTAGGCGCACCTCACCCGGGCGGTCCGGGAGGCCGGCGCGCGATCAGGCTCCGAGCTGGCGGAGCACGAGCGCCGTGCGCACCGCGGCATCCGCGGCTTCGGCGCCCTTGTCCTCGTGCGAGTCCGCCAGCCCGGCGCGATCGAGCCCCTGCTGCTCGTCGTCGAGGGTCAGCACGCCGAATCCGATCGGCTTGCCGGCATCCAGCGACACGCGCGTGAGTCCGTCGGTCGTCGCCGACGAGACGTACTCGAAGTGCGGCGTGCCTCCGCGGATGATCACGCCCAGCGCCACCACCGCGTCGGCGCCGGCCGCGAAGGCCGCCTGCGCCGCGACGGCGAGTTCGAACGAACCGGGTACCCGCACGAGCTGCCACGTGGCGCCCGCGGCATCCAGCGTCCGCTGCGCGCCCGCGATGAGACCGTCGGTGATCACCGCATGCCAGGTGCCGGCGACGATCACGACCTCCAGACCCGTGCCGTCGGTGCCGCCCGTGATCGGCGCGCCTTTGCCGCTCATGCTCCCGCTCCCTGCGACGCCGCGTTCGCATCGTGCATCTGCGCCAGCGCGTCGGACAGGTCGTCCTCCGCGATGAGGTGCCCCATCCGGTCGCGCTTGGTGGTGAGGTATTGGTGGTTGTTCGGGCCGACGCCGACCAGCAGCGGAACCTGCTCGACGATCTCGAGCCCGAGCTCGCGCAGCTGCGACACCTTGTCGGTGTTGTTGGTCAGCAGACGCACCTTCTCCACGCCGAGATCGGCCAGGATGCCGGCGGCCGCTGCGTAGTCGCGCGCGTCGGCGGGCAGGCCGAGGGCGAGGTTCGCATCGACGGTGTCCAGCCCGCGCTCCTGCAGGCTGTACGCACGGAGCTTGTTGATGAGTCCGATGCCGCGGCCCTCGTGTCCGCGCATGTAGATCACCACGCCGCCGTCCTGCTCGATCGAGTCGAGCGCCGCCTCCAGCTGGGGTCCGCACTCGCACTTGAGCGAGCCGAACGCCTCGCCGGTGAGACACTCCGAGTGCACCCGCACGAGCGGCGCGTCGACCCCGAGGTCCCCCGAGACGACCGCGAGGTGGTCGGTCCCGGTGATGCGGTCCTTGTACGCCAGGAAGCGGAAGCCGCCGTGCGCGGTCGGCACGTTCGCCTCGGCGCGCAGGCTCACGCGCCGACGATGCGGACTGGGCGCCTTGTCCTGCACGGGCTCGTGCTCCTCGAGATGCGCGATCAGCTGCTCGATCGTGATCACCGGCACGCCGTCGCGCTCGCCGAGCTCGATCAGACCGGGGAGCCGCATCATCGAGCCGTCCTCCGCGACGACCTCGGCGATCGCGCCGACGGGCTTGAGCCCGGCGAGCCGCATGAGCTCGACGGCGGCCTCGGTGTGGCCGCCGCGCTCGCGCACGCCGCCGTCGACCGCGCGCAGCGGCAGGATGTGCCCCGGCCGGATGACGCTGGTCGGCGTGGATGCCGGGTCGGCGAGCACGTTGAGGGTGTGGGCCCGGTCGGCGGCGCTGATGCCGGTCGAGACGCGATCGGCGGCATCCACGCTCACGGTGTACGCGGTGCCGCGCGCGTCTTCGTTCACCTCGACCATCGGCGGGAGGTCGAGACGGTCGGCCCACTCGGCGGGCATGGGCGCGCAGATGAAGCCGCTGGACCAGCGGACGGTCCAGGCGATCCACTCGGGCGTGGCCAGTTCGGCGGACAGGACGACATCGCCCTCGTTCTCGCGGTTCTCATCGTCCGCGACGATGACGGGGCGGCCGGCGCGCAGCGCGTCGAGGGCCTCGGCGATGGGGGAAAGGCTCATCGTGAGCCTCCTTCTGTGACGGATGGTTCGACGGGGGAGGGAGTGAAGGACAGCAGGCGCTGCACGTGGCGCGCGAGGATGTCGGTCTCGAGGTTGACCGGATCGCCGGCCTCGCGGGCACCGAGGGTGGTGGCCTGCAGAGTCTCGGGGATGAGCGAGACCTCGAACCACTGCTCGGACGACGCCGGCGCGCTCACGGCGCTCACGGTGAGGGAGACCCCGTCCACGGCGATCGACCCCTTGTCGACCACGAGCGGGGCGAGGTGCGCGGGGAGCGCGACGCGCAGCACGCGCCACTGCTCGCCGGGGCGGACCTCGAGCACCCGGCCGGTGCCGTCGATGTGGCCCTGCACGATGTGCCCGCCGAGGCGACCGTGCGCCGCGGTCGCCCGCTCGAGGTTCACGGTGCGCCCGGGCGCGACGCCCGTGAGCGTCGACATGTCGAGCGTCTGCTTCATGACATCGGCGGTGAACCAGTCCGATCCTCGGTCCACGACCGTGAGGCAGACGCCGCTGACGGCGATCGAGTCGCCGTGCCCGGCATCCGACACGGCCTTCGGCGCGAGCACGGTGAGCCGCACGCCGTCTCCGGACGGCTCGACGGCCGTGACGGCGCCGACCTCCTCGACGATTCCGGTGAACATCACAGGGTCCCTTCGCTGGGGTGGGCGATGAAGAGCACATCGGCGCCGAGGCGCTCGATGGAGGTCAGGCGCAGCCGGCGGGCGTCGTCGATCGTTCCGACTCCGACGTCGTGCAGCGCGAGGCGGTCGCCGCCGAGCAGCACGGGGGCGAC
>JAESFR010000340.1_pt1 | contig 10244 bp, 7 predicted proteins | sample 9266191 | NCBI WGS metagenome assembly JAESFR01 (sample SAMN14503063, study PRJNA617104) | algae metagenome | isolation source: Pleurocapsa minor HA4230-MV1 and co-occurring heterotrophs from cement on... | place: USA: Nuuanu Pali Lookout, Hawaii | collected 2009-07-20
CCGAGAACGGCTTCGAGCTGACGTTCAACGCGGCCGACAACGACACGGCGGCCCAGATCGCGGCCGTGCGCGACTTCATCAACCAGGGCGTCGACGCGATCGTGATCGCGCCGATCGTCGAAGACGGCTGGGACGACGTGCTGCAGGAGGCCGCGGATGCCGGCATCCCGGTGGTGCTGGAAGACCGGACCGTCTCGGCATCCGACGACCTGTTCGCGAGCTGGGTCGGCCTGGACTTCAAGAAGGAGGGCGTGACCGCCGGCGAGTGGGCGGCCGCGGAGTTCGGCGACACGGCGACCAAGATGGTCGTGCTCGAGGGAACGACCGGCTCGGCACCCGCGAACGACCGCGCCGCGGGGTTCGACGAGGCGATCGCGGACACGGCGATCGAGAAGATCGACTCGCAGACCGGTGACTTCACGCGCGACGGCGGCAAGACCGTCATGGAGGGCTTCCTCCAGAAGTACGGCGTCGACGGCATCGACCTCGTCTACGCGCACAACGACGACATGGCCCTGGGTGCGATCGAGGCCATCGAGGCGGCCGGCGCCGAGCCGGGTGTGGACATCAAGATCGTCTCGATCGACGCGGTCAAGGACGGCATGCAGGCTCTCGTCGACGGGAAGATCAACTTCATCGTCGAGTGCAACCCGCTGCTCGGCGAGCTCGCAGCGGGTCTGGTGAAGGACGTGCTGGCCGGCAACGAGGTCGAGAAGAAGGTCTACGTCACCGACGAGAGCTTCACGCAGGAGCAGGCCGCCGCCGTCATCGACGAGCGCAAGTACTGATCCACTCATCCCGCAGGCGACCGATCCTGTAACAAGGTAGGTCAGAGCGCGTCGCCGGGGGGCTCCCGCAGCCCCCCGGCCGATGCGCCGCAGAGGAAGCTCGGAAAGGCAGCTGAATCACCCATGTCCGCCGACACTGCAGTCGCACCGGTCGTCGAGATGACCGGGATCACGATCCGATTCCCCGGCGTCCTCGCCCTCGACGGCGTCGACTTCTTCCTCCGCCCGGGCGAGGTCCACTCCCTGATGGGAGAGAACGGCGCCGGCAAGTCCACCCTCATCAAGGCGCTCACCGGTGTGTACGCCGTCGACGGCGGCGAGATCCACGTGGGCGGCCAAGAGCGCCGCTTCGGGACCACCGCCGATGCGCAGGCCGCCGGCATCTCGACCGTCTACCAGGAGGTCAACCTCTGCGCGAATTTGTCGGTCGGCGAGAACGTCATGCTCGGCCACGAGCCGCGGCGCGGCGCCGGCATCGACTGGAAGGCCACGCACGAGCTGGCCACGCACCACCTCGAGAGCCTCGGCCTGGAGATCGACACCCGCTCCACGCTCTCGAGCCACTCGATCGCGATCCAGCAGCTCGTCGCGATCGGCCGCGCCATGGTGCGCGAAGCGAAGGTGCTCATCCTCGACGAGCCCACCTCGAGCCTGGACCGCGGTGAGGTCGAGCAGCTGTTCGCGGTGATGCGCGATCTGCGCGACCGCGGGGTCGCGATCCTCTTCGTCAGTCACTTCCTCGACCAGGTCTACGAGATCTCCGACCGCATCACCGTCCTGCGCAACGGCCAGCTCGTCGGGGAGTACACGGTCGCCGACCTGCCGCGCGGCGCGCTCGTGTCGAAGATGATCGGGCGGGAGCTCGACGAGCTGACCGCCCTGTCGTCGGTCGCCGACCGCGCGATCGACCGCACCGGCGCCCCGGTGCTCAGCGCCCGCGGAATCGGCCGCCGCGGCGTGCTCGAGCCCGCCGACCTCAGCGTGTACGACGGAGAGGTCGTCGGGGTGGCGGGCCTGCTCGGATCCGGCCGGACCGAACTCGTGCGCCTCCTCTACGGCGCCGATCGGGCCGAGTCCGGACACCTCGAGGTCAAGGGCAAGCCCGCGAAGCACTCGACCCCGCGCCAGGCGATCGAGAACCGCATCGCGTTCTCGTCGGAGAACCGGCGCGCGGAAGGCATCATCGCCGACCTCACGGTCGCGGAGAACATCGTGCTCGGCATCCAGGCCCGACGTGGCGCGATGCGCCGCGTGCCGCGCGCCGAAGCCGACGCCGTCGTCGCGGAGTACATGAGCGCCCTGGGCGTGCGGCCCGCCGATCCGAACATGCTCGCCGGCAACCTCTCCGGCGGCAATCAGCAGAAGGTGCTGCTGGCTCGCTGGCTCGCGACCGCGCCCGCCCTCATCGTGCTCGACGAGCCCACGCGCGGCATCGACGTCGGCGCGAAGGCCGACATCCAGCGCAAGGTCGCCGAACTCAGCGCGCAGGGCCTCTCGGTCATCTTCATCTCGTCCGAGCTCGAAGAAGTGCTGCGACTCGCGCAGCGCGTGGTGGTCATGCGCGATCGTCGCAAGATCGGCGAGCTCGACTCGAGCGAGGTCACCGTCGACGGCCTGATCGACTACATCGCGAACAACTCGGAGGAGAGCGCCGCATGAAGTCCCTCGTGAAGCACCGGCTGTTCTGGCCGGTCGTCGCGCTCCTCGCGCTGATCGCGATCAACACGATCGCCCGCCCGCAGTTCATCCTGGTGACCGTGCGCAACGGCGAGCTCTACGGCGCACTCATCGACATCCTGCGCAACAGCGCCCCGCTCATGCTCGTGGCCCTCGGCATGACGATCGTGATCGCGACGCGCGGCATCGATCTCTCGGTCGGAGCGATCATGGCCGTCTCGGGAGCGGTCGCACTCACGATCATCGACGGATCACCGGATCCCGCGGCACCGAACACCGTGATCCTCGCCCTGCTGGTGGCTCTGCTGGTCTCGCTCGTGCTCGGGTCGTGGAACGGCTTCCTCGTCGCCGTGGTCGGCATCCAGCCCATCATCGCGACGCTCGTGCTGATGCTCGCCGGCCGCGGTGTCGCCCTCCTCATCACCGAGGGCTTCATCACGACCGTCAACAGCGCGCCGTACGAGTTCATCGCGACCGGGTATCTGATCGGGCTGCCCTTCGCGTTCCTGATCTCGATCGCCGCGATCGCGGTCATCTCGCTCCTCGAGCGCCGCACCGCGCTCGGCGTGCTCACCGAAGCCGTCGGCATCAACCCCGAGGCGAGCCGCCTGGCCGGCGTCCGCGCGCGGGGCATCGTCTTCAGCGCGTACGCCGCGAGCGGCCTGCTCGCCGGAATCGCGGGCATCATCTACAGCTCGAACATCCGCGCGGCCGACGCGAACGCGGCCGGCCTGTTCATCGAGCTGTACGCGATCCTCGCGGTCGTCCTGGGCGGCACGTCGCTCATGGGCGGCAAGTTCACGATCGCCGGCACCGTGATCGGCGTGCTCACGATCCAGACCCTGGAGGCCACGATCCTCTTCCTCGGCGTTCCCTCGGCACAGAGTCCCGTCTTCTTCGCGATCGTCGTGGTCGTCGTGGTGCTCGTGCAGTCCCCGCGCCTGCACCGCTGGGGCCGCAGCGCCCTGCGTGCGGCGCAGGCACGACGAACCGATACGCGCGACCGGGCGGAGGTGGCGTCATGACCAAGACCGCCGAACTCGCCGTCGGGCGCTCCACGGGTCCCTCGCGCTATGCGACGTTCCTCAGTCGGCGCGCCTCGCTCATGCCGACCTTCGCCGCGATCGCGATCCTGATCGTCCTGCTGATCAGCGCACAGGCACGGTTCCCCAAATTCCTGAGCCCCGGCAACCTGTCGGCACTGCTGCTGGACAACGCGTACCTCGTGGTGCTCGCAGTCGGCCTGACCTTCGTCATCCTCACCGGAGGCATCGACCTGTCGGTCGGCTCGGTGATGGCGTTCACCGGGATCCTCGGTGCGAGCCTGCTCGCCCAAGGGATGCCGGCGGTCGTCGCGGTGCCGATCATGCTCGTGTGCGGGGCGCTGATCGGCCTGCTGATCGGGGTGCTCGTGCACTATTTCGACGTGCAGCCGTTCATCGCGTCGTTGGCCGGCCTCTTCCTGGCTCGAGGCCTCGCGTTCGTCGTGAGCCTGTCGTCGATCAAGGTCGAGGATCCGCTCGTGCTGTGGCTGCAGCGCACGCGCTTCGGCTTCGGCGGCTGGTACATCACGCCGACCGGGATCATCGCGCTCCTCGCGGTCGCGATCGCGACGTACGTTCTGCTGTGGACGCGCTTCGGGCGCACGGTGTACGCGATCGGCGGCGGCGAGCAATCGGCCCGGCTGATGGGTCTCAACGTCGCACGCACGAAGCTCGCGGTGTACGTGATCAGCGGGGTGTGCGGCGGCCTTGCCGGACTGCTCCTGACCGCCTACTCGGGCGCCGGATATCCCCGCAACGGCATCGGCACCGAGCTCGACGCGATCGCAGCGGTCGTGATCGGCGGCACGCTGCTCTCGGGCGGCACCGGCTACGTGCTGGGCTCCCTCATCGGCGTGCTGGTCTACGGCACGATCAAGAAGGTGATCTCGTTCATGGGCGCCGAACAGGCGTGGACGCAGATCATCATCGGCGGGCTGCTGCTGCTGTTCATCGTCGTCCAGCGCGTGATCGTGACGCGCTCGCAGCGGCGAAGGTAGCGGCGCACTGCGGCGAGAGGAGCGACACCACGCCTGAACAGAGCGATCGCCCGCGCTTCCGTCGGGATAATGGCCTGATGGACGACGCTCCGCCGGTGCTGCAGCTGACCGGAGCGACGGTCCGCTTCGGCGTCGAGGCGGCGATCGACGACGTGGCATTCCGCATGTTCCCCGGCGAGGTGCACTCGCTCATGGGAGAGAACGGCGCGGGCAAGTCCACGCTCATCAAGGCGATCACGGGCGCCGTCGCACTCGACGAGGGCGTGCTGCGGCTGCATGACGAGGTGGTCTCGTTCCGCACGCCGCACGATGCGCAGCAGGCCGGCATCAGCACGGTGTACCAGGAGATCGATCTGCTGCCGAATCTGACGGTCGCCGAGAACATCTGCCTGGGGCGCGAGCCCCGTCGCCTCGGCGGCCTCGACTGGCGGGCCATGCGGCAGCGTGCCCGCGACGTGCTCGCCGAGCTCGGCCTGGAGATCGACCCCGCATCCCTCCTGGGAACGCACTCCCTCGCTGTGCAGCAGCTCGTCGCGATCGCCCGCGCGATCTCGACCGATGTGCGGGTGCTCGTGCTCGACGAGCCGACCTCGAGTCTCGACGTCGACGAGGTCGCCGAGCTCTTCCGCGTGATGCGCGACCTCACGGCGCGCGGGGTCGCGATCCTGTTCGTGTCCCACTTCCTCGAGCAGGTCTACGAGATCTGCGATCGCATCACGGTGCTGCGCGGCGGCCGGCTGGTCGGCGAGTACCTGCCCTCGGAGCTCCTGCGGATCGACCTGGTGCAGAAGATGCTCGGCCGCAGCGTCAGCGAACTCGGCACCCGATCGCGCACCCAGACGGCCTCGACGCCGGATGCCGTGGCGGTGCTGCGCGGCGACGACCTGACGCGCGCGCCGGGCATCGTGGATGCCGACATCGAACTGGCCGAGGGCGAGGTGCTCGGCCTGGCGGGTCTGCTGGGGTCGGGTCGCACGGAGCTCGCCCGCGTGGTGGCCGGCATCGACTCGGCAGATGCGGGGGTCGTGCTGCTGCGCGGCCGCCCCGCGGCGATCTCGAGTCCGCGCAAGGGGATCTCGCTCGGCGTCGTGTACTCGTCGGAGAACCGCCGCACCGAGGGCATCATCAGCGAGCTGAGCGTGCAGGAGAACATCACCCTCGCCCTGCAGGCCGAGCGCGGTGTGTTCCGGCGCATGCGGGCGCACCGTCGCCGCGAGCTCGCGCTCAGCTGGATCGAGGCGCTCGACGTCCGTCCGGCCGATCCCGACCGGCCGGCGGGGACCCTGTCGGGCGGCAATCAGCAGAAGGTGCTGCTCGCACGGCTGCTCGCGCTGTCGCCGCGGGTCATCCTGCTGGACGAGCCCACGCGCGGCATCGATGTCGGCGCGAAGGTCGAGATCCAGAATCTCGTCGGCGAGCTCGCCGACAACGGTCTTGCCGTCGTGTTCATCTCGGCCGAGCTCGAAGAGGTGCTGCGCGTCTCGGATCGGGTCGCCGTGCTGCGCGCGGGCCGGATCGTCGAGACGCTGCCGTCGGAGGGCCTGACCGTCGACGCGCTCATGGCTCTGGTCGCCCAGCCCGACGAGGCCGACGGAGCCGCCGAGTGACCGAGGAGAAGGACAAGGCCGCCCGCGCGGCGAACATCTTCGACGTCGCCCGGCTCGCCGGCGTGTCGCATCAGACCGTCTCGCGGGTGCTGAACGACCTCCCCAACGTGCGCCCGGCCACCCGCCAGCGCGTGGAGCAGGCGATCGCGCAGCTGCGCTACAGCCCGTCCCCCGCCGCGCGGGCGCTCGTCACGCGCCGCACGCGCACGATCGGGCTCGTCGCGCCGGGCGTCTCGGACTACGGTCCGACCTCGATCGCGATGCACTTCAACTTCGCGGCGCGCTCCGAGCGGTACAACGTCGAGACCGTGAGCGCGCTCGACCCCGAGCCCGACGGCATCCGCGGTGTGATCGAGGGGCTGCTCCGCCAGCGCGTCGATGCGATCGTGCTGATCGTCGTCGATGTGGGCGTGCTCGAGGTCGTGCGCGGCCTCGACCTGAGCATTCCGGTTGTCGCAGCGGCATCCACCGGGCGGCGGAGCCCGCTCATCGTCTCGATCGATCAGTACCGAGGAGCCCGAGCCGCCGTCCGCCACCTGGCCGAGCTCGGACACACGCGGATCCTCCACCTGGCAGGTTCGGCACGCGCTCCCGACGCCCTGGAGCGCGTGCGCGGCTGGCGAGACGAGCTCGCCGCCCGGCAGCTCGAGACGGTCGAGCCGAGGTACGGCGACTGGTCGGCCGCGAGTGGGCACCGGATCGGCGGCGAGCTGGACGTGGAGCCCGGGACGGCCGTCTTCGCGGCGAACGACCACATGGCGATCGGACTGCTCTCCGCGCTGCGCGAGCGGGGATTGCGCGTTCCCGAGGACGTGAGCGTCGTCGGGTTCGACGACGTGCCGGAGGCGGCCTACCTGCTTCCGCCGCTCACGACTGTGCGTCAGGACTTCGCCGCGCTCGGCGAGCTCATGATGCAGAAGGTGCTCGTCGCGGTCGAAGAGCCCGACAGCGTGACGGAGGACACTCCGCTGCCGACGCACCTGATCGTGCGGCAGTCGACGAGAGCACTGGAAAGTTACCGGTAACATCGATGGGAGGGTCTGACCGCGCAGGCTCGGGATCGCCCATCGTGGGAGCGATCCGACGATCGGCGAACCGCCCCGAGGAGACACCATGATCCGCGTCCCGTTCAACGACGACTGGACCGTCGGCCCCAAGCTCGGAGCCTTCGAGGCACTGGGCGGCGCGGCCGCGCCGCAGCCGGTGACCCTCCCCCACGACGCGCAGCGCGACCTGCCGCGGTCGGCGGACAGCGACCAGGGCGTGCACGCGGCGTACCACTCCGGCGGGGTGTTCGAGTACGCCAAGACGTTCGACGTCCCCGCCGAATGGCGCGAGAAGTCGGTGACCGTCGAATTCGAGGGCGTGTACCGGGATGCCGTCGTGTTCGTCAACGGCGAGTTCGCCGCACACCAGGCGGGCGGGTACGCCGCGTTCGCAGTGCCGCTGGATGCCTACCTGCGCTTCGGCGAACCCAACCGCATCACGGTCGAGGCGCGCGTGCACAAGGACAGCCGCTGGTACACCGGCGCGGGAATCTACCGCCCGGTGCATCTCCTGGTCGCCGAGACGACCCACATCGCCCTGGACGGCACGAGCGTCACAACCCCCGACATCGACGACGAGCGCGCGGTGGTCGCGGTGGCCACGACGGTCGAGAACTCCTCGCGTCACACCGCCGAGCGCCGGCTGACCTGGACGGTCTCCGACCCCGGTGGCGCGCAGGTCGCCACGGGGTCCGCTCCGGTCACGATCCTGCCCGGAACGTCGGCGACCGCGCGCCTGCGCGTCAGCATCGACGCGCCGCAGCTCTGGCACCCCGACTCCCCGGCGCTGTACACGGTGACCGCCGCGCTCTCCGATTCCGACGGCACGGTCACCGACGAGGAGACGACGCGGTTCGGCATCCGTCGCCTGCAGCTGGACACCCGTCACGGGCTCCGCATCAACGGCCGCACGGTGAAGCTCCGCGGCGCCTGCGTGCACCACGACAACGGACCGCTCGGCGCCGCGACGATCGGGGCGGCCGAGGACCGCCGGGTGCGACTGCTCAAGGCGTCCGGGTTCAACGCGCTGCGCAGCGCCCACAACCCGATGAGCCGCGCGATGCTCGACGCGTGCGACCGCCACGGGGTGCTCGTGATGGACGAGCTCACCGACGTGTGGACGCGCTCCAAGACCGCGTTCGACTCGTCGATCGCGTTCTCGGAGAACTGGCGCGACGACGTGGCGGCGCTGGTGGCCAAGGACCGCAACCATCCGAGCGTGGTGATGTACTCGATCGGCAACGAGATCCTCGAGCTCGCGACCCCGATCGGCGCGACGTGGAGCCGGCGCATCGCCGAGGAGTTCCGCGCGCTCGACGACACGCGCTTCGTGACGAACGGCATCAACGGCATCATCGCCAACCTCGACCGCATGAAGGATGCGATGGCCGAGCTCGAGGCCCAGGATCCGAACACGATGATGGCGAACATGGGTGAGCAGATGTCGCTCATGAACGCCTCGTCGCTCGTCTCGGACTCGACCGAGGAGTCGGCGACCGTGCTCGACATCGTGGGCTTCAACTACGCCGATTCGCGTTACGAGCTGGATGCCGAGCTGTTCCCGCACCGGGTGATCGTCGGCTCGGAGACCTTCCCCGAGCGGATCGACCGCATGTGGGAGCTCGTCACCCGGCTGCCGCACGTGATCGGCGACTTCACCTGGACCGGATGGGACTACCTCGGTGAGGCCGGCATCGGGCGAGTCGACTACACGGATGCCGAGGGCTACGTCGCGACCGGCACCGCCGGCCCCTACCCCTACCTGCTCGCCGAGAGCGGCGACATCGACATCACCGGCTTCCGTCGCACGGTCTCGTACTACCGCGAGGTCGTCTTCGGCCTCCGCTCCGATCCGTACATCGCGGTGCATCGCCCGCAGCACCACGGGCGCCCCACCGCGCTCACGCCGTGGTCGTGGGACGATGCGATCGCGAGCTGGACCTGGGCGGTCGCGCCCGGTTCCCCCGTGCGCGTGGATGTGTACAGCGACGGCGACGAGGTCGAACTGCAGCTCGACGGGCAGACCCTGGCCACGGCGCCGGTCGGCACCGAGAAGGCGTTCGTCGCCCGCTTCGAGGTCGAGTACCGTCCCGGCGAGCTCGTCGCGATCTCGCGCCGCGACGGCGCGGAGACCGGCAGGCACACCCTTCGCACGGCGCTGGGCGACGCGCGCGTGGCCCTCACGGCGGAGCGCACCCGCATCGCTGCCGACTCCGACGATCTCGCGTTCGTCGAGATCACCCTGACGGATGCCGCCGGCACGATCGTCGGCGACGCGGACCGGCTCGTGCGGGTGAGTGTCGACGGCCCGGCCGTGCTCGCGGGGCTCGGCACCGGGCGTGCTCGCACGGAGGAGTCGTTCGGCGCCGCCGAGGTGACGACCTACGACGGTCGTGCCCTGGCGATCGTGCGCCCGACCGGGGCGGGCGAGATCACCGTGACCGTCGACGCCGGGGGCGCCGGCACCGCGACCCTGACCGTGACGGCCGGGTGACGGCATCCGCTCTCGCGATCAGGTGACGCGGTAGGCCGTGTAGGTCACGCGGTCGGCCTCGCGCACCGCGGCACCGACGAACAGCGCGTCCTGCAGCGGCGCGAGCGCGGGGTCGGAGGTCTCGATCCTGATCGCGGTGCGGAAGTAGTACCGGGACGGATCCACGGGCTCGCCGGCCAGCAGCGCCTCGAGGACCTCGGGGGCGCCGCTGCGCACCCCGACCGCGCGGATCAGGACGAGGGATCCGGATGCCGTGCGCGCCGAGTACTGCGCATCGACCTCGACCGCGCCGTCGGCGCGCACCACCTGCCAGTCGGCGCCGCCGGGCAGGATCTCGCCCTCGATCGCGCCGCTGATCGATCCGCCGGTGATCGGCACCACGCGCCGGTGGCCGGCGCGGGTTGCCCCGTGGTCTTCGAGCGGACCGAGCTGCGCGTCGACGAAGAAGGCGGGCTCGAGGGCGGGGACGGGTGCGCTCACCGGTCCAGCCTCCCGGGCGCGGCTCGCACCCGTCAAGCCGACCGACGGGCGCGCCGCAACGACGAAGCGGGCCCGACCCCCCGCGGGGCCGGGCGCGGGCTGAGCACGGCG
>JAESFR010000341.1_pt1 | contig 10166 bp, 3 predicted proteins | sample 9266191 | NCBI WGS metagenome assembly JAESFR01 (sample SAMN14503063, study PRJNA617104) | algae metagenome | isolation source: Pleurocapsa minor HA4230-MV1 and co-occurring heterotrophs from cement on... | place: USA: Nuuanu Pali Lookout, Hawaii | collected 2009-07-20
GGGACGACGTCCAGAACCATGGATGCCGGGCTCATGCCGGTCTGCAGGAACGAGTTGACGACCTTGAGGCGCTTGATCGCACGGATCTTGCGCTGGCCCTTGCCCTCGGCGATCTGCAGGCGCAGCGACTCGGACTCCTCGGCGAGGTCGAACGCCTCGAGGCGACGCTTGATCGACTCGGCGCCCATGTAGGCCTCGAAGTACTGGCCGAAGCGGTCCTGCAGCTCGTGGAAGATCTCGTCCTCGCCCTTCAGGGCGCCGACCTCGAGCGTGCGGAAGTCCTCCCACACCTTCTCGAGGCGCACGATCTGGTCGTCGAAGGACTTGCGGATGCCCGCCATGTCCTTCTCTGCGGCATCCTTGACCTTCTTCTTCTGGTCGGCCTTGGCGCCCTCCTCCTCGAGCGCCGCGAGCTCCTCCTCCAGCTTTCCGAGGCGGGTCGCGATGCGCGAGTCACGGCGGTCGCCGAGCGTCTTCAGCTCGAGCCGGATGTTGTTCTCCTGCGTGGGGAGGTCGCGCTGGCGCGCCTCCTCGTCGACGGAGATCACCATGTAGGCGGCGAAGTAGATGACCTTCTCGAGGTCCTTCGGCGCCATGTCCAGCAGGTACCCGAGGCGCGACGGGACGCCCTTGAAGTACCAGATGTGGGTGACCGGCGCGGCGAGCTCGATGTGGCCCATGCGCTCACGGCGCACGGAGGACTTGGTGACCTCCACGCCGCAGCGCTCGCACACGATGCCCTTGAAGCGCACGCGCTTGTACTTGCCGCACGCGCACTCCCAGTCGCGGGACGGTCCGAAGATCTGCTCTCCGAACAGACCGTCCTTCTCCGGCTTGAGGGTGCGGTAGTTGATGGTCTCGGGCTTCTTCACCTCGCCGTACGACCAACGACGGATGTCGTCAGCGGTCGCCAGGCCGATGCGCAGCTGGTCGAAAGTGGTTGATTCGAGCACTAGTTCTCAGTTCTCCTGTGTAGAAAAAATTCTCGGTGATCGAGTAGTCCGCGAAGCGGACGTATCGAGATTCAGATCTCGTCGATCGACGAGGACTCGAAGCGGCTGGAGATGTTGATGCCGAGCTCTTCGGCAGCGCGGAAGGCGTCGTCGTCGGTGTCGCGGAGGTTGACCGCCGTGCCGTCGGCCGAGAGGACCTCGACGTTCAGGCAGAGCGACTGCATCTCCTTCATGAGCACCTTGAACGACTCGGGGATGCCGGGCTCCTGGATGTTCTCGCCCTTGACGATCGCCTCGTACACCTTGACGCGGCCGAGGATGTCGTCGGACTTGATCGTGAGGAGCTCCTGGAGCGCGTACGCGGCGCCGTAGGCCTCGAGGGCCCACACCTCCATCTCACCGAAGCGCTGACCGCCGAACTGCGCCTTACCACCCAGCGGCTGCTGCGTGATCATCGAGTACGGGCCGGTCGAGCGGGCGTGGATCTTGTCGTCCACCAGGTGGTGCAGCTTCAGGATGTACATGTAGCCGACCGAGACGGGCGACGGGAACGGCTCGCCGGAGCGGCCGTCGAACAGCACGGTCTTCCCGCTGGAGCCGATCAGGCGGTCGCCGTCGCGCGTGACGTTGGTCGAGTCGAGCAGACCGGCGATCTCCTCCTCGGCCGCACCGTCGAACACCGGGGTCGCGACCTTCGTGCCGGGCTCGGCCTCGAATGCCTGCGCCGGCAGGTGCTTGGCCCACGTCGGCTTGCCTTCGACCTTCCAGCCCTGCTGGGCGATCCAGCCGAGGTGCAGCTCGAGGACCTGGCCGAAGTTCATTCGACCCGGGATGCCGAGCGGGTTCAGGATGACCTGGACCGGCGTGCCGTCCGCGAGGAACGGCATGTCCTCGACGGGCAGGATCTTCGCGATGACGCCCTTGTTGCCGTGACGACCGGCGAGCTTGTCACCCTCGGTGATCTTGCGCTTCTGGGCGATGTAGACCACGACCCGACGGTTGACGCCCGAGCCGAGCTCGTCGTCGCCGTCCTCGGCGTTGAACTCCTTGACCGCGATGATCGTGCCCTGCTCGCCGTGGGGCACCTTGAGCGACGTGTCGCGCACCTCGCGGCTCTTCTCGTTGAAGATCGCGCGCAGCAGGCGCTCCTCGGCCGACAGCTCGGTCTCGCCCTTGGGCGTGACCTTGCCGACGAGGATGTCGCCGGGGCGGACCTCGGCGCCGATGCGGATGATGCCGCGCTCGTCGAGGTCCTTCAGCAGGTCGGGGCTCACGTTGGGGAGGTCACGGGTGATCTCCTCCTTGCCGAGCTTCGTGTCGCGCGAGTCGACCTCGTACTCCTCGATGTGGATCGAGGAGAGCGTGTCGTCCTTCACCAGGTCCTGGCTCAGGATGATCGCGTCTTCGAAGTTGTGGCCCTCCCACGTCATGAACGCGACGAGGAGGTTCTTGCCGAGCGCGAGCTCGCCGTTCTCCGTCGCCGGTCCGTCCGCGATGACCTCGCCCGCCTCGACGCGCTCGCCGGCCGAGACCACCACACGCTGGTTGTACGACGTGCCCTGGTTCGAACGGTCGAACTTGCGCAGGAAGTACTGCTGCGTGCCGCCCTCGTCCAGCTGCAGGGTCACGACGTCGGCCGAGACCTCCAGGACCACACCGGACTTCTCCGCGGTGACCACGTCACCCGCGTCGATCGCGGCGAAGCCCTCCATGCCGGTGCCGACGAGCGGCGACTCCGAGCGCAGGAGCGGAACGGCCTGGCGCTGCATGTTCGCACCCATGAGGGCGCGGTTGGCGTCGTCGTGCTCGAGGAACGGGATGAGCGAGGTCGCGACCGACACCATCTGGCGCGGCGAGACGTCCATGTAGCCGATCTCCTCGGCGTGGAACAGGTCGACCTCGCCGCCCTTCTTGCGCGCGAGGACGCGGTCCTCGCTGAAGTGGCCGTCGGCCTTGAGGGGCGCGTTGGCCTGGGCGACGATGAAGTCGTCCTCCTCCGACGCGGTCAGGTAGTCGATCTGGTCGGTGACCCGGCCGTCGGTGACCTTGCGGTACGGCGTCTCGATGAAGCCGAACGCGTTGATGCGCGCGAACGACGCGAGCGAGCCGATCAGGCCGATGTTCGGGCCTTCCGGCGTCTCGATCGGGCACATGCGGCCGTAGTGCGACGGGTGGACGTCGCGGACCTCGACGCCGGCGCGCTCGCGCGACAGACCGCCGGGGCCCAGGGCCGACAGGCGGCGCTTGTGGGTCAGACCCGCGAGCGGGTTGTTCTGGTCCATGAACTGCGACAGCTGCGACGTGCCGAAGAACTCCTTGATCGCGGCGACGACGGGGCGCACGTTGATCAGGGTCTGCGGCGTGATCGCCTCGATGTCCTGCGTGGTCATGCGCTCGCGGACGACGCGCTCCATGCGCGACAGACCGGTGCGGACCTGGTTCTGGATGAGCTCGCCGACCGCGCGGATGCGACGGTTGCCGAAGTTGTCGATGTCGTCGGTGTCCAGGCGGATCTCGGCGGGCTTGCCGCCGCGCAGACCGTCGAACGTCGTGTCGCCGCGGTGCAGGCGCACGAGGTACTTGATCGTCGCGACGATGTCGTCGACGGTCAGCACCGAGTCGGTCAGCGGGGCGTCCAGGCCGAGCTTCTGGTTGATCTTGTAACGACCCACCTTCGCCAGGTCGTAGCGCTTGGCGTTGAAGTAGAAGTTGTCCAGCAGCGCGCGCGCGGCCTCGGCGGCGACCTGCTCGCCCGGGCGCAGCTTGCGATAGATGTCGCGGAGGGCGTCTTCCTTCGAGAGGATCGTGTCCTTGGACAGCGTCTCCTCGATCGAGTCGAAACCGGCGAACTCCTCGAGGATCTGCTCGCTGGTCAGGCCCAGCGCCTTGAGGAACACGGTGACGGACTGCTTGCGCTTGCGGTCGATGCGCACGCCGACCTGGTCGCGCTTGTCGATCTCGAACTCGAGCCACGCGCCGCGGCTCGGGATGATGCGCGCCGAGACGATGTCCTTGTCGGAGGTCTTGTCGGGCGTCTTGTCGAAGTAGACACCCGGCGAGCGCACGAGCTGCGAGACGACCACGCGCTCGGTGCCGTTGATGATGAACGTGCCCTTATCGGTCTGGAGCGGGAAGTCGCCCATGAAGACCGTCTGGGTCTTGATCTCACCGGTCTGGTGGTTCATGAACTCGGCCTCGACGTACAGCGGGGCCGCGTACGTCTTGCCGCGCTCCTTGCACTCGTCGATCGAGTACTTCTCAGGCTCGAGGTAGGGGTTCGTGAACGAGAGCTGCATGGTCTCGCTCAGGTCCTCGATCGGCGAGATCTCCTCGAAGATCTCCTCGAGGCCGCTGATCTCGGGCACGTCGGTGCGGCCGGCGGCCTGCGCGTCGGCGACGCGCGCCTTCCACGCCTCGTTGCCGACGAGCCAGTCGAAGGACTCCGTCTGCAGCGCGAGCAGATCGGGGACCGTCAGCGTGTCGGTGATCTTGGCGAACGAGAGGCGGGATGCTCCGCGGCCGTTCTTGATGGTGGTGGTAGATGCGTTGCGCGCAGCAGCCAAGGGGATTACCTCCGTGGGCCCGGGCAGGGCTCGTTTCCTTGTCGTCAGGGTGGAGTGCTCATCTGTCCCCGAAACCTGGGCGCCGCACTCCGCTCAGCGAACGCGAGTTCGAGAAGCGGGGGCACGCAGGCACAGCCGACCACCATATGAGGGCAGGGGGAATCCAAGAGCGCAAAGACCCACTATACGCCGATCGGCGCGGTGTGTCCAGTCCGGTTCTTGAAATGTTCGCGAACCTGCGGTATAACCGCGCACGAACCCCCGTTCTTCCCGCATCCGGTTGCCGAATCTGGACGCCGACCGGCCGGTTCCGCATAATCGGGCCATGGGGGATGACCCGCGCGCGCGCTCCGCGACGATCCGCACGCCCGACCAGCGGCTTCGTGTCTTCGTGTCCTCGACCCTGCGCGAGCTCGAGACCGAGCGGCGGGCGGTGCGCACGGCGATCGAGCGGCTGCGTCTGGCGCCGGTCATGTTCGAGCTCGGCGCCCGGCCGCATCCGCCCCGCGACCTGTACCGCGCGTACCTCGAGCAGAGCGACGTCTTCGTGGGGATCTACGCCGACCGCTACGGCTGGATCGCCCCCGGCGAGGAGATCTCCGGGCTCGAGGACGAGTACCGCCTGGCGCCGCGCTCGATGCCCAAGCTCATGTACGTGCGCGAGTCCGATGCTCGCGATGCCGCCCTCGACGAGCTCATCGGGCGCATCCGCACGGACGACACCGCGTCGTACAAGTCGTTCGCGACCGCGGAAGAGCTCGCCGACCTCGTCGAGGCCGACCTCGCCACCCTGCTGGCCGAGCGCTTCGACGCATCGCGCGCGGCGGCCGGCGCCCCGGGAGCCGAGGTGATCGCCGCGCGGATCCCCACCGCGTACACCCGGCTCATCGGACGCGACGCGGACCTCGCCGCGGTGCGGCGGCTGCTCGAGGACCGCGACCGCCGGCTCGTGACGCTCCTCGGACCGGGCGGCATCGGCAAGAGCCGCCTGGCGATCGCGATCGCCGGCGCGGTCGAGGACATCTTCCCGGACGGCGCGGTGTTCGTGCCGCTCGAGAACGTGATCGAGCCGGATCTGCTGCTGCCGACGATCGGCTACGCGGTGGGCGTCCGCGATGCGGGCGACCTGCCGCTCGAGCAGCGCCTCGCGATCGCGCTCGAAGGGCGCCGCATGCTGCTCGTGCTGGACAACTTCGAGCAGCTCGCGGATGCCGCGCCGATCCTCGTGCGGCTGTATTCGATCGCCCCGGATGCCGCGTTCCTCGTCACCAGCCGCGTGCTGCTGCGCATCCGCGGCGAGCAGGTGTACGAAGTGCCGGCGCTGCGCACGCACGATCCGGCATCCCCCGACTCCGTCAGCCGCGCGCGCACCTCGCCGGCCGTTGCCCTGTTCGTCGACCGCGCGCGGGCGGTCAAGCCCGACTTCGAGATCACCGACGCGAACGCGGCAGCCGTCGTGGGCATCTGCCGCGCGCTGCAGGGACTTCCGCTGGCGATCGAGCTCGCCGCCGCACGCATGCGGGTGCTGACGCCCGCGGCGGTGCTGCAGCGGCTGGACCGCCAGCTTCCGCTGCTCGTCGACTCCTCGAGGGACCTGCCCGAGCGCCAGCGCACCCTGCGCTCGACGATCGAATGGTCGACCGGACTGCTCGCCGCCGATGAGCGCCGCCTGCTGCACGACCTGGGCGTGTTCTCCCCGGGCTTCACCCTCGAGTCGGTCGAGGCGTTCGGCGCGCGTCGCGGCTGGGATTTCGACGCGTTCGAAGCGCTCGAGACCCTCGTCGACTCCTCGCTGATCGAGCAGAGCGACCTGGATGGAGAATCGGTGTTCTCGATGCTCGCGACGGTGCGGGAATTCGGCCTCGAGCAGTTGCGCAGCGCCGGAGACGAGGATGCCGCACGGCGGGCGCACGCCGACGTGTACGTCGACCTCGCCCGGCGCGAGGGCCGCGGTCTCGGCTTCGGTCAGCAGACGCAGGCGGTCGCCCGCCTCAATCGCGAGCGCGGCAACCTGCGCGCCGCCGTGCGGCACCTCGCCTTCACCGGCGACCTGGAGACGGCCGCCGATACGGCATGGCGGCTCTATCTGTACTGGTGGGTCGGCGGGTACCTGACGGAGGTCGCCGTGTGGATGGAGGAGCTGCTCGCGTCCGACACCTCCGACGTGTCGCCGCGCACGCGCGCGATCGCCTCGTTCTACGTCGCATGGCGCGACATGTGGATCGCCCCGACGCACGAGATCACCGCGTCGCTGCGAGCCGCGGCAGAGGCGTTCGCGACCGAGGGCGACGAGCTCGGCGCCACGATGGCGGGCGCGACGGCGGGGCTGGCCGAGATCACGACCGCCGATCCCGACATGGTGAGCGCGACGGCATGGCTGCAGGAGGGTGCCGAGCGCTTCCGCGCACTCGGCGCGGGCTGGGGCGAGACGCTCGCCCTCGTCGCGCTCGGGCGCATCCACGCGCTGCAGGGCGATCTCGCGGGGGCGGGCGCGGAGTTCGAGCGCGGCGTCGAGGCCGCCACCGAGACCGGCGACACGTTCGCCGCCACGGTCGCGATCCATCACCTCGCCCGCACGCGCCTGTTCCTCGGCCGCGTGGAGGAGTCCGAGCGGCTGTTCGCCGAGGCGATCGACGGGTCGCTGACCCTGCGCCACGAAGAGGGCATCGCCTACGGGCTGGAGGGTCTGTGCGCGATCGCCGCGGTGCGCGGCGACGCCGAGCGCGCCGGCGTGCTGGCCGGAGCCGCCGGGGCGATCCGCAAGCGCGCGGCGGTGTTCGATGCGCCGATCTTCGTGTTCCACACGCGCTATCTGGACGAGCTCGCGAGCACCGGGGAGGACGTGCGCGAGCGCATCCGCGCGGCGGAGGCCCGCGGCGCGGAGTACGGCGCGCGCGAAGCGGCCGAATACGCGGTCGCAGCGACGTCGAGCCCCCGGTAGCGGCCGTCGAGCCCGCCGCGCCATGATGACTCCATGACCGGGCCGCGGGAGCCCGCGATCCGCACGCCCGACCAGCGGATCCGGGTGTTCGTCAGTTCCACCCTGCGCGAACTCGCGGCCGAGCGCGGAGCGGTGCGCACGTCGATCGAGAGTCTGCGGATGGCTCCCGTCATGTTCGAGCTCGGCGCGCGCCCGCATCCGCCCCGCGATCTGTACCGCGCGTACCTGCAGCAGAGCGATGTCTTCGTGGGCATCTACGGCGACAGCTACGGATGGACGGCGCCCGGCGAAGACGTCTCGGGGCTCGAGGACGAGTACGACCTCGCACCGCCCGGGATGCCCAAGCTGATCTACCTCAAGGAGCCCGGCGACCGGGAGCCGCGTCTGCGCCGGCTGATCGAGCGCATCAAGGCCGATGACACCGCCTCCTACGTGTCGTTCGCGACGACGGCGCAGCTCGCGGAGCGCGTCGCCGCCGACCTCGCGACCCTGATGGCCGAGCGCTTCGAGTTCGGGCGCAGCGTCGAGGGCGCGGCGATCGCGCCTCCGCGCGTCCCGGTCTCGTACACCGAGACGATCGGGCGTCAGGAGGAGGTGCGCGCACTCCTCGAGCTCCTCGGCGATGACACGGTGCGCCTCGTGACCCTCACCGGGCCCGGCGGCATCGGCAAGAGCCGCCTGGCGATCGAGGTCGCCCACCGCGTGGAGGAGGCGGGCGGGGTCGGCGTCGCCTTCGTGCTGCTCGAGCACGTCACCGACCCGGCGCGCGTCGTGCCGGCGATCGCCGCGGGGCTGGGAGTGCGCGACTCCGGCCGCGGCGATGCGGCCGGAGATCTGGCCCGCGCCGCGGGCGATCGCCCGCTGCTGATCGTGCTGGACAACTTCGAGCAGGTATTGGATGCCGCCCCGCTGGTCGTCGGCCTGTTCTCCGATCTGCCGCATGCGACGTTCCTCGTGACCAGCCGCGCGCGCCTGCGCCTGCGCGGCGAGCACGCCCGCGAGGTGCAGCCGCTGGCGCTGCCCGACGAGAGTCGCGCGCTCCGCGTGGCCACGGCGCTCGAGGCACCCGCGGTGCGTCTGTTCCGCGACCGCGCCCGCGCGGCGAATCCGCTCTTCGACCTCACCGAGCACAACGTCGCGGCGGTCGTGCGCATCTGCACCGCTCTGGAGGGCGTGCCCCTGGCGATCGAGCTCGCCGCGGCCCGCATCCGGGTGCTCTCTCCCGACATGATGCTCGACCGGCTCGACCGGCAGCTCGACCTGCTGGTGGCGGCGGTGCGCGACCTCCCCGACCGCCAGCGCACGATCGAGCGGACCATCGAGTGGAGCGTCGGGCTGCTCGAACACGAGCCGCGCGAGCTCCTGGTCCGACTCGGGGTGTTCGCGGGCGATTTCAGCGTCGAGGCGGTCGAGGCGGTGACCGCGGACGCGGGGTGGCGCACCGACACGCTGAGTCTCCTGGCGGAGCTGATCGACAACAGCCTCGTGCTCTCGCGCGACTCGGCATCCTTCCCGCTGTTCGGGATGCTCGCGACGGTGCGCGAATTCGCCCTCGCCGCGCTCGAGCAGCGCCCGGATGCCGAGGAGGTGCGGCGCGTGCACGCGGGCTGCTATGCGCGGCTGGCCCTGGAGACCGCACCGCTCCTGCAGGGCGGGACGCAGCTGCGCGCCCTCGAGCGGCTCGGAGCCGAGCGCGACAACCTGCGCGCGGCCGGAACGTACATGCTCGACAGCGGGGACATCGAGATGCTGTCGCGGGTCGTGTGGGATCTGTTCCTCTACTGGTGGATCCGCGGGCTCATGCCCGAGGCGCGTCGCTGGATGGATCAGATCCTCGCGCGGGGCGTCGCCGTCTCCGATCACACGCGGGCCATCGCCCTCGGCTTCTCGTCGTGGGTGAGCCTGTGGCAGGAGCGGGGCGGAGTGGGGCGCGGGCCGTTCGAGGAGAGCGTGCGCCTGTTCCACGAGTCGGGCGACCCGGGCAGCGAGGCGCTCGCGCGCTGCTCGCTCGCGCTCGCCTACCTCGGGGAGGTGCCACCCGACCTCGACGCCGCCGAGGCGGCCGGCCGTGCGGCGCTCGAGATGGTCGCGGGGAACGCGCCGACGCTCGAGTCCATGGCGACGGTGGCGATCGGCCGGGTGCTCGTGGTGCGGGGGGATCTGCCCACCGCACTGGGCCTGTTCGACCGCGCGCTCGCGCAGGCCGACGCCGCCGGCGACCTGTTCGCGTCGACGCTCGCGATCACCAACCGGGCGTGGACGGGCATCGCGCTCGGCGAGCGCGACTCGACGCTGTTCGAACGCAACCTCCGGCTCGCGATGCTCTTGGGCAACGCGGACGGCGCGGCGTATTCCTTCGAAGGCATGGTGGCGATCGCGGTCCTGCGCGGCGAGCCCGAGCAGGCCGGGGTCTTCGCGGGCGCGGCGGAGGCCATCCGGCAGCAGACCGGGATGGGCGAGCAGGCATCGATCGTGACGTACGAGCCGTTCGTGGAGTCCGTGCGGGCATCGGCATCCGCTCCGCTGTTCGAGGCGGGGCGGGCCCGTGGCCGCGCGATGACGGTGAGCGAAGCCGCGGAATACGCGCTCGCGGTCGATGCGCTGCGGTCGGCGGACGCGGGGACCGACCCGCCGACGTGACAGGTGCAGGCAGCGCCGGATGCCGCCATGATGTGAACATGACTGGGGCGCGAGAGCCCGTGATCCGCA
>JAESFR010000342.1_pt1 | contig 10128 bp, 8 predicted proteins | sample 9266191 | NCBI WGS metagenome assembly JAESFR01 (sample SAMN14503063, study PRJNA617104) | algae metagenome | isolation source: Pleurocapsa minor HA4230-MV1 and co-occurring heterotrophs from cement on... | place: USA: Nuuanu Pali Lookout, Hawaii | collected 2009-07-20
TCGAAGCCGCCCGCGCGCTCGCTGTCGTACTCGAGGAAATATCCGTCGAACGCGGTCTCGCCCAGCAGCTGCTCGGCGACCGGCTCGTAGCCGCCCGACGAGATCCAGGTCGAGCGGAAGTTGCCGCGGCACACGTGCGTCGTGATCACGAGGTCGTCGGGCTTGTCGCGCAGCGACGCGTTGATGAGGGCCGCGTACCGCTCGGCCAGGTGGTCCGTGCGGATGCCGCGCTCGGCGGCCTTGGCGAGCTCGACGTCGGAGCACAGGTACGCCCACGCGGTGTCATCGAACTGCAGGTAGCGGCATCCGGCGTCGTAGAACGCCCGGACCGCGGCGCGGTAGGTCGCGGCCAGGTCGTCGAAGATGTCGTCGTGCCCGCCGTACGACGAGTTCGCGAGGGCGTCGCGCTCGAGCCGGAAGTCCAGCACGGTCGGGGCCGGGATGCTGAACTTCGGTACGACGCCGGCGGCCTCGGCGACCGGCTTGAGGAAGCGGAAGTGCTCGAGCATCGGGTGATCGGCGGGGAAGCCCACCGGGCCGTCGATGTGCAGGCCCAGCGGGCGGGTCTGCACGCCCTGGAACTGGATGCCGTGGTCGAGCTCCACGACGTTGACGCCGTCGAGCATCCCGAAGAAGTCGAAGTGCCACCACGAGCGGCGGAACTCGCCGTCGGTCGCGACCTTCAGCCCGGCCTGCGCCTCGCGGGCGACGAGCGCGGTGATCGCCTCGTCCTCGACCTGGCGCAGACCGTCGGCGTCGAGCTCTCCGGCGGCGTGGCGGGCGCGCGCGGACTTGATCGACTCGGGGCGCAGGAAGCTGCCGACGATATCGGCGCGGAACGGGGGGTTCACAGACATGCCGACAACCCTAATCGCCGCCCCGATCGCGGCTCGCGGAGGTTTCGGGGCATTACGGCGCCGCTTGACGGCCGGTCGGCGCGCGATCGTGTGAAGAACCGGGGAGATTTCGACCTCTTGACCCGCCCGGGGCCGCGAGACCGCCGGTTTCACCCCGGTTCTTCACGCCGAGGCCGGCTCACGACCCCGTCGAGATCGACTCCAGGTACTCCATCGACCGCACCGACGAGTTCACGAGGGGCCGGAAGCGCCCGCCGGGTGTCGCAGACGGATGACCGGTGGGCAGGTATGCGGCGCGCATCGCGGCGCCGATCTCGTGCGCGGCGCGGGTCAGCAGCTCGATGTGCGGGAGCGTCGGGGCGTCGTCGTTCGCGACGACGACGCTGATCGCGGCGATCACGTCGCGATGCGCTCCGTACACCGGCACCGCGATCCCGCGCGACTCCTCGTGGATGTGGCCGTCGCAGACCGCCCAGCCGTGGGCCCGGATGCGCCGCAGCGTCGCGTGCAGCTCGGCCTCGGTCTGGATCGTGTGCGGGGTGTACCGGCGCATCGGGGCGGCGAGCACGGCATCCACCACGGGCTGCCCCGAGTGCGCGAGCAGCACGAGACCGCTCGAGGACGCGTGCAGCGGGATGCGGCCGCCGATGAGCGTCGCATTCACGACGGCATCCCGCGCGGAGAGTCGATCGAGGAACAGCACCTCCGTGTCGCTCAGCACGCCGAGCTGCGCGTGCTGGCGCACCCGCGCGTGCACCGCCTGCAGGTACGGGCGCGCGAGTTCACGCAGGCCCAGCGCGCCCGGCGTGCGGCACGCGAGCTCCCACAGGCGCACGCCCAGCCGATACGTGCGATCCGGGAGGCGCTCGAGGAGCCCCTCGCGCTCGAGCTCGGCGACGATCCGGTGCGCGGTCGAGGGTGCCATGCCGGCGCGCTCGGCGATCTCGGACAGACTGAGGAACGGCACCGCCGCTTCGAAGCAGCCCAGCACGCGCAAGTGCTTGTGCAGGACCGATTCGCCTTCCGAACCGCGTGCCATGGTGCCTCCTCCGGCCACGCCGCGCCCGCGGCGACGGCATCCGGGCATCGTACGCGCGATTCCGTTGAACGGAAAGAGGCGTGCGCCGCGCGCAACCCTGCTCGTACCGTGAGGGCCGTGCGGAGACCGTGATCATCCTGCAACCGGAATTCGTTCCAAAATCGTTGACAATCTCGTTCGCGATTTATAGCGTCTTCCCTAGGACGGTAGGGAAACCGCCGACCGCACTCCCCGAGCAACGACTCCCGAGCAACGACGCGATCTGGGAAAGGTGACCGATGGCCGCCCGACTGACTCTGAGCGATGTGTCGCTGAGGTTCGGCGGCATCAAGGTGCTCGAGGACGTGAGCTTCGAGGTCGAGCCGGGTGCGATCTTCGGCCTCGTCGGCCCTAACGGCGCCGGGAAGACGTCGCTGTTCAACTGCATCAGCGGTCACTACAAGCCCACCGGCGGCGTGATCCGCATCGACGAGGCGGAGGTTCAGGGCTCGCAGCCCGCGTCGCTCGCCCGCCACGGACTGGCCCGCACCTTCCAGCATCCGGCACTCCAGCTGCACGCGACCGTGCTCGAGAACGTGCTGCTCGGCGCCCACACCCGCCTCCCCGGCGGCCCGGGCGAATGGGCGTTGCGCCTTCCGCGCACGTGGCGGTCCGAGCGCGCGCTGCGCACCGAGGCGCGCGAGCTGCTGGAGCGCAACGGTCTCGGCTGGGCGGCCGACGCGCACGCCGACGAGCTCTCGCACGGCCTGCACAAGGGCATCGAGCTGTGCCGCGCGCTGCTGTCCAAGCCCCGCCTTCTCCTGCTGGACGAACCGGCAGCCGGGCTTCCGCACTCCGAGGTCGAGCAGTTCATCTCGACGATCAAGCGGCTGCGCGACGACGAGGACATCACCGTCGTGATCGTCGAGCACCACATGGGGCTGATCGCCGCCCTGACCGACCGGGTCGTCGTGCTCGACCACGGCCGCAAGCTCATGGAGGGCACGGCCGCGCAGGCCCAGTCCGACCCGCGCGTCATCGAGGCGTACATCGGAAAGGATGCCGCCGATGACGCTGCTTGAGCTCACCGACGTCACGGCCTTCTACGGTCCGGTGCAGGTGCTCGAGGGCGTGTCGCTCTCGGTCCCCGAGGGCGGGGCGGTCGGCATCCTGGGCGCGAACGGCGCCGGCAAGACCACGACCCTGCGCGCGATCAGCGGCACCGTGCGCGCGGGCGGGACGATCACGTTCGACGGCAAAGACATCCGGGGGATGCGGCCCGACCGCGTCGCGGGCCTCGGCATCGCCCACATCCCGGAGGGGCGCGGAACGCTCGGCGGCCTCACGGTCAGGGAGAACCTGCGCGTCGGCGCCTATCTGCGCAAAGACCGCAAGGGCATCGAGAACGACATCGAGTACTGCCTCGACCTGTTCCCCAACCTGAAGGAGCGCTTCACCTCGCACGGCTCGGCGCTCTCCGGCGGCGAGCAGCAGATGCTCGCGGTCGCGCGCGCCGTGATGGCCAAGCCCCGCCTGATGCTGCTGGACGAGGCATCCCTCGGGCTCGCCCCCAGCACCGCGAAGAACGTGTACCAGGCGATCGGGCGGCTGCGCCGCGAGTCGGGCATCGCGATGCTCGTCGTCGAGCAGAACGCCAACCTCGCCTTCACCCTCGTCGACACCGCGACGGTGCTCGAGACCGGCCGCAACGCGCTGACCGGAACGTCGGCCGAACTCAAGGGCATGGACGAGATCCGTCGCGCCTACCTGGGGGGCTGAGCGTGGGCACCTTCATCCAGCTCGTCATCGACGGCCTCTCGGCCGGGTCGATCTACGCCGCGCTCGCCCTGGCGATCGTGCTCGTGAACCAGGCCACCGGCCTGATCAACTTCGCGCAGGGCGGCATGGCCGTGCTCGCCGCCTACTTCGCCTACACGTTCATCCAGTGGGGCGTGCCGCTCATCCTCGCGATCCTGATGTCGATCGCGGCGTCGTTCGTGCTCGGCGCCCTGATCGAGCGGTTCCTGATGCGGCGCTTCGAGCGCGGCGACCCCGACACGGCGGTCGTCGTCACGATCGGCCTGCTCACCCTGATCACCGGGCTGTGTGGCTGGATCTGGAGCTACAACAACCTGCAGTTCCCCTCGCTCTTCCCGCTGCAGAACATCAACATCCTCGGCGCGGTCGTGAGCGTCCGCTCGATCGGGACGACCCTCGTCATCGTCGGCATCATGGTGCTGCTGCAGCTGCTGTTCATCGGCACGAAGCTCGGTCTCGCGCTCCGGGCCGTCGCCGTCAACCCGCAATCCGCCGCGTTCTCCGGGCTCCCGGTGGGCCGGCTGCTGATGGTCGGCTGGGGGCTCGCAGCCGGGCTCGGCGCGATCGCCGGCGCCCTCATCGCCCCGACGCTGACGCTCACCCCCGGCATGATGGACTCGGCATTGGTCTACGCCCTCGCCGCCGTGATCCTCGGCGGTCTGTCCAGCCCGTTCGGCGTCGTGATCGCGGCGTGGATGATCGGCGTGCTCGAGAACCTCGCCGCGGTGTACGTGCCCTTCATCGGGTACGACCTCAAGATCGCCGTGCCGTTCATCCTGATCTTCGTCGTGCTGATCGTGCGGCCCCAAGGCCTGTTCGGCCGTAAAGAAGTGGTGCGCGTCTGATGGCCGCGACGACGGGTTTCTGGAACCGCACCTGGGTGCGCTGGGCGATCATCGCCCTGGTCGTGATCGCCCTGATCGTGGTGCCGCTCATCCTGCCCGCCTTCGCGAACCAGACCCTTGCCCGCATCGGCGTCTTCGCGGTCGCGGTGCTCGGCCTCAACGTGGTGATGGGCTACACCGGCCAGGTCTCGCTCGGCCAGATCTTCTTCGTCGGCGTCGGGGCGTACGTCACGGCGTACGGCGTGCAGCAGGAGTGGAACATCGCACTCGTGTTCATCCTCGCCGCGCTGATCCCCGGCATCCTCGGTCTGCTGATCTCACTGGCCGCTGCGCGGCTCGGCGGTCTCGCGATCGCGATGGTGACGATCGCGCTGCCGATCATCGGCGTGCCGCTGGCCAAGCGCCTCTCGGAGTTCACCGGCGGATCGCAGGGCCTGTCGGCCCGGTTCTCGGCCGCGCCCGAGTGGACCGGCCTGTACGACGACCAGTGGCAGCTGTACATCACGATCGCGATCGGCGGGGTGGTGTTCCTGCTCACCCGCAACCTCGTGCGCGGCAAGTACGGTCGCGCGTTCGCGATCGTGAAGGGCAACGAGGCGGTCGCGTCGTCGATGGGCATCTCGCCCTATCGCTACAAGGTGCTCGCGTTCACGATCGCCTCGCTCATCGGCGGTGTCGCCGGCTTCCTCTACATGGTCGTCGTGCAGTACACCTCGCCCGAGACCATGAGCTTCGGCCACTCGATCACGCTGCTGGCCTCGATGGTGATCGGCGGCGCCGGCAGCATCGTCGGCTCGCTGCTCGGGGGCGCGTACTACGTGCTCGCGCCGCAGCTCACGAACGCGGTCGACTCGAGTCTGACCGCGGTGCTGCAGGGCGTCATCCTGCTCGTGATCCTCTTCGTCCTCCCCGGCGGACTCGTCTCGCTGCCGCGGCTCTGGCGCCGCCGGCGCAAGCGCGAACAACAGACCCAACCACCCACACAGTCAGAAGAGATGAGGCAGCACACATGAGCACAATGCGCAGGCGGATGCGGATCACCTCGGTCGTCGCGGGCATCGGCATCGTCGCCGTCCTCGCCGCCGGGTGCGCCCGCGGAGGGAGCCCCGACAGCGGCGGCGGAGATGCGAGCGAAGGTCCGGCGGAGGCGAGCCCCGGCATCACCGACACGAGCATCACGCTCGGCATCACCAGCCCGCTCACCGGCGCCACCGCCGGTCCGGGCAACTGCACGGTCGACGGCGCGCTCGCGTACTTCGGCGTCAAGAACGCCGACGGCGGCATCGAGTTCGGCGACGGCAAGACCCGCACCGTCGAGATCAAGGCCTACGACGACGCGTACGACCCGCAGAAGGCGCTGGCGAACTTCCAGCAGATGGTCTCGGACGGCGTGTTCGCCGCCGGCATCGGCCTCGGCACCCCGACCAACCGGGCGTGGCGCGAAGCCGCGATCGACGAGGGCGTGCCGCAGGTGCTGGTCATGACCGGCGACCCGCTGTTCAGCGACCGCGAGGAGAGCCCCGAGCAGATCGGTCTCGTTCCGATCTACCAGCAGGAGGGCGGCGCGTTCGGCGAGCTGCTCGCCGCGTCGGGTGAAGACCACAAGGTCGCGATCCTCAGCCAGAACGACGACTACGGCAACGGGTACGTCGAGGGCTTCATGGACGCGATCGACGGTGCCGACAACATCGAGGTCGTGAAGGCTCTGACCTACGAGGCGACCGACACGTCGGTCGACGCGCAGCTCACCGAGCTCGCGGCCAGCGGCGCCGACGTCTTCTTCAACGCGATGTCGATCACCCCGCTCGTGATCTCGTCGCTCAAGAAGACCGAGGAGCTCGGCTGGCTGCCCAGCTGGTTCCTGCCCTCGAACACGTCGAGCCCCGGCGGCATCCTGCAGCAGCCCGACGTGCACGCCGATGTGTTCCCGGGCATCTACACCGTCGCGTTCTCGCAGTCGGCCGCGAGCCCCACCTTCGCCGAGAGCGAAGAGGGTCAGGCGTTCCTCGCCGCGATCGACGAGTACACCAACCAGGAGGGCGTGCCCGCGTTCCCGCACTGCGTGTGGAGCTGGATCGCGGCGGCCACTCTCGAGCAGGCCTTCATGAAGATGGAGGAGCCGACCCGCGAGAGCTTCATGGAGGCGCTCCTGAGCATCAAGGGCTACTCCGCCCCGTTCATGCTCGAGGGCTCGGAGATCGACACCACCGTCGACGGCAAGCCGGCCGTGTCGAGCGTGTCGGTGCAGCTCTACAACGGCAAGGGCTACGCGCCCGCAGAGTCGTTCGGGGGCTGACGCTCCCTCACGGCAGAGCCGGGGTGGTCCGCGACGTGCGGGCCACCCCGGCTTTCGTCGTGCGTGGGCTCGAGCCGCGCTGAGGTTCGCTGCTGGGGGGCGGTTCCCCTGTCGCAATCTGCGGGTCGCACCCGCGGATTGCGACAGGCGAGCCGCACTGGAGTCAGGAGCTGAGGGTGGGGATCGGCTCTCTGAGCGCTCGGCGTGCGGATGGCGCGTACTTTCCGGCATCCGTCGGTGTTGCTACTGCGTCGGATGCCGGACAGTGCGCCGAGCCGCGCAAGAGGCCGCGGGGAGTGCGTCGAGCCGCTCAGGTGGCGCGCCGGCGTCGGTTCCCCTGTCGCAATCTGCGGGTCGCACCCGCGGAATGTGACAGGCGAGCGGCACAGGCGGGCGGTAGACGCGACCGCGCCGCGAAGGTCAGAGGCCGGCGAGCGGCCAGCCGGTGTACGCCTCGGCCAGATACGTCTTGCCGGCCTCGGACTCGACCACCGAGCGCAGCTCGCCGAGCTGGCGCAGGCGGTCGAAATCGGTCGCGTCGGGCGCGACGTGCAGCATGCTCGTCATCCACCACGAGAAGTGCTGCGCCTTCCAGATGCGCCGGCGGGCGGCATCCGCGAATTCGTTGATCAGCCGCTCGTCCTGTTCGAGCAGCAGCGCGCGCAGCGCCTGGTTCAGCAGGATCACATCGGCGACCGCGAGGTTCATGCCCTTCGCCCCCGTCGGCGGCACGGTGTGCGCGGCATCGCCGACGATCGCCACCCGGCCCTTGCGCAGCTCGTAGGCGACGAAGCTGCGGAAGCGCAGCACGTCGCGCTGGAAGATCGGGCCCTCCTTCAGCGTCGTGCCGGGCACGCGCTTCTGCAGCTCCTTCCACAGCTGCTCCTCGGTGTAGGAGTTCGGGTCGACCTCGGGATCGCACTGGAAGTACATGCGCTGCACCGTCGCGCTGCGCTGGCTGATCAGGGCGAAGCCGTCGGGGGAGTTGCTGTAGATGAGCTCGTGCGCGCTCGGCGGGGCCTCGGTGAGGATGCCGAACCACGCGAACGGGTACTCGCGGAAGTACCCGCCGAACGGGGATCCGGTGACGGCGGTGCGCACGACGCTGCGGGAGCCGTCGGCACCGACCACGAAGTCGGCCTCGATCACGAGCTCCTGGCCGTCGGCACCCGTCGCCACGACGCGGGGGAGGACACCCTCGGCGTCGTCGACCCGGTCGACGGTGACGCCGAAGCGCAGATCCTGCCCGCCCGAGAGGCGCGCGGCGATGAGGTCCTTGAGCACTTCGTGCTGCGGGTAGAGCCAGACGCCGCGACCGACGAGGCTCGGGAAGTCGATGCGGTGGCCGTCGCCGGCGAAGCGCAGCTCGATGCCGTCGTGGCGCGTGCCGACGGTGCGGGCGCGGCTGAACTCGCCGAGGCCGTCGAGCACCTCGACGGTGCCCTGCTCCAGGATGCCGGCGCGGATCGTGCTCTCGATCTCGTCGCGGGTTCGGGAGTCGACGACGATCGACTCGATGCCCGCCTCGGCGAGCAGGTGCGAGAGCAGCAGGCCGGCGGGGCCTGCCCCGACGATCGCGACGCGGGTGCGAGCGGTGGTGGTCATGGCGTCTCCTTCGACGGTGGTGCGGGGTGAGTGCCGAATTCAGTGTGCGACCGACGGATGCCGCGGCATCACTTGACTCTCATTGAACGGGAAGCATCTCTCAGCCGCGAAAGCCCAGCGCGCGCTCGATCTCGCGCTTGCCGGCGTGCAGTTCGACCAGCGCCGGCTCCACCGGATCGTCGCGGCGCAGCACGACCGACAGGGCGGCGGCGACCACCCCGGTCTCGTCGCGGACGGGCACCGCGACTCCGGTCGACACCGACTCAATGAATCCGCGCGCGACCGCGTGACCGAGGGCGCGCACCTCGGCGAGCTTGCGCCGCAGGGCTGCCGGGTCGGTGATGGTCTCGCGGGTGAGGGGAGGCAGCGGCGCCGCGAGGACGCGCTCCTGCAGCTCGCGGTCGCCGTACGCTAGCAGCACAAGCCCCGACGACGAGGCGTGCAGCGGCAGGCGCCCGGCGATGCGGGTCACGTTCGAGCCCGAGTCGGGGCCGCTCAGTCGCTCGAGGAACAGGGCCTCGTCCTGCTCGAGGATCGCGAGCTGCGTGTGCTCCCGCACGTGCGCCTGCACCCGCTCCATCGCCGGCATCGCCGCCTGCCGCAGCCGCAGCGCCTGCGACGATCGGGTCGCGAGCTCCCAGAGCCGCATCCCGATGCGGATGCGGCGATCGTCGTCGCGCTCGAGGAGGCCCGACTCGACCAGCTCGCCGACGATGCGGTGCGCACTGGATCCCGGAAGGCCCGCGCGGCGGCCGATCTCGGCGGCGGTCTGCACGGTGCGGGTGGGGGTGAAGGTCTCGAGGACCCGCACGAGACGGTCGGTCACGGAGTCGCCCGAGGTCGAGTTGGCCATGCGCCCAGAATGACACGACTCCCATTGGATGGGAATCCTGCGGACGCGACCTCCCGGACCGAGGACGATGGAACAGCCCCACCGAGCGCGGCGCCCAACGAGGGAGCGCACCGCGCGAACCGGGTCGAAGGAGACAGCATGACCACCGTCGAATCCGGCCGCACCGACGAGGCGTTCTCGTCGTCGGTCGTCCTCGAGCAGACCGCCGCAGCGCCCGAGTCGCTGCTCGCCTCGCCCGACCAGGTGACGCAGGCCGAGATCACGCAGGAGATCATCGACCTGCACGCCGACGCCGAGCGCCGCATCGCTGCCGGCGAGCACGTGCCCGCGACCCTGTACGACTTCGCGCCGTACCGCTCGAGCATCCTGCGGCACCCGACCAAGAACCCCAAACTCGTCGATCCCGAGACGATCGAGCTGTACTCGCCCGCGTTCGGGCAGCGCGACGTCGCGGCGATCGAGTCCGACCTCACGCTGCAGCACACCGGTGAACCGCAGGGCGAGCGGATCACGGTGCAGGGGCGCCTGCTCGACTCCTACGGGCGTCCGGTCGCGAACCAGCTCATCGAGATCTGGCAGGCCAACGCCGCCGGCCGCTACATCCACCAGCGCGACCAGCATCCCGCGCCGCTCGACCCGAACTTCACCGGCGCCGGCCGCATCGTCACGAACGACGACGGCGAGTACCACTTCACGACGATCAAGCCCGGACCGTATCCGTGGAAGAACCACGTGAACGCGTGGCGCCCGGCTCACATCCACTTCTCGGTGTTCGGCAGCGCCTTCACGCAGCGGATCATCACCCAGATGTACTTCCCGGGCGACCCGCTGTTCGC
>JAESFR010000343.1_pt1 | contig 10019 bp, 9 predicted proteins | sample 9266191 | NCBI WGS metagenome assembly JAESFR01 (sample SAMN14503063, study PRJNA617104) | algae metagenome | isolation source: Pleurocapsa minor HA4230-MV1 and co-occurring heterotrophs from cement on... | place: USA: Nuuanu Pali Lookout, Hawaii | collected 2009-07-20
TTTTTGGTTCACCACCGCGATCGTCTTCACGACCCCACCTCCGATGTCCGGAACTGCGTATCTCAATTTGATATTGACAGAAGTACATAGCTAAGCAAGATTGGGTGTCAAGAGGTTCGGTGGAAAACGAACCAGATAACGCAAACTAGGGAGGTGAAGGTCACCGTGACGACAATCGACGGACGCCCGATGACGACCACGGAAGTGAACAGACCCGTCGGCGCGTCGCTACGGATCGCACCTAGCTTTCGCGCAACTGTCGACGTCAAGGAATCCGGGATCGAGACCACGATCGAGGCGCACTACAAGCCCGACCCTGGCCGCTACGTGATCACCTCAGTCCTCAACCGGGCGACGCAGGAGAGCTTCGACAGCCATCGCCTGCTCCACACTCCGCCGCAAGCGATTCTCCGCGCAGCGGTCCCCTACTGCATCACTGTGCGACTGGACGACAGCGCCGACTCGCCATGGCTCAGCATCGCCGACCTCACCGGCACGGAAGGACGGATCATTCCGCAATGGATGGCCGACGCCGTCACCAAGTACGGCGTGAAGGACGAACGGTGGGACGTCATCGAGATCCTCTACGGAACCTCTGCTCTCTCTGACTCACCGCCCGTCAAACTCATTGCCCTCGAACTCGGCATCCCCGAACGCACCGCCACTTCCTGGATCGCACAGGCGCGCGATGCGGGCAGGCTTGGCGGTCTACTGTCGAAACTCGGACGGCCCGCGGATGAGTAGCCTCCTGAGCGTTCCCAACTCCACGCCCACGATCGTCGCCGTTGACCACGCCACCGCTGCCGCGGCGCTTGGCATCAGTCCCTCAAGACTGCGGCACCACGTGCGACTTGGTGACCTCACGCCTCACTTCTCAGGAACAAAACCGCTATACGCGCTCTCGGAGCTCGAGCGATTCGTCGAGGCCTTGCCAACCAGACCCGAGCACCTCCCGAGCCTCTAACCGAAGGTCCACGCCCCGGATCCTGCAGCGCCGCAGGTCCATGGTCAGCCGAGAAGTCTCTACACCCATCCGCGCGAGCGCCGGACTGAGGGGTCAGCGCACGGTTAGTGGTGCAATCGCCACCTAACGCTGTCAGGTCGGCGGTCTGCGTTGGATTCGCGGCCGGTCGGAGCGCCGGGGTGTGGCTTATGAAGGCCTGATCAGCGAACCTCGGGCGATGGTTCGCTATCGAAGTGAACGCAGGCGATTCGCTGTACGGGATCGGTTCGTGCCTGTGCTCGTTGTGTTCCCGTCTCGCCAGCAAACCCGTAGTCTGGGGCTGCCAATTGAAAGTGCGGCGATCGCCGAGCGATATCGCTATGTGTGCACCAATGTGTGCACCACATAGGAATTCGGGCCGGTACGCCGCGGATTTACGCGGTTTTCTCACCAGGATTGATGAAGGAAGGTAAGCTTCCCAAGCTGATAGCGCGGGTTCGATTCCCGTCATCCCCTCCACTGTCCGGACCTGCCGCGTCGGGCTCTCCGCCGTTCGTGTCAGGAACCTGGTCGTCCGGCACTCCCGCTCCCGCCATCCGGCTGACATGAGCGGCGAGCACCCTCACGCCATGAAGGGCTCGTGCCGGTAGCCGTCGGGGTCGAGGATCGCCACGGTCGCCTCGGGAACCTCGACGAAGGTCCCGGGCAGGTCGTTGAGCGGCTCGGACACCACGACGTGCGCGTCGTCGCCGAACAGGCTCAGCCGCTCGGCATCCGGGTACAGCTCGCGGATGGCCGGGATGTCGACAGAGTGGAAGAGCGTCCGCGACCGGCCCGCAGTCGAATAGCGGAACGCCCACACGGTCACGCCGTCGGTCACGGCGATCGTCCCCTGCATCGGGAACCGGACGCCGCGGTCGTGCCCGACCCTCTCGACCAGCCGCACGGTCTCGGTCATCGCGGCGATCGGGTCGTCCTGCAGGCCGAACGTGAGCGCGAGGTGGAACAGCACCTCCGAGTCCGTCGTCCCGCGCACGTGCGGGTACAGCGACGGGTCGATCGCGAACGTCAGGTCGCGCTTGACGGCCGCGAAGTCGCCGAGGAATCCGTTGTGCATGAACAGCCGGCTCCCGTACCGGAACGGATGACAGTTCGTCTGCTGGATCGGCGGCCCGCCCGCGGCGCGCACGTGCCCGAAGAACAGCGGGCTGCGCACCGCCTGCGTGATCTCGCGCAGGTTCTGGTCGTGCCACGCCGGCTCGATGCTGTGGAACGTCGCCGGGATGCCGTCGCTCTCGGCATCCGCGGGGTACCAGCCGAAGCCGAACCCGTCGCCGTTGACCGTCTCGGCTCCCAGCGGCGAGTTCAGCGACTGGGCGACGAGCGAATGCTGCGCGTCCAGGATCAGCAGCGACGGCTGGAGGGGTTCTCCCCGATAGGCGAGCCAGCGGCACATGCTCCGTCCCCTTCCGTGGGCGCGGCGCGGGATGCGGCGGCATCGGCGCCCGCGGCTCCCAGGCTACGACCGGGGCGCTCGCATTGTCCCGCGGCGCGAGCACTGCCACGATCGAACCGACACGCGCCACCCGAGGAGCCTTCGTGATCACACCCGCCGAGCTGAGCGGCATTCCCCTGTTCGCCGATCTGGATGCGGAGCAGCTCGCGTTCGTCGCGCGCTCGGTCGAGGACATCCGGCTCGTGCCGGGCGAGCACCTTGCCCGGGAGGGTGATGAGCGGGCGCTGTTCGTCGTCGTCGAGGGCGTGATCGAGCTGACGAAGGACGTCAACGGCGTCGAGCGGCGGGTCGGCAAGCGCCGGCCGGGCGAGCTGTACGGCGAAGTGCCCATCATGCTGAGCACCAACCTGCCCGCGAGCTGCGCCGCGATCGACGCCGCGCGCGTGCTGAAGATGGATTTCGCCTCGTTCTTCGCGCTCGCAGCGATGGCGCCGCAGGTCGCCACGGCGGTCGGCGCGTCGGCCCAGCGCCGCATCGAGAGCCTGAAGGAGCTCGCCGCCGAGACGGCGAAGCCCGACCTGACCGTCATCGGTCCGGCCGTCGATCCCGCCGTGCACGAGATCACCACGTTCCTCGACCGCAACCGGCTGACGTACGAGGTCGTCGACGCCCGCGAGGCCTCCGATGCGGCGCGGGGAGGGCTTCCGGCGGTCGTCCTGAGCGACGGGACGCGCCTGGTCACCCCGACCGTGCGGGAGATCGCGCTCGCCGCGAATCTGCCCGTGCGTCCCGAGCGCACCGAGTACGACGTCGTCATCATCGGCGGCGGCCCCACGGGGCTCACCGCCGCGGTGAACGGAGCCGCGGAGGGTCTGCGCACGCTGGTCGTCGAGCGCTTCGCCCCGGGCGGTCAGGCCGGCACCTCGACGCGCATCGAGAACTACACGGGCTTCCCGTTCGGCGTCTCCGGCGACGAGCTCGCGGCCAAGGCCATGCGCCAGGCGCGCCGTCTGGGCGCTGAGATCGTCGTGACGCGCGCGATCGAGGCGCTCGATCCGGAGGCGCACACGGTCGCACTCGACGGCGGAGACGTGCTCGGCGCGAAGGTCGTGATCCTCACCTCGGGCGTCGAGTGGCGGCACGTCGACATCCCCGACATCGACCGGTTCATCGGCAACGGGGTGTACTACGGCGCGGCCCGCAGCGACTCGGGGCTCGCGTACGGGCGCGACGTCTTCATCATCGGCGCGGGCAACTCCGCCGGTCAGGCGGCGGTGTTCTTCTCGCGGCGCTCCCGCTCGGTCACGCTGATCGTGCGGGGCGAGTCTCTGGCCGCGAGCATGTCCCGCTACCTGATCGAGCAGATCGGGGCCAACCCGCACATCTCGGTGCAGACGCGCTCCGAGGTCGTCGCCCTCTCCGGAGCCGACGGGCTCGAGGAGATCGAGATCGCGGACCGGCGCGCCGGGACGACGTCCACCCGGGCGGCGGAGGTGCTCTTCGTGATGATCGGGGCGGATGCCGAGACGGGGTGGCTCCCCGACCGGGTCGCGCGTGACGGACACGGTTTCGTCCTCACCGGACCCCACGCGCTCGCGACGGGTCTGTGGTCGCAGGAGCGCGAGCCCTTCGCGCTCGAGACCACCGCACCGGGGGTGTTCGCGGCGGGAGACGTGCGCTCGGGTTCGGTCAAACGGGTCGCGGCCGGAGTCGGCGAAGGCGGGATGGCAGTCGCCTTCGTGCACCAGTACCTCGCACTGAACCCGCAGGCCTGACCTCCCCGGCTCAGGCGAGCGGCTCGGCGAACGGCTCCTCCGGGTCGGTTCCCGCGGCCGCTGACCCGCGGGCCGCGGGCCCGGACGTCTCGGACGCGGATGCCGCGGCCTCCGGCTCCCTCTTGTGCACCGAGGCGGCGTGCCGGCTCGCCGAGCGCACGGCCCCGATGCTCGCGGCGATCACCAGCGCGATCCCGAGGACCTCGAGCAGTGACAGCTCCTGGCCGAGCAGCAGCCACCCGGCGAGCGCCGCGGTCGCCGGGGCGAGGCTCATGAGGATCGCGAACGCCGACGCGGCCAGGCGGCGCAGCGCCACGAGTTCGAGGGCGTACGGAATCGTCGAGGAGAGCACCGCGACGGCCGCGCCGAGCGCGAGGAGGTCGGGGCGCAGCAGCGCGGCTCCGGCCGACAGGATGCCGAACGGCAGCGCGATGAGAGCGCCGACGGTCATCGCGAGGGCGAGGCCGTCCAGCCGCGGGAACTCCCTGCCCACCCGCGCGGAGGCGAGGATGTAGAACGCCCAGCTGGCCGCGGCGCCCAGGGCGAACAGCACGCCGACGGGGTCGAGCCGCTCCCACCCTCCGCCGCCGAGCGCGATGACGCCCGCGAGTGCGAGGGCCGCCCAGAGCCACGCCGACAGCCGACGGCTCGCGACGATCGACAGCACGAGAGGGCCGAGCACCTCGATCGTGACCGTCACCCCGAGCGGCAGGCGCTCCAGGGCCAGGTAGAAGAGTCCGTTCATGACGGCGAGCACGAGACCGAACCCGAGCACCGCGAGCCACCCGTCGCGGGAGTGGCCGCGCACCCGTGGCCGCGCGATCAGCAGCAGGAGCACCGCCGAGAACCCCAGCCGCAGCATCACCATGCCCAGCGGTCCGACCTCGGGGAACAGGAGCACCGCGATCGCGGCGCCGACCTCCTGGCAGGCGAGCCCGACGATCACCAGAGCGACGGCGGGCGTCGCGCTCGCGCGCGTGCTCATGGCCCCGGGGTCACGCCGGCGGCGCGGAGCAGATCGCCGCGGCGGCGATCTGGTCGTGGTACTGCTGCGCCGTCCACGGCAGTCCGGCCTCGGGCGCCGTCGCCCCCTGGCCTGCGGGCGCCTTCGACGCGATCGCGGCGAGCTCCCACGCCAGCGCCGTCGCGATGCCGCTTCCGCCGCCGGAGTTGTTCAGCACGACCGCGACCGTCAGGCCCGATGTCGGATCGGAGAACGCGGCGGTCGCGTACCCGGGCACGACGCCGGACTGCCCGACGAGGGTTCCCGCCAGCAGCGCTCCGCCGCGCGTCGCGTACCAGGACGGCGCTCCGGCGTCGATCGCGAACGGGCCGCCGAAGCGGTCGACGCCCTCCGGGAGCAGCGCCCCGGTGGCCAGCGCCTGCGCGTAGCGGCCGAGATCGTCGATGTCGCTCACGACGCCCGAGTCGGTGTAGCCGCTGCTCGCCGAGAGGGTGGTCACATCGAGCGGCTCCGCGCAGTTCATCGCACCCTCGGCGTTGCGCAGCGAGTGGTGACCGTCCAGCACCGGGCCGTCGGCGGACGGCGCTGCCGCACGACCCGACGGGAGCGAGGTCGCGGTCAGATCGAGCGGGTCGAACACGTAATCCTGGAACAGCTGCGCGGCACTGCGCCCGGTCGCACGCTCGAGCGCGGTTCCGAGCAGCACGTACCCGGCGTCCGAGTCGCGGTACGCCGTGCCGGGCTCGGTCTCTCGGGGCTGACCGAGGCCGTAGCTCGCGAGCTCGCGGGGGTTCCACACGCGTCCGGGGTTCGCGAGGAACAGTCCCGAGAGCTGCGCCGAGTACGACCCGATCCCCGACGTGCTGTCGCACAGCTGCCCGAGGGTGATGTCGCCGAGGTCGGGCACGCCCGACACCCACGTGGTGACCGGATCGCTCAGGCTCACCGTGCCCTGATCGGCGACCGCGTACAGCACATCGCACGTCATCGCCCGGGTCACCTGTCCGATGCGGAACTCCATGTCGGCGCTGACGGCATCGGTGCTCCCGGGCGCTTCGACGCCGAGCCCGGTGACCAGGGTGCCGCTCCACGGCGCCCACACCCCGATGATCGCGCCGGAGGCGCCGGAGGCGGCCATGGCCTGGTTGGCGGCATCCGTCAGCTGCTGGGCCGTCGCCTCCGGGAAGGCGGCATCGACCTGCGCGGGGACGTCGATGTCGACGTGCTCGTCGGGCGAGCACGCCGCGAGAGACGTCGCGATCGCGACGATGGAGGCGGCGGCGAACGCGGCACGCCATCGTGTGGGTCGAACCCGCATTCCTCACCCCCCGGTGTCCTGCATTGAATTCAAACACACGGATGCCGGGCTCCCGTCATGGCCGTCCGTAGTGTATAAAGCATGACCTACCGATTCGATGCCGCCGTGCAGGCCGGCGTGCTCGGCCACATGAACAGCGACCACGGCGAGGACAACCTTCTCATCGTGCGGGCGTTCGGCGGGCTGCCCGACGCGGTCGCCGCGACCATGACCGGATTCGACGGCGAGGGGGGCCGGTGGCGCGCGCGTGCGGCGGACGGCAGTGAGACCGAGGTCGGCGTGCCGTGGCCGGGTGGCGCGATCAGCGAGCGCCCGGAAGTGCGCCGCGAGATCGTCGCCCTGTACGACGAGTCGTGCCGTCGCCTGGGCGTACAGCCCCGCGCGCACGCTTGAGCAGTGCCTGCCGCAGACGGCGGCCGGCCGCGGGTTAGGTGACCCTTACTCCCCTACACTGTGCTCATGAGCGACCTCGTCCCGTTCTCCACGTCACTGCGCGAGCGCTCGGGCGCCGCCCACTCCGGCAGCGAAGGCGCGGGCTTCATGTCCGACCTGATGAAGGGCGACGGCAGCCGCGAGGACTACGTGGCGCTCGTCGTGCAGCACTGGTACATGTACGACGCGCTCGAACGCGCGGCCGAGCGGATGCGTGACGACCCGGTGGCCTCGAAGTTCATCTCGGACGAGCTGACCCGTCTGCCCGCGCTGGAAGCGGACCTCGAGTTCCTCGTCGGTCCCGGCTGGCGCGACCAGATCGAGCCGCTGCCCACGACGGCCCGGTACGCCGAGCGCATCGACCTGGTCGGCAGGACCTGGGCGGGCGGCTTCGTCGCCCACCACTACACCCGCTACCTCGGCGACCTCTCGGGCGGTCAGTTCATCGGCCGCCTGATGGCGCGCAGATTCGGGTTCGACACGAACGGCATCGGCTTCTACCTCTTCGACGACATCGCCGATCCGGCATCCTTCAAGGCGGTCTACCGCGAGCAGCTGGATGCCGCGCCGTGGGATGCCGACGAACAGGAGCGCATCATCGACGAGGTGCTGCTCGCCTACCGCTTCAACACCGAGGTCTTCGACGATCTGGCGGCCGCGAAGGCTGCGGCTCAGGTCGCCTGAGCCGCGCGCACCTGCGCCATGAACCGCTGCACGTCGGGGTCGACGCGGATGTCGCTCGGTCGCAGCGGGCGCGACAGGTAGAGACCCTCGAGCGAGGTCAGCCGCGACAGGGCGACGTAGGTCTGGCCGGGCGCGAACGCCCCCGACCCGAGATCGATGATCGCGCGGTCGTACGTCTTCCCTTGCGACTTGTGGATCGTCACCGCCCAGGCCAGCCGCAGCGGGAACTGCGTGAACTCGGCGACGATCTCGCGGGTGAGCGACTTCGAGCCCGCGTCGTACGCGTACCGGAACCTCTCCCACACCGCCGGCTCGACGTCGAACTCGCGCCCTTCGACCTCCACGCGCACGGTGCCGCCTGCGATCCGCGTCACCGTGCCGATCGTGCCGTTCACCCACCGCGGCGGCTCGCCGTAAGACGCCGTGTCGTTGCGCAGGAACATCACCTGCGCACCCACTTTCAGCTTCAGGTCGACGTCCGCAGGATACGACGCCTCGCCGCGGCCGAAGTCTCCGCTGATCTCCGCGGTCGCGGTCTGCTCCCGGCCGATGAGCTCGGTCAGGTGGCGGCGGTTGATGGAGTTCACGATGTCGTTGCGGGTGGCCAGCGTGATGATCGGATGCTCGCCGTCGACCGGATCGGGCGCCGTGCGGGCACCGGTGTCGTTCAGGATCTGAGCGATGTCGGCGGTGACCCGCCCGTACCGGACGGCGTTCAGCATGGCCTTGAACGCGGGGTCCGCCTGGCGGTGGATGTCGATCAGCTCGCGGATGTGCAGGTCGGCACCGTACGAGCCGATGTCCATGATCCCGTCGCCCGACGTCTCGCCGACCCACACGCGGGCGTCGAAGAACCAGAACGACCGGTAGTGGTCGCTGATGTAGCGCGCCTCGTCGCCCCGCGGCGGCACGGGGGCGAGCTGGTACGGGTCGCCGAACATCACGATCTGCACGCCGCCGAACGGCTCGCCGCGCCGCCCGCGCGCCTGCCGCAGCGAGCGGTCGATCCCGTCCATCAAGTCGGCGTTGACCATCGAGATCTCGTCGATCACGAGCGTGTCGATCGCGTTGAGGATCTTGCGGGTGGCGTCGGACTGATCGATCTCGCCGCCCGCGATCAGCCCGATCGGCAGCCGGAACAGCGAGTGGATCGTCTGGCCCTCGACGTTGAGCGCGGCGACGCCGGTCGGTGCGCACACCGCGATCTGCTTCGACGTGTTCCACGCGAGGTGCTGCAGCAGGGTCGACTTGCCGGTGCCGGCGCGACCGGTCACGAACACGTGCTCGCGGGTGTCCTCGATCAACCGGAAGAGGGCCTCCTGCTCGGGCGAGAGCGGAGGCGTGATCACCGACTCATGGTAACCAGCCCCCGCGCGCCCCGCGGCGGACTGTGCACAGCGGCGCGGATGCCGCACGTCGCCGAGTGACGCACCCCGGGGTGCTCCCAGACGGGTGTTCCTAGACTGGGCGTGTGGAGCCGGGGGCGGAAGGCACGGGGGTGCGCGGCGCGGTGATCGCCGACGCCGCGTCCGGCGCGCCCGCCGCACCGGTCGACGCGCCGGTGGCTGCGGCGGCCCGGCCCGCGGCATCCCGCCGTCGAGGTCGTCTCGCGATCGACCTCACCCTCCTCACGGTCGTCGGACTGCTGCTGATCGGCGCGATCGCCGCCGGCGCCGCCGCGATCTACCGCGAGTTCTACAGCCCTTCGGCGTTCGTCGAGCGCTACCTGTCGCTGCTCGCGCAGGGGCGCGCCGCCGACGCGCTCGCCGTGCCCGGGGTCGCCGTCGACTCGGCGGTGCTCGAGACGGCGGGCCTGCCGGCTGCCTCTTCCGACGCCCTGCTGCGCCGCGACGCGCTCGCGACCCTCACGGACATCGAGATCGCGTCGGAAGAGCACGCCGAAGACGGCACCGTCGAGGTCACGGCCCGGTATCACGCGGGTGCCTTCCCCGGATTGACCACGTTCACGCTCCAGCGCGACGGCCAGGTCGGCGTCGCGCCGACCTGGCGCTTCGCGACCAGCCCGCTGGCTCTGATGGACCTCACGGTCAACGGATCGATGAGCTTCGATGTCAACGGCTTCACGATCGACAAGCGCCAGGTCTCTCCCGAGGGGGTGGATGCCGACCCCCTCGCTCCCGTCTCGCTGTTGGTCTTCTCGCCCGGCATCTACTCGGTCTCCGTCGACACCCCGATCTCGGCGACGCGCGGTGTCGCGGTGCTCTCGGACAGTCCGCTCGCGAACGTGCCGGTCGAGGTGCAGGCCTTCGCGACCCCCGGTTTCGTCGAGGTCGTTCAGGCGAGGGTGGAAGAGTTCCTCACCTCGTGCGCGACGCAGGACGTGCTCCAGCCCACCGCGTGCCCGTTCGGCTACGTCGTACAGGACCGGATCGTCTCTCCCCCGGTGTGGTCGATCGTGCAGCAGCCCACCGTCTCGGTGGTGCCCG
>JAESFR010000344.1_pt1 | contig 9884 bp, 8 predicted proteins | sample 9266191 | NCBI WGS metagenome assembly JAESFR01 (sample SAMN14503063, study PRJNA617104) | algae metagenome | isolation source: Pleurocapsa minor HA4230-MV1 and co-occurring heterotrophs from cement on... | place: USA: Nuuanu Pali Lookout, Hawaii | collected 2009-07-20
GGCTTGCGACGGCGGTTCATCCACATCAACGGCGACTGGCGCGACCACTACGCGTTCGCCCTCACCCGCGAGGATGTGCCGGAGGGCGTGCTGCAGCGCTGGGTGCAGGGGCGCGCACCGCAGGATGCCGCCACCGTGCCGCCCAGCGATCGCCTGCGCGCCTGAGCCCACGTCGCCGGCCCGACGCGCTGCGTCGACGGATCGGGCACGGCGGCTCGTGCGACACGCGGTCGAGTGCCGGGGCGTGCGCGCGTGGTCGCCTACCGTGGAGGCCCTGGGTGGGCAGGTGCTGGGCGGGGGAGTGATCGTCCTCGTCGCGGTGCTCCTATGGCTCGTGTACCTGCTTCCGACGTGGCACAGTCGCCGTCAGTTCGACGCGGCAGAACGCAACGCGGTGCGCCTCAACCAGGCGCTGCGCGTGCTCGCCGAGACGAGTGAGACGCCCGAGGAGGTCCGGCTCGAGTTGAACGCCCGCACGGCGCTCGCCCAGCAGCGCCTCGCGAGGCGTGCGGTCGCGGAGCGCGAGCACACCGCGCTCGAGCAGGCGCGCATCGACCTGGAGCGCGCGCGCGATGAACGCGCCGCCGCCCGTTCGGCGCCGGCCGCCCGCAAGGCGCGCGCCCGTCGGCGCACCCGGCTCGCGATCACGATCGTGGCTCTCGTCGCCGTCGGCTTCGCCGGGTGGGGCGGCTGGCTGGTCGTGTCGACCGGTGCGCAGCTCGTGCTCTGGGCATCCGTCGTCGCGGCCGCCACGTGCGCGCTCCTGCTGCACCGCATGCGGCGCGTCGGAGCACGCGCGGTGCGCCGGGCGGAGCTCGGCGAGGTCGCGATCCGCGAGTCCGTCGCGGTGCAGGACGTCGCCCTTCCGACCGACCGCCGCGGATGGGCGCCCCGTGAGCTGCCCAAGCCGCTCACCGGGTCGGCCGGCTCGCGTGCCGCCGCGATCCTCGATGGCGCGGCCGAGCGCGAAGCGCTGCGTCAGGCGCGTCTGGAAGACGCGATGCGCCAGCGCGAGGCCGAGCGCCGGCCGCCGTCGATCGACGCCGCCCGCACCGCTCGCCGGGCCGCCGCCGAGTTCGACCGCCGCGGGGGCGTCGACGACGCGGCGATCGAAGCCCACGTGCGTGAGCTGCTGCGCAGCCGCGCCGCCGGCTGAGCGTGTTCTATCAGCCCGCGTCCCGCGACCGCGCCCTGCTGCCGCACGACCCGTTCAAGGCGATCATCGCGCCGCGACCCATCGGATGGATCTCGACGCTCGACGCCGACGGGATCGCGAACCTCGCGCCCTACAGCTTCTTCAACGCGGTCGCCGACTCACCGCCGATCGTGATGTTCTCCAGTGCGGGGAGGAAGGATTCGGCATCCCACGCCGTTGCGCGCGGCGAGTTCGTCTGGAATCTGGCGACCTGGGATCTGCGCGAGGCCATGAACCGTTCATCGGCCGCGCTGCTCCGCGGCGAGTCGGAGTTCGCGTTCGCGGGGCTCGCGCAGGCGCCGTCACGGCTCGTCGCTGCGCCGCGCGTCGCGGCCAGCCCGGTGTCGCTCGAGTGCGTCGTGACCCAGACGCTCGAGCTGACGGATGCCGCGTCACGCCGCACCGATCGCCACCTCGTGTTCGGCCAGGTCGTGGGTGTGCACCTGGACGAGCGCTTCGTGCTCGCGGACGGGCGCGTGGACACGGCGGGCATGCGGCCGATCGCCCGCAGCGGGTACCTGGACGAGTACTCGGTGGTCGACGAGATCTTCCACATGGCGCGTCCCGGACGGCCGTCTCGGTGATCGGGAGGCGCCGGATCGGCGTGATAACCTAACGGAGGTTCAGGGCCTGTGGCGCAGCTGGTAGCGCACCTCGTTCGCATCGAGGGGGTCAGGGGTTCGAGTCCCCTCAGGTCCACCAACCGAAGAAGCGCCCCCCTCGTGGGGGCGCTTCTTCGGTTATCGGGCGCGGTGACTACCCCGCCTGCTCGCGGGCCCGCAGGTCCTTCCGCAGGATCTTGCCCGACGCGGACTTGGGGATCGCGTCGATGAACTCGACCCGCCGCACCTTCTTGTGAGGCGCGACGTGCTCGGCGACGAACGCCATGACGTCGGCATCCGTCAGCCCCGAGTCCGGCGTCGCGACGATGAACGCCTTCGGGATCTCCTGCTTGTCCTCGTCGAGCACCCCGATCACCGCGGCATCCATCACCGTCGGGTGCGACAGCAGCAGGGCCTCGAGCTCGGCGGGCGCGATCTGGTAGCCCTTGTACTTGATCAGCTCCTTCACGCGGTCGACGATCGTGAAGTATCCGCCCTCGTGGTACACCGCGACATCGCCGGTGTGCAGGAATCCCTCGGCATCCAGGGTCTCGGCCGTCGCGTCGGGGCGCCCCAGGTAGCCGAGCATCACGTTCGGCCCCTGGATCCACAGCTCGCCGGGCAGCGACACCCCCTCGGGTCCGACCTCGGTGATCTCCTCGCCGGTCTCGGTGTCGACGAGCTTGCAGAGCTGGTTGGGCAGGAGGGTTCCCACGGAGCTGACCGGGATGTCGTCGCGGTCGAAGGGCATCGCGTGCGAGACCGGGCTCAGCTCGCTCATGCCATAGCCCTGCATCATGCGGGCGTGGATCCGGCGCCCCGCGGCCTCGGCGGTCTCGCCGTCCAACGGAGCCGCGCCCGAGAACACGGTGTGCACGGTCGAGATGTCGAACTGGTCGACGACCGGATGCTTCGCGAGCGCCACCGCGATCGGGGGAGCGATGTAGAGGTAGGTGCAGCCGTAGGTCTGGATGTTCGTCAGGAACTCGACCAGGTCGAACTTCGGCATCGTCACGAGGCTCGCCCGTTGGCGCAGCGCGAGATTCAGCAGCACGGTCATGCCGTAGATGTGGAAGAACGGCAGCACCGCCAGCACCCGATCGGTGCTCTGCAGGTCGATGTTCGCGCGGCACTGCTGCACGTTCGCGACCAGGTTGCGATGCGTGAGCATCACGCCCTTCGGCACACCGGTCGTGCCCGACGAGTAGGGGAGCACCGCGACGTGCGTCGCCGGGTCGAAGGTCACCTCGGGCGGGCTGCTCTGCTCCGTCAGGAGTTCCCGCAGGCCCGGATGTCCGCCCTCGCCGGTGGATCCCTGGCCGTCCAGCACGATCACGTGGTCGTCCGCGATCCCGGCAGCGGATGCCGCGGCCTTCGCCTGCGGAAGCAGCGGGCTGACCGTGATGAGCCAGTCCGCTCCGGCATCCGTCAGCTGCTTCTCGATCTCGCCGGCGGTGTAGAGCGAGTTGATCGTCGTGACGATCGCCCCGAGCCGCAGGACGCCGTGGAACACCGTGGCGAACGCGGGCACGTTCGGGCAGAGCAGGCCGACGACGGTGCCGACCGCCACACCGCGGGCGGCGAGCGCGCCCGCGAACGCGTCGACCGACGCGCGCAGCGCGCCGTAGGTCGTCTCGACCCCGGAGCCCGGGTCGACGAGGGCTACCGCATCGAGATCGGCATCCGTGAGTGAGGAGAACAGGTACTCGTACACTCCGACATCCGGGATCTCGACATCGGGCTTCGAACTGGTGAACATGCGGTCTCCTTCGACTGCGGTCCGGGGTTGCACTCATCCTGTCACCGCGGCACGCATCGGCAACGCCTAACTCCCGGCGAGAGTCGCCATAGGGCGCCTGCGTATCCATGAACCATGGACCCGAAGACCGAGACCCCGCCCGCGACCTCCGACAGCCCCGGCTCCGGTGCGCGATACCGCCGCCCGAGGCGTCGACGGCTGCGCAACGGCATCATCGCCGGATCGCTCGTGGTCGTGCTCGCTGCCGGCGGCACGGCGGCATGGGCGGCCGACCGGTTCCTGATCGAGCACGTCGAGATCGCCGACGTCTCCGCGTACGAGGCCGAGAACTCCCCGGTGACCACCGATGCCGCCGACACGGCGGACGAGACGGCCGACGACTCCGCAGCGGCCGCCGAGACGGTGCTGACCGACACGAACTACAGCGACGGCGACACGAGCATCACGATCTCGCAGGTGACGACGGGATCCGGCGCCGACACCGTCACGTACTACGTCGCCGACGTGGTCGTCTCCGACGCGACGCAGCTGCGCTCCGCGTTCGCGAAGGACCAGTTCGGCGAGAACATCACCGAGACCACGAGCGCGATCGCCGCGGCCAATGACGCGATCTTCGCGATCAACGGCGACTACTACGGCTTCCGCAGCACGGGGATCGAGATCCGCAACGGGGTCCTCTACCGCGACGAGGGCGCCCGCGAGGGCCTCGCCTTCTACACCGACGGTCATGTCGAGGTCTACGACGAGACGGCGACGACCGCCGACGAACTGCTCGCCGCCGGCGTGTGGAACACGATCTCCTTCGGCCCGGCGATCGTCCAGGACGGTGCCGTCGTCGACGGCATCGAGGACGTCGAGGTCGACACGAACGTCGGCAACCATTCGATCCAGGGCGCACAGCCCCGCACCGCGGTGGGGATCATCGACGAGAACCACTACGTGTTCGTCGTCGTCGACGGCCGCGACGAAGGGTACAGCCGCGGCGTCACGCTCACCGAGCTCGCCGAGATCATGACGGGACTCGGCGCGACCACCGCGTACAACCTCGACGGCGGCGGCTCCTCGACGATGTACTTCAATGGCGCCGTCGTCAATCAGCCGTCCAACGGCGGTGAGCGCGGCACGAGCGACATCTTCTACGTGGCGCCCTGACCATGATCGTCCTGATCCCCGCGTACGAGCCCGGCCCGCACCTGCCGCAGCTCGTCCAGGAGCTGCTCCACGCGGATGCCGACCTCGACGTGCTCGTGATCGACGACGGCAGCGGCCCGGCGTTCGACGCGGTCTTCCTCGACGCCGCGCAGTCCGGTGCGACCGTGCTGCGGCATCCGGAGAATCTCGGCAAAGGCGCGGCGCTGAAGTCCGGACTGCGGCACGTCATGAAGGCGCACGCCGGGGAGGACGTCGTGACCGCCGATGCCGACGGCCAGCACACCGTGGCCGACATCCTTCGCGTGGCGGACGGGCTGCGCCGGGATGCCGCGGCCGGGCGCGACGTCCTCGTTCTCGGCGCGCGCGGCTTCACCGGCGTGGTGCCGCTGCGTAGTCGTTTCGGGAACGCCGTGAGCCGCGGCCTGTTCCGCGTCGCCGCCGGATGGGGCACCTCCGATACCCAGACCGGGTTGCGCGGGATGCCGGCCGCCCTGCTGCCCTGGCTGCGGGAGGTGCCCGGTCAGCGGTTCGAGTACGAGACCGAAATGCTGCTGCGGCTGCGCCGAGCGGGATACGAGGCCCGGGAGATCGGGATCGAGACCGTGTACCTCGCGCAGAACGCGTCGAGCCACTTCCGCCCGATCGTCGACTCACTGCGGGTGACCCTTCCGCTGCTGATGTTCGCCGGGTCGTCGCTGCTGGCGTTCGCGATCGACACCGTGGCACTCCTGCTGTTCACGTGGCTCACCGGCTGGCTGGTGGCCTCGATCGTCGCGGCCCGCCTGCTCAGCGCCTCGGTCAACTTCGCGGTGAACCGCCGGCTGGTCTTCCGGCGCTCGGGCCGCGCCCACGCCCTCACTCACGCGTTGAGGTACGCGCTGCTGGCCGGCGCGCTGCTCGCGTCGAACATCGTGTGGATGGACGCTCTGACCCGACTGGGACTGCCGCTGATCGTGGCCAAGATCGCGACCGAAGCCGTGCTCTTCATCACGAGCTATCAGGTGCAGCGCCGGTTCGTGTTCGGCAGCACGGCCGGCGGATCCGCGTCCGTTTCGGCACAGGAATCCCTGGCGACACCCGTACATCCGGCAAAGGAAGGGCATAGGAGGCGCATAGCGCCGGCCCTTCGAATGGAATCCGACACACCCCGCCTCGAGAGGACGCCATGACCCCCTCCTTCCTGCTGATCACCATCGACCTGGCAGCCGCCGTCGTGCTGAGCCTCGGCATCTACTACCGTCGTCACCGCCGGCGCGACCTCGTCGTCGCCTTCCTCGGCGTCAACGTCGGGGTCCTGGCGGTCACCACCGTGCTCGGCTCCAGCGAGGTGGCGGTCGGACTGGGCCTCGGGCTCTTCGGTGTCCTGTCGATCATCCGGCTGCGCTCTTCGGAGATCTCGCAGCGCGAGGTCGCCTACTACTTCGCGGCGCTCGCGATCGGGCTGGTCGCCGGGCTCCCCGCGACCGAGGTCTGGATCCCCGCCTCCCTCATCGCGCTCGTGCTCGCGGTGATGTGGGTCGCCGATCACCCGCGACTGCTCGCCCGCTCGCGGCACCAGGTCGTGCACGTCGACCGGGCGATCGCCGATGAGGACGAGCTGCGCGCCGAACTCGAACGCCGACTGGGCGCCGTCGTGACCTCGCTCACGGTGCAGCACCTCGACCTGGTCGACGACACGACCCTGGTCGACGTGCGGTACCGGCTCGCCCGCCCGGTCGGATCGCCGGCACGGTCGCGCATGCTGACGGGAGCAGGCCGATGAGGCCCCTGACGTCGCCGGACCCGCTCGCGCTCGACCGCTTCGCCGGAATCGACCTCGACGACCTCGTGTCCGAAGCCGCCCTCATGACACGCGTGGATCGCAAGTACGTGCTCACGCAGGATGCCGCCGCCGCGGTGATCGGAACGCTCGACTCCGGCATCCGCATCCTCGACATCGCGGGGATGCGCGCGTTCCGCTACGAGTCGGTCTACTTCGACACCCCCGACCTGCTGAGCTTCCGCATGGCCGCGCAGCCCCGCCGCCGCCGATTCAAGCTGCGCACGCGCACGTACGTCGATGCGCGCACCGCCTTCCTGGAGGTGAAGACCAGAGGAGCGCGGAGCGCGACCGTGAAGGACCGCATCGCGTACGAGCCGGCCGAGCGACGGATGCTGACCGACGAGGCTCGGGGTTACGCCGCGGAAGCCCTCGACGCGATCGGCGTCGGAAGCGGACGCGCCGACGATCTCGGCATCCGCCTCACCACTCTGTACCGGCGCGCGACGTTCGTCGCACCCGACGGCAGCGCGCGCTCGACGCTGGACACCGACCTCGAGTGGCGCGACGCCTCCGGCCCGGTGCTGCGCACGCCCCGGCTCGCGATCGTCGAGACGAAGTCCGGCCCGGCGGCCTCGGAGTTCGACCGCGCGCTGTGGCGGGCCGGTCACCGCCCCGTGAGCATCAGCAAGTACGCCACGGGGCTCGCGGCTCTGCATCCCGGTCTGCCCCGCAACAAATGGGCGCGGCTGCTGCGGGGACCGTTCTCCGACGCGCACCGCACCGCCGCGCCTTCGCTCTCACCCGATTCCCCCACCCGAACAGAGGAGAACCCGTGCGCACACGTCGCCTGATCCTGCCCGCCATCCCACTCTCGATCGGAGCCCTGGTGCTCGCGGGCTGCACGGCCACGGCCGTCACGCCCGGCACCGGCGATCTCGCCGATGCGACGGACTCTTCCAGCGATGCGGTCGTCGTGGACACCACCGGCACCACGGCAGAGGCCGTGCTCGCCGCGAACGAAGACGCCACCGTCGTGCGCGACGACGAGTGGTCGGATGCCGACGCCGTCGACGTGACCCTCACGGGCGACGGCGCCACCACCTCGGCCGAGGGTGTCGAGGTGTCGGGTTCATCGGTCACGATCACGAGCGGCGGCGTGTTCCGTCTGACCGGCACGCTCGACGGGTCGGTCACGGTATCGGCCCCGGAGGACGCGCAGGTCGTGCTGATCCTCGACGGCGTGGACATCGCGAACGCCGAGGGCGCCGCGATCACGGTGCTGACCGCCGACGACGTCGCGATCTCGATCGCCGACGGCTCGGACAACACGCTCTCCGACGCGTCGTCGTACGCCGCGGATGCCGACGCGAACGCGGCGATCTTCAGCGAGGCCGACCTCACGATCAGCGGCACCGGCTCGCTGACCGTCGAGGGCAACGGCGCCGACGGCATCACGAGCGAGGACGACCTCGTGATCCTCTCGGGCTCGATCACGGTGAGTGCCGTGGACGACGCGCTGCGCGGCAAGGACTCGCTCACGATCGAGGGGGGAACGCTCGCTCTCACGGCCGGCGGCGATGCGCTCAAGAGCGACAACGCGGAGGAGGACACCCGCGGATACGTCGTGATCGAGGGCGGAGAGGTCGCCGCGACCGCCGCGGACGACGGGATCGACGCGCTGACCGACGTGGTCGTCACGGGCGGATCGGTCACGATCTCCGCGGAGGGCGACGGCATCCACGCCGACATCGCCGCGGCGATCGCCGCCGGGACGATCGATGTGGAGCAGTCGAACGAGGCGCTCGAAGCGGCGCACATCTCGATCGAGGGCGGAGAAGTGAACCTCACGGCATCCGACGACGGGATCAACGCGTCGGGCCTGTCGGCCTCCGGCAGCGACGGCGGCATGAACGGCGGCGGCGGCATGGGCGATTCGGGGGAGACGGTGGACATCAGCGGCGGAACCGTTACCGTCGACTCCGGGGGCGACGGACTGGACTCCAACGGCTCGATGACGATCTCGGGCGGCACCGTGACCGTCTCCGGGCCCACGAACGACGGCAACGGCGCGCTCGATGTGAACGGCACCTTCGCCGTGACCGGGGGCACCGTGCTCGCGGTCGGCAGCGCCGGGATGGCGGTGTCGCCGGGTGAGGCCTCGACCCAGGCGTGGATCTCGGCGCTCGCCACCGGATCTGCGGGCGACAGCGTGGAGATCGTCGACGCGTCGGGCACCGTGGTCGCGAGCTTCACGGCCGGGAAGTCGTTCGCCTCAGTGGTCTACACGTCGGCCGAGCTCGCCGACGGCGCGACCTACACGGTCACCGTGAACGGAGCGGTCGCCGCCACCGTGACCGAGGGCACGGCGACCGCCGGCGGCATGGGCATGGGCGGCGGTCCCGGCGGGGGCGGCCAGCGGCCCTGACCCTTCGGTTCGGCGTTTCGTCTCGCTGCGCGTGAGCGCGGCCGGCGAGACGAAACGCCCGGAGTGCGTCAGAACGGTGGTCAGCCGGCGAAAGCGTGCTGCCGAGCGCCGGCGGCGAGCCGGTCGGCGGCCAGGCCCTCGGCGGCCTCGAGCGGGGTGACGCCCCGCGTCTCGGCCTCATCGAAGATGCGCCGCACGGTGTCGCCGATCGCCGCGACCCGCGCCATGATCTCGTCCCGGCTGCCGAGGTGCTTCGCCTCGAGGTCGAGGTAGATGACGCCGCCGGCATTCACGACGAAGTCGGGGGCGTACAGGATGCCGCGCCGCGCGAGCCGGTCGGCACCGGAGTGGTCGGCCAGCGGGTTGTTCGCCGGGCCGCACACCGCGCGGGCGTCCAGTCGATCGATCACGTCGTCGGTGAGGAGCCCCCCGATCCCGGCCGGGACGAACACCTCGGCCGGCACCAGATGCTCCTCGCCGGGCGTGATCCAGTCGGCGCCGAGCTGCAGCGCGAGATCGCGCTTCGCCGGGTTCACGTCGGTGACGGTCAGTCGTGCACCCTCGGTGCTCAGGCGCACGGCCAGGCGGCTGCCCACCTGACCCATACCCGAGATCGTGATGCGTCGGCCTTCGACATCCGTGGATCCGGTGACCCGCTCCAGCGTCGCGCGCAACGACTCGTACACGCCCAGGCTCGTGGGGCCCGCGGGCTCACCCGACCCGCCACCGGCCTCGGGAAGCCCGACGACGTGGCTCGTCCGCTCGCTGACCGTGAGCATGTCCTCGGTGGTCGAGCCCACATCCTCCGCGGTGCGGTACAGGCCGTGCATCGATTCCACCGCGTCGCCGAGGTCGAGGAACGCGGCGCGCCGGCGGTCGGCATCCAGCACCGTCCCTTCGGGCAGGGCGATCACCGCCTTGCCACCACCGGCATCGAGCCCGGCCGCGGCGTTCTTGAGGGTCATCGCCGCCGACAGGCGCAACGCGTC
>JAESFR010000345.1_pt1 | contig 9826 bp, 11 predicted proteins | sample 9266191 | NCBI WGS metagenome assembly JAESFR01 (sample SAMN14503063, study PRJNA617104) | algae metagenome | isolation source: Pleurocapsa minor HA4230-MV1 and co-occurring heterotrophs from cement on... | place: USA: Nuuanu Pali Lookout, Hawaii | collected 2009-07-20
CTCTCGCCGTACTTGACCTTGTCGAGCTTCGTGACGCCGTCGACGAGCATGGCCACTTCGTCACCGAACTCGGCCTGGAGGGTCTCCAGGGCGTACCCGGTGTCCTCGACGGTGTCGTGCAGGAGGGCGGCGGCGATCGCCTTGGGACCCAGGCCCAGATCGGCGAGGATCTGCGCGACGGCGAGCGGGTGGGTGATGTACGGCTCGCCGCTCTGCCGGGTCTGGCCCGTGTGGGCCTCGGCCGCGACGGTGTAGGCCCGTTCGATGATCGACAGGTCGCCCTTGGGATGGTGGGTGCGCACCGTCCGCAGAAGCTGCTCGACGTCGTCGCGTCGGGCGGAGCGCGAGAAGATGCGCGGGACGAGCCGGCGCAACGAGGATGACTGGGCGGGGGGAACCGTCTCGGTCATCCGATCACTCCCCTCCGCCGGAGCTTCATCCTATGCCCGCGCGGTGGGGCCGCCGTTCCGCGCCGGCGGCCGTCAGGCGGGGACGCCGGCCCGCTCGCGTGCGGCCAGCACGCGAGCGTCGCGAGCCTTGATGTCCGGCTCGTTCTCGCGGAACAGGGAGTACAGCGGCGCCGCGACGAACAGGGTCGAGTAGGCGGCCACGATCGTTCCGACGAAGATCGCGAGCGAGATGTCGGTGAGCGTCTGGGCGCCCAGCCACAGCGCACCGATGAACAGGATCGCGCCGGTCGGCAGGATCGCCACCACGGTGGTGTTGATCGAGCGGATCAGGGTCTGGTTCACGGCGAGGTTGACCGACTCGCCGAACGTGCGCCCGGATATCTCGCCGTCTTCGCTCGTGTTCTCGCGGATCTTGTCGAACACGACGGTCGTGTCGTACAGGGCGTACGAGAGGATCGTGAGGAATCCGATCACCGCAGCGGGCGAGATCTCGAAGCCGAACAGCGCGTAGATGCCGATCGTGATCACGAGCACGTCGAGCAGACCGATGATCGAGGTCACCGACATCTTCCAGGTGCGGAAGTACAGGGCGAGGATCAGGAAGGTCAGGGCGAGGAAGATCGCGAGGCCCCACAGCGACTGCCGCGTGACGTCGGCACCCCAGCTCGGGCCGATGAACGAGGAGGTGACCTCGCTGACGGGCACGTCGTACGCCTCTGCGAGGGCGTTCGTGACCTCCTGCGTCTCGGCCGGGGTCAGCTGATCGGTCTGCACGCGCACGGCGGTGTCGCCGACGGTGGTGACCTTCGTGGTGGCTCCCGGGACGACCGACTGCACGGCCTCGGTCGCGACGTCCTGGTCGGGCGAGCTCAGGCTCGTCACGGTGAACTGCGAGCCGCCGGTGAACTCGATCGAGAAGGCGATCGGGCGGAACAGCGGGACCAGCGCGGATCCGATCACGAGGATCGCCGCGATCAGGAACCACAGGCGCCGGCGGCCGACGAACGGGAAGGACGTCTTGCCGGTGTAGAGGTCGTTGCCGAGCTGGCTCATGGAGCGCATCAGGACTCTCCTCCCTTGTCGCTCGGAGTGGATTTGCCGGCATCCGGCACTTTCGCCATCTCCGCCTGCTTGCGCTCTGCGATCGTCTGCCGTCGCTCGGCCTCACCCCGGGATCGGGACGCGCGGCGCTCGGCCTGCGTCTTGGCGCTCGGGGTGAGCGGGGCGCGGAACTGCGCGCGGCCCCGGTACACGGCGCCGAGGGCGGCGGGATCCATTCCGGAGAGCGGATGTCCGGAGCCGAAGAACTTCGTGCGTGCGAGCAGCTGCATCACCGGGTGGGTGAACAGGATGAAGATGAGGACGTCGATCACCGTCGTGAGACCGAGGGTGAAGGCGAAGCCCTTCACCGTCGCGTCCGCGAGGATGTAGAGCACCACGGCGGCGAGGATGTTGATCGACTTCGAGATGTAGATCGTGCGCTTCGCGCGACCCCAGCCGTCCTCGACCGCGCCCGTGATCGACTTGCCGTCGCGCAGTTCGTCTCGGATGCGCTCGAAGTAGACGATGAACGAGTCGGCAGTGAATCCGATCGAGACGATCAGACCCGCGACGCCGGCCAGCGACAGGCGGAAGCCCATGCGCCACGCGAGGATGCAGATGGTGATGTAGGTCAGCACACCCATCACGACCAGCGACGCGATGATCACGAGGCCGAGTGCGCGGTAGACGATGAGCGAGTAGATCGCGACCAGGGCGAGGCCGATGAGGCCCGCGATCAGGCCGATCTGCAGCTGCTGCGAGCCGAGCGTCGCCGAGATGGTGTCGGAGCTGACGACCTCGAAGCTCAGCGGCAGCGCACCGTACTTGAGCTGATCGGCGAGGACCTTCGCGGTCTCCTGCGTGAAGCTGCCGGTGATGCTCGGGTCGCCGCCGAGGATGATCGCGTTCATCGACGGTGCGGACAGGACGTAGCCGTCGAGCACGAACGCGAACTGGTTCAGCGGCGGGTCGGCGCCGTACAGGCGCTGGCTGATCTCGCCGAACGTCTTCGTGCCGGCGTCGTCGAACTTGAGGTTGACCGCCCACTGCCCGTTCGTCTGCTGCAGCCCGAACGTCGCGTCGGTGATCGAGGATCCGTCGAGTTCGACCGGACCCAGGATGTACTTGACGCTGCCGTCCGCCTCGCACGTGATGAGCGGCTGGTCCTTCGGCGCGTTCGCGGGGTCGTTGTCGGGATTCGCGCAGTCGTACGCGAGGAACTCCGCATACAGCGCGTCGGTGATCCAGGCGGGATCGCTGCCGTTCGTGGGAGAGGCGGTGGGCGTGGAGTTGAGCGTCGGGTCGGGCGTCGGGTAGGGCGTCTCCGTCCCGTCCTCGCCGACGAACGTGGTCGCCGGCTGTCCCGCGAACAGCACGGCCCGCAGCTGCAGCTGCGCGGACTGCTCGATGCGGGCGCGCGTCTCCTCGTCGGCCTGACCCGGGATCTGGACGACGATGTTCTTGCCGCCCTCGGTGGTGACGTCCGCCTCGCCGACACCCGACGCGTCGACGCGCTGACGGATGATCGTCACCGCCTGGTTCATCTGGTCCTCGGTGGGAGCCGTGCCGTCCGCGGTCTGTGCCTCCAGGATGATCTGGGTGCCGCCCTGCAGGTCGAGCGCGAGCTCAGGCGTCCACGAGCTGGCCTTGAAGACGTACACGCCCAGCGCGTTGATGCCGAACAGCACGGCGGTGATGATCAGGAGACCGGTCAGCGCGCGCCAGGCATGCCGGACAGGGGTGGATGTCGCCACGGAGGGTCAGCTTTCTGAGGAGCCGGGAGGAGCGAGGGTCAGGCGCGCGGCTTGGTGTCCGCGTCGCCGTCGGGGTCGACGGTCTGGTCGGCGTCGGCGGCGCGCGCGGTGTCGGCGGCGCGCGCGGTGTCGTCGCTGATCGAGCTGATCGATCCGCTCGCCACACCGGCCACGTAGCCGGCCTCGCTCGCCTCGGCCTCGATGAAGTCGTCCTCGGTCACGGTGCCCTGCGTGGGGTCGACCACGCGGAGGATCGCCTGGCTGTGCACCTTGATCTCGACACCGGGCGCGATCTGCACCAGCGCGGGCTGGTCGAGGTTCTCGGGGTCGTAGGCGACGATCGTGCCGTACAGGCCGCCCTGCAGCAGCACCTCGGCGCCCGGAACCGTCTGGCGCGCCTTCTGCTCCTGCTCGAGCTTCTGCTTCTGCATGCGGCGGCGAGAGCTCCAGAACATGAAGACCAGGAGGACGACCAGCAGGATGATGAGGCCGTAGTTTCCGAAGAACGTCGCGATGTCCATGGAGGCGAGAGCACCTTTCGAATCAGGCGCGCACCGTGGCGGCACTGCCTTGCAGGAGGAGGGTAGGCGAGAGCCTCCAGCGATTATAGATCATCGAATCTGAGGGCCGAATCGACCGGAGCCGCCCCCAGGTGCGCGAACGCGGCCGGCATCGCGATCCGGCCGCGGGGAGTGCGCCCCATGAAGCCGATGCGCACGAGAAAGGGCACCACGACGGACTCGATCGTCTCGGCCTCTTCGCCGACGGCCACCGCGAGCGTGCTCAGCCCGACCGGACCTCCGCGGAACCGGCGCACGAGCGCGTCCAGCACGGCGCGGTCCAGCCGGTCGAGTCCGATCGAGTCGACGTCGTATAGATCGAGCGCGGCATCCACGGTCGTGGTGTCGCCCGCGCCGCCCCGCACGATCACGTAGTCGCGCACCCGGCGCAGGAGCCGGTTGGCGATGCGCGGGGTGCCGCGCGAGCGGCGTGCGATCTCGGCGCGCGACGCGGGCGGCAGGTCGACGCCGAGCATCGCGGCCGAGCGCTCGATCACCCGCTCGAGCTCGTGCGGCTCGTAGTACTCCAGATGCGCGGTGAAGCCGAAGCGATCGCGCAGCGGGTTCGGCAGCAGTCCCGAGCGCGTCGTCGCACCGACCAGCGTGAACGGCGCGAGATCGAGCGGGATGCTGGTGGCCCCGGCGCCCTTGCCCACCATGATGTCGATCCGGAAGTCCTCCATCGCGAGATAGAGCATCTCCTCGGCCGAGCGGGCCATGCGATGCACCTCGTCGATGAAGAGCACCTCACCCGGGGTGAGGCTCGAAAGGAGGGCTGCGAGATCGCCGGCGTGCTGGATCGCCGGTCCGCTCGAGAGGCGCAGCGGACGCTCGCTCTCGTGCGCGACGATCATCGCGAGAGTCGTCTTGCCCAGGCCCGGCGGCCCGGAGAGCAGGATGTGATCGGCCGGTCGCTGCTGGATCCGCGCGGCATCCAGCAGCAGCTGCAGCTGTCCCCGCACCTTCTGCTGACCGACGAACTCCGCGAGGGATGCCGGCCGCAGCGCGCCCTCGATCGCGAGCTCGGTCTCATCGATGGGCTCGCCCGCGTCTCGCAGGTCATCCACCGGCGTGCTCCTTGCGCGCCGGACCGAGAGTCGCGAGCGTCAGGCGCAGCAGCGCGGGGACCGCCGCGCGCTCGGCGGGGCTCGCGCCCTCGGCCGCCGCGGCGACGGCCTCGGTCGCCGCGCGCTCGCTCCAGCCGAGGCCGACGAGCGCCTGGGCGACCTGCGCCGACACGTCGGGCGAACCGATCGTCGGCGCCGCCGTGCCGGAGCGCGGAGCCGCGATCTTGCCGGCGAGCTGCACGACGATGAGCTTCGCCGTCTTGGGGCCGATGCCCGAGACGCGTCGGAACGGCGCGTCGTCGTCTGCGGAGACGGCCTCCGCGATCTGGGCGACACTGAGGGCGGCGAGGACGCCGAGCGCGGATTTCGGACCGACGCCGGTCACGCCGAGCAGCTGCGTGAAGACGGTGAGCTCGTCGCGGCTCTCGAATCCGTAGAGCGAGAGCGCGTCTTCGCGCACGATCAGGCTGGTGTGCAGGTGGATCTCGTCACCCGCGCTCGTCGCATGCGCGACGTGGGGTGTCACGGCGACGGTCAGGCCGACTCCCCCGACCTCGACCACCACGGCATCCGCGTCGACGTGTGCGGCCCGGCCGCGCAGCGAAGAGATCATGCTCCGAGCCTAGAGCGCGGTTCGCATTTTTGTTCGAGCGACACACTCAGCGCCGGGCGAGGCGCTCGGCATCCGCCCATCGACGCTGCGCCGGCGTGAGCGCGGAACTCGCGGCCGGTGCGGCCCCGCCCCGCCACGCGTGGCACAGCGCGAGTGCGAGCGCGTCGGCCGCGTCTGCGGGCTGCGGCAGGGCGTCCAGGCGCAGGATGCGGGCGACCATGGTCTGCACCTGGCGCTTGTCGGCGGCGCCGTAGCCGGTCACGGCGGCCTTGACCTCCGTGGGCGTGTGGGTCGCCGCGGCGAGCCCCCGCTCGCCCGCGATCAGCAGGGCGATGCCGCTCGCCTGCGCCGTGCCCATCACCGACTGCCGGTTGTGCTGGGAGAACACGCGCTCGACGGCGACGACCGAGGGGGCGTGCTCGTCGATCACCGCGCGGATGCCCGCCGCGATCGTCGCGAGCCGGCGCTCGATGGGCTCCGCGGGGTCCGAACGCACGACGCCGACGTGCACGAGGGTCGCCGAGCGATCGCGCGCGACGTCGACCACGCCGATGCCGCACCGGGTCAGGCCCGGGTCGATCCCGAGCACACGCAGAGACGCCACGTCACCACGCTAGGCGCGGCTCGCGCGCGCACCCCGGCGGCGCGCCCTAGTTCTCGTCGTCGCTCTCGAGCTCGGCCTGCACATCGGCCGACAGGTCGAAGTTGCTGTAGACGTTCTGCACGTCGTCGCTGTCTTCGAGCGCGTCGATCAGCCGGAACACTTTGCGCGCGGTCTCGGCGTCGACCTCGACCTTGAGCGAGGGCACGAACTCCACGTCGGCCGACTCGTAGTCGATGCCGGCATCCTGCAGCGCGGAGCGCACGGTCACGATCTCCGAGGCGTCGGTGATGACCCCGAACCCGTCGCCGTGCGGCTCGATCTCCTCGGCCCCGGCATCCAGGACCGCGAGCATGAGGTCGTCTTCCGAGGCGTGCTCGGACGAGACGACGATCACGCCTTTGCGGTGGAAGTTGTAGGCGACGCTGCCGGGGTCGGCCATCGTCCCGCCGTTGCGGGTCATCGCGGTGCGCACCTCGGCCGCGGCACGGTTGCGGTTGTCGGTGAGGCACTCGATCAGGAGCGCGACGCCGTTCGGACCGTAGCCTTCGTAGAGGATCGTCTGATAGTCGATGGACTCGCCCGTGAGTCCCGCGCCGCGCTTGATCGCGCGGTCGATGTTGTCGTTGGGGACCGAGGTCTTCTTCGCCTTCTGGACCGCGTCCTGCAGCGTCGGGTTCCCCGAGAGGTCGGCGCCGCCGATCTTGGCGGCGACCTCGATGTTCTTGATGAGCTTGGCGAAGGACTTGGCACGGCGCGCGTCGATGACGGCTTTCTTGTGCTTGGTCGTCGCCCACTTGGAGTGGCCGGACATGCGTCCAGTTTACGGTGATGCGTCCGTGCTCATCGCGCGACGATCTTCTGCAGGGTGCGCAGATTGCGGTTCGTGGTGGTCGAGCGGTACGTCCGCCGCGCGAGGAGCTTGCCGAAATCGGTGTCCACGGTGGTGCCCTTCACCGGATTCCAGTACAGGACGCCCGTCCCGCGCCGCACGGGATCCGCGTCGGAATCCAGGGATGCCGCGGCATCGGCCAGCTCCTTCAGCACGGCGTCGTCGGAGCCGAACACGACCCAGGGCTGGCGCTCGGGTGCCTCGGCGTCGAACGGGAAGTCCGCGATCGCGCGCTCGACCTCGGCGCGCGTCACCAGCACGATCCAGGCGTCGTAGCCGAACCGCTCCCGCAGGGCATCCTCGATCGAGGCCTTGAGCTTCGCCCGACCCGACGTGCCGGGAGCCGCCTCGAACGCCACGTTGCCGCTTGCCAGCACGGTGCGCACCGCGTCGAAGCCGAGTTCGTCGCGCATGAGCGCGGCCAGGTCGGCGCTGCGGATGGTCACGCCTCCGACGTTCACCCCGCGCAGGAGCGCCACCCAGGCCGTCATGTCGTCCTAGAGGGCGAACTCGAAGCCGAAACGGGAGGACAGGAGTGCGACGAGGTCGCGCGGGACCTTGCTCAGGTAGGCGGGCGCCGGGGTGAGCACATCGGCTGCTCCGATGAACGGGAAGTAGACCGGGCCGTCGGTACTCGCCTCGACGCGGTCGCGGATCGTGACGATGTCGGCGCCGATCCGGCGCAGTCCGGTCAGGGTGATCGGCGATGCGAGCCGCAGCGTGTCGCTGACCGGCATCCGCCAGTGCGGCAGCGTCTCGCCGTGCCGCGTGGCGGTCTGCTCCCCGAGCGGCCCGAGCACCCGGCCCCACGCGGCGATGCCGGGCATCGCGAGCGTGCGGTCCCAGACGAACAGCGTGTCGCCGGGCTCGGTGAACCCCACGAGTTCGTGCGACCACTCGAACCGCCGGTCCTCGGACGCCTTCGGTGCGACGAGCGCGTCGCCGACCACGCCGCGCGAGGGCGCGATCATCCAGTAGCGCTCTTCGGGCCGGTCGTCCCACCACGCGTTGATGGTCATGTCAGAAACCTAGCCGCTGGGCGCTCGCCGATCAGGCCGCGCGCACCGTGTCGAGGAACAGCTCGTGGAATCGGTGCTCGCCGGTGACCTCGGGGTGGAACGACGTGCCCAGGAGGGCGCCGCTGCGCACCGCCACGACGCGTCCGTCCTCCAGCGCGGCGAGCGGCTCGACGCCCGCGCCGACCGCCACGACGAGCGGTGCGCGGATGAAGACCGCGTGCACGGCAGGCTCGCCGAGGACGGGGACCGCGAGGTCGGTCTCGAACGAGTCGAGCTGACTGCCGAACGCGTTGCGCTGAACGGTCACGTCGAGGCCGCCGAACGTCTCCTGACCCCGGATGCCGTCGGTGATGCGATCGGCGAGCAGGATCAGTCCCGCGCACGTGCCGTAGACCGGCATCCCGTGCGCGATCGCGGCCCGGATGGGCGCCTGCATCCCGAACGCGCGCGAGAGCTTGTCGATCACGCTCGACTCGCCGCCGGGGATCACCAGCCCCTCGACCGCGCGCAGCTCGTCCGGCCGGCGCACCAGGGCGACGTCGGCGCCCAGCTCGTCGAGCACACGGGCGTGCTCGCGCACGTCGCCCTGCAGCGCGAGGACTCCGACGCGGGGCTTCATCGTCGTGCGAGCAGCGGGCAGGGTCGGCGGAGCCGGATCACCAGCCGCGTTCGGCGAGCCGATGCGGCGCCGGAAGATCCGAGACGTTGATGCCGACCATCGCCTCGCCGAGGCCGCGGGACACGTCGGCGACGACCTTCGCGTCGTCGAAGAACGTCGTCGCCTTGACGATGGCCGCGGCGCGCTGCGCGGGGTTGCCCGACTTGAAGATCCCGGAGCCGACGAACACGCCGTCCGCTCCGAGCTGCATCATCATCGCGGCGTCGGCGGGGGTCGCCACACCGCCCGCGACGAACAGCACGACGGGCAGCGCGCCGGTCTCGGCGATCTCGGCGACCAGTTCGTACGGGGCCTGCAGCTCCTTCGCGGCGACGTAGAGCTCGTCCTTGGTCATCGAGCGCAGCACGTTGATCTCGCCGGAGATCTTGCGGATGTGCTTCGTCGCCTCCGAGACATCGCCCGTGCCGGCCTCGCCCTTCGAGCGGATCATCGCCGCGCCCTCGTTGATGCGCCGCAGCGCCTCGCCGAGGTTGGTGGCGCCGCACACGAACGGCACCGTGAAGTTCCACTTGTCGATGTGGTTGACGTAGTCGGCCGGCGAGAGCACCTCCGACTCGTCGATGTAGTCCACGCCGAGCTCCTGCAGCACCTGGGCCTCGACGAAGTGGCCGATGCGCGCCTTGGCCATCACCGGGATCGACACCGACGAGATGATGCTCTCGATCATGTCGGGGTCGCTCATCCGCGACACCCCGCCCTCGGCACGGATGTCGGCGGGCACGCGCTCGAGCGCCATGACGGCCACGGCGCCGGCGTCCTCGGCGATCCGCGCCTGCTCGGCGGTGACGACGTCCATGATGACGCCGCCCTTGAGCATCTCGGCGAGTCCGCGCTTGACGCGGCTGGTTCCGGTGTCTGCCGTGGTCACGGTGTGTCCCTTCGAAGAGGCGCAGCTGACGCGCCGATGTGCAAGGTGTCGGGTGATTGATTGACCTAGGCCAAAAGATATCATGTACCCGCACGGAGGAAATGCGCGGAGAGGACGATCATGCAGCGCGAGATCAGCGGACGATCCGCATCGGAGATCGCCGACAGTGTGCGGGCGCTCATCGAGCGCGGTGCTCTGCGCCCCGGAGACGCGCTGCCCCCCGTGCGCGCGCTCGCCGAGAGCCTGGGCGTCAACCGCAACACCGTCGTGGCGGGATACCGCCAGCTCGCCGGATCGGGCGTGATCGAGTCGCGCGGCCGCG